>Ga0194119_10000353_pt1 | contig 89817 bp, 71 predicted proteins | sample TA2MahC100mmetaG_FD_148620 | JGI IMG/M metagenome (GOLD analysis project Ga0194119, IMG submission 148620) | Freshwater microbial communities from Lake Tanganyika, Tanzania - TA2015018 Mahale Deep Cast 100m | ecosystem: Environmental > Aquatic > Freshwater > Lake | place: Tanzania: Lake... | reverse complement strand
CTGCGCCTTCGGAAGCGTGGCGGCCTCCGAGGCGGAGAAGATCATCACGGGGTTGAATTCGCTGCAACCCTGCATGTCGCCTTTCCCGCCGGCATCGGCGCCACCGGCCAGAAAGTCGCTCTTCTGGAGAGGCGTGGGCCAAAGGAAGGCCATATAGGCCGGAATTAACGCTTCCCGGGTCTTCGGCCCGGGGTCGCCGTCGTCCTTCAATCCCTTTGAGAGCTGAAATGCCTTTACAGCACCGGTGGAGGTAGCTGTCGGAACGCCGGTCGCGCCGCCGGTATCGAAGCCAACCGCCGTCAGCATCATCTGAGTCTCGCGAAGACCCCAGGTCTTCCCGGCCGGCGGCGATGTGTAGAATTTCAGCCAGGCGGCGGCGTTGTGAGTCAGAATGGCGTGGATCGCCTCGGCGCGGCGGCCGCTGAGATCCTTGTTGTAATTCTCGTCGCCGGTTGGATCGGCGTGGCCGAAGATCGAGAGGGGACATCCGGCGTGCACCTTCCGCAGAGCTTCCAACTCCTCGAACTCCGCTTTCGAATCCGGGTTGACGAAACAGGAATCGAATTCGAAGCGAATGTCGCTCAGTTTCCAGCAAGCGACCGTGACCAGATCCTCTCCGATCACGTTCTTTTCGCCGCCCGTCGCCGGGGAAACGAAAATCGGAAATGGCTCCACCGGCGGGTGGCTTGCGGCGTGGCCCCCGTTTAGCTTCTTATCTCCATAGCTCATATAACTAGCTGCCGTGAACTTCCTTCAACTTAGCTTGCGTATTTGGACCACAATCGCCATCAACGGTTAGCCCGTTGTCGCACTGAAACTCTTCGACGGCGCTGAGGAACGCCATGTCCTGATTATTCTCCGGCACGCCGGCGCGATAGCCGAGATTATTCAGCCGCCACGCCTGACCGCTCAACTCCTCCACGGGATCCAGGTGTCCTAACTTCAGACCTAACTCGTATCCCTTTACGAGTAACTTACCTTCCTTCTCACACCCGGGATCGATCTTCTTATTGACGCTGCCATCGCCCGCAGTCTTGATCTTTTCGCCCTTGTCAATCTGGATGTCGAGTTCCGTATCGACGATCGGATTGCCCGCCCAGTCGAGCACCACAATCTTCAACTGGACCGGATCGCCGATGGTTTGGTAGGTATGATACTCGCCGGTTGGGGCGCTGTCTTCCTTCTTCTGCTTGGCGGGGATTTCGATCACGTCGCCGGGGAACAACACGTTCGGGTTGCGCTTGGCCTTGATAGCGGAGTTTTTACCGTCGTCCCAGATCGTCTTCCAGGAAACGAATCCCGCATCGTGAGTAATACTCGCGATGTGGTCACCCTGCTTCACAGTATAGGGACCGGCTTTGATCTTCGCCGCGCCCTTGAACAGGTCCACGGCAGTGCCTTCGGCGAACTCGCCGGACTTGGACCACTCCCGGCCATCGATATCCGGGAACGTCACTTTGCATGTACCGGGATCGATACCGTCCAACCGGAACGATCCCTTGTCGTTGAGCGTGCCGTCCTGGGGGGTGCCGTCGGGCAGGGTGACGATCACCTTCACTCCCTTAATCGGACGCTTATCTTTGCCGATCAGCTCCACTTCGATCCAGTCGGTGGTCTTCTTTTTGTTCTTATCCTTGGAGCCTTTCCCGGCGCCCGCCTGCTGGGAATTCTCCTTGCCGGCGGCGACGACCGCAGCCGGCGGCGCGTCGACAACCGACATCGACCACTTTCCCGTCTCGATGCGTTTCGCCACTTCCTCCATGACGATCGAATCGGCCAAACGAGACACGGCAGGCCCGATCTCGCGGCTCAGCAGTTCCCGAAGCCGCGTCACCGATATGGGATCGAAGCGGGAGCGGCGCAGCATCGCGGCGTTCCCTGGATCGCCACCGCCGGGCCGGGGCGTAGAACTAACATGCACCAAGCGGCCGCCGACTCTTGTTGTGACTGTGTTCATCGTCTTCTCGGGGATCTTACCAGGGACTTGTCTATCCGTCCCGATCTCTCGTTACCCTACGCTATCAAAAGCGCGGATGCGGAGCAATTTCCATCAGTCCGAATTCAGTTTTCCACAGCAAGGTGGTTCTGTCCTGAAGTGGAAACAAATTGAAAGCGAAACGTTTTATCGTTGAAAAAAAAGGACTTGTTAACGAATTTTCCTCTTGTGTTCCGTCCGGGGACGTGTGCTAGACTAAGGGTCCTCTCATTCGTTTCACCTTCGCCAAACTTCGGATCCGCCGGTGAGACGTCAGCAGCACAAACTAGTACTCTCATAGTTTTCCACAACTGTGGAAATGTTGTGGGTTTGTTTTGTCCAAAAGAATGACGACCTGGGAACAGATTAAACAGCAACTGGCTCGCTCTGTCAGCGCGGAGAGCTTCCAGAACTGGCTGGCGCCCACCCAACAGCGCGATGAGTACGCGGGTACGCTAATCGTTTCGGTCCCGTCAGAAGCCGCGAAGACCTGGATGGAACAGGAGTATGCCGGCATGGTGCGCGCCGCCATCGCCTTCCTGCACTTCGATACGAAAAACGTGGTTTACGAAGTTGCCGCCGCACCGGCGCCGCTGGCCAACCTTGTCCCGAACCGGCCACCCTCGGAAATCCAATTCGCTTCCGCTTCGGCTCAGCTTAATCCCAAGTACAGTTTCGGTTCCTTTGTCGTCGGAACCTGCAACCAGTTCGCCCATGCCGCAGCCCGTGCCGTTTCCGACCATCCCGCCCAGCGCTACAACCCGCTGTTCATCTACGGCGGGGTGGGAATGGGCAAGACGCATCTGATGCATGCCATAGGCCGTGCCTTGGGGGAGCACCGCCCCGGCATGAAGATCGTTTACACCTCATCGGAGCGGTTCATGAACGAGATGATCGCCTGCATCCGCACTGATCGCATGAGCCAGTTTCATCAGCACTACCGTAATGCCGACGCGCTGCTTGTGGACGACATCCAGGTCCTGGCCGGCCGGGAGCGCACGCAGGAAGAGTTCTTCCATACTTTCAATGAGTTGCATGAACACGGCAAGCAGATTGTTCTGTCCTCCGACCAGCCTCCCAAGAACGTTTCCGGCCTTATGGACCGGCTCCGTTCGCGTTTTGAATGGGGCCTGATGGTCGATGTCCAGCCCCCGGACCTGGAAACCAAGATGGCCATCCTGGACAAGAAAGCCGAAGCGGAGGGCGTGCAGCTTCCCGAAGATGTCCGGATCCATATCGCCACGAAGACGAAATCCAACGTCCGGGAGTTGGAAGGGGCACTGGTCAAGCTCATCGCCTACTCCTCGGTGACCGAGACGCCAATAAACCTGATCATGGCCCAGCAGGTGCTGCGCAACCTATCCGCCAACATGGACCGCCGGGTTACCGTAGAGTCCATCATCAAGGCCGTGGCAGACAAGTTCAGCCTGCAGCCAAATCAGCTAAAGCTCAAGTCCAACGTCCAGAAGATCGCTTTTCCGCGCCAGATCGCGATGTACCTGGCGAAGGAGTTGACCCCGGCGTCCCTGCCGGAGATTGGCCGCCACTTCAACGGAAAGCACCACACAACGGTGTTGCATTCGATCCAGAAGATTGAGAACCAAAGGCAACGTGACGCGGATTTGAACAGACTAATCCACAGCATCACTGACGCGTTTTGAATGGGTTACAGCCATTCCCACAGCGGGTTAGACAATTGCATTGTGGATGGATGTGGATGGTTGGGTCCTAAGGTGTTTACCCTATTTCTTCCACTACAAAATCCAACAGCTTCTGTAGCGGGAAGCGCTTTGATTTAGTACAATTTAGAGAGAATTCAACATATCCACAACACCTACGATTCCGAGACCTTCCAAAATCGTTGAAAGATCTCAAATCGAGGGGGCAAAGGCGGCAACAATGGAATTCAAAATCAACCGGTCGGATCTCGTACGGGAGCTGGGTCTCTCGCAGGGTGTTGTCGAGCGCAAGTCGACGATTCCGATTCTATCGAACGTGCTGATCGAGGCGGAAGAAGACCGCGTTGTATTGACCACCACCGATCTTGAGCTCGGTGTTCGCACCTCCTGCCCGGCCAAGGTGAAGAAGGCCGGGACCGGCACCATACCCTCCAAAAAGCTGATGGATTATGTTCGCCTGCTGCCGGAGGGCGAGATCACGGTCAAATTCGCCGACAACCAATGGGCGTCACTGACTTGTGGCAAATCCCGCACTCGCATTGCCGGCATGAGCCGGGAGAGTTATCCGGAACTTCCGGAGATGCCCGCCACCATCGCCCAGATTCCCGTAAAAGCGCTGGCTGGAATGATTCAGCGGACGATTTTCGCCATTTCCGCCGAGGAGTCCCGTTTCACTCTCAATGGCGCTCTGCTGCTGGTGAAACCGGAAGGCCTGGTGATGGTTTCGACCGATAGCCACCGCCTGGCCACCGTTGAGGCGCCCGTTGCCATTGAACTTGAGGACGGCAAACCGTTCCGCGCCCTGCTGCCGCGCAAAGCGATGAACGAGCTGGTCAAGCTGGCCGCGGAGAGCGAAGACGGCGCCACGCTTTCGTTTTCCGGCGACGACAATCACCTGTTCTTCCGTCTGGGAGAACGATTACTGCTCTCCCGCAAACTGACCGGGAATTTCCCCGATTTTGAGCGCGTACTTCCCAAAGAGCACGCCAACTCCATCACGATGTCCCGCGACGAGCTCCGTGGCTCGCTCGAGCGCGTGATGCAGTTCGCCGACGAGCGTTCCCGCGCCATCAAGTTCCGGGCCAATGACGGCGAGATCACGCTGCATTCGTCGCTCTCGGAAACCGGCGAGTCCGAAGAGTCTCTATCCGTCGAATATACCGGTCCTAAAGCCGACATTGGTTTCAACGCGCAGTATCTCCTCGATTTCCTGCGGGCGATCGACGAGCCCGCGGTCACCTTCTTCTTCAAGGACGCCGGCGCGGCGGGCGAGCTCCGCCCCGCTGGCGACACGAACCTCAAGTACCGCTATGTCGTGATGCCCATGCGCATCTGACGGAAAGTTTTCCCTTGGCAACAACACCCAGCAACCCTAACGATTACGGCGCCAGCAGTATTAAAGTCCTGGAGGGTTTGGAGGCCGTACGGCTCCGCCCCGCCATGTACATCGGCTCGACCGGTGAGATGGGCCTGCATCACCTGGTCTACGAAGTGGTCGATAACTCCGTGGACGAATGCATGGCCGGGCACGCGACGAAGGTCAGCGTTATCGTTCGAACCGACAACTCCGTGACGGTTGAAGACGATGGGCGTGGCATCCCGGTGGATCTGCACCCGGACGAAGGCGTCTCGGCAGCGCAGGTGGTGCTCACCAAGCTCCACGCCGGCGGAAAATTCGACTCCAACTCGTATAAAGTCTCTGGCGGCCTCCACGGCGTCGGCGTAAGTTGCGTGAACGCGTTGTCGGAGCAGTTCGAAGTGGAGATCTGGCGTCAAGGCTACACCTGGACGCAAGAGTATTCGCGCGGAATACCCCTAGCCCCGTTGAAACAGGGCGGCAAGGCCGGCCGCAAGACCGGTACCAAAGTGACGTTCAAGCCGGATGCCACGGTGATGGACGCCACTGTGTTCAACTACGACACGCTGGCCGCCCGCTTGCGCCAACTGGCGTTTCTGAACCGCGGCCTGACAATTCAACTGACCGACGAACGCACCGAGATCCCCCACACGCAGGAGTTCCACTATGAAGGCGGCATCGCCGAATTCATCCGGCACCTGAACAAGAGCAAGAACGTTCTGCACGATAAGCCCATCTACTTCGAAGGCGACCGGGATCTGCCAAACGGCGGAAAGCTGTCAATCGAGGTGGCGTTTCAATACAACGATTCCTACTCCGACATCATCTTCACCTTCGCCAACAACATCCACACCGTGGACGGCGGCACGCATCTCTCCGGATTCCGCACCGCGCTGACGCGCACCATCAACGCCTACGGCCAAAGCGCGGGCCTGTTCAAGGACATGAAGGAGAGCCTGAGCGGCGACGATGTTCGCGAAGGTCTGACCGCGGTGGTGAGCGTGAAGATCCCGCAGCCCCAATTCGAAGGACAGACCAAGGGAAAGCTGAACTCCGACGTGAGCGGGGACGTGCAAAAGCTCATCAACGAAAAACTCGGCGAATATTTCGACAAGAACGCGAGCGTGATGAAGCGGATCGTGGGCAAGGCGATCGACGCCGCCCGCGCCCGCGAGGCCGCGCGCAAGGCCCGCGACCTGACCCGCCGCAAAGGCGCTCTGGACGGTGGCGGACTGCCGGGTAAATTGGCCGACTGCCAGGAGAAGGATCCCTCCCGCTGCGAGTTGTACCTGGTCGAGGGCGAATCGGCCGGCGGCACGGCGAAGACCGGCCGCGACCGCCGCTTCCAGGCCATCCTGCCGCTGAAGGGCAAGATTCTCAACGTCGAAAAAGCCCGCTACGACAAGATGCTGGGCCACGAAGAAATCCGGGCGATGATTACCGCGATCGGCGCTGGCATCGGCAAGGACGAGTTCGATCCGGTCAAGCTGCGTTACCACAAAATCATCATCATGACCGACGCGGACGTGGACGGCTCCCACATTCGCACGCTGCTGCTCACCTTCTTCTTCCGCCACATGCAGGAGCTGATCACCCGCGGCCACGTCTTCGTCGCGCAGCCGCCGCTGTACCGCATTAAAAAGGGCAAGGACGAGAAGTACATCAAGGATCAGAAGGAGTTCACCAAGGAGATCCTGCAGCGCGCCACCAAGGGCGTGACTCTAGAGTTCGGGCAAGAGGGCCAGCGCTCCACCATTGAAGGCACCGAGTGCCGGAACTTCCTGATCAGCCTGGACGACTACAATCAGGTGTACGACCAGATGGGCCGCCGGCTGCGCGACGCGCGCATCGTCGAGCAGATCGCCCGGCCAGAGCTGATTCTCGACACCAAGGCCGATTTCCAGAACAAAGCCAACGTCCAGGCGCTGCTGGCCGCGCTGGAACCACTGAAGGTGGGCGCCGCGCTGGTCCAGGACGAGTTGCACGACGCCTGGGGCGTTACCTACAACGACCCCACCAACATGGAACGCACGATCGGCATTGAGCTGGCGGCGCACGCGGATTTCCGCCGCTTGCGCGCGCTCGCCAAGCAGATCTCGAAATACAACCATGGACCGTTTGTCGTGGCGCGCGACGAGCGCAGAGAGACAAGGGCGGTGTGGAGCGAGTTGCTTGCCTACCTCAAGGAAGAGGGCATGCGCGACGCCTCTGTGCAGCGCTATAAAGGCCTGGGCGAAATGAACGCGGAGCAGCTCTGGGAGACGACCATGAATCCGGAAAAGCGCTCGCTTCTCCGAGTCGATCTTCAGGACATCACCGAATCGGACCAGATCTTCTCCACATTGATGGGAGAGGATGTGGAGAACCGGCGCAAGTTCATCGAGCAGAACGCGCTAGATGTTAGAAACCTGGATATTTAACCATACAGCGGGAATGTAAACACGGGAGTGTTGGCATTTGCCGGTGCAACTCATTATTATTGAAGTACGGGGCGACTACGCCCCGTTCAGTGAGGTTAGTGAATGAATCGTAATTTTACCACGCGGGCCCTCGCCTGCCTCGCGTTCGGATGCAGCCTTGTCGCGCAAACCTTTGGCGACATTTCCGGTGAAGTCCGCGACAGTTCCGGTGCAGTCATCGCCGGCGCTCGAGTGACCATCACCAACACTGGCACGGGAGGTGTTCGCGAGAACTTCTCCAACGACGCTGGGCTGTACGCCTTCCCGTCGCTCGCGCCCGGAACCTATAATCTACGCGCCGAAAAGCAAGGCTTCAAAGCCGCCCTCTCCAACAACGTCCAGATCCAGGTGCAGCAGAGCGCCCGGCTCGATTTGGAGTTGCAGATCGGCCAGGTTTCGGAGTCGATCGAAGTCTCGGCCGCCGCCGCAGTTCTCTCAACAGAGAACGCAACAATCGGCACCGTGATCGAAAACAAGCGCATCGTCGAACTTCCGCTGAACGGCCGCAACTATTTGCAGCTCGTTTCGCTCGCTCCCAACGTCAGCTTCGGCTTCCCGAATGCCGGTCAGGCCGGATCGCGGCAAGGCGGCATCCGGACGGAGCAGTCGATCGCGATCGGCGGCCAACGCGCCCAGTTCAACCGCTTCACGCTGGACGGCGTGGAGAACACCGATCCGAACTTCAACGCGTTCATCGTGCAGCCGTCCATCGACGCACTGCAGGAGTTTAAGGTCCAGACCGGCGTGTACCCCGCCGAGTACGGCCGTTCCGCTTCGCAGATCAACGTCTCGACCAAGCCCGGCGGCAACGACTACCATGGCACCCTGTTCGAGTTCGTTCGCAACGACAAATTCGACGCGAAGAACTACGCCTTCACCTCGGCGCGGCCGCCGAAAGATCCGTTCAAGTGGAATCAATATGGATTCACGTTTTCGGGTCCGGTGTACATTCCGAAGGTCTTTAACGGCAAGAACAAGCTCTTTTTCATGACGAACTACGAGTGGTTCCGGCAGCGCCGGTCCGTGCAGTCCGTCTACGACCTGCCGCTCGCGTCCATGCGCTCCGGCAGCTTCAACACCGCCGGCGTGAACCCGATCTTCGATCCGCGCACGCGCGCCCAGCAGGGGACTACGGTCACGGCCAACCCGTTCCCGAACAACACCATTCCCAACTCCCGCTTCCACCCTACGTCGGTCAAGCTACTGGAGTTCTACCCCGCCGCCAATCTCGAATCGGCCGGCTTGCGCCGCAATCACCAGATTGCCCGTTCGCTGCCAATCGATCGCGACCAGTTCGTCGTTCGCGGCGACTGGGTCGAGTCCTCGAAGTCCACCTGGTTCGGCCGCTACTCCTGGGGCGACGAAAATCAGTTGACTTCGCAGCTCTTCCAGAACGGCGACAAGATCATCACGAACTTCGACCAGTACATGGTGTCCAATACCCGGGTGCTGTCGCCGACGATGGTCAATGAAGCCCGTTTCGGTTTCACCCGTTTTTACAACACCACCGGTCCACAACTCGCATTCAGCCGCAATGTGGTTGGTGAGCTCGCGATTCCCGGCCTGGCGCCCGGACCGGCCGTGCAGTGGGGCATCCCCGCGATCGGCTTCGCCGGTGTGTACTCCGGCTTCGGCAACGGCTCGGAAGGTCCTTACGAAAATAACAACCGCGCCATCCAGGCTGTGAACAACCTGTCCCTGATCCGAGGCAAGCACACCTTCAAGATGGGTGGCGAAGTGCGCTGGGACAACTACTTCCAGGTTGGCAACCAGTTCGCCCGCGGCGAATTCCTGTTCAATTCCGACGCGACCCGGAACCCCGCCGTTGCCGGCGCGCGTGGAGACGCTTTTGCCGACTTCCTGCTCGGTGACATTCAGCAGGCGGAGGCGGCTGTCTCGATTGCCAACGCCAAGTTCCAGAACACCGGTTTCGCCGTCTTTTTCGACGATACCTGGAAGATCACCCAGAAGGTGACCATCAATTGGGGTCTGCGCTACGAACTGACGCCGCCCTGGAAAGATGCCACCGGCACCCTCTTCAACGGAATTGTCCGCAACGACGTTCGTCCAGGCGACTTCCGCAATGCGGTGGTCGCTGATCGCAGCCAGTATCCGTTCTTCATGCGCCAGGGCGCCGCGTCCCAGGACCCTTACGCCGGCATCCGCCTGCGCTGGCCCGACATCGAAGTTCGCCAGGATGGCACGCTGGGCGACCGGCTGGTCGCCATGGACAAGAACGACTTCGCACCGCGCTTCGGCATTAGCTGGAACCCGAGCGCAAAGTGGGTGATTCGCGCGGGCGGCGGCGTCTTCTACAACCAGGACACCGGCAACCCCCGCTTCGATATGGCTCGCAATCTCGCCGGCCGGCTTCGGGACAACTCCAACTCGTTGTTCCCGAATCTCACCTGGGCCAATGGTCTGGCAGCGATCGCGGGCGGCGTAGCGCAAGTGCCGCGTCCCTACACCTTCGCCAACCCCTATGACCGCCGCACGACGTACTCCACCCAGTACATCCTGAACGTGCAGCGCGAATTCCTGGGCGGCACGCTGTTCGAAGCCGGCTACATGGGCAGTGTCAGCCACCGGCTGGAATCCCTCCGCGCCGTCAACGAGACGGTACCGGCTCCGCGCTCCACCGGCCTGTCGCTTGCGCAGCGTTCTCCGTTCCCGAACTTCGGCCGCATCCAGTTGGTCGACAACGGCGGTAACGGAAACTACAACTCGCTGGGCGCCAAGCTCACCAAGCGCTACTCCAGCGGCATCACCTACCTGATGAGCTATACGTACGCCAAGTCGCTCGACACGGCCACCGCCATTCGTAATCAGGGTGGCGATACGCTGTTCCCGCAGAACAGCTACTGCCGCACCTGCGAATACGCGCGTTCCAGCCACGACACCCGCCACCGTTTCGTAACGTCCGCGCTGTGGGACGTGCCGGTTGGCAAGGGCCGAAAGATCGATATTGAGAACGGCTTTGCCAACGCCATAATCGGCGGCTGGCAGTTGGGCTCGATCGTCACTCTGCAATCGGGTTTCCCGATCACCGTGACCGTTTCCGGCGATCCTTCCAACACCGGCGGACAGTTCGACCGTCCGATGGCCACGGGCGCAGCCGTGGCCCTGGACAACGGCAACCCGTCGCAGTGGTTCAACTGGCAGGCGTTCACCCGGCCGGTTGACGGCACCTTTGGCAACGTTGGCCGCAACACGCTGAATAGCCCCGGAATCTTCGGCTGGGACTTCTCGGTCCTGAAGAATTTCCCCATGGGCTTCTCGGAGAAGCACAATCTCCAGTTCCGGTTTGAAGCATTCAACTTCCCCAACCATCCGAATTGGGGCAACCCCAACACGAACCTCGCCAGCGCCATCTTCCCGGCGGGCAGCCTGGTTCCGTCTTCGCAAGGTTCGTTCGCGACCATCACTGGTACGCGCACCAACATGCGCAACCTGCAGTTCGCTCTGAAGTACAGCTTCTAAGCGATTCCCAAGCAATGCAAAGACCCGGACCCTCGCGGTCCGGGTCTTTTGTTGTTACCGGCTCACGCCTTCCATCGGGCTCGAGGCGGTGGCGTACAACTTCTTCCCCATGCGCCCGGCTTCGAAGGCTAGCCGCCCGGCTGTGACCGCGTACTTCATCGCTTCCGCCATCTTTGGCGCATCGCCGGCCGAGGCGATCGCCGTGTTCATCAGAATTCCGTCGTAGCCCAACTCCATGGCGATCGCGGCGTCGGATGCCGTGCCTACACCGGCATCGACAATCAACGGTACAGAGGTAATCTTTTCACGCAGTATACGCAGGTTCGTCGTATTCTGAATGCCCAAACCGCTGCCGATCGGCGCGGCCAGCGGCATCACGGCAGCCGCTCCGGCGTCGATGAGCTTGCGCGCGTTGATCAAATCGTCGGTGGTGTAGGGCAGCACCACGAATCCCTCCTTCGCGAGCACGCGGGTGGCTTCGACGAGCCCTTCGTTGTCGGGAAAAAGCGTCTCCGGATCGCCGATTACCTCGAGTTTTACCCAGTTCGAGAGTCCGACTTCATGCGCCAGTCTGGCCGTGCGAATCGCATCATCAGCGGTGAAGCAGGCGGCCGTATTCGGCAGCAGAAAGTACTTATCGCGAGGAATGTAGTCGAGCAGCGACTCGGTGTTTCCGCTCAGGTCCACGCGCCGCACCGCGACGGTCACGACCTCCGCGCCCGAGGCCTCATGGCAACGCGCCATCTCCTGATTCGACCGGTACTTCCCGGTCCCGACAAACAACCGCGAGACGAAGGTTCGCCCGGCGATTGTGATTCCGGATTGCATGAAGACTATTGTAGCGGCGGGATTCTCTCAGAACCGAATCCGCAGCCCCAACTGCACGTTCCTCGAGAAGTTTAACTGCTGCACCGGCAGAATTCCGAACTGCGCGTCGGTGGGATTTCCGGCGGGCGGGTCGCCGCGCAACGGCGTGTTCGTCGCGTTGAACGCCTCGCCGCGGAACTCGACCTGCCATCGTTCGTTGATGTTCATCTTCTTGGAGAGCATCAGATCCAACTGCGGCGCCGTGTGGCCGCGAATCGAATGGAAGCGCTCCGGCAGCACTGTGTATTCAAAGGGCCGGAGCTGGCGCCAACACTGCGAGGTCCGCGACCGGTCGTTGAAAAACCAACTCGTCTCGGTGCGGGTTCCGGCCAGCGGATCGCCGCACAGCGCCTCCCAGCCCCGCCACGATCCCAGAGGAACGCCCGACTGATACACCAGGTTCGCGTTGAAGGTCCAGCCGCCTACAACGTTGTCCACCGGCCTGGGCAGCGCGTTGAGGAAGCCGCGGCCTTTGCCGACGGGGACATCCCAAATCACAGCCGTCGTCAGGTTGTGCGAACGGTCGATACCGGTGACTTGCTGGAACGGCCGGCGCCATTCAAAGCTGAACGCGTCATACCAAGACCGCTCCATTTGCTTCGACCACGTGTACGCCGTTACCCAGGTCAACGCGCCGGCCTTGCGATCGCCGAAGGCGCGTTTTTCAAAGCGCGTTTGCAGGCCGTGATAGCGTACGCGGCCGACGGGCAAAATGTTGTTCGTAACACCCGCGAACTGCGGAATGCGGCGCAGCAGGTCGCGGCGCTGAATGGTGGCGGCGGTGCCGAAGGTGGTGGCCGCCGGCAACACGCCCTGCCATGGGTTTGGCAGCGCCTGCTGGAAGAACGCCGGGGTCGTCTGGGCGGCGTCCCAGTTCGCCTGATTCATCTCGCCGATCTGGAAAGCGACGGGTTCCTTCACCGTTGTGCTGCCGACGTAGGAAACCTCCAGCACCATCTTTCCGGGCAACTCCCGCTCCACCGTGAACGACCACTGATTCGTCCGCGGGATTCGGCGGTTCGGCGGGTCGAAACTCACGCCGTTTCCGACGTTAGTCGCGATGCCCAATTGGCTTCCGAACGGCCGGTTTACGCCATCCGGGAATGGATCTTCCAGCGAGTAGCCGCCTGTCAGCCGCGCCGACCGCGGAAACTGCCCGCCATCCACCGAGTTCAAATAGTTTGTGTTGATGGAGAAACCGGTTGTGAGTCCGTTCTGCGTCGCCGTGCGGTAGAACATTCCCATTCCGCCTCGCAGGACGGTCTTTGGCGTGACGCTGTAGGCGAACCCGATCCGCGGCTGCCAGTTCGTGAGATCGAAATTGTAGATGTTTCGCGGTCTTCCGCCCACTCCCGCGAACGTCAAACCGCCAACAATGGCGCTAGGCGCCGCTGGGTAGTTGGCGGTTGACGCACCGAGCTGCCGCCAACGGTTTACGACCTGATCGGAGAAAGCCTGGCGCGAGGTGTAGTCGAAATCGCCGTTCACGCGATTGTGGAGTTCGGTAAACGGAAACTGGACGTCCCAACGCAGGCCGAGATTCAGCGTGAACTTCGAATTCACCTTCCAGTCGTCCTGGAAGAAAAGGCCCAAGTACGGCTCACGGCGGAAAAACGTGTCGTTGTAATTGATCACGCCGCTATTCAAGTTGCCGAGCAGCAGATCCGCCACGCCATTGCCGTCCAGCGTGTCCACGCGCACGCCGCGGAACTGGCGGCTCCAAACGTTATCGAAACCCAGTTGGCCGCCAGCCCGGCCCGCCGACCGGTTATGCCGCATCAACCGCGCCACTTCGGCGCCATACTTCATCGAGTGGCGGCCCCGCAGTTCGCTTACGTTGCCTTGCAAGTTCAGTTGCTGGCGGGAACTCTCGTTGATGAATTGGTTGCCGAAAATATCGTTGTACCCGGATACGGTTACGCGCGGGGTGAGCCGCGTGGGGAAGGTGTCCACCACTGGAAGGCGGCGGATCCCGATCTTGTCGTAGGTGAACTCGTAGTCCGATACGTCGGGGAAATTCTCCTGGAACCGGTTGTAGCTCGCCTGGATGTGGAACAGGCGCGTGGGCGTCATGGTCCGGTCGTAACTCAGAACGTAGTTCATGTCGCGGCGCACGGTGCCGGGCATGTTGCCGGTCTGCGCGGGCGCGTCGAAGCCGTTGCCATTGCGGAATTCGGAACCGTCCTGAAAGGTGAAGAGAAAATACAGCCGGTCGTTCGAGGTTAGGATCTTGTCGTAGCGCGCCATCGGCTGCTCATAGCGGTATTTGCCCAGATTGTCCGCGCGGACGAAATTCTGCGCCAACGACTGCGGGTTGAAGTTGGGCCGGGGATAGTAGCCCAGAATCGCGCGGCCGATGGGACTCTGCCGCGCCATCGGAATGACGTTGCCTGGGAACGGCTGCCGGATAAACAAGGCGCCGGCCCGGCACTGGCTGGAAACGGAGGGGTCGGCGCAGGAGACCGAAGTGAGAGGATCGAACACGCGGATCGGGCCGCTGAAACCGGCGGGCCGCAGGTTGAAATCGCCGTTGCGAATCTCCGCCGGCGGGACAGTGGTGACCGACGGAAACGGCACGCGCTCCTGCCAGCCTTCGAAGGAGAAGAAAACGAAGTCCTTGTCCTTGCGAATCGGGCCGCCAATCACGCCGCCATATTGGTGCTGATTCCGGAATCCGCGCCTGGCGCCCGAGGCGTTGTTCTGCCGCGTGTTGGCGTCGAGAATCCGGTTGCGCCAGAAGTCGAACATGGAACCGTGCCAATCGTTCGTCCCGGCCTTCAACGTCGTGGACACCGTGCCGCCGCCGGTGCGGCCGTACTGCGAATCGTAGGTGTTCACCATCACCTTCATCTCCTGCACGGCCTCGACGTTCGGGGAAACGTTGAACGTCCCGTTGGTCGAAATCGGCGCGCCGTTCAACAGGAACTGATTCGTGCCGGCGCGGCCGCCGTTCATCGTAAAGGAGCCGTTGACGTCCCAGCCGCGAGTGCCCGAGAAGCCGGAGGATCCGAACGTTCGCTGCGTAAACATCACGCCTGGCGAAAGGCGCATCAGCATGTAGGCCTGGCGGCCGTTCAGCGGGATCTCCTGCATCTTGATCGGATCGAAGACCAGGCCGCGCGACGCGGTGGCCGTTTGGATGATCTCCTGTTCGCCGACGATAGTCACTTCCTGCGTCGTCACACCGACCTCAAGGGTCACCGGCAGGTTCAGCTTCTGCGCCGTCTGCAATACCAACTGAGACCGCACCGAGGTGCGAAAGCCGTTGGCTGTGATGGAGACCGTGTAGGTGCCCGGGTCGAGGCCGATCAAGGCGTAGATGCCTTCGGTGTTGGTCACCGTCTCCTTTGGAACGTTCGTGCCGTCCTTCGTAGCGCGGACCGTGGCGCCGGGAATGGCGGATCCGGATGGGTCGGTGATCTGGCCCAGAATGCTGGCGCGGTATTCCTGTCCGGAGACTGCGAAACCAGCAAGCAAAATCGTAGCGATTCGTGTAAACATGAACACCTCTTCTCCAACGGAGATTTGTTTACATTAAGCCTGTCGCGGGCCGAACGCAAGGGGGCGAGCGTTCTTTTCTGGCTTTACGCGTGCTGCTTTTTGGCACCGGGCAGGACCGTGGCTAGCTTGATCTTTTCGATTTCACGGCGCGCGATGTTCGCCCACTGGGAGGCCGGGTCTAGTTTCAGGTACTGCTGCCAATGCGAGAGCGCCCGCATGCTGTCGCCTTGACCCTGGTGGAGCAAGGCCAAGTTGTAATGCGCATCGGCATACTTGGGGTGCAGCCGGAGGGCCTCCTGGTAGTGCCGGTAGGCCTTGGCGGAGTCGTTGCGCTCGTCGTACAGGTTCCCTAAGTTGTAGTGCGCCAGTGCGTAGTTTGGATCGGCTGCGACGGCCGCCGCGTAGTATTGCTCGCTCTTTGCCCAGTCCCTTTTGTGAAAGAAAATCGTTCCGAGATTTACGAGAGCGCCGGCCGCGTTCGGATTCTGCTCGATGGCCTTCGAATACGCATCGATGGCCTGCTCCACTGGAGCGCCCGTCTGCTCCAACTCCAAGCCCTTTTGGAACCAGAAGTCCGCCTGCTCCCGCTGCCTGGGCGGATCCGGTTTCTGTGCCATCAGACGGGGCCCTTCGACGCGAGTGTCGAAATCCAGGAAGAGCTGGCCGCTCACCGGCTCCATCTTCACCCCGGCGAACTGCACGCCGATCCGCCTTCCTTCGGCCGAAATCTTGACGGCCGCCAACGGGTTTTCCAGATGCGGAAGGCGGTCACGCAGCGAGAGAAACGAGGCGCGAATCTGCTTGAGCGGAACACGCTGATCCTTGAGCGCCCGCAACGTCTTGATGGTCAGGAAATCGGTAAAGGCATAGCTCTCCGAAGGGTGTAGAAGACCCTGTTTCTCCCAGGTTCGAAGCTGACGCTCCTGCAGGGAGAGGACCCTGCAGAGTTCTTTCCGTGACCAGGACTGCTGGCTTACAGGAGCCACGGAGGAATGATAACACGCCCGGTTGTGGAGTAAATGTGGAAAACGCCTATCTATTGTGGATAAGTAGCGACCCTAGCCCCCGATATACCGATTGTAGAGGGCGCGGGCCAGACCCGGGTCGATAGTGCCTTTGATGATCGCCCTGCCATCTGGGAAGATCGTCAACTCATAAGGAGCCGGGAAGAACCGCAGGGCGAACTCGTTCACCTTGACCGGAGCGATCTTTTCAAGCTTGGCGGCGAGGTCCGGCAGGTGAAGCGGGTTGTGCCGCTCATGAATTTGAACGGCGTCCCGGCCGCACATTGAAATCGGCGCCCGGCGGTCTCCATTCAGATACTCGTAGTCGGGATTTCCTCCGCAGGAAGGGCAGGCCGGATCTCGAGCTGGCTGGTCGATCTGCCTTACCTGCCCGTTCCAAACGTCAACTGTAGTAATTACATGGTTCGCGGGATGGCCGGTCAGCAACCGAAGAGCGCCGGCAACTTGAATAGCCGCGACTGTGGCGGTTATTGAACCGAGAACGCCCTCGGTATCGCAGGTTGGTTGGGCTCCTTGGGGTGGTTCCGGGTAGAGGCAGCGGAGGCAACTCGATTGACCCGGCAGGATCGGGAGAGTGATTCCGTAGCTTCCCACCGCTGCACCGTAGATCCACGGTAGTATATGACTACAACAATAGTCATTAATGAGGTATCTGGTCTCGAAATTGTCTGTACCATCGAGAATCAAGTCGATGCCACCCAGTAATTCCTCTATATTTGTACTATTTAAATCAACCACGAGCGAGCGAACGTTGACACCGGAGTTGATTCGCTCCACGGCCCTGGCGGCTGCGACCGCTTTTGGCAGGGCGGCCTCGGCGTCCCGTTCGTCGAACAGCCACTGACGTTGGAGGTTCGAGGGTTCGACGTAGTCCCTATCGACTACTACAATAGTTCCTACGCCCGCCCTGGCCAAGGCTGCGACCTGAAACGTGCCAAGTGCGCCACAGCCGACAATAGCAACTGATGACAATAATAGTTTTTCCTGACCCGTTTCCCCTATGGGCGGAAACAGGATCTGCCGGGAATAGCGTAGCCGCTGCTCGGGGTCCATTGTAGACGGACGGCTACTTCGGCCGTTCGGCGGTAAGTTGATGATGCAGCCATGCGCGGGCCATGCGCCACTCGCGCTCCACTGTGGCGGTCGAGACGCCGATGACCTCGGCGACCTCTTCCACGGTCAGCCCGCCGAAAAACCGCAACTCGACGATCCGTGCCTGCCCGGCGTCCAACGCCTGCAACCGGCTCAGGGCCTCATCCAGCTCGTCGAAGGCGACCTCATTGACCGACGGCATCCCGATAGACTCGTCAATAGACAGAACCTGCTGGTTCCCGCCGCGCTTCTGCGCCCCCTGGTTCCGGGCGTGATCCACGAGGATGCGCCGCATCAGTTGGGCCGCCACGCCGAAGAAGTGGGCGCGGTTCTGCCAGTTGACCCTTGATTGATCCACCAACTGCATATAGGCTTCATGCACTAGTGCGGTGGCCTGCAGAGTGTGGTCCGACCGTTCGCGGCGCATATAGTTCGCAGCGATCCTCTTCAATTCGTTGTACACGATGGAAAAGAGTTGATCGTGCGCTCCGGGTGCGCCACTGCGGGCGTCGGAGAGGAGTTGGGTGACTTCTCCGGAAGGTTGCGGTGTCACTATAGTTTTCCGTGTGGTGGGGACGGGCAGATTCGAACTGCCGGCCTGTCGCTTAGGAGGCGACCGCTCTATCCAACTGAGCTACGTCCCCACGACCACATTCATTCTACCAACGCTTCAACCCCTTCTTGCCAATATCTTTTCGATACTGCATACCATCGAAGCGCACTTCCCCGGCCGCGCGATAGGCGGCCGTAATTGCCTCCGTCAGAGTCGCGCCAGAGGCCGTCACCGCCAACACACGGCCGCCGCTGGTCACCAAATCGCGACCCTCCCACCGGGTTCCGGCTTGGAACACCTTGGCTCCCAAGGCCTCCGCGGCGGCGATGCCGGTTATGGAATCGCCCGTTTGGACCTTGCCCGGATATCCAGCCGCCGCCAGCACCACCGCGACCGAAGGTTCGGGAGCCCAGTCCAGAACTACATCTTTCAAACCACCCGTAGCACCCGCGTGCAAAACCGCAGCAAGGTCCGAACGAAGACGATACAGAATCGGCTGGGTTTCCGGGTCGCCCAACCGGACATTGAACTCCAGCGTCTTCGGGCCATCCGCGGTCATCATCAAACCGGCGTACAAGAAACCAGTGAACGGAGACCCCTCACGCCGCATTCCTTCGAGAGCCGGGCGCATCACCGTACGCATGACCGTTTCCACCTGTTCCGCCGTCAGGATTCGCTCGTCGACATAGGCGCCCATGCCCCCCGTGTTGGGCCCCCGATCTCCGTCGAAGATCGCTTTATGATCCTGCGCGGGCAGAAGCGGAACCAGATTCTCGCCATCCGCGAGGGCGATGAAACTCACTTCTTCGCCCATCAAGAACTCCTCGATCACCAGGCGGCGGCCTGCGTCCCCCACCAGCTCCCCGGCCATGAACTGCCGCACCGTTGTCCGCGCTTCGTCCATCGACTGCGCGATTACAACACCCTTGCCCGCCGCCAAACCGTCCGCCTTCAACACCACAGGCGCCGTGAAATCGTCCAGCGCCGCCAGGCCCTCCTCCAAACTCTCCGCCGTGCGGTAACGCGCCGTGGGAATTGAATACTTCGCAAAGAAGTTCTTCGAGAAAATCTTGCTGCCTTCCAGTTGCGCCGCGCCAGCCACGGGACCGAAGATGGCCCGCCCCGCATCGCGAAAGCGATCCACGACGCCCTCCATCAGCGGCGCCTCCGGGCCCACCACGGTCAGGTCCACGCCGTGATCGACCGCAGCGCGCAGGTAGCCGGGGGACGCGACGCACTCCGCTACTTCCCCGATGCCCGGATTTCCGGGCATCGCGATCACCTTCGTCACTGAAGGACTCCGCCGAAGCCGCCAAGCGAGCGCATGCTCACGCCCGCCGGAGCCAATTACAAGGACATTCATCCTACTAGTCTAGATGCCGGGCTAGTAGATAGGCCGATCCTTCCCATCGCCGGTCCACTTCCCGAGTGGCTTCAGCAGGTTTTCGGCGCCGGTGCGCAGCAGCACGGTCTCGGCGGGACCCTGGAAAAAGTTGAAGCCTTCCTTCATCAGTTCCTGCACCTGAGCCGCCGAAGCGGCAGGCCGGCCCACTGCCTTCCCGTTCTTCTTAGCGGCGGCGATCACCTTGCGAACCGCCTCCTTGTGGCTGGGATCGTCGGTCTTTCCGCGCAGCCCCAGCGAGAACGACAGATCGTTTGTGCCGATGAACAACACATCGATACCCGGCGTCGCGGCGATCTTCTCGATGTTCTCGACGGCACGCACCTCCTCGATGATCGCGATGACGACCACGTTCTTGTCGGCGAAATCGGCGTAGCCCTCGGGAGCCGGCCAGCGGAACGTGGCCAGCCCAGGGCCCGCACCGCGCCGGCCCACCGGCGGATACTTCGCCGCATCGGCGGCCTGCTTGGCCAACTCCGGCGTGGAGGTGAATGGATTCACAACGCCTAGCGCGCCGATGTCCAAAGCGCGCTTCGCGGTCCACAGTTCATTGACCGGCACCCGGATGAAGGGCACGGCCTTCAATCCGCGGGTGGCCAGAATCATATTGCGCGCGGTCTCCAGCGTTATGGGGCTGTGCTCCATCTCGATCCAAAGAAAGTCGAACCCCATCGAAGCGGCCTGGGCGGCAATTTCCGGGCTGGCCACGGTAATCGTTGCGCCAATCACGGGCTTTCCCTCGCGGATCAACTTTTTAACAGGGTTTTCCCAATCCGTCTGCGCCGCCAACGAAAGGGCGAAAAGCGAAATCATCAATGGAAGTTTCATGGGCACCGGCGATGCTATCACATCCGCCGCCTATCATGGATGAAGATGCGTCTCTTCCTCCTGCTCGCCGTCTCCGTGTCCGCGCAGACCCCTGCCGTGAAGAAGATGCTCGGCCTTTTTAACGAACTTACTCAGGCGCAACAGTCCAAGAAAAAAGTGCGCTTCCAGCTCACCGAGAGTGAGGTGAACGACTACCTCCGGCACGCCGCAACTGTGAATCCCAGGCCCGGGTTGGAGAGCATGACGGTAAAGTTCTTCGCAGGAAATTACATCTCCACACTTACCGTTGTCGACTTCGACATGGTTGAAAAAACCAGGCCGGGCACCGTGCCGGCGCTGTTGAAGCCGGTGCTAAACGGAAAGAAAGAGATCTGGGTGGACATCCGCCTGAACGCGGCGAACGGCACCGGCACCTTTACCGTCGAGAAGGCCTATTTCCAGAGCATACGCCTGCCGGCGTTCATGGTCGAAAAGATGATCAACACTATCGGGGCGCGGCAACGGGAGAAGTTCGACACCTCGAAACCGGTACCGCTGCCGTTCGGGCTGCAACGGATCACCACTGCGGACAAAACAGTGGCGGGCGAGAACTAGGCCGTCTTCCAGACCAGGCCTTGGCCGGTTGGCAAAGCGAGAATCGAGGTGCCGCACTCAACAGCGACCGCGTCCAGCGCTTGCGTGAGCGAATCGTGCCCGGAGTAGGTATAGTCGTCGAACAGTACGACACCGCCCGGCGTCAGTCGCGGCCAGAAATGCCGGAACGCCTCGCGTTCGGGAAACGCGCAGTGCATGTCCACGTGCAGGAATGCGACGCGCTCCGCGCCGAGTTCCGCGAGCACGTCGGGAACCACGCCCTGCACGACCCTCGCCGCCGGCCACTCCGCGAAATTTGCAATCGCCCGCTCGACGTTGGTGACGTAGGAACCGGCCGCCATCGCCGTGCGCACCGCCGACAACTGCCGGTCCTCGGTGCCGGCAAACTGCGCCATCACGGGACCGGCGAAGGTATCGACGAGATGAAACGTCCGACCCTCCAGCCCGCCGCCAAGGTAGGTAAGAATCGCCGAGCTGACAAAGCCGGCGTTGACGCCGCACTCGACGAAGTCGCCGGCGGCGTGGAGGGCGCGTTCGGCCGCCCACAGCGCCGTGTGCACGCGCCAATGGGTGTTGGGATTGTACCCCGCGCTGGCGGCCACGCCGCGGGCGTACGCTCGCTGGAACCGCGCGCAAGCGAGGAAAGGCTGCCGGTGATACGTGAAGAGGCCGTCGCGCGCGTACAGGCCGGGCGCCGAGGTGTTAAACACCTGATAGCCCGCCCTGGCGAGCCACTCCCGCAACATGCGCCGCATGGCTCCATTTTAGGGCCCCTTGACGCCACCGGACATATCCAGTCAGGATAGGCATAGCTTATCTATGCCTAGAGAAACTGGTGTCCCGTCCGGAACGCTCATCATGATGGTCCTGCAGGTGCTGCGCCACGGGCCGTTGCACGGATACGCGATCGCGCAGCGGATTCATCTGCTCTCGAAGGACGCGTTGCGCGTGGAAGAGGGGTCGCTGTACCCGGCGCTCCAGAAACTGTTGATGGAAGGCTGGGTGAAGGCGGAGTGGGCGGTTTCCGACTCCGGACGAAAGGTTCGCGAATACAGCCTGACGGCCGCGGGGCGCAAACAGTGCGAGGCGGAGGTGGCCGAGTACGAGCGGCTCTCCTCGGCCGTGCGCGCGGTGTTGAAGGGGGCCAAATGAACTGGCGGCGCTTGCAGTTTTTATGGAACCGGAACCGCATGGAGCGGGACCTGGCCGAGGAGATGGAGGCACACCGGGCGATGATGGACACTCCCGCGCACTTCGGCAATGTCACAAGGCTGCGCGAAGAGGCCGCCGACCTATGGGGCTTTCGATGGCTGGACGAGTTTCTGCAAGACGCGCGGCACGGTGCGCGCGTTTTCCGGCGTTCGCCCAGCTTCACGCTCACCGCCGTTGCGGTTCTGACGCTTGGCTTTGGCGTTAATCTCGCTCTATTCCAGGTCATCAACGCAACGCTTATTCAACCGTTGCGCCTTCGCGATCCAGGGACGATAATCCGTCTGTTTCAAAACGCGAGTGGCGCTCGCTCCAGTGGTGTGGCATATCCCGTGGCGGAGTATCTGCGGAACAATAGTGAGGTTTTTTCGGCCATGCTCATGGTCCAGAATCTCGCCCTGCCTTGGGGAGAGGCCACGAGCGATAAACTAGCCGCCAGTTTCGTTTCGGCGAATTACTTCTCCGAACTTGGCGCCGGAATGGCACTTGGCCGTGCGATTCAAGCCGATGAGGCCGGCACGGCGGCCGTGTTGAGCCATCAATTCTGGCAAACCCGGCTGGGCGGCGATCCAGGCGTTGTGGGTTCTTCGATTCGCTTGAACGGCCGTGCAGTGCCGGTCATCGGTGTAGCGGCGGCGAACTTTACTGGGCCGTCCTTGAGTCCAGTCCAAGTCTGGCTTCCACTTGAAAATCTGGACAGCCTGTACCCGGGCAGCCGTTGGAAAACAGCATGGGGAGATCGCGGATTCAATATCTACGCGCGGTTGAAGCCGGGCGTAACGGAGACCGCCGCGCGCGAGGCGCTGCGGACACCGATGGCGGAACTAGGGCGCCTGTACCCGAACGAAGTAGGAGATGAGCCTTGGATTGGCACGGCCTCCGGCGATGCACATTTCCGGCGGGATCGGGACAAGCAGGAGGCGCTCATGGCCGTTGTGCTCCTGCTGGGTATCTCCACACTGATGCTGGCCATTGCCTGTTCGAACCTGGCCAGCCTGACGATCGCGCACATCAGCGCAAGAGCGGGCGAATTCAAGATGCGCACGGCGCTGGGCGCGGGCCAAGGCCGCGTTCTCCGGCAACTGATGGCGGAGTCTTCCCTGTTGGTCGCTGCCGGGCTGATCGGCGGCTGGGCCTGCGGGTATGCCGCCGCACAGGCGCTGCTTGCCGAGTTCGAGACGCCGGTGACTATCGCCCCTTGGCCGGAGTGGCGGCTGGCACTTGGGGCGGCGGCCCTCGCGTTCTTCGCGCTCTTTTTCGTGGCGTTACCGCCCGCGCTCCGGCTTCGAAACCGCGGCGCGCGAACGGGAATGCAGCAGGCGTTGGTGGGCGTGCAGGTGATGGGAAGCTGCGTACTGCTCCTTTTCGGCGGGATGATGACCCGCAAACTGCAATCCGTGATCAGCGAGGATCTCGGTTTCCAGTTCGAAAAGGTGGCGATTCTGGAAGCCTCGCTCGACCGTTATGGATTGAACCCTGCCGCGGTCACCGCCTATTGGTCGGCCATGCGGGACGCGGTGGCAGCCGATCCGCGGATGACCGGAGTGGCGCTTTCCACGACAGCGCCGCTCGGCAATGCCATCAATCAGAGCCGCTACCGGGACGCTCCGGGTTTGAGCGTCACCGTCGTGCGCGCCGACGCCGCATTCTTCGACCTTTTGAAGATCCCGTTGCTTGCCGGGCGGACGTTTCAACCTGGCGACAAGCCCGGGACCTCGGTGATTGTCAGCCAGCGTTTGGCCCAGGCCATGTACGGCACTCTGAACGTGCTGGGCCAAGGATTTCCGAAGACCGCCGAAGGCCAGCGCGCCACGATCATCGGCGTGGCAGCCGACGCGCGGCTGATCCAGATCGCGGCGACCGATGGCGCGGAATGCTATTACCCGTTGACGCTTTCCTCCATGCCGCATGCGTTGCTGATGACGCGTGTGTCCACGAGTCAACTGGATCCTTTGTACGCCGCGGCGCGTCAAGTGAATCCCGCCATCACGCCGAGCGTTACCTGGATGCGGGCCGGTTTTGAGAAAAAACTGCAAGCGCCAATGGCCGCCGGTCTGTTGGCCACGGTATTGGCCGCGCTGGGACTGGGGTTGACCGCGATCGGGATCTTTGGACTGCTGGCCTACTCGGTCTCTCTTCGAACGAAAGAGATTGGAATCCGAATGGCTCTGGGAGCGCCCCGCACCGGCGTACTGTGGCTGGTTGTGAAGAAGCTGGCGATTCCTGTGGGAGCGGGAGCGTTGACCGGTCTGCTTGTTGTCAGAGGCGGCCTGTCCAAAATGTTGTCCGGTGAGCCGCTCTACGTCGACCCGGCCGATCCGCTCACGTTGGCGGTGGCGATGGGAACGCTGCTGGCCGCGGCGTTCACGGCTTGCCTGGGGCCGGTCGCGCGGGCCGTGCGCATCTCGCCCTCCTCAGCCCTGCGCGAGTAGTAGAGACTCAATTCCCGCCTGGCCTTTCTCCACGGCTTCGACAGACTTCTCACCGCTAAGGCCGCCTTTCGACGGCGCCTTCCAGGAACGCACAATGGACTTGAAAGCCCAGCCGTTCGTAAACTCGCCGGGCGGTTGCATTCTCGCGGCGGACGTTCAGCACTACAAGCGGCATGCCCCGATCCAGAGCCTCAGAGGCAACGGCACTCGTTGTTCGCGCGGCCAGGCCCCGGCACCGGCGGTCGCGGCGCGTATAGACGTTCCCGATCGCCGCGACGCCTTCGCTGTCGACGGCCAGGTGGGTGCCGGCGACAGCGATCAACTCGCCTTCCTCGCGGACGCCGTAATAGATACCGTTGGCGATCATTGCCTCAAAGAAAAAGTCGGGCGCTTCGTGGTGGGCGTCGCCGTCTCGGTAAAGCGCCTCGACGGCGGGAACGTCGGCTGGCCCCAGACGCTCCACACCGGTGAGCGGCAAGCTTCGAAAGGCTCCAATGTCCAGACGCATGCGCCACATACTCTGCAAATTTCCTGTGTGAAAGTACCTGGAAAGCTCGTCGCGCGCGGACTCCCGCATTGTGACCGAAATCCGATCCGCTGTCCGCAGAGTTTCAAGAGCGCCGGCGAAGCTCCCGCCCAGCGCCCACACCACGGGAGATCCAAAGGCGCTGAGAATCAGTGCGATCTCGCCGCCGTCGACAAACCACTCGCAGTGTGGCGCCATCGCCGGCCCCAAATCGCCGATCGCGTACGCCGCCCAGGCTGCGTCGCTATCCAGCCGGCTCCTCACGGCTTCCCGATTCGTTCCCTTCACAAAGTCCATGCTAACGCTGGCGCCGGTTTTAACGTCAGAGTATTCCATATGACCCGCGATCTCCTGTACGCACTTCGCTCTATCCGGCGGCAGCCCGCGTTTTTTGCCATCGCCGTCGCCACGCTGGCCTTGGGCATCGGCTCCACCACGGCCATATTCACGCTGTTTCATCAGGTCCTGCTGCGGACCCTGCCCGTTGCCGCGCCCCAGGAGCTGGTGGTGCTGCATCAGGAAGGCTTCGACATTCCAGGTGGCGTGTCCAAAGACAATTTCGAGGCTGTGTTCTCGTACCCGATGTATGTTCGGCTTCGCGACGGACTCGCGGGTTGGCGCGGCGTGGCCGCGAGAACGGGCACTGGCGGACAGGTGGTGATCGACGGCGTACCCGCGCAAGTGCGGGCGGAAATCGTCTCCGGAAACTTCTTTTCGACCCTCGGTATCCAGCCCGCCTATGGGCGGCTGTTGGCGCCCTCCGACGATGTGACCCGCGGCGGTCATCCCGTGGCGGTGATTTCGCACGGATTCTTTCTGTCCCGTTTTGGCGGAAAGGCGGAAGCCGTCGGCAAGAAAATCGTGTTCGCCGGGCAGCCGTTTGAAATCGCCGGCGTTACGCCTGCCGCCTTCCGCGGGCTGATTACCGGCAACTCGCCAGACCTCTTCATTCCTTTGGCGATGCGCGGCGCGATAACGCCCGGCTGGAACAACTTCGACCGGCCCACCAGCCGTTGGCTGAATATTCTTGGCCGGCTGCCCGGCGGGGCGCAGGCCGGTGACGTAAAGGTGGCGTTGCAGACGCTCTTCACCAACGTGGCGCGCGAACACGCCGCGCCGCTGCGGATGCCGGAAACCGCGCGGGCGCGAGCCGTCGCGGCCACGATCGACGCGTTGCCCGCCGCTTCCGGTCTGAATACGCTGGCCCGGCAGTGGAGCGAGCCGCTGTGGGTGCTGTTCGCGATGGTGCTGGTGCTGCTGCTGGTAGCCTGCGCGAATCTGGCGAACCTGCTGCTGGCGCGCGGGGTGAATCGCGCGAAGGAGATCGCCATTCGCGTCTCCATGGGCGCGTCCAGAGTCCAGGTGGTGAAGCTGCTGTTGACCGAAACGCTTGTGGTCAGCGTGTTGGGCGCCGCACTGGGCGCGGGCGCAGCGCCGTTGCTTGCCAACGCCATCATTCGTACGATCTCCGACGATGGCGCCGGCGGGTGGATTACCGGCGCCGTCAACGCGCCGATGCTGGGCTTTGCCGTGGTCCTGGCAATGGTGGCGACCCTGGCGGCCGGCGTTGCGCCCGCCTGGAAGATCTCGCGCGGCAACAACGAACTGGCTACGCGTTCGCCGCTTCACGCACGATCCCGCAAGTTTTTCATCGCGACGCAGATCGCCATGTCGCTGGTACTGCTGGCCGTTGCCGGCCTGTTTGGAAAGAGTCTGCTGCGCCTAATGGAGTTCCGGCCGGGCTTCGTGGCGAGCCAGCTTTCGATGTTCACGATCAACCCCGGCAGCGCGGGGTACGATCCGGCGCGAGGAGCGGCGCTGCTGCGCGACACACGCGCGCGGCTGGCGGCCCTGGGCGGGGTCACCGCCGTTTCGGCGGCGGACACAGGACCGCTTTCCGGTTCCACTTCCTCCTCGAACGTGGAGGTGGAAGGTTATCGCCATCCGGACGACGAAAACATGGACGTGAACGTGATGGCGGTAGGCCCGGCCTATGCCGCGGCGATGGGAACGCGGCTGGTGGCTGGCCGCGATATCAGCGAGCGGGACACGATGGAGTCGCCGAGGGTCGCCCTTGTGAACCAGGCGTTTGTGAAGCGTTTCCTGAAAGACCCGAACGCGCCGATCGTGGGACGCCATATGTCGCAGGGCAGCGGCGGCCCGTTGGATATCGAGATCGTCGGGGTGGTGGAAGACTCGAAACACCAGAATCTGCGTGAAGCCGTGGATCCTGCGGTCTTCGTATCGATGGAGCAACACTGGAGGGGCCAACCGCGGGCCGGCCGGCTGACATTCTATGTGCGCTCGTCTCGCGACGTGATGGGCGAGTTCCGCAAAGTGGCGGCACAAGCGGACGCGCATTTGCCGGTAACCAATGTCCAGACGATGATCACAGTTGTCGAAAACACCATCTCCACCGACCGGCTGCTGGCGCGGCTGGCCACCGCATTTGGACTGCTGGCATTGCTCATCACGGCGATGGGTCTCTATGGGGTGCTGAGCTACCTGACGCGCCGGCGTACGGCCGAGATTGGAATCCGCATGGCGCTGGGCGCCACACGCGGGAACATTCTGGCCATGATCGGCCGGGAGGTTGTGCTGCTGATCGGCGCGGGAGTGGCGGTAGGACTGGCGGGCGCGTTCTTGGCGGGCCGGGCGGTCGAATCGCAGCTCTTCGGCGTGAAGGGGCTGGACGGCATCGTGCTGGCCGGCGCGATCGGCGTGTTACTCGCAGTTGCGGCCATGGCCGCCGCCGTACCGTCGGCGCGGGCGGCAAGCGTGCAGCCTGTCGAGGCGCTTCGCCATGAGTAGCGGTTACCTGCGCTTCGACAGATCCGCGCTTACAAACCGGAGCAGCGCCTCAATCAGCGCGCCGCGCGGATAGCGCGTCTTGTCCATGCCGCTCTTGATCGTCGAATCGGAGGACTTGTTGAACGGCAGCGCCACGGCGAAGTGGTCGCCCTTGGCGATCCCAAGGTATGTGCTGCCGGGCACGATCGCGTCGGCCCGCGTGAGTTGGCCATCCTGCAGACCGTCGTAGGTGACCAGCAACTGCCACGTCTGCATCAGTGCCTTCGATGTGTTGGCGCGATCCGAGGCGGCGATGATCGAGTACGTCGGCACGAACGGATTGGGATAGTTCGCGAGGAACTGTCCGCGAATCGTCTTGCTCAAGCTTTTGAAGCCCTGGGCCATGTCGCCCTGGCAGGTGGGCTTGATCTTGTACTGGTTCATGTACTTGTCGACCATGCCCGGAATGGCATCGGCGATGTTGGAACCACCCGACGCGCCGGCGACGCTAATGAACGCGGCCGACATGCGGCGCAGCTCCGGATAGCGGGCCAGTGCCTCCTGCAGGTCGGGCGTGCCCTTGCTGTACCCGACCAGAATCCACTTCCGTGCGTCGCCTTTCGACTTTTCCAGCAGAAAATCAGCGATCATCTTCGCATTCAGTTCCGAAGCGTCGTTGGGCACCTGCAAGTACTCGACATTCAATCCGTACTTTTCGCGAAGCACCGGCAGCCCTTCGTTGAATGCGGGGCTGTCGGCGAAGCAGGAGCTCATGAACCCGGGCACAATCAGTACGCGATAGTCCTTGGAGAGGCCGGGCAGGGCGGCGTTGGTCGAACCGCCGCCGTCGACATAGGCGTCGCACTTGTCCCACTTTTCGTCGTCGGGGTTGTTCTTCGCGAGCACGGTGCAGAACAGATCGCTGAACTCCTTCGAGTTGTCCGCTTCATCCGGCTTCAGGTAGATCACCAGGGTCCGGCCGTCTGAGAAGTAGCGCGCGCCGTGGGCCGTTTTCGCCTCCTTCACGGGGTCCTTGCGCATCATGTAGTCGAGCGTCAGAACCTCGCCGGTCTCCTGCAGGCTGCGGCCGATGTAATCGCGTTCCTTGTCGGTCTCGGGGTCGATCTTGTGCGTGATTTTCCCGTTCCGCTGATCTTTCTCGAAGCCGATATCGTGCGTGCCGGCGCCTACCCAGACGGTACGGCCGCCCGCGGTGAAAGGCGCCTTCCAAATTCGGAAATGATGGCGGGCGGCGATGACCTTCAAGGGGTCGCCTTGCGCCCAGCCGTAGTCCTGCGCGCGGTCGAACACCATCAACTCGCTCATTGGCAGAGTCACGTACGCTTGCTTGGAGAGACTCACCAGAACGCCGCGGAAAATCGTGTCCTTGACCGAACGATCTACTTTGACCCAGCCGGCCTTTTCCAGCGCTGAAACCACATGCAACTCCGAGCCGACGATCATGAAATTCGTGCGGTCGCCCTCGGTGCCGTCCTTATCCACCACGCGGCGCGGCACGCCTTCCAACTGCGCGGGCGTGATCTTCGTCAGTTTCTTCAGCAGGTCCGCTTCGTCGCGCACCGGCGTGGCGCTTTTGCTGCGGACGATCTTCACGCGGAACGAACCCGTGGCCCGGTCCATGGGGGACTGGTTGATGCCCAAGAACAAACGGCCCTTCACATTCACATTGCGCTCGGTGCGCGCGCCGATCAGGAACGGGCGCGTGGCGTCGCTGCTGCCGATCCGGCCGATCAACGCGCCGCGCTTCGCGTCGTTCAACGGAAAGGCGCGGATCATGTCCATCCAGCCGCGCACCATACCTTCCGGCCCGGTCTCCTTGCCAAGATAAGAGACTTTGCCGTCGGCTTCGACGGCGATCATTTCGCCGGGTTCCACGTCCAGGTTGGTGTCCATCCATTGCTTGTCGGCGGGGACGTCAAACTCCTGCGCACCCAACGCCAGGGCGAGAACGGCTAAAGAAAGTAGATTCTTCATTGTGTGAACTCTTTTCCGAGCGACGCTTCGAGGATTAGATTCTCAATGCGCGACCAAAGGAGCGGATCGGCCTCCATGCGTGCGTGGGCACCTCCGAAGACGCGGCGCGGCCACGATTCGGGCCACGTATGGACCTTCCATAGAGGATATTCGAATTCATAGTTGCCAAGGATACGCGTGCGGGCCGGGTCCTTGGCGCGAATCTGATTCTCGCCCCGGATTGTGAACCAGTGGTGCTGAAAATAGTTAGCCGCCACTTTGACATTGGCCGGAATCACGCCGTCGCGAAATCCGAACGAATCCACCTGCACAGTTAGTAGAACCGGGACGTTTTTCGAGTGAAGAAACCGTGCCAAGGCCACCGTGGCCCCGCCGCCCATCGACTGGCCGAAGATCACGACACGCGCGCCGGCCGCTTCATCCGGATCGATCCGGTTGTTGCCGTTGCGGTCCAGCGCACCCGTCACCGCCTTCTTTGCGGTTCGAAGGCTGTGGTTTGCGAAGGTCTCCGCCTCAAAGCCCCGTTCGCGCAGGCGAAGGGCCAGCTTCCGGACGTTGCGATGTTCGTCGTCCCAGCGCTCCCACGCCCCCAGAAAGCCGATCGCGATGATCTTGCCCTCAGGGGCGGGGCGGGCCAAGGTGAGCTGTTTCAGCGACTGCGCACCCGCGCCGGCCGTCAGCGAAATCGAAAGAAAAAGACGAATGACCACCGCTCACTTAGATTCTACGGCGTCCGGCAACGTTTCAGCGACGCTACCATGAGGACATGCCTGCCCTGCTGCTAGCCCTGGCCCTCGGCGTTGACCCGCCTGCTCTGGCCGAGTGGCTGCGCAAGGGCGACAGCCGGGCCGAGAGGATCACAGGCGTTGCGAAATCGGCGGATGTACGCCTCTTCTTCGCCCAATTGGACGATGACGAACCGGAAGAAGCGGTCTTGCGGTACGACGGCGACCAGAAAGTCGAGGCATTAGTTTTCGACCGGACCGCCGCTGGATGGGTTGTGGCCGGCAAGTTCAGCGACTGGTGGAACTATAAGCCCGAATACCGCGACGGTTTCATCGAGTTGCGAGCGGTGACCCGGGCAGGCCGGGCCGAATTGATTGTCCGGACGCACAGCGGCGGCACCGAGGAGGATGCCATCGACATCGAAATCTTCCAACTTCGCGCCGGCAAGTTGGTGGCGGTTTTGAAGGGCAACGAATATACGTCGAAAATGGAGCACCCGAGCGGAAAGGTCGTGACCGCCGTGACACGGTTTGAGTATCCGGCGGCCGGAGTGGTGGTCATGCGCGGGGCCATAAACTGCCGCGCCATGCGCTGGGCGGGCGAGGTGTTTGTCGAGTCGCCATGCCCTTGACCGGTCGGATACAATCACCCCAATGACTCGCCGTCAGTGGCTTTCGTTCTCTTCCGCCTCACTGGCCGGTCAACCACCGGCAAGGCCGAATATCATCTGGATGATGGCCGACGATATGGGCGTTGGCGACCTGGGCTGCTACGGTCAGAAGTTCATCAAGACGCCGAATATCGATCGCGCCGCCGCGCAGGGAATGCGCTTCACGTCGGCGTATGCGGGTTCGGCGGTCTGCGCGCCGTCGAGAAGCTGTCTGATGACCGGGCTGCACTCCGGTCATACGCGTGTGCGGTGGAACCATTCGGTGAAGACCGGTGAGCGCGTGCCGCTTCGTCCGGAGGACGTTACGGTTGCCGAAGTGCTGAAGAAGGCCGGCTACGCCACGGGCATTACAGGCAAGTGGGGCCTTGGCGAGCCCGAAACGACCGGCGTTCCGACGAAAAAGGGCTTTGACAGTTGGTTCGGGTTTCTCAATCAAGATCACGCGCTGGAGTACTACACCGGCCACCTTTGGCGGAACGAAACGAAGGAGCCGCAGAAGGGAACCTACGTTACGGACCTGTTTACGGACGAAGCGCTTCGATTCATCCGCGTGAACCGGGCCCGGGCGTTCTACCTGTACTTCACGCCCACCACGCCGCACGCCCCCATGGAGATTCCGTCCACTGGCGAGTATTCGAACGCACCGATGAACGAGGCCCAGAAGAAGTACGCGGCGATGGTGGCGAGTTTCGACGCGGCCGTTGGGAAAATTCTCGACACGCTCAAGAATCTCCAGATCGATCAACGGACGATCGTGTTCATCACGTCGGACAACGGCAACGGCAACAAAGAGCGCGAGTTCTTCCGCGGGACCCTCCACTACCGCGCCCAGAAGGGCGACCCCTATGAAGGCGGTCATCGCGTCCCGATGATCGTTCGCTGGCCGGGCCGCGTGAAGGCGGGCGTGACCAGCGATTTCCCCTGGGCGTTCTGGGACTTTCTGCCGACGGCCGCCGAGTTGGCCGGGGCGAAGCCGCCCGCAAACATCGACGGCATCTCCATTTTGCCGGCGCTGCTCGGCAAGGGTGAGCAGGCCAAGAGGCCGTACTTTTATTGGGAGACGCACTCCGACGGTTTTCACCAGGCGATTCGCGATGGCCAATGGAAGGCGGTGCGCCACGAGCTGGAGGGCGAAGTGGAGCTCTACGATCTCTCGATCGACGAAAGCGAAACTCGCAACCTTGCGGCGGCGAATCCGGATATAACGGCCCGGATGCGGCGCTGGATGGACGAAGCGCGCACGCCGAACGAAGATTATCCGCCCAAGCGCCCGCCCCGAAGGAGGAAGAAATAATGATCCGCTTGATCCCGTTTTTGTGCGCCGCCGCCTATGCCGCGGAATTAAAGGTGGCCGCAGTGCAGATGCGGTCTGCATTCGATGTCGCCGCGAATGCCGCGAAGATTATCGCGTCGCTGGAAAAGCTGGCCGGGGAGGGTGTGCAAGTCGCTGCGTTTCCGGAGTGCGCTCTAACCGGCTACACTACGGCAGCCGGTTTCAAGGTCTCCGCCGATGAAGTGCTGAAGGCCGAGAACCAGATCGCCGCCGTGTGTGCGCGCCGGCGCATCGCGGCCGTTGTCGGCACCGTGTATCAGGCGAACGGCAAAGTGTTCAACGCGGCGCTGGTGATCAACTCCAAGGGAGAGACGGTGGAGCGGTTCGGCAAGCTCCAATTGGCTGGCGAAAAGTGGGCGACGCCCGGGAACCACATGGCGTTGTTCGATCTGGAAGGCGTTCCTTCGACGTTGATTATCTGCCACGACGAGCGTTATCCGGAGTTCGTGCGCCTGCCAGCCATCGCCGGGGCCCGGGTGGTCTATTACATCAGTCACGAATCGAGTATGAAGAACGAGAGCAAGCTGCCTGGCTATCGCGCGCAGATGATGGCCCGCGCGGTGGAGAATGGAATCCACGCCGTAGCGGCCAACGCGCCCGGGAACGTGGCAGACAATAGCGGCTCCCACGGCCACAGCCGCATCATCAAGGACGACGGGAACATTCTGAAGGAAGCGTCGATTTACGGCGAGGATGTGCTGGTTGAAACGCTGACGATCCGGCCAGGGAAGTTAACACGCCCGCTGGAAGGCGTGACCGGCGCGTGGTGGAAACTGGGCTTGGAGCAACTGATGCGGGAGCGCACCCGGCGGCTCGGCGAGTAGCCGCTATGCGTGCGGCTCGAACTTCCAAGTGGGCGGCGTGATCTCGGCCACGCGGAGGTAGGAGACTATTTGGCCCCGGTGGTGGGCCGTGTGCATGTAAGCGCGGAGGAAGATGTCAACGGTGGAATGGGGCTTCTGGCGCGGACTCCAGCGGATATCCGTTTTGACGACATGCTCCTGCGTCATCCTGGCCAGCACAGCGCTAGTAAAGTCGAAATGCGCGACCAGGTACTCGCGGACGGCGGTTTTGTCGGCCGGGTCCGGAGCCTTCAGGGCCGGCGGCTCGGCCAGCTCAAAGCCGCGGAAATAGGCGGTATTGGCGCCGGCGATGTGAATCAGTTGCTCGCCAAAGGTCCGCTGCGCGGGGTTGGCCTTGACGGTGAACTTGCCGGCCGGCATGGCGTCCAGTACGTTGAGCGTGTACTCCCGCGTGTCCTTCCAGTGTTCCAGGAAACTCTTCAAGAATGACTGCGCGAACGGGTTTGTCCATTGCGCCTGGGAGGGAAGCGCGGCGGCGGCCGCGGCGACAATCGCGTGACGTCGTTTCATGCAGAAAAGTGTACAAGGTGCGATAATCAAACGAAACGGCCTATCCGGGGCGCGGTAGCCAAGTGGTAAGGCCAGGGTCTGCAAAACCCTCATTCGTCGGTTCGATTCCGACCCGCGCCTCCAGCATTCCAGACTCGCTATCCTAGTTGTTTCCCTAATGGCCAAAATCGAACGGGCTTTGCTGAGCCTCACTGACAAAACTGGCGCCGTCGCCTTTGCACAAGGACTCCGCGCTCTTCAAATTGACCTGATCTCCACGGGCGGCACCGCGCGCCTGCTGAAAGACGCCGGCGTGACCGTTCACGACGTCAGCGACGTGACGCACTTTCCGGAGATGCTGGACGGCCGCGTGAAGACGATTCACCCGAACATCGCTGGCGGAATTCTGGCCATCCGTTCGAAGGAAGAGCACATGGAGGCGCTGGAGCAGCACGCGATTCCAACGATCGATCTGGTCGCCGTCAATTTGTACGCCTTCGAAACGATTGCCGCGAAGAAAGACGCACACTTCGAAGAGATCGTGGAGAACATCGACATTGGCGGCCCCACGATGATCCGCGCGGCGGCAAAGAACTGGCAGGACGTCGCCATAGTCACAGATCCCGCCGACTATCCGGCAGTTCTGGACGAGCTCCAGAACAACGGCGGGGCGCTCTCCCGCAAGACCCTCTGGAACCTCGCCGTGAAAGCCTTCGAGCGGACGGCAGCCTATGACCGGGCCATTGCCAACCGCCTCGCCAACATCACCGTCGACGGCGATACGGTGACCGATCAACCCTCTGAGCTGCCGCGAACGCTCGACCTTCGCGTGCCCCGCGCGATCGATATGCGCTACGGCGAAAACCCGCACCAGAAAGCGGCGCTGTACGCGCACGGCGGCGCCGGCGTGGCGGGCGGCCGCCAGCTCCAGGGTAAGGAGCTGAGCTACAACAATCTGGTGGACCTGGACGCAGCCTGGCTTCTGGTCCAAGAGTTCTCAAACCCGGCCAGTGTCATCATCAAACACACGAATCCGTGCGGGTGCGCGGAACAGGACACACTAGCCGAAAGCTATCGGAAAGCTTTTGATTCCGACCCCGTTTCCGCGTTCGGCGGCGTGCTGGCCTTCAACCGGGAGTTGGACGGAGAGACGGCGGCCGAAGTCGCCAAGACCTTTATTGAAGCCATCGCCGCGCCGGCCTACTCGGAGGAGGCGCAACGAATCCTTGCCAGCAAGAAGAACCTGCGGCTGGTGGAGGTTGCGGCGCAGGGCGACGCACTTGTTGTGAAATCCATCAATGGCGGCTTCCTGGTGCAGACAACCGATTCGGCGAAACTGGATCGCGCCACGGCTAAGGTCGTCACCGAACGCCAGCCCTCCGAGGACGAATGGCGCAATCTGGAGTTCGCCTGGAAGTGCGTGAAGCACGTGAAGTCCAACGCGATCGTCTATGCGCGAGGCGGCCAATTGCTCGCGGCGGGCGCCGGGCAGATGTCGCGCGTGTTCAGTGTGGAGATCGGCGCGATGAAGTCGGTGCTTCCGCTTGATCGATGCGTGCTGGCGTCCGATGCATTCTTCCCGTTCCCAGACGGTCTGGAAGGCGCGGCCAAACACGGAATTACAGCCGCCATTCAACCGGGCGGTTCGGTGAAGGATCAGGAAGTGATCGACGCCGCGAACCGTCTGGGGCTTGCGATGATTTTTACCGGAGTAAGGCACTTCCGGCATTAAGCTATTGACATGAAGTCCTGGTTGCTTTTCTTCGCGCTGATTGTCCACGGGCAAGGCGTTTGGGAGCGCCGAGCACCCTACCCTATTTCCGCCACCGAGGTTTCGGCGGCGGAAATCGCCGGCAAAATCTACGCCGTCTGCGGGTTGACCCAACAGGGGCCGGTCTCGTCGCTCTTCATTTACGACCCCCACATCGACGAATGGCGGCCCGGCGCGCCTGCGCCGATCGCGCAAGGCGCCGATCACTGCAACGTGGCCGCGGCCGGAGGTAAGCTCTATCTGCTTGGCGCCATCCGTATCGGTTCGGCCTTCGTGGAATCGAACACCTACGAGTACGATCCCGTGCGTGACCGTTGGAGCACCGCAGGCCAGATGCCCACTCCTCGCGGCGCCAGCGGCGTAGCCTCAGATGGCCGCCGAATCTACGTGGCGGGTGGCAGCGGCGCGGCTGGCGCCGGCACGGCTTTTGAAGTGTTCGACACGCAAACCCGCGAGTGGTCCCGCCTGCCCGCGATGCCAACGTCCCGTAACCACCTGACCGCGCAATTTGTGGGCGGCAAGTTCTACGCCATCGCCGGGCGCGAGGCGCGCGATGTGAACCTCGTAGAGGAGTTCGATCCGGCGACTTCGCAATGGCGCGCCCGGCGGCCGGCGCCGACCACGCGCGGCGGACTGGCCAGCGCCGTCGTCAACGGCAAGATCTATGTGATGGGCGGCGAGGGCAACAGCGGCACACCGCAGGCTACGTTTCGCCAGAACGAAGAGTACGATCCCGTAGCCGACACTTGGCGCTCCCTGCCGGATATGCCGACGCCACGCCACGGGCTCTACGCCGCGGCCGTCGGTAACGTCATCTTCACACCCAGCGGCGGTCCAGTGGCCGGCGCGACTTATTCGAACGTGAATGAAGCCTACATCGTCCCGCCGGCCGCACCGCCTTCGTTCGCCGGAGGCCCCGTGCACGCCGCCAGCTATTCGCCGGAGCTCGCCGAAGGGACGCTGTTGACCTGGTTCGGGCGCAACCTGGCTCCGGCGTCCCAGGTTGCGACCCGCGCGTCAACCGGGATGATGGGGACGCGCGTGACACTGAACGGCACGGCACTGCCGCTGGTCTTCATCTCCCCTGGTCAACTCGCCTTTCTGTTGCCGCAGGGGGCGAGCCCGGGCGAACTGAAGACTTCGAATGCCGGAGTGGAGTCCGCAGGCTTCCAGGTGACCTCAATCGCCAACGCGAATCCGGGAATTTTTTCGCTGAGCCAGGACGGCAAAGGGCAAGGCGCGATCCTCGTCGCCGGTGCGGGTCTGATCGCCAGGCTCACGCGCGATGCCTTTTCGCAGCCGGCGCGGCGCGGTGGAGCAGTCGAGATTTACTGCACCGGTCTGGGTGCGACGGCTCCTTCGGCCGATGGGCTGATTCGCGTTCGGGCCACCGTGACCGCCGAGGTGGGCGGCCGCAACGCGGAGGTACTATTCGCCGGGCTGGCGCCAGGATTGTTGGGCGTTTACCAAGTAAATGTTCGCGTTCCGGAGGACTCGCCGATTGGACTAGGCGTGGAAGTGAAGATCCGCGCGGGAGGCGCGGTGAGCAACACAGTTACGATGGGAGTATCGGACTAAAGCCTCACATGAAAGAATCCCGCCGGATTTCCGGCCGTTACGTCGTCTACTTCATCGCCGCGTTCGCCGTGTTCTGCGCCGCCTTCGCTACCTGGGGGATTCGGGTGTTGAGGAAATACCCGCGGCCGGCCTCGCCCCTCTCGACGCCCACTCCGCCCCAGCCAGGACAATCATCGACGCCAGGAAGCTTACCAGCACGATGATCACGGCCCAATAGAACGGCCCATACTCCACCTGGAGCTTAGTTAGGAACCACGGCCAAATCGCCTTCATCAGGTATTTGAAGGCCTCCAGAATCAATCCCACAGCCATGGCCACAGGCACCATGCGGCGCCAGCCGACCTCCGTGTTGGGCAATTTCCAATAGATGAGCAGCAGCGCCAGCATCAGGACCGGCAGCGCCGCCATCTTGTAAAAGAACACGCTGATTACGGCCGCAATGCTCGATTCTCCATTCGCCCTCAGCGACTCAATGTTCGCGGCGCTCAAGACAATCGACAACAGCGCCAGCGAACCACAGGCGAAGATCAACCCCATGCTGACCACCTGGTTCATCAGAAACGACCGGTGCTTCGTGACTCCCCAACAGCGGTTGAGCGCCACCTCCATCGGTTCGAAGATTCCGTTGGCGGTGAATAGTAACAACAGCAACGATGTGTAGCTGAAGTGGCGAAAACGGTTGGGGATCCAGTTGATGCCGTGCCGTAACTGTTGCTCCACCTCTCTTCCGAACAGGTCACCCATGCCGAAGTAGACCGCCTGCTCCGCCGCGTCCCAACCGATGGAACGGCAAAACCACACCAGCACCAGGAAAAACGGAAAAAAGCTGAGAAGCACGTTGGCGGCGATGGAGAAGCCGAACACATGCACCTCCACTTCCATCCAATACTTCACCGTCGGCCAGAACGGCCGCAGAAATCGCACTACACCTCCCCCTTCTTCATCCGTTCCGCCAGGCGCTCACTCGCGCGCATGGCGAGGGCCAGAATCGTCAAAGTCGGATTCTGGTTGCCGGCGGTCACGAACGTGGCGGCGTCGTTGATCAGCAGGTTGGGAACATCGTGCGAAACATTCCATTCGTCTGTCACCGACACGCGCGGATCCCGTCCCATGCGAGCCGTGCCAACGTAATGAATCGAGTGCCCGTGGGCCATCGGCCTCGGATTGGGCGGCTTGAAGTATTCGGCCCCTGCCTTTTGCAGGAGCTCCTCGCCGACCTCCATCATGTCGCGGAACATCGCGTCCTCATTCGCCGCCCATTTGTAATGGAAACGGATACCCGGGATCCCCGCAGAGTCCTTTATGGCCGGATCAATCTCAATGCGGTTGTCCTTGTAGGGCAGCACCTCGCCTTGAAACAACACCGAGACGCCAGCCGTATGGTAGGCGCGAATATTCTTTTTCCATTCCTGGCCGAAGCCGGGCAGGCTCTTGCCAACGAAGGTTGTCTCGCCCATGCCGCCATTGGGAAAGATCTGGTAGCCGCGAATGAATTTTCCGCCGCGCCAGTTTGCCGTTAGGTCCGGTATGAAGGAGTGTGCGCCGTTGCCGTCTTCGTTGGAGATCCGCCGGTTCATCAACTGCGGCAGGTGACCGCCAATGGCGGCGTACAGGTGTTCGGAAAGATACCGGCCCACCAGCCCGCTGGAATTCGCGATCCCCGAGTTGAGCAATATATGCGCCGATTCAATGGCGCCGGCGGCCACGACGAACACCTTCGCCCGCAGCTCCCGCCAGGTCATCGCTGTGCTGTCGAAGTAGTGGGCCTTAATTGCGCGGCCATCTTTCGTCTCCACGCTGCGCACCTTCGCGTTGGGGTACAACGTTAGCTTTCCAGTCCTCTCGGCGGCCTGGACCAGGACGCGGAGCGAGTCGAATTTCGATCCGCTATCGCAGCCTTTCCAACAAGGGCCGCAGTAGTGGCACGCCGGCCGGCCGCGATGGTCCTTGGTCAGGATCGCCTTCGGAACCGGGATCATTTTCAGCCCCTTGCCAAGCGAACCGCAGACCCGGGCGAACTCCAACTCCGCGGCCTTCGGCCGAAGCGGCGGCAGGCCGTTGTTCAACGGAAAGGCGCCCAGGGGCTCACCGGACGACGACACGCCGATCAACTCTTCCACCTTGTCGTACCAGGGCGCGACGGTCTCGTAGGGGAATGGCCAGGGAGTATCGAAACCGTCCTTGGGTTGAAACTCCTTGGGGCCGAATCGAGGCGTTACGCCCGCCCAAAAGAGACTCTTGCCTCCCACGGCCTTCACCTGCACGAACTGAAACGGGTCCTTCCCTTCCCAAGAATACGGCTCGTTGCTCAGGAAATTCGTATGTTCCAAATACTCCTGAAAATAGTCGCCGCGCAAACCGCGAAATGGCAGATTCCACCGGCGCACGCGATGCACCGGAAACTCCTCCGGCCTGCGGCGCGGGCCTGCTTCGAGCATCGCCACGTCCAGACCCAGCCGCGTCAGCACATACCCCGTCATGCCGCCGGCCGCGCCGGATCCGATCACGCAGACGTCGTAGACCTTGCTCTGTTCGAGAATCTGCACGGTCAGCTGCGCTGCCTCAGCATCGGTCGATAGTCCGGGGGACGTTTCACTTCCGCCATGTTGGCCAAAGGAAACTCGCGCAAGTACGTGTAGCCTCGATAGCCAAGCTCTTTTTCGATGCCCTCGCGAGAGGTGTAGAACCCTTCGACCGCGGCATCCTTCAACATCACGAAGAACCGCTCATCCGGTGTTCTGGGTTGGAATTCGTTCGCAGCCACCACGCGTAGCGCGGCCTCGTCCTTTTTGGCGAAACGCCTCAAGCCGTCGCGCCAGGCTTTTCGCACGGGCGCCGTTGCGAAGCGCAAGACGTGGTCCACGTACTCGTCCACTTTGGCCGCAGGGGCTCCGCCGCTTCGCTCATCCGCGGGGATTAGGATCGCAGTTAGGCGGCGCAGCGAGGCCGCCTCGCGGGCATTCAGAACCGCGAACCGGTATGCGGCGCTCTCCGCGGGCGGCGCGGCATGTTCATGCGCGCGAACCACGGCGGCCGCCCATAGCGCGGCCAGCGTCTTCCTGCGAGTTGGCATCAGAGTTTCAGGGTAACAACGATGCTGCGCTCCATGGCGAAAATTTTGGGTCGATGCGGTCGCCGGCTGCCCTCCTTGTCGATCGATTTCGCATCCCCGACGATGTCGTCGATTTCGCGATTCGGATCGTCCTGCGGCGAGAAGAGATTCTGTGGGCCGAACCCCTCCACGCTCCACCGGGACCCCCTCGACGGGCTCCGAGACGCGCGGATTCTCACCATGTCCGGCGAGGGGCGGAACCCGTAACAAGCGGTCTCGTCGGGGTTTCTGAGAGAATACTAGATCAGACCCCATGGTCATTGACGGTATCTACTACGCGCTCGGTTTTCTAGCCGGCGGAGCATTGGCCGGCTATCTCACGAAGCCGGCGTTTTCCATTCCCTTCGTGATTCTGGCGATATTCTGCCTTTGGTTCTTCCGGGATCCGGAGCGGTCTATTCCGGATGGCCCCGTGGCGGTTTCGCCAGCCGACGGGAAGGTGGTCGCTATCAAGCCGGAAGGCGAGCGAACCCGGATTTCGATTTTCCTGAACGTATTCGACGTTCACGTAAACCGGTCTCCGATCGCCGGGAAAATCACGGACGTCACCTACAAAACCGGCAAGTTTCTGGTGGCGAGCAAGGAAGAAGCCACCACGGACAACGAGCAGAATTTCATCACCGTCGAAGGCCCGCAAGGCAAGGTTGTCTTCTCGCAGATCGCCGGGCTCATCGCCCGCCGGATTATCTGCTACAAGAAGCCCGGTGATGCCGTTGCCGCAGGGGACCGCGTCGGATACATCAAGTTCGGTTCGCGCGTCGACGTTTTTCTGGGTCCGGAATGGTCGGTGACGGTAAAGGAGGGCCAGCGGGTCTCCGCCGGCTCCGACGTCATTGCCCGCAGAAAGGGCTAACTTAAAGTGCCTCGCTTTAATCTTGCCGAACGGCTTGTGGATCCCAAATCACCGGACCGACGTCCGCGGCGCGCCGCATATGCGCTGCCCACGCTGTTCACGTCGGGTAACATTCTGCTCGGATTCCTGGCGATTATGGAATCGTTCCAGGGCGCCATCGCTTACCAGACGGCGCCCGTGCAGGCGGCGAAGCATTTTGAACTGGCCTGCATCATGATTGGCATCTCCGTGTTCCTCGATGGTCTGGACGGTCGCATCGCCCGGATGACCAACACCGTTTCCGACTTTGGCCGCGAGCTCGACTCCCTGGCCGACGTCATTTCGTTCGGCCTCGCGCCCGGTGTGCTGGCCTACGCCTGGGGCGTGCAGTTTGTCGATTGGTCGGTACTGCCTGACGCCGGTACCCGTACCCATCTGCTTCGCGCCAGCTACCTGGTGACGTTTCTCTTCCTGGTTTGCGGCGCGGCCCGCCTGGCGCGCTTCAACGTAACCACGAATCCCGTACCCATGAATCCCGGCCGGCCGGACCGCAAATACTTCGTCGGTCTTCCCATTCCCGCCGCCGCCGCCATGGTGGCCAGTGTGATCTACGCATTGGATTCGCGCCCAGTGCAGCACTGGCTGGCGGCCGTTGTCTGGCTGGGCCTGCTGGGCCTGCTTTCGTTTCTGATGGTCTCCGCCTGGCGGTATCGAAGCTTTAAGGATTTCAATCTGCTGAGTCCCCGTTCTTTCAAGTCGGTCATTTCGCTGGCTTGTTTTATCTACCTGATCCTCTACTTCTCGCAGCAGGTTCTGCTGGCCATGGCCGCGACCTATGTGGCCAGCGGCATACTCGTGCGCCTGGGCGGCCTACTACAGCGCAGCGTCAAAACGCCGCCTCCAGCGCCGGAGACTCAGATTGGCTAGTGTCCTGCTGGTCGGCGCGGATACCCTTCTTGGCAAAGAGGTTCGCGAGGTCTACGACGCGAAACCCCGGCTCCAACTGGCGACGCTTGCCACGGGCGCGGGCGCCGTATTTGCCGCCACAGAAGAAGAAATCGAGGTTGTCGCGGCCTTGGACGACGACATGCTCGAGGACTGTGCCGCGATCGTCGTGGCGGCAAGCGGACCGGCTGCCGCCGCCCGGTTGCGCGGCGTGGACCGGCCCGTAGTCGATCTCACCGGGGAGATTCCTGACGCCAAACGGCGCATTCCTCATCCGGCCGCGGGGCTGGTACGGCAATTTCTTGAGGATTTAGACCAACCCGTACTTCGAGCCGTAGTCACGGCACATGAGCCGGCCAGCGCCGAAGGCCGCGCGGGCATTGGAGAGCTGCAAAAACAGACCGTCGCCTTGCTCTCTTTCAAACCGGTTCCCAAGGACGTTTTCGACGCGCAGCTGGCGTTTAACTTGCTCGCCGCCGCCCCGCGGCAGGCCGGTCTGCGCGTCGCGCTGCAGGGAGTACCTGTTTCCATAAAGCTCGTTCGCGCGCCAACGTTCCACGGTCTCACGATGTCGCTGTGGGTGGAGTTTCCCTCGCGGCCGAACCTTGCCTCTGTGGCTGCGAAGTTGCGCGACAACGGCGTCGACGTTCGCGACGCGGATCTGGACCCTCCCGACAATACCGGAATGGCCGGCATGAGCGGCTATGCCGCCGGCGCCATGGAGCTCGACCCGGCCAACGCCAACGCGGCCTGGTTCTGGCTTGCCGCCGACAATCTCCGCTGGCAGGCGGATGCCGCCATGGAGGCTTTAAAGGAGCTGCTATGAAGTACGCGGCGGCGCTTTGTTTGTTGCTCGGCGGCTGCGGTTACCACGTTGGTGGCAAGGCCGATCTGCTTCCGAAATCCGTGCAAACCATTGCCGTCGCTAACTTCGGAAACCTGTCGGCGCGCTACAAGCTCCCCGACAAACTCGCCGAAGCCATCACCAGGGAGTTCATCACACGCACCCGCTATCAGGTGATCTCCGACCGTACGCAGGCCGACGCGGTTCTCTCCGGCGCCGTCACGAACTACGTCGCGTTTCCGACCATTTTCGACGCGAACACAGGCCGGGCTGCCGGCGTCACTGTGCAGGTGCTGATGCAGTTGACGCTCACTGAGCGCGCCACTGGAAAGGTGCTTTACACGCGTCCCAACCTCGAGGTCCGCGAGCGCTACGAAATCTCGGTGGACCAGGCACAATACTTTGAGGAGTCCGACCAGGCGCTGGACCGCCTGAGCCGCGATGTGGCCCGGTCGGTTGTTTCCGCCGTTCTCTCTTCGTTCTAGCCATGAGCCCCGACGAACTGCTCTCGCAACTCAAAGCCGGCAAAGTCCAGCCTGTATACCTGTTTTTGGGACCCGATGCCTGGAAACGCGATGAGTGCCGGCGTGCGCTACTGGAAAAGGCGCTGCCGGAGGAAGATCGCGAGCAGGGCTATGTGCGCCACGATCTGGACGAGGTGGACTTCAACGAGGCCATCGACGACGCCTGCTCCTTTTCGCTGTTTGCCGCCAACCGCCTGATCTGGATCACGGGCGCCGAGGGGGCATTGCCCAAGGGAGACGCCACCGAACCCCCCGCGGCGCTCGTTCGCTACGCGGGGAATCCCACACCCGGTGTGACCCTGGTGCTGCAGAGCGGCCGTTACGATTTCGGCGCCGACGACAAGACCAAGATCGAGCGAATTCGCAAGTACTTCGCGCCGGTCAAGGCGGTTGTGGAGTTCCCCCATCCAACGCCGATGGAAGCGCGCGTCCTGGCGCAGCGTCTGGCCAAGCAGCGGGGATTGGTCATCGCCAACGACGCATTGGAGCTGCTGGTGGAGGCCACGGGAGCCAATGCGTCGCGAATCTCGAACGAGATCGACAAACTCCGCCTGCTGACCAGCGACGCGAACGTGGAGCATGTTCGAAAGCTCGTGCCCGACGCACGGGAAGCGACTATCTTCAATCTTGTCGCCGCACTGGGCCGGCGTGATCGAAAGACGTCGCTTGAAATTCTCGACACGCTGGTTCGCGACGGCGAGTATCTGCCGCTGGCTCTCAATTTTCTCGCGACGCAGTTTCGCTTTGCCATCACCGCCCGCGAGGCGCGGCTGTCCAACGCCAACGCCGTTCAAGCGCATTTTTCCAAACAGGGCGTGCCCATGTGGCGCGCCCGCGCCGAGCAGATACACCAAACGGCGGCCGCTTTCCAGGTTTCCCAGATGCGTGCCGCCGTTCGTTGGATCTTCGAAGCCGACCGGGGGCTTCGCGATGTTCGCCCCGATGACCGGACGGTCATGGAGCAGTTCATTCTCCGCCTGACTCAGGGCGCCAGAGTGTAGTTCACGTCCACGATTGTCTGAATTTCAATAGGATCTCCATTCAACAGTGTGGGCGAGTACTTCCACTGCGTCACCGCTTCCATCGCGGACCGGGCCAGCTCCGCCGAAGGCGAAGTCAACAGGGTCAAACCCATCACATTGCCCTCCTTGCTTACCACCATCTGCATGCGGACAGTCCCCTGCACACCGGCGGCCTTGGCTTCCTTGGGGTAGACCGGGTTGACCTTGCTCAGCAGTTTGGCCGCTTGAATGTTGCCGCTCACCCGAATGCGCTTCGGACCGGAATCGGACGCGGACGTGGCGGCGGCTGAGTCGCGCTTCCCGCCGTCCACGGTAACGGTCTCGCGGATTCTGCCGATCTCGAGGAAAAAGTCGGCCAGCCGTATCTTGGACGTAATCGACAGTTTTCCCAGGGAATTCGCTGCGTATCCGGGCTTCAACACCTCTACGCTGTAGCTGCCCTCTGGCAGACCCTTCACCGCATACAGTCCATCCGGCCCCGACTCGAACTCGTAAGCCGCGCCATCCCCATTGAGTCTTAGGACGACCTTTGCACCCGGAATCACGCCGACCATATCGCGCACCGCGCCCTTCATCTGCGCACCGGATGCGTCCTGCCACGCGGCCAGGGGCGTTACCGCCATCAGGCCAAGCACCAGCGACATCGCCGCAACCAGCACGCCGGATCCACCGCGCCGGCGCCCGTTGTCCAGCACCGCTACCAGACGGCCCTCCAACTCGTTCGGCTTCGCCATCGCCATCAGCGCGGCCGGCGTAGCGTGTCCGGACGCTTCCCGCGCCACCGCTAACAGGCCTTCCGCATAGGCGGCCGGCGCCGTATGTGTATTTAGAACTCGATCATCGCAAGACATTTCGCTCTCTCTCCTTTGTTGTGCCAAGGCCCACCAGGCCAAGGGATGAAACCAATACACGCAGCAGGCGATCGTACCGATCAGCCGCCACAACAGATCCCAGCGGCGCACGTGCCCCAGCTCGTGCGTCAACACCATCTCCAACCGTTCGGAGGGCCAGCTTGCCGCCGCCTCCGGAATCAGAATTACGGGACCGGCCGCGACCGCCGGCATTCGCAGCCCCGCGCACATCCGCACCGCCACACCGTCATGCGTCGAATGCTCCGACGAAGCGGCCACCATCCCCGCTACCCTCACAAACCCGAACAGCCACCACCCACCCACCGCCGCCATGCCCGCCCACCACAGCATCTTCGGCCAATCCACCGGCGCGGCCGGGGTTTGCGGCGTCACCGTGATGAACACGCGCTGCATCTCGATCACGTTTTTTCCCACAATGGTCTCCACTGGCGGGGACCATTGCAGCAGCCAAGGTAAGGTCATCGACAGTCCCAGAGCCACGGTCCAGATGCAGTGCCTTTGCGCCGCGGAAAGCCTTAGCCGCGTGGCAAGCCCAGCGGCCAACGTCAGGACCGTTACTCCGAACAGACAGCGCAATTCCAACATCACCGGCCTCCCTTCCGCGCCTTTGCGATCAACTCCTGCATGCGGTCCAACTCCTCCCGCGAGAGTTTCGCCGCGTCATCGTCCAAAAGCGCCGCCATCGCCCCAGCGGCGGAACCTTCGAAAAACGTGTCCAACACGTGGCGCAGCGCCGACCGGCTAGCCGAAGCCGTCTCGGCCGCGGGTAGATAGACGTAGCGCGGCCCGTCTTCGCGATGACGGACGTGCCCCTTGTCTTCCATGATCCGCAGCAGCGCCCGCACCGCCGAATAGCTGGGTGCGTCCGGCAGCGCCGTTTGGATCTCGGCCGCCGTCGCCTCGCGAAGCCGGAAGAGCGCATCCAGTATCTGCCGTTCCCGCCTTGACACCGTGTGTTGCGTTGTCATGCTAAAAACTTAGCACCTCCTGCTAGTTTTTTAGCATACCAGCCGTTCCGTGTAAAGAACTTTTTTGTACCATTACGTCAGAACGCCTATGGCCATGAAACCCGTCGAGACCGTCGACGCGTACCTCGCCGCCCAACCGGAAGCCGCCCGAGCGATACTTGCACGGGTCCGCGCCACGATTCGTAAGGCGATGCCCAACGCCGAGGAAAGGATCTCCTACAACATACCCGCGTACCGGCTGAACAATAGGAATGTGCTCTACTTTGCCGGGTTCAAGGAGCACTTTTCCATCTACCCCATCGGCGCGGAGCTTTTGGAAGCGATGGGCGACGGCATCAAGCCGTACATCGCCAGCAAGGGAACGCTGCGATTTTCGTTGACGAAAAAGCCCCCCTATCCCTCATCCGGCGCATCGCCCAATTCCGGCATTCGATTTCCCGCTGAACCTCTACCTTCGTTCCACTGGATTTCGGGAGGGCCGCTGCCCGCCGCCTGGCTCGAAGATCGTACTCCAGCCGCTCCAACCATCTGAGTAGTTGCGGACGCGCCGCAATCCCAACCTGCGCGCGTACAGGTAGGCGAGGCTGGACCGCCAGCCGCTTCCGCAATAGAAAATCACCTCACCTCCCGTCAGTATTCCAGTGCGCTGCCACAAGGCACGAATCTCCTCCGCGCGGCGCAGCGTGCCGTCCGGATTCTGGTAGAGCCTTGTCGCGTCATCGGCGTTGCCGGCCGAGATCGCACCAGGAATCCGGCCTTTGGCGTCCAGATAGGAGTAGCCGCTGGTCTCGCCGCGAAACTCGGCAACGCTTCGAACATCCGCCAGAACCGCGTTTCGCGCCTGCCGCACCCGCGCAGTGGTCGCCAACACCTGGGGCCGGGGCCGGCCGGAGAATCGCACCGGTGGCAAGAAAACGGTCGCGGTGTCCGCAGGCAGGCCGGCGCGCTTCCAAGCCCCCAACCCGCCGTCCAGGTATCGCACATCCCGCACGCCGGCGTATTCCATCACCCACCACACCCGCGCCGCCGCGATGGTCTGTTGACTATAGACGACCACCGTCGTTTCCGGGCCGATTCCCAGGCGGCCCAGCGCTGCGTGCAACTCCGGCACTGGCCGCAAATGCCAGCTCGGCCGGCCGTTCTCGAATACATCGGTGTTGATATGAATCGCACCGGGAATGTGCCCCGCGGCGTACTGCGGCGCCGAACCATCGGCCGCCCAACTCGCCTCCGCTACAACCAAACGCGCCCCCAGCCGCCGCTGCGCCGCGCGCAGCCATTCGACGTCCACAACAGGATCAGCCTGGCACGCCAGGCCGGCCAGCAGTACCCACGCGCGCATACTCTACATTCTCATGCCGCTTGACTACAATCGTTGGTGTCAGATGATCCACGAGTTCGGTCCGTTTCGCTACGATTCAGATCAGCGGCTCCTTTTTAGAGGCGCCGACCGGCTTCCGCTCGTGCCCAAGGTCCTGGAGACACTCCACGTTCTGATTGAACGCCGAGGCCAGGTGGTTGAAAAGCAGGAACTGATGCGCCTGGTCTGGCCGGACACTACGGTTGAGGAAATCGGCCTGGCCCGCAACATCTCCCTGCTGCGAAAAACGCTGGAAGACGACGGCGGCGAGCCGGTTTGGATTGAGACGATTCCGCGCCGCGGCTACCGGTTCGCTCCAGCCGCCGTTTCGAGGCCCGCAGGGCGTCGCCGCCTTCTTCTCCTGCTTCCCGCCGTCGCCGTCGTGGCCACTGTCTATTACCAGTTCTACGTGCCTTCGCGGTTCGTGCCGCAAACCAGCGGAGCGGCCCTCGCTGTCGTGCCTTTCGAATGCATCTGCCCCGGCGAAGATGGCCAGTCGTATGTCAACGCCTTCACCGATCTGCTGGCTGCCGAGCTCTCCAAGCTTCCCTCCGTGCAAGTGACCGCGCCGAGCACCGTGCAACGTCACCGCCGTGCCGGGCTCTCAATGGGCCTGATGGGCCGGTTGCTCGGACTCGACATGCTGGTGGAGGGTTCGATCCACCGGCTCACCGCCGGTCGCCGGTTCACCGTCCGTCTGGTTGACGTTCACACCGGCAAGATGATTTGGGCCGAGTCCTATGAACAATCAGACCAAGCCGTCGCACAGGCGGCCGCCGTCGAAATCGGAAAACGTCTAAACCGTTGATTTCCCATCCGCGAAGCGTTTCCGAAACAATTCCGAAAGACCTTTCCGCCGTGAATTCGGAGATTCTGGCCTCGCCATGACACTCGCCTCACTCCAATGGATCGCCCGGCTCGCCGGCAGCCTGCTGTTTTTATTCTTCGCCGTCTTTGTCGTTGCGGATGGCCCTCCTCCGTTCCTCACGATGACGGCACGGGAGAACTTCTATGCACTCGCGCTGTTCAGCCTGTTTACCGGGCTAGCCGTCGCTTGGTCCTGGCCGCTTTCCGGCGGAGGGCTGACCGTTCTCGGTTGGCTTCTCCTCGCCGCACTCGCCCGCAGGCAGCCGTTGGATTGGCCCTTGTCCGCGCCCGCCGCCGTCGGTCTGGTCAATCTGTTCGTCGGCTGGCGCCTTCGGAGTCGGCCCGCGCCGCCCCGCCCGAAGTGGGTCGCCATCGCGACCCTTGGACCGCTTCCGCTTTTCCTGCTCATCGCCGGTAACGAGATTCTCGGAGATCCCCCGCTGTTTGCTGGATTTCCGGAGCCGGTCGCGGTTATCGCCGGAGAGTGGATAGCGCAATCGCCCCAGGCCCAATTGCTCATCGCCCCTGATGGATCGGTGACCGGGCGAATCGATGGAATCGAGATCAACGGTGGCCGTCTGCGGCCCAATCGAAGTCCGTTCGGCCGTCTTGTCGACTGGAGAACCGACTATCTCGTGCGCGGCGTGGGAATTTCGATTCCCCTGAATCATTCGGGCGGCACGCTGCGCGGCAGCTTCTCCCGGCAAAACGGAAGCGGGCGCCCGCTCGTGCTCCTGCGCAAACAAGGCGTGTAGTTCGCCACAATGGAAGCGGGAACTGCCGAAGACACCTCCCGCCCGGCTCGACGTGATCCTCGCCCGAAACGCTCCCACTGGAGTTGCCATTCGCCATGGGACCGCTAAGTCAGTTTGCACACTGAAATGGAACCGCGTCGACGACACGTTTCGCCTGGGACAGTGGATGCGCGGCCGGATTGAATCGCCGTTCTGCGATCTGTCACCCTCCGGACGGCACGTTATCATCTACCGGGCCTCCAAATATCGCATTGAGCAGATCGGCTGGACCGTGGTCTCGCGGGCGCCCTATCTGAAGGCCGTCGCCTACTATCCAGATTGTTGGTCTGGCGGCTGGTTTCTCGACGACAAACGATACGCAATCCTGCAGGCTTTGCCCACCAGGCAGTCGCGAGAATGCGACGAGGTGCGCCGCATTGCCGGCGAGTATCCTCGGACCTCGCGGCTCTACCTGGCCCGCCTGCTTCGCGATGGATGGCCGCTGCGCGAAGGCCACTTCCACAAGCCGGCCGCCCGCGGTTGGGAGATACGCCAGACCGTAGGCCTCTATCGCACCTACGCACTGGTTCGCGGTGATCTGGTGCACGAAAAAGGCGGCTGGGACTGGGCGGACATGGATCGCGGCCGCCTGGCCTGGGCGGCGCAGGGAAAACTGTGGACGGCCGCGTTGGCCGGGCACGCGCTCGGCGAAGCCCTTTGCCTGCACGACTTCAACGGAATGCCGTTCCAAGCCCTCAAAGCGCCATACGACGTTCGCCAGAAGCCGCCCAACGCGCCTAAGTAAGTTTCGCGCGGGACTCTGCGCGATCCGTCTCAGGACGGCGGCCAGTCCCATCGCGTACACTGAGATTGGAACATGCTTAAGTACCTTTTGCTCGCCGCCGCTGTAGCGCTACCTTGCTTCCCGGCGGGAGAGCTATCCGGGCGCCGGGCGCCGGGTTTCGCGTTGGTCGATTTGAACCTCAACTACCACGATCTGCTCGATCATCGAGGCCAGGTCGTGGTCGTCGACATCATGAAAACCGACTGTCCGCACTGCCTGGGCGTGTCCAAGAATCTCGAGCGGATCAAGGCCAAATTCGGAAATCGCGTTGCGATTCTGAGCGTGGTCACTCCTCCCGACACCCAACTGACGGTCAAGAATTTTCTGATCAACAACAAGCTCACCACACCCATTTTGTTCGACTGCGGCCAAGTCGCCGCATCGTACATGAAGCTCGACTTTAAAAAACCGTCGTTCGACATCCCCCACGTGTTCCTAATCGATGCGCAGGGCATGATCCGCAACGACTTCGGGTATACGCCACAGACCGAAGCGCTCTTGACCGGCGACGCCTTGGCCACCGAAATCGAAAAGCTGTTGGCGGCGCGCCCCGCGGCGGCGCCGAAAAAATCCGCCAAATAACCCGATTCCAAGAATTCGATAAGCTGAATCTTTCCTCCACTCACGCATGCCTGCCTCGACGCTAACGATTACTGACAACCGAACCGGTAAGACTTTCGAGATTCCGATCCAAGACGACACGATACGCGCCGTCGACCTGCGCCAAATCAAAGAGAATCCCTCGGATTTCGGTCTGATGACCTACGATCCGGCATACATGAACACAGCATCGTGCAAGAGCACGATCACGTTCATCGATGGCGACGTGGGCATCCTGAACTACCGCGGATATCCGATCGAGCAGTTAGCGGAAGACGGCAGCTACCTCGAAACCGCGTACCTGCTCTGGCATGGGGAACTGCCTACCGCGGCACAAATGGAGGAGTTCACCGCGTCGATCAACGCGAACCTGAACTTGCCGGATAGCTTCGACCATTTCTACGACGGCTTCGGCCGCGACGCCCACCCCATGTCGATGCTCATGGCCGGCTACGCCGGTTTGGCTTCCATCTACACCGATGCGAAGAAGGTGCTGGATGCGGAGAACCGCAAGAAGCAGATCTTCCGCGGTATCGCGCAATCGATGACGCTTGGCGCGTACGGATATCGCTTTCGCAAGAACCTGCCGTTCATCAAGCCCGATCCAAAGCTCTCCTTCGCCGGTAACTTTTTGAACATGCTGTTCGGCAAAGAGGCGGATCCCCGGCTGGTGCAGGCCATCGATATTCTTTTTATCCTGCACGCCGATCACGAACAGAACTGTTCCACTTCCACCATGCGCCTGGTGGGCAGCTCCCAGGCCGATCCCTTCTCGTCGCTAGCCGCGGCCGCCGCGGCGCTGTACGGCCCGCTGCACGGAGGTGCCAACGAAGCCGTGTTAAAGATGCTGCGCCAGATTGGTTCGGTCGATAACATTCCCGGTTTCATCGAGAAGGTAAAGGCCGGAGAAGGCCGCCTGATGGGCTTCGGCCACCGCGTCTATAAGAACTACGACCCGCGCGCCCGCATCATCAAGAAAGCCGCGGAGGACGTCTTCGAAGTGACCGGCAAGAACCCGTTGCTCGATGTGGCCACGGAGCTGGAGCGCATCGCCCTGCACGACGAGTATTTCATCAAGCGCAAGCTGTATCCGAACGTCGACTTTTACTCCGGACTGATCTATGAGGCGCTTGGCTTCCCGGCGGAGATGTTCACCGTGCTCTTTGCGATTCCGCGCGCCAGCGGCTGGCTCTCGCAATGGGAGGAGTTGATGCGCGACGAGGATCAGAAGATCGGCCGTCCGCGCCAGATCTACCTTGGGGAAGGAAAGCGCGACTACGTTCCCGTGGCGAATCGCAAGTAGTCTATTCGCGGCGTCGCTCGCCCTGGCGAGCGAACTGCATACGGCCGCCCGCGCGGGCGACGTGGAACGTGTGAAGCATCTTCTCGCCTCGGGTATCGCCGTCTCCGCGCACGATACATTGGGCGGAACCGCGCTGCACGATGCCGCCTGGGCCGGCCATCTGGATGTCGTGACGCTGCTTATGGCGGCGGGCGCGGACGTGAATGCGCGCCACACCGAGGGCGGTTCCACCCCGTTGCACTATGCCGTCATCACGAACCGCCGGGATCTGGTCCGGCTGCTGCTTGCGAATGGAGCGGCGATCGACGCGCGGGATCGAGCCGGCGCCGGTGTGCTGCACCTCGCCGCCAACCGCGGCTATGACGATCTGTTTCGCGACCTCGTGGCCAATGGAGCGAAGGCCGATGCGGTGGACCTGAGCGGTTCCACACCGCTCGAAGAGGCCTGCTGGCGCGGGCAGACCGCAATCGTGGATATCATCTTGCGCCTGGGCATCTCGCCCTTGCGCCGCAATCCGAAGACCGGGCAGGATCCGATCCACGTCGCGGCCCGCCGCGGCAATGCGGAGCTTGTCGCGCTGCTGCTGAAGGCAGGCGCGGACGCGGCTAAGGCCGGCAATGGTGGCGAAACGCCCATCGACATCGCGTTGGCGTCCCGCAACATTGGCATTGCCGATGCGCTGATTGCCGGCGGAGCGAAGCTTGACCGCCCTGACGCAAGGCTGCACACGGCCATCAACAACGGGCAGACGGATCTGGTCCGCTGGCTGCTGCTGAAGGGAATCCCGCCGGGCCCGGCCGTGCTCCACGACGCGGCGCTCAAGGGACACATTGAAACGATCCGCCTGCTCATCGAAAACGGGGCGAGCGTGACCGGCGTGAACGACGGCGGCGCAACGGCGCTGCATGACGCCGCGCTGGCCGGCCACGCCGCGGCCGTCGACCTGCTGCTGGCGAAAGGAGCGGTCATCGACGCCCGCGACTCCGGCGGCCGCACGCCGCTGTTTCTAGCCGCCTCCTGGGGCCGCCGTGCCGCGGTGGAACTGCTGTTGGAGCGCGGCGCTTCCAAATTGACTCGTGACAACTCCGGCAAATCCCCGCGCGAAGCGGCGCTGGAAAATAGTCATAAGGAAGTGGCGGAGGCGCTCCGGTGATTGCAAATTACTGACGGGGACGCCGGAACACTACTTCCCCAGCCGAATCTCCAGCGTTGAAGATGCGATCTTCCCCGTCCAAACACGTTCCACCGCCTCGCCGGCCGTGGTCCGGTTCAGAGAACTCTCAAATTCGGCGCGCACCCGGATCGGCCCCGCAGGCAATCCGGAGTAGACAAACTCCCCCCAACGGATCACATAGCGGCCCGCGCCATCCGGGGTGAATCTTCCTTCGCCGGCCGGGATTGTTCCTCCCTGCGGAATGGTCTGAAAATCGGACCGCCGCACAGTCCGGTCGAACTTCGCCCGGGTCCGGTTGTCGAAGCCGGGTATCTCTTTTCCATCCGCTCCCAGGATGACCAACCGGCTGGGCTGGAGCCTTGGCGACAGCAGCACGCGGCATTCTTCCGGCGTCCGGTTCCGAAGGACCGCGCGGATCCCGGAGGCGTCACCCGTAAGTTCCAGTCGCATTCCTTGCCCCCATGCCGCCATCGCCAATCCCAGCACCAGCAATCGCATTGTACGGACTCCTATCCTAAGCTCGGATGCGCCGCCAGCGCCGGCAGTTTCTCACCCACGCGCCGCCGCTGGAATTGCACGAACCGGAACCCGTGCTCGCGCCGGTACAATCCGACGTACACCTGTTTGGGCGCGCACATGACTGGGTGGAAGCGCTCCTCACCCGTCGCTACCAGGTGCGGTCCGCGTTCTTCGGACATGTAGTACAGCGCCTGCCTGTTGGTTGACACCAGCAGGTGAAACCGTCCCCGGAAATCGCAGTCGAAACTATACTCACGCGGCTCGCCGCCGAAAGGCAGCTTGTCCATCGAGTACGTATTCAGCGAATCCTTGCGGAAGTCGGCGCAGACCATTTGCATCATCGGCCCTTTGCCCGCTTCAGTAAACAATGCCCTCACCCGGCCGTCCGGGCTTTCGGAGTGAACTAGTTTCAGTTGCAGCCGGGACCGGAACACATGCAGCCTCTGCTCGAGCGTTCCACGCCACCGCAACCGGTCCACCAGAAGCCCGCGCCATCCGGAAACGACCTGAATACCTCCGGCATCCGCGCTCACCGCCACCGGCGACTCCCCTTCGCTTCGAAGGGTGTGGTCGAACACCCGCTCTAAGCTCCCACGTTCCAACCTCTGGCACGACAGACCCGTCCCCTTGGTACGGAAGAAAATGTAGAGTTCCTCGTGCCGGGTCCAAACCGCGGCGCGAAGGAGTTCGGCTCCTGCGGGTAGCTCGGCCTTTCGTAAAGTCGATAGATCCATCACGCCGTCCTGCACGGCGGCCGCCGCCGCGGCGCCGTCTTCCAGCCAAACCACCCACTTCCGGTAGGCTAAGTCCAACGACTCGGCCTGATAGAACCCAGCCGCCGCCACGAACGCGCTGGCAGCGTTTCGCTCCGCCAGAACTCTTCGGGAATACCATGCACCCAGCGGCCGCCCGGCGTTGTGCTGGCGCAGATAATACTCTACTCCATCGTCCCCTTGCACCGTGAACAGCAACGTCTGCGCGTCCAGAATCGGGTTGTCCCGGGTCACTTCGATACGCAGCGGACGCTGCTCACGGACGTTCAGTTCCACCGGCTCCGACTGCTCGTCGCCGCACTCGGCCCGCAACAGATACTCTCCGGGCGGGACCGGATAGTGAAAAGAGGCCAGGTCGATCTTCGTCCGCCAACCCTCACCGGGCTCCAGGACCTGCGTATCCGCTGTCGTATCCACGCGACCGGTATTCAGCATCTTCTGCCGCGTCTGCCGGTCCATTCTGCGCAGAGGCTCCTCGGCCGAGCTCAGCAGAGCCAGCCCAAACGCGCCGCTGCGGTCGAACGGTCCGGGAGCTTCCACTCCGGTCTCCGCGTCGTTTGTCAAACGGCACACCACACGCGGCTCTTCGAACGTCGAAATAGATTCGGAATCGAGTTGGAGGTCCAAACGCATTGTGTCTAGTTCCGCAGCTTCCGGGCCTGTTGAATGGCCTGACGGATCTCCTTCGCCTCGGCGTCTCCAAGGCTTTTTTCGAAGCGGTCCAGAAGGTCGACTCTTCCCAGCAGGCCGGCCACGCGCACCGCCACATGCTTCTCCGGAAAGGACTCGCCAGCGTAGAGTGCCGTTACAATTCCTTCCGCCGCCTTTGCGTCCCGCTGCGACAGCCCGTAGTAGATCATGTCGCCATCGCTGCCTCCGGCCGCCTCGGCCCGGGCGAATGCCGTCACCCAACCCGGCTCGCCTTCCCGTGTGAGCAGCACCACCAACCCGTCCCGCTCATTAGCTTGGGGCGGGGCCGCCGTCTTCTCGCCGCCTGTGACGATCGCGCGCAACCGTTCCAGCTCCGCCTGTGTCCAGCCCGCCACCATTGGGGCGACACGCGCGGCATCCCGCGCAAAGTATCCCGGCGCTTCGATGAGCAGCTTCACCACGTATTCCCGCAAGGCGGCGCCTTCCTCGGGCGCTTCGGCCCAGCTACGCAGGTACCGTGCATACACCGCCCGTTGCCCTTCCGGAATCGTCACCGGGCGCGACAGGGGCGTCAAGGCGTAGGCTCCTTCGCGCCGCGCACCGAGATAGAAGACGTACTCCCGGCCGGGCTCCAATTGGGCGGTTTCTCGCCCCGAGTTTGCTATGTCGACTTCGAACGAGGCGTCTTGTGTCTGGCCCCCGATCGCCTCCACTACCCGCACCGTGCGCCGGAAGTAGGGGACTCCCGCCACAATGCGTTCTGTCACCGTCTCCTGCACCGTACCAATGGCCACACCGCTGGAATTTCTTACGAACGACTGGATGGAATCAATTTTCACCGGTGCACCTCGGAGCTGCGGATTCAGGGCGAGTGCCGTAACAACGTATATCCATTTAGTTGTCCTTCGGGTCATGGGGCACCACATCGGCCAGGTAGCGGGCGTTCGTGGCATTGAAGACCTGCTGAACGCCCGTGTTTTCAATGCGGCGAGCAAAGCTTCGCGCGCTTCCAGCATCCAGAATATTTGTGTTGGCCGTCACTCTGTTGTGCGCCCCGTTGTCTCCGTTCAATGGCGACCTAACAAGCGTTCCGGACACATTAAATTGGTTCCCCGCGTCGTTTGGAGCGACGGCGCCTAAACCGTGCGCGCCCTCATGGTTAATTGTATTGCCGACAAACCGGATGAAGGCCCGCATCGCGGCTTGAATCTGAGCCGCCCGTGCCGCGGGTACCTTGGTCAAGTCGGTTGAGACCACGGTCGGAATACCATTGGCGTCAAGGGCCACTGTCACATTGCCGCTATCCATCGCCGTTGTCGCTCCCGTAACATTCCCCGCGCCATCGACAGCCCTGGCGGACGCAGCACCGGGCGCGGCGACCGTTGCTGCGTTTCCAACTCCAAGCGGATTGAACAGGCTTCGAAACAGAGGCTGGTCCACAGCCGCATTTGCTCCGCCGCCGGCGTTGAACAAAAAGAACGTCGACGGAAAGGCGGTGATGTCGGCTCCCAAACCTTCGCGAATCGCGAACAGATTGTCGGTTGGCGATACACCGGTCGGGGTCGAGCCGAACAGTCCGCCCGCCGCCGGGTCAGGACCGCCAACGGATACGCGGATCGAGTTTGCGTTCGAGATTGCCGCGTTGCTGATCATCCGGACGTTGATGCGGTTCGTAAGGGTGGCATCGTTGACTTTGAAGTCTCTCTCGCCGTATTTGAGCAACGCTCTTTGAATATCCGCCGCGAACGCCGAAAGTCCATACGCGGTCAAATCCGTTGCCCAGTTGGCATTGAAGTTCAGATTTATCAGAATTGGCACACTCAACCCAAAATCCACCGGCCGCAACTTCGCCACCTCGCCATTGGAGGGGTCGACCAGCGAGATTTGGTCGATCACGTAGCGCCCGTGCGGCACAGGGTTGCCGCTCGTGATCGCACCCACAGGTATGTTGACGTCATTATTTGTATTTCTGTTGCGCGTCCTTCGTATGCTGAGTTCCATCGCCACCGCGGCAGTGGCGTTGCCATCCCAATCGGCTTTAACCGTCTGCGGAGACGCCGCCGCCGCCGCAATGTTCACCGCCGTATCGTTTTCCGCCGCCAGCGAGAACGCTCCATTCACCATCGGGTTTGAGCCTTTAGCCTTGTTGTTCAACCTGCCGTAGTGGATTCGAAGTGTACCCTTGAACCCGCCTAGCGGTCCTTCCATCTTCACTGTGGCGCGCAGCTTCTCTCCCAGCCGGGGCGCGAAGTCGTCGTCGGGCTCAAACTTCGTCGCATCCGCCCGCGAGGTCGATTCGAGCTTATCGAGTTTCAACTCGATACAGGTGATCTTCACCTCATCGACTCCCTCATCGACGCCGTCCACATCCAGAAGAACACCGGTGTCCATGGCTTTGGCACTCACTTTCTTGCCCTCGGCGAAGAATTCCAGTCCGTCGGCCGGGATCTTCGACACATCCACTTCGTGGGGGTTTTTCAGTGGCGAGTTCTTCTTCTTTGCCTGCGTATCCTCGACTCCGAATAGCTCCACGGCGTCCGTGGCCGGCCGGAGCTTTAGCTTCCCCTTAAATGCCGACGGCTTCACCTGCTTGACCACCAGCCGCGCCCGAAGCTGAGTCTTGTCCTTGTCCTGCGCACCAAGAATGCGGCCGGGATCCAGTTTCTTGGCATCGGTCATCTCCGCCGGTTTGGCAGGCGGCGGCGCCGTGCGTGGATCGCAGATGGCGAGCTTGGCCTCAATGACCGTGGCTGTAACGAAGTCGGCCGGTTTCGCGTCTCCTTCCAGTCCGATCTCCAGCCCCGTGTCTCTCAGCGCGCCACTGACGGTCGTACCTTCCAGGAAGAAGACCTTACCGTCCTTTTTCACGGTCGTAGCGGCGAAGGCATGCGGCAAAGTCACTTCCGTACCCTTGGTTTCGGCGTCGAACAGCTTGACGGCGCCGCTGCCGGTTCCATGCACGCGCAACTCAAGTTTTTCGGCGAAAGTGTTCGGTTTGCACTCTCTGACAATCACCTTTGCGCGCGCGCGCTGGCCCGCCGCGTTCTGGAGGTGAATGGCCCGGCCGGGCGCAATCTTGTTCTTCTCGGTGAGTTCAACGGCGTCGCCGGCTTTCGGCTTCATACCGAAGATGTCGAGCGTCACCTCCACCGCGGTCAACTTGATTTTTACGGGTGGACCCGGCGTCTTGCTGCCGCCCTTGATGCTCAGTTCCAGCTCGACATCGTCTTTCGTCGCGCTGCCCTTCGCGCCTTCCACGAAGATCGTGACGCCGAGGGGGCTGCTTAGGTCCGCGCCCGGAATCGAGTTTCCGCCGCTCGACAGCTTCTTGCCGTTGAACTTCAATTCCTTGCCGCCGGTGGCCGCCGCGAAGAGTTTGACCGCGTTACTCGACCGCGTGATGGCGCCAGTTCCGTCGAAGGCCACGTCGGTCTTCAGCACGACAGGGATACGCGTGGTTTCGGTGTGCTTCTTCCGCACCAGTACTTCGCGCTTGGCCGCCGTGATCAGCGGGAAGACCGCTGGAGGTCCGGCTGGCGCCTTGGAGCCCTTCGTCTTGCTCTTTTCGCCCAGGTTCGCCGAGGTCACGTCCCAACCGCGCAGCGCCAGGTTGCATTTCCCGCAGAAGTGCGGCGCGTAGACGCCCGGTTTCTGGTGGGCCGGTCCCTTTGACGTCGAATAGCTCATCGAGCAGTTCTTGTCGCTCTGGTCGTGGTTCTTCTGGTTGTTCTCGCCCGTGTTCTCCCAGTGCAGCAGGTAGAAGTTGTGGCCCATCTCGTGGGAAATCACGTAGTAGACCAGGTCCGGGTCCTTCATGTCGGCCAGGATTACGGAGTCGGCCAGTCCGATCGAACCGGCCCAATGTACGAAGTCCTTGTTTGCCGCCGAGACGTCGGTCTTTCCGTTAGCCGGATCCGTTTGGATGTCAATCGGTTTGTGTGCCAGCAGGTTGACCACAATAAAGCCGGCCGGATCGACCGGCCGGACCTTCTTCGACAGCAACTCCCCGAGCGGCGTCTGCACCAAACTATTGAACTCATCGCCGGTAAAAGTGGAAAGAAACGCCTTGTAATCGTCGGCGTTCCGGTTCCCCTGCGCCGGAATGTCCACGCCCACCAGGCAATCGTCGGTCAGCTTGATCTTCGATTTGTCGGTGTGTTTCGTATTGGCCGCTACCAAGTCTTTGTACTCGGCCTCGGTGATCACCGCCGAGATCTTCTGCGACTTCATGCCCTTTGTGTCGAAGTCGTTGAAGGCTTTTTCGAACTCGGTGACGATCTTGGGCAGCTCTTCGTCCAGATGCACCTTCGCCTTCGCCGCGAGAGGACTCTTCCGGCCTGGCCAGTCGATGATCGTCGCCAGACGGTTGAACCGGTGGACGGTCAGTTTGCCCGTCTTCGCCTGAATCTTGGTTTTTTCGTCGGCCGTAATGCCGTGGAACTTTTCAAGGTCGGCCTTATTAGGCAGTCCCGTGAAGTCGAGCTCCGCCTTATACTGATAGTCGTCGCCGGCGATGAACGAGGGCCGCAGCATCACGCCCGCCTTGCCCAACCGTTTCGGGAATTTCGCTTTGTCGGCCGAGGCGAGGCTGAACACGCTCTTGGTGGCGCTATCTTCCTTCACGTCGTGCGGAACGTAGTTATCGCCGAGCAGGAATGCTGTCTTGAAGTTCTCGGCGTCGTCGCGGATGCCGCCGAACTCTCGCGGACAGTTGTCCCCGTTTCCGGTGCGGCCACCATGTTGTTTCAACTCCTGTTCGATGAACCGCTTGGTCCGGCTGGGGGAACCGGGCGCGTCGTCGAACTGCGGCGTCAGATCCTCATCGGTGTCGTTGAATCTCCAGGAGATTCGCGCCGGCCCGACGGCCTCCGGTTCCAACGCCTTGCTGTCGTCCTTCTTCTTTAGAAATATCGTCGCTTCCACGGGAACCAGCGGACGGTTCAAACGCAGCTTGTCCTTCGGTGGGCGCGTTGTGCCGAACTCGTCGGCGCTGGCGCCAGTCCGCTCGTAGGTCAACGACTCCACCATCAGCTTGGAGGTCTTCGACGGATCGGAGATCGCCTCCACCTGTCCGAATTTCCGGTCGTTCTCCTTCGCCTTCAGCGCCGCTTTCAATTCCGGCGTGATCGTGTCGTCGTAATCGCCGATAAACTTCTTGCGGAACTTGGCATGGTTGGCTTTGTAGCGGATGATGGCCTTCTTGAGGTAATCGTCCACATCCTTCTCGACCGGTCCACCCCAGTAGCCGAGCTCGTTGAGCCTGTGAGCGACGAAGCGTTGGTCGTCGCCTTCAGGCGGCTCCTGTTCGTCGGGAGTTTGCGGCCCCGGCTTCAACTCAATGGAATGATAGAGGACCTTGAATTCGAGCGAACCCTGATTGGCGTCGTCGTGCCGGAGTGTAACCGTGTACGGTGAGAAGAGTGGATGGATGAACTTGTCCTTCCACTCCGGAGCCGCCGAGGTCGCTTTCCCGTCCCACTGGAAGGTGTGTTTGCCATCGGATTTCTCCGGATCGGTCAGCTCCTTCTCGAAAATCGGGTTGCCGGGAGCGCCTTTTCCGGTGATGGTGAGCGTGACCTTCTTGCTCGCGAAGCCGCGCAGCGAGTAGACGATGTCCAGTTTCTCCTGGTTAGGACAAAAATGGTCGTCGACGCTGAGTAGCACCAGCGCGCCCTTTGCCGGCGCGCCGCCATCGCAAGGGGAATGGACGACCAGCCTATGGTAAAAGCGGCAAGCGAAGGTGTCCTGCGTGTCTTTGAACTCCCTGCGCGCATCCTGATTGCCCCGGCGCTTGTCGCCGTCGGACCAGAACCGCTTCCGGCATCCTTCGGTGCCTTCTCCAGTCCGTGGACAGGGCCACTTCGCTGCCGGTACCGTGATTCCGGGCCGGAACAGTAAAACCATCACGCGGCGGTTCACGCCGTTCTGTTCGTCGCGCTCGCCCTTCTTGGACGGGTTTGTGAACGCCTGTTGCTCGGCCTTGGAAAACACCATGACCGGATTGAACTCTCCGCAACCCTGGAAATCGCCCTTTCCGCCTGCGTCGGAACCCTTAAACAGGAAATCCGTCTTTTCGAGCTTGGTTGGCCACAGGAACTTCATGTAGACGGCAAACAGCTTGGCCCGTGTGTTCTTGCCGGCCACGCCGTCGGAGGTTAAGCCATTCTTCGTCTGAAAGCTCTTTATGGCGGCAGTGGTTTGAGCATTGCCGGCGCCGGTGACCGGACCCGGGTCCTCGCCTGCCGCCTTCAACATGTGCTGAATGGCGCCCGTTCCCCAGCCCTCGCTTGAACCGGTGGAGCTGTAGAGTTTCTCCCAACGGTCCGTATCGTGCAGCAGGACGGCGTAAATGGACTCGGACCGGTGGTCGCTAAGGCGTTTGTTAAAGACGTCGTCGCTGACCGGATCGGCGTGGCCGAAAACCGAGAGGCCGGCGCCCGGATGTTCTTTTCGCAATCCGGCCAATTCGTCGAATTCGCCTTTTGACTCGGGCAGCACGAATGAAGAGCCGAACTCGAACCGCATGTCGTTCAGGCGCCAACACGCCACCGGAATCAACTCCATTCGCAGCGTGTTCTTCTCTTTACCTGACGTAGAAGGGGCCACGAGAGCCGCGAACGACTCCTCCGGTTCGTGAGAGGCGGCTAAACCACCCTTCGTCTTGTCATCTTCGCCCGCCATTCGGTGTCTACGGAGCGCCCTTCAATACCGTAAGCGTAGTCTACTCCAAATCCCCATCAACGCAAACATCCCGAAGCTCTCAGCACGAGAAACCTCCCTTGCTGGACCTCCGCCTCGTGTCAATAAGGAAGCCGAAACTGTCTACAATCGGCCCACCTGGTTGAATCTACAGAAACCAAACCACTTCTTGAATTGGTTGCGGGGGCAAGATTTGAACTTGCGACCTTTGGGTTATGAGCCCAACGAGCTACCAGGCTGCTCCACCCCGCACTAGTATGTTACCAAGCGCTCGCGGGGTTTCGCAACAAATCGTCCTAACGAACCACGACCGCCGTTCCCGACGCCGAAACCATCAGCATCTCGCCGCCTACCGAAATCGTCTCGTAATCCAGGTCGATGCCGATCACTGCGTTGGCGCCCAACCGGACCGCTTGCTCCCGCATCTCCGCCAGCGCGATCTCCTTCGCCTTGCGCAGCTCGCCTTCATAGGCCGCCGACCGGCCGCCCACGATGTCTCGGATGCCGGCGAAAAAATCTTTGAAAATGTTCGCGCCCAGGATCGCTTCTCCGGTGACCAATCCCAAATACTCGATCTGCCGGCCTTCGATTGTACCTGTCGTACTCAGTAACATGGCTCTCCTTGGAAACTACTTCTTGAGCAGCGGCTCAATGACTTGCATTACGTTGCGCGCCACCAGTTTGTTCCCTTCGGCGTTCGGGTGGATCTCGTCGCGCTGCATCAGGCCGGGCTGCATCGCCACACCCTCCAACAGGAACCGGATCCGCCTCGCCTTATATTTCTTTTCAATTTCCGGATAGATCTGTTCGAACTCGCGGATGTAGTCCGGACCGTAGTTTCGCGGCAGTGTCAACCCGGCCAGCACCACCAGCGCGCCGGCCTTTTGGAATTCAACCGTCATCTTGTCGAGATTCTCCCGCGTCACACGCAAGGGCAGTCCGCGCAGCCCGTCGTTCCCTCCCAGTTCCAGCACCACCAAATACGGCTTCATTTCCAGGCCCTGCGAAATGCGGGCCAGGCCGCCGCTTGTGGTGTCGCCGCTCAATCCCTGGTTCACCACGCGGTAGGAATACCCTTTCGCGTCGAGCTCCTTTTGAAGAAAATCGGGATACGACAAGCCCGCGTCGACGCCGAAACCGGCCGACAGGCTGTCGCCAAAGGCCAGAATGACGGGACGGCCATCCGGTTTCTCCACCCGCTCGGCGGGCGGGGGCGCGGAAATTGACGGAGGGTCCGGACTCTTCGTACCGCAACCGGCCGCAAGAAGCATCAAACTAAGAAGAAGTACTCTCGTCACGCACCTTCCATCCTACCCATGGCTTCCACGAATTCCCAACCGGCGATCCGCGTCCGCGACTTGTACAAGTCCATCGCCACCTCCACGCACACGGTGGATATTTTGCGCGGCATCTCGTTCGACGTGCCGCAGGGCCAGTTCCTGGCCATCATGGGCGCATCCGGCAGCGGCAAGAGCACCCTGCTGGGCCTGCTGGCCGGTCTGGACGCCGTAACGCGCGGTTCCATCCAGTTGGACGGCGAAGAGATCACCGGCCTCAACGAAGACCAGCTGGCCGTCCTGCGTGCGCGCAAGTTGGGTTTCGTCTTCCAGTCTTATCAGCTCATTCCCACGCTCACCGCCGAAGAAAACGTCCTGCTGCCCGCGGAACTCGCCGGTGCGAATGGCGACTCCCCATCGCGGGCGAAACAGCTCCTGGAAACCGTCGGCCTGGACGACCGCCGCGATCACTACCCCGTGCAGCTCTCGGGAGGCGAGCAGCAACGAGTGGCCCTGGCCCGCGCCTTTATGCTGCGTCCACCCATCCTGATGGCCGATGAGCCAACAGGCAATCTGGACACCACCAACGGCGCTCACGTGCTGGACCTGATGCTGACCATGAACCGCAACGAAGGAACCACGCTGGTGCTGGTGACGCACGACCCGGCGCTGGCCGGCCGGGCCAGCCGGCGAATTCAGATGCGCGACGGAGAGATCGTCAGCGATGAACAGTAATTTTCCGCTTCGCACGGCCCTGCGCATTGCGTGGCGGGAGTCGCGCGCGTCCACGGCAAAGTTCCTTTTCGTAATTCTCGCCGTCGCGGTTGGGGTCGGCTCGCTGACCGGCGTGCGCGGCTTTTCGCGATCGTTCCGCACGATGCTCCTGAAGGACGCCAGGACGTTGATGGCCGCCGATATGACGGTCCGCGTATTTGAGCTGCCAACCACGGAGCAGGACGCGCTGTTCGCCAAGTTCGCCGCGAGAGGCATAGACCGGACCTGGGTAACCGAGACCGTGTCGATGCTCAATGCGCCCACAATGCCGGCACCGCTTCTGGTGGCGGTGAAAGCCGTCGACCCCGCCAAGTACCCGTTTCACGGCGAAATTAAGACCCTCGGCGATGTCCCGCTGGCCCAACTGCTCGAAGGACCGTCCATCGCTGTCTCCGACGACCTGCTTGTTCGGACCGGCTTGAAGAAGGGCGGCAAAGCCCGCCTGGGCAACGAGGAGTTTTTCATCCGCGGCATTTTGACCTATGAGCCGGACCGCATGTCGGGCTCGGTCAACGTGGGCCCGCGCGTGATGATTACGCGGACCAATCTGGAGAAGGCCGGCCTGCTGCAACCCGGCAGCCGGTCCGCGCAACGGTTTCTCTTCAAGTTTCCGCCAGAGAAGGCGGAGGCGATGATCCGCGAGGCGCGAACAGAGCTTGTGAAGGCGTTCCCCGATGGCGTTGTCGCCGACTTCCGAGAGACCCATCCGCTGATCACGCGCGGCCTCAACAATGCGACGAACTTCCTCAGCCTGGTCAGCCTTATCGCTTTGGTTGTTGGATCCCTCGGCGTGGCCATGGCCATGCAGTCGCACCTGCAGCAGAAGCTGGATTCCATCGCCGTGATGAAGGCGCTGGGCAGCCGCTCGTCGCAAATCCTGCGCATCTATATGCTTCAGGCGATGTTGCTGGCGATAGCGGGCGCCGCGGCCGGGCTATGGATCGGCTACGCGATTCAGAAGGCGTTTCCCGTTCTGATCGCGCGGTTCTTTCCTGTGGCGCCTGTAATCGATTTTGAATGGAGCTCGGTGGCCGAGGGGTTGGGCCTCTCACTGCTCGCCACGTTGCTGTTCGTGTTGCCGCCGTTGCTCTCCATCCGGCAGATTAAGCCGATCCTGATTTTCCGGCGCGATATGGAAGGCGTCCGCACCTCGCTGCCCGCGCGCTGGAAGCAGTGGCGGGCGTCGATCGCCGCGGGCCTGCTGATTTGCATCGGTGTGGCGGGCATGGCTTCGTTTCTCATCGACGCCCCGAATGTGCAGGTGGCCGCCCGCATCGGCGGCTGGTTTGTGGGAGGACTTACAGGCGCACTCCTCCTGCTCACTGGACTCTCCTGGAGTCTGTTGCGCCTGCTGAAACGCCTGCCGGTCCGGCGATTCTCTTCGTTGGCCCGGCATGGCCTCGCCAACCTCTATCGGCCCGGCAACCGCGCGGAGGCGGTCCTGGTGGCGTTCAGCCTGGGCGTGATGTTCACCTTGACTATCTATCTTCTGCAGCATTCGCTGCTGTCGCAGATCGCGGCAAGCGCGCCGCCCGGCATGCCCAATGTCTTCCTGATCAACATCACGGCCGCGGATCGCGAGACAGTCGCTGCGTTCCTGAAGAACCGGAAAGAGATCGAGGGTCCGGCCGAGGTAATCGCGACGGCCGCCGGCCACTTAAAGAATGTCGACACGCGGGCGGTGAACGAGTCGACAATGACGGGCCCGGCCCGGCGCTTCCTTCGTTCGCGAACCATCACATGGTCGCGGGAGATGCCGCCGCAGTCGCAAATCGTACAGGGCAAATGGTGGAAGGATGCGGTACCGAAAGAACCCGAAGTCTCCGTGCTTGCCGAGGCCGCGAATCTGTTGAACGTGAAACCCGGCTCGGTTTTGACATGGGACGTGAGTGGACGCCGCATCGTATCGCGCGTCGCCGCCGTGCATCGCAATGAGAGCGTCCGGCCCGGAACGAACGCGGAGTTTGTTTTCTCCCCAGGAGCGCTGGACAACGTTCCGGTTCTCTACTTTGGCGCTGTGCGGGTGAGGAACGATTCCATCGCGGTTCTGCAGAGAGCGTCCTTTGAAAAGTTCCCGGCGATCACCGTGATCAATCTGGCCGATGTGCTGGACCGCGTGCAGGAGGTGATCGATCAGGTGGCCATCGTGGTGCGGTTCATCTCGGCCTTCGCCATTCTGGCCGGCGTCATTATTCTGGCGTCGTCCATCGCCGGCTCCCGCATGCGGCGGGTCCGCGAAGTGGTGATCCTCAAAACGCTGGGCGCCACGCGCCGGAAGATCGCCGCGATCTTCTCCGTCGAGTTCTTCCTGCTCGGGCTGGTGGCGGGCATCATGGGGAGCGTACTGGCCGTGGCATTCACCAACGTTTTGCTGGCTCGTGTTCTGGATGCCGAGTTCCGTTTCGAGTGGGCGCCGAATTTCATCGCCGTTGCGGGAAGTGCGCTGGTGGCGATCCTGGCCGGTTGGATGGCGAGCTTTAAGATCCTGAATCAGCGGCCGCTCGAGATTCTGCGAGACGAGTAGATGTTAGAGTCGCGACGGCCAGGTGTACCGTCACATTGCTCGACGTCTTGAACATGTCGGGAATCGCGTCGGCGGCCAACAGCAGCCCCACCCCTTCCGCGGGCAGGCCGAGCTGCTGAAAGACGGGCAGGGCGACAAGCAACCCGCTTGACGGAATGCCTGGAGCGGAGAAGCTGAGAATTACCGATGTGGGAATGATCCACGCCAGGCTGGCGGCTGTGAGCTGAATGCCGTAGAGATGGGCGATGAACAACGCGCCCGCCATATGGCCCGCGGGTGTGCAGAACCGGAATAGCGAAACGGCGAGCGGCAGAACGAAGCGCGTGTTGGGCTCCGGCAGCCGCAGGCGGTCGCGCGCGATGTCGATCATGAGCGGCAAAGTCCCGAGTGACGAAAGCGACGAAAAGGCCAGCGCCTGCGCCGGAACAATGGCTCGCATCCAGTTCCAAATGCCGCCCCGCGGAATCAGCAGCAGATACCAGACAACTGTGATCGATACGATCACCGCCGAGAAGAAGACAATGTAGAAAGCGAACGCGCCGACCGCCGCCTTGCCCAGCTTCACGGCCAGCGCCGCGCCCATGCCGGCGATACCTAGCGGCGCCACGCGCAGCGTCCAGCGAATCACCACCAGCAGCGCTTCATTGCATCCCTCCACCACTTCCAACACCGCTTGGCGGCGTGTCTCTGGAAGCTGTCGCAGCGCGAGTCCGAAGACGATCGATGCGAGAATCAGTTGGATCAACTTCCCTTCCGCCGCCGCCTGAAACAGGTTTGGCGGCAACAGGCCGGCAAACCAATCGCCGAAAGACGCCGCTACCGTGGCCGGCGCCTGCGCCGAGGCCGGAGCTCCCGCCGGCGCCCATTGCAAAAAGAACGTCGACAACGCCATGGACGCAACGGCCGAGTAGACCAGGCCCGCGATAAAAATACCAAACGCCTTTCCACCCAGGGCGCCAAGTTCGCGTTCCGGCAAGCGGTTGTTGACGCCCACGATCAGTTGTGCCGCGACAATCGGAATAACCGTCATGCGCAGCGCATTGAACCAAAGGGTCCCGGCCGGCGAGAGCACGGCCGCGGACTCGGGCAGCAGAAATCCGAGAATCATTCCCACCGCCAGACCGGCAAGCATCGAAAGGCTGGACGACATTCTCATTGGCGGGCTCATGGCTTTGCCTAGGCCGCGCAGTCGACCAGAATCTTCATGACGTCGGCGCCCTGCTCCATTTGAAGCAGGCCCTTCTCCAATCCATCCAGCGAATACACATCGGTGATGAGGGAGCGGAACGGCACCTTGGTAGTAGCCAGCAGATCGATAGCTTCGTCGAAGTCCACCGGCTCATAGACGCGCGTGCCAATCAGCCGCATCTCCCGCCAAAAGAACTTATGGAGATCCACGGGAACGGGCTTGGGAAACACGGCCACCATCACGACTCGTCCACGAACGCCGGGGAGTTTCGTCATCAGCTCCGCGCCTTGCGGTGAGCTCGAGACTTCGAAGACCACATCGGCCTCGGCCTCGGAGGTCTCGGCCGTCACCATCGCCGCAACGTCGGTCTCGCGCGGGTCGTATACCTCCAGGCCTATCTTGCGGAGCAGTGCGATACGAAACGGATTGATCTCCGTTACGATCACGCGCGCGCCTTTGTGTTGCGCCACCAGCGCCACCAGCGCGCCAATCGGTCCGCCGCCAATAACCACGGCGAACTCGCCGCGCTGTACCTCACCCAGCCGCACGTCGTGACAGGCGACGGCGATTGGCTCCACCAACGCGGCGTCCTGGAGAGAGAGAGCGTCCGGCAGCCGGTGCAGAGTGTGGGCCGGCACCGTCCATAGCGCCTGCATGGCGCCCGGTGCATCGATGCCGATGAATTTCAACTTCTGACACACGTGCCCATAACCGCGGCGGCACGCCGGGCATTGGCCGCACGGGTCCAGCGGCCGCACCGTCACCCGGTCGCCCAATTTCCAGGAGGCGACGCCTTCGCCGAGGTCTTCGATCACGGCGCTCGATTCATGGCCGATCACCTGCGGAAAGGTCACGCGGTGGTCCATGTTGCCGTGAAAAAGGTGGAGGTCCGTTCCGCAAATGCCGCAGTGGGAGACTCGTAACCGCACCTGGCCGGCTTGCGGTCGCCGGTCCGGGCACGGGCCCACCGAGATTTTTCGGTGTCCTTCGTAAAATGCCGCTCGCATCGACCTACAATAAAACAATGTCCATTGTTGTTGTTGGCTCGGTCGCATACGACGGAGTCGAAACCCCGCACGGTAGAGTCGAGCGAATGCTCGGCGGTTCGTGCACCTACATCGCCCTGGCGGCCAGCTATTTCACGAAGGTTCGCATCGTCGCGGTTGTCGGAGACGACTTCGCGCAGGAAGATGTCGACCTGCTCGCATCCCGGAACATCGATCTGGAGGGTCTGGAACGCACGGCCGGCAAGACGTTCTTCTGGCAAGGCGTCTACTCCCAGGATATGAACGACCGCGATACGCTGCGCACGGATTTGAACGTGTTCGAACACTTCGATCCCAAGCTACCCGCGTCGTATAAGAGTGAGCCCTATCTGCTGTTGGGCAACATTCAGCCCGCCTTGCAGCGCAGCGTCCGCGGGCAGATGGCCAAGCCCCGCATCACCGGCGGCGACACGATGAATCTGTGGATTGAACATTTCCGCGGCGAACTGTTGCAGACACTTCAGGGCTGGGATTTCCTCCTGATCAACGACGGCGAGGCCCGCATGTTGTCCGGCGAAAAGAACCTGCGCCGTGCCGCGCGCGCGATTCAGGCGATGGGTCCCAGGACCGTCGTCATCAAGCGCGGCGAGTACGGTGCGATCCTGTTCCACGGCGATGACTACTTCATCGTGCCTGGCTACCTGCTGGAAACCGTCTTCGACCCAACCGGCGCCGGCGACTGCTTCGCCGGCGGTTTCACCGGCTACTTGGCGCAGCAGGGCATCGACTTAGCCGACGGGACCATCGATCGCCGCGAACTCTCCCGCGCCGTGATTTTCGGCTCCGTCATGGGGAGCTTTTGTTGTGAGCGCTTTGGCGTCGACCGCTTCCGTACGCTAACCCGCGAAGAGATTGATGCCCGCTTCCAAGAGTTCAAAACCTTTACGGACTTCTAAGCGCGGGTCGCGGAAATCGCCGCCGCGCGAAGGGCTGCCCTGGCGGCTGGCCCTCGCGCTGGCGGCGCTATCGGCGCTCTCCGTCTTCTATTTCTGGCGCGCCGGCAACCTGCTTTGGTTCGGCGATGCGACCGCGCACCTGAACATCGCGCGGCGTATTTTCGACGGCCGCAACCCGGGCTATGAGCAGATCGGAACCGTTTGGTTGCCGCTGCCGCATCTGCTGATGCTGCCCTTCGCCTCCATCGACGCGCTGTGGCAAAGCGGCTTGGCGGGTTCCCTGCCGAACGCTCTGTGCTGGCTGGGCGCGGCGCTGCTGCTGTACGGTGCGGCGAAGCATGTCTACCAATGCGCCTATGCCGGTCTTGCCGCGGCGCTGCTGTTCGCGCTGAATCCGAACATGTTGTACCTCCAATCGATTCCCATGACGGAGGCCATCTTCGCCTGTTCACTCGCCGCAACGCTTTTCGGGACGGTGCGTGGCAGCGGCCCCATCACCGGCCTGGGCCTGCTGGCCGGCACGATGACCCGTTACGAAGGCTGGTTCCTGATCCCGTTTGCAACGCTCTACTTGTTTTGGCGGGACCGGCGCGCAGGCTTCGTTGCTGGTGTGCTGGCCTTCATCGGACCCGCCTATTGGCTCGCGCATAACTGGATTTTTCACGGCGACCCCTTGGATTTCTACCACGGCGTCGGCTCCGCCAAGTGGATTTATGAACAGGCCGTTCAAAACGGCTTGGAACGCGCGCCCGGCGACGGGGATTTTCTGGTCGCGGCGAAGTACTACGGCATGGCGGGGCGTCTATTCGCCGGCCTGCCGATTCTTCTGCTCGGCGCGCTGGGTCTGGTGGCTGTGGCGGTGAAAAAGGCGTGGTGGCCGGTCCTGTTCTTCGCTCTCGGGCCGGTGTTCTACGTATGGTCCATGCACGGCAGCGGGGCCACGATCTTTGTGCCGAACCTCCATCCCAATAGCTACTACAACACGCGCTACGGCATGGCGATGCTGCCGCTGGCCGCGTTCGCGGCGGCGGCCCTGCCGTCCATCCTGCCGTTGGGAAATCGCGCCGCGGTTGTCACCGTGCTGGCGCTCGTATCGATCAGTCCCTGGATCTTCTTCCCGAAACAGGACGGCTGGGTGGTGTGGAAGGAGTCACAGGTCAATTCGGACTCTCGCCGCGCCTGGACCCGCGAAGCGGCCGGATACCTGAAGGACCAATATATGCCGGGCACCGGAATCGTGGCGCACTTCGGCGACCAGACGGGCATTCTCCAACAGGCCGGAATTCCGCTTCGCCAATCCGTCCACGACGGCGATGGCCTCTATTTTCAAGCGATACAGAAACGGCCCGAACTGTTTCTATGGCAGGAGTGGGTGGTGGCGATTGCCGGTGACCGATTGTCCACGGCGATGGCTCACAACGCTCCGAAGCTGCCCAAGTACCGGCGTGTGAAAATGGTGGAGGTGAAAGGCGCGCCCGCGATCGAAATCTGGCGCCGCGAACCGCATGGAAATACCCTTCACGAAGGCTCACGGAGCCCGCAATGATTTCTTGCTGACCTGGGCCAATGAAGCGCCCGCTGCCGGCCTGGCCGATGCCGCGATCGCGATCTGCGATCGCCACACCGGCGCCGGCGCCGACGGCTGGCTGCTGGTTTCGCCCCTGGACCAGCCCCCCGAAGACGCCGACCTGCATATCCGCCTGTTCAATCCGGACGGCGGCGAAGTGGAGATGTCCGGAAATGGCACCCGCTGCGCGGCCGCCTTTGCCATCGCCGCCGGCTATGACCGCGAAACCATTCGCATCCGCACCGGAGGCGGCATCAAGCATCTGCAACTGCTGCGGCGCGCCGGGCATCGCTTCGAATTCGAAATGAACATGGGCCGGCCGGAGGTGAAGCCCGGCGAACTCCGTTATGCGCTAGCCGCCGCCGGCGAACTCTTCGATTGCACGCTGCTCTGGGTTGGCAATCCCCAATGCGCCGTCTTTGTAGAGAACTTCGACTTCGATTGGCGCGCCGCCGGCGCGGCGATCGAGGGGCACCCGAAGTTTCCCAACCGCACCAACGTCTCTTTCATCCGCACCATCGATGGTCTGAATATCGATGTCCGGTTTTTCGAACGCGGCGCCGGTGAGACGCAAAGCTCGGGGACCGGTTCCACGGGTGCCGCCGTCAGCGCGATCCTGCGCGGCTTCACCGGGCGCGAGGTCACCGTCCATACTCCCGCCGGACCCCTGGCGTTCCGCTGGCCGGCGGACGACTCCGATGTCCGGATGCAGGGTCCCGCCGAGATCATCGCTGACGGGCGTTTCTACTTTACATAGAATAGCCGGATGCGGCTTTTTGCTTTCTTCTTCGCCCTTTGCCTCCCTGCGCAGACCGTCGATCGCGCGCGGTTGGCCAGGATTCCAGCGCGCCTGCTGGAGTTCGTCACCGCCGGCCAGGCAGCCGGAATGGTCACATTGCTCTCGCACAAGGGCGAGACCGTCGCCTTCGACGCCGTAGGCTTCACTGATCTGGAGTCGCGCCAGCCGATGACGAAGGAAAACATCTTCCAACTGCACTCCATGACGAAACCGGTGGTCGCAATGGCGGCGATGATTCTGGCGGAGGAAGGGCGTCTGGCATTGACCGATCCGGTCCAGAAGCATCTGCCGGAATTCCGCGGGCAGATGGTGGTTGCCAGCGTCCACGCCGGCGGCGCGAAAACCGTCAAGCTCCCGGCGCGCCCCATCACGGTCTTTGACTTGATGACGCACACCTCTGGCATGATGTTGAATCCGCCGCCGGGAATCGGAGAGCTGCACGGCGCTTTGCACAAGTCGCTCGCCGATGTAAGTCTGGTTCTCTCTCAACAGCCGCTGGAGTTTGAACCAGGCTCCAAGTGGCAGTATTCCAACACCGGCACCGCCGTCCTGGCGCGGATTGTGGAGGTGATCTCCGGTCAAAAGCTGGAAGTGTTCCTTGCACAGCGAATCTTCGAACCTCTCGGAATGAAGGACACATACATCTTTCCTCCGAAGGACAAGTGGCACCGCATGCCCACCGCCTATATCCTGCGGGACGGCAAGCCCCTGAAGTACACGTCCGATCCGCTCGGTGAGGGCGCCATGAAGTTTCGCGACGGCGCCAAGTACTCGCTGCCGGAGGGTGGCCTGTATTCGACCGCCAGCGATCTGGCGATCTTGTACAAGACGCTTTTGATTGATGGCGGCCGGCACGGATCGTTCCGCCTTTTGAGCGCCGAAAACATCCGGCTCATGGCGCAGGTGCACACCGGTACGCTCCGCACCAACGGTCCCGGCAACGGCTGGGGCTTGGGTTGGTTTGTGGTTCGCGAGGAGAGCGCCGGACAGCCTATGCCGCCCGGAACCTACGGACACGGCGGCCGTTACGGCACCTTCTGTTTCCTGGACCCGAAGAACCAACTGTTCGGCATCTTCCTGATTCATCGCGAAGGCGGCTCCGACGAGCGCAGCGCCTTCGTGCAGATGGCCTACGCGGCGCTGAATCAGTAGAGCCGGCGCATGCCTTCGTGGAGCATCTCCTCCACCGCCGGTCCGACGCGTGAAACCGCGGAGGTCTCGTATCCACCTTCGTCGTAGGCCCGGCGTGTGCCGATGTACATGGGTCCGTAGTCGCCGTAGGCGGCCATCGCCGTTCCGGCGTGGAGTTGGTATTCGACAAAGAGTTCGCCGGGCATATGCAGGACTTTGGCGCCCCCGGTGTGGAACGCGCTCAGGTCGATCTGACGCCCGGCCTTGGTCAGCCGCAGGAACGCCAGATAGCGGGCGTTGTTTCGGCGCAGTCTCGCTTCCAGTTTCTCGTCGGCCAGCGCTCTGACAATCGCTTCCTCGCTAAACTCCCGGCCGGGCCTCGGCGGTAACTCCACTCGCGAGACCACCCAGCGGAAGCCGTCGTACGGGACGATCTCCTCCGTCTGCCGCGCGGCCGTCATCGCCGCTCCCAGCCGTGCCGTCAGAGCCGCCCGGTTCTCAGGCGCGCCGTCGTTGTATTTGCCGGCGCCGATATTGCCGGCTGCGCCGGTAAAGTGAATCTGGAACGTGTCCCGCTGCGCGTTCCGGGCGTGGCCCACGAAATCGCTGGAGATTTCGCCCTTGCCGTAGTAGCTCATCGGGTGCGTCGCGTAATAGCTCAGCGTGGCGACGCGCCGTTTGTCCGCCAGGAAGCTGATGGAGCGCAGCAACGGATCGATCACTCCTTCGGCGGCGTCGCAGTGTGGCGAGTTGCGGCAGGAGGTCATCCGGCCAAACTGAATTTTGCCGTCCCGGCCGAGAATCCGCCGGTTCGATGCGATGCGGTCGACCGGTGCCTTCCCAACGCCGATGTGCGTGATTCGCCGGGGCCGCGCCGCTTTGGCCGCCGCCGCCACGCGGCGAACCGCGGCCGCGGCGAACGCCTCGTCGTAGAGCAACATGCCGCTTGGCAGCAGCGCTTGCGCCGAAAGGTCGTCGCCGGGCGCATCGTGTTGATGCACCGTGTGAAGCGCTACGCGTTCCGGGGTCGTGCCGCACGCGCGGGCCAGGGCGATGCGCCACCGGTCCCGGCTTCCGTTTCCGATTCCCAGCCAATCCACGGCGCACAGCACCACTGGCGGTTGGCCTTCTGGCAAAATCACCAGACCTCGGGCCTGCAGAGGATCCTGGACGGAGGCGCCATCGGGCACCAGGCCATAACACAGCGGCGTCTGCGGCGGCGGAGTGACGTCGGTCTGGAACGGCGCGGCGCGCAACCCCCGTCCAGCGGCGGCGAAGAACCCGAGAAAACCACGGCGTGGTAGCAACATTTGCTGAAATTCTCCCAGGTACATTTCTTATAATCAAACGAGCCGCGGGGGCACCATGATTCGAATTCTGGCGTTCTGTGTTTCGTTGTGTGTGTACGCGCAGTCCACCACCGGCACCATTCAGGGTACGGTCAAGGACCCAACCGGCGCCGTGATTCCCGGAGCCAGGCTCTCCATCGTCCACGTCGAAACCGGCCGCCCCACCCGCCTGGAGTCCGACGCCGATGGGGCCTACTCCACGCCGCCGGTCGGCGTCGGCCGCTACCGGGTTCGAGTGGAAATGCAAGGCATGAAAGCCTGGGAGGGCGAGGTCGTTCTGGAGATCGGACGGACAGCGATCATCGATCCGGTCCTGCATCCCGGACAGGTTTCGGAAACGATCGAAGTGACGGAGACCCTGCCGCTGGTGACACCCACCGACCCGACCGATGCCACCACGCTGGACTCCGAGCGAATCAAAAACCTGCCGATCAACGGTCGCAACCTGAATACACTGCTCGGTAGCGTGACGCCCGGCGTTGAGGCTTCCGAGGATGTGAACGGCGGCGTGCGCGTTTCCGGTTTGATGGGCTACTCCACAGACTACGTGCAGGACGGCGCGGCGGCTAACAACCGCGAATTCGGCGGCTCGGCCGGTTTGCAGGGCCTGGAGTCGATCGGAGAAGTGCGCGTGGAAACCTCCACCTCGTCGGCCAAGTACACCCGGCCCACCTCTGTGATCGTCACTACCCGCGGCGGCACGAACCGGCTCACCCTCGCCGTCTTCGAGACCCATCGTAACAACGCGTTCGGAGTCGCCAGGGCCCGCCAGGATGTGTTCTTCGATGGCCGTCCATTCCCAACGCCAAAACTCATTCGCAATGAGTTCGGCGGCTCGGTGGGCGGTCCGGTTGTCCTTCCCACCTTCGGGTTGGGGGACAGAAAACTCTACAACGGCAAGAACAGGACTTTCTTCTTCTTTGTCCGGGAAGGCGCGGAACTGGTCCAGGGCATTACCCGCGAATTTCGTGTGCCCACCGCCGCCATGCGTGCCGGTGACTTCAGTTCGCTGATCGACGCCCAGGGCCGGACAATTCAACTCTACGATCCGCTAACCACGCGCCAGGAAGAGTTTCCGAACGGCCGGCTGGTCTCCGTTCGCGACCCCTTCATCAACAATCAGATTCCGTCCAACCGGGTCAGCGCATTCGCCCAGCGCATCTACGACATTACTCCGCAGCCTACCGACATCACGAATCCCGTCACGGCGAATAACCTCAAGATCCCCGTTCCGCTTTCGAACTTTCCGAACATGAGCGACAATCCAACCACTCTGCGGATTGACCATCGCTTCGGCGACAAGGACAACGTCTTCGTAAAGCTGAACCGTTCCAACCGGCGAAACGTGTTCCTGGGCACTGGCGGTGCGACGGGCGCGCCGACGAAGAACTTTGAAGCGAACACAACCTATTTACCCGTGACAAGCCGCGCGGTGGCAATGAGCTGGATACGCGCGTTTTCGGCCAAATTCAACGTGGAGACACTGGCCAACCGCACCTGGCAACTGGCGAAAACGGTCACCGGCATCGAGCAGAAGGACTGGGCGGCCGAGTTCGGGCTACCCAATCCGTTGGGTGAGATTGGCTGGCCGTTTCTGCAAAACACCGGCTTCATGAACTACGTCGAGGGCGATAACCGCCGCGAGTTGTATTCGATGATCTCGAACGTGGAGCAGAACTACACCTACATCCACAAGCGCCACAATCTGGCGTTCGGCTTCCGCTTCCATCATGAGAAGCAGGTGCTTCTTCCGGATCAGGGCACCATCTCCGGCGCAGCCTGGTTCAACAGCCTCGCCACCTCCTTGGAATCCTCGACGCAAGGCACCACAGTCAATCCGGGCACAACGCCGCTGACCGGGCACGACGCCGCGAACTTCTATCTGGGCTACGCCGGGCAGTACCTGGCCGGCCTGAAGCGCGGTTTGATGCGAGTGTACGAAAAGAATGCCGGACTCTACTGGCAAGACTCCTGGCGTGTCAATTCCCGCTTAACCCTTACGCCGGGCCTGCGATGGGACATCAATCCCGCCTTTACCGAGCGTGACAATCTACTCAACGCTTTCGACATGGAATCCAAATCGCTCATGTTCGCGGAACCGCTCGAGCACTACTACAAGCTGCGCGCCACAACGCCGGCCATCGTAAACGTCTTCGAGCGGGTCGGCGTGAAGTTCACCAACGCGAAGGAGTTGGGGCGGCCCAGCCAACTGTTTTCATCGAACAATTTCGACATCGCGCCGCGTGGCGGCTTCGCCTACAAACTCACCACGGGTGACCTGCCCTGGATTATTCGCGGCGGCTATGGCCTGTATATCTCGGCCGTGCCGATGCGGACCCTGCTGGCACAGTTCTCGGGCCTGCCGCCCTTCCGGGTGGACTTCACCTTCAACCCAAACGCTGCCGCTCAAAGCCCGGACGGCATTCCGAACTACCTGCTCCGGAACGTACCAGGTATCCGCATCGGCGAGAATAGCCGGAATCTCATCGACATGGATGATCCCTCCGCCGTCGCGCGCGGTCGAAGCGTCGTTGGCATGGACGGCAAGCAGCCCAGCCTGAAGATCCACGAGTGGAACCTGACCCTCGAAAAACAACTCAGCAGAACCAGCGTCATTCGCCTCGCGTACAAGGGCAAGCACGGGTTCAATACCGATCAACTCTTTAATATCAATGCAGCTCCCAACGACTACATCTGGTACCTCACAACCGGGCGTCCAACGCCCACCGGTGAGTTTGCCAGTGTTCTGCGGCGGCCCTTCGACCAGAATGCTTACACAGACATCCGGTTATTGCAACGCAGCGGTTTCATCAATTCGTCGGTCTGGAGTCTGGAGTATGAACGGCGATACAGCAGAGGCCTGCAGTTCCAAGCCTTTTACACCATGACGAACGCCCTGCGCCTGGCCGGCAACTCGTTCCGGGACGATGTCGTGTCCTCGCCGTCGGCCTACCTGCCTGGTGCCGTGCCTACGGACTTCAAAGCGCTGAACCGCTTCCTTTTCTATGACCGCGACACTGGAGTGCCCAAGCATCGCATTCGCTGGAACTGGATCTGGGACCTTCCGATCGGCCGGGGTAAGAAACTCCTCAAGACGAACAACCCGATCGTCAACGGCGTGCTCGGCGGCTGGGTCATGACGGGCTCGGGAACCATGTTGTCCACCTGGTACGCCATGCCGGTAAACAATTGGGGAGAGATGGGAGACTTTGAGGTCTACCGGAACAAACACAAAATTCTCGATTGCCGCAATACGCCGGCCCTGGGGCGTAACCCCGCAGACGAGCGCTGCATCGAGGGCCGCCTCTGGTACAACGGATACATCAGCGAACGGCTGATCAATAGCCGGAACCAGTTTGGCCTGCGCAACGGAATTTTTGGCCTGCCGGAGAACTACAAGCCGGCTCAAAAGCCGGTTAACCCGTGGCCGAAAGGCGGTCTGCCCACGGATCCGAACAACGCTGACTACGACACCAACGTTGTGTACTTGCCACTACTCACGGGAGGTGTGGTGCGCGTCGGATACGACACGGGCCTGCATCCCTGGCGAAATCAAACGCGTCTGGGTCCGTTCAATTGGACAATGGACTCCTCTATTCGGAAGTACTTTCGGTTTCGCAAGGACAACGCCCATCCCTATTTACGTGCGGACGTCGATGTGTTTAACGTCTTTAACAGGCACGGTTTGAATGTCCCGGGTGCCGATGGAATTGCCAGCCTGGCCAACAGCTACGGTGGTGTGGGCTTTCGGCCCAGGCAGGTCCAAGTCACTATGCGCCTGGAATTTTGACTTATATTCTCCATGGTATACTACTAGTCCACGTTCCCCGTCCAAAGGGGAACTCGAGGTCTGGTCACCTCGAAACAACAACAAAACGAGAGATCGCACATCAGTTCCGGAGGAACGGGTTGCGCTGATTCGGGTTGACGAGTCAATGAAGATTCGACCGCGGATTCGCCAAGCGTTACCTGATGATGGATTCCAACGAGCATTTACCTCTAGTCACAGTCGTCACGCCGTGTCTCAACATGGGCGGTTTTATCGCGCGGACGCTCGAAAGCGTCCTCAGCCAGGACTACCCAAACCTTGAGTACATCGTCGTCGACGGCGGTTCCACGGATGGAACGATCGATGTGATCCGTGCGTTCCAGGAAAAATATCCCCACCGTCTGCACCTGATCTCGGAAGCCGACGGCGGGACGGCAGAAGCGCTCCAGAAAGGTCTGCAACTCGCCGCGGGCGGCGTGTTCGCCTACTTGAACGCGGACGACACCTACTTCCCCGGCGCGATTCGCACCGCCGTCCACTGGCTCAATGAACGCCCGGCCGCGGCGGCCGTGTACGGCAACGCCTACTGGATCGACGCCAAAGGAAATCGGATTGCCAACTATCCGACCGAGACTTTTGACCGGGAGACTTTGCGAGAGCATTGTTACATCTGTCAGCCGGCCTGCTTTATTCGCACTGCCGTTCTCCGCGAGGCAGGCGGTTTCGACACGCGTTTTGAGGTGGCCTTCGACTACGAGCTTTGGCTGCGGTTGAGCCGTCAGCATACGTTTCACCGGATCGACGCGCTGCTGGCGAACTCCAGGATGCACAAGGCCAACAAGACGTTCCAGCAGCGGACAACGGGGTTCGAAGAAGCCAATCGCGCGCTGCGCGAACACTACGGCTATGTTCCGTTCCGCTGGGCGCACAGTTACGCTTCCTTCCTGCTCGATCATCGAGACCAGTTCTTCGAGCCCCTGCGTCCCTCGTTCACGAAGTTCCTTTTCAGCCTCCTAATTGGTACCCTGTTGAATTGGCGTTCACCGCTCCGGTTTTGGCGGGAATGGCGAGCCGTAATGAGTGTCAGCGCGTTTGTCCGGCGCTGGAACGAAACGTGGGTGGCGCGCCGTCTCGGCATCCTGATCCGGTAGCGGCGGCGTCCATCTGCCCGATGGAAAAACGACGCGCACTCATCACGGGAATCAATGGCCAGGACGGTTCCTACCTGGCCGAATTGCTGCTTGAGAAGAACTACGAGGTCCATGGTCTCGTGCGCCGCGCGGGTCTGGAAGCTCCCGAGTACCGCATGGAAAACCTGCTTCCCTGCATCGACCGGGTGAAGCTCCATCCGGCGTCGCTCGAAAGCTATGCGGGCATCTTCAATGCCGTGGCTAAAATCCGGCCCCAGGAATGCTATCACCTGGCCGCGGCCAGTTTTGTGAGCTACGACTTCGACGATGAATTTTCCACGCTCACGGCGAATATCAACGGCACCCACTATCTGCTGGCGGCGCTGAAAGACCTCACCCCCGATTGCCGGTTCTACTTTGCCGGCTCCTCGGAAATGTTCGGCCGCGCGGAATCGGCGCCCCAAAACGAGCAGACGCGCTTTAGGCCGCGATCCATTTACGGCATCAGCAAAGTCGCCGGCTTCGAACTCGTCCGGAACTACCGCGAGCGCTACGGCACCCACGCCTCGTCCGGTATCCTGTTCAATCATGAATCTCCCCGCCGCGGCCACGAGTTTGTAACCCGGAAAATCTCCTCCGGCGTCGCTCGTATCCTGGCCGGACAGGCCGCCGAGCTCCGCCTCGGCAACCTGGATGCTCTTCGCGATTGGGGCTACGCCAAGGAATACGTGCGCGCCATGTGGCTCATGCTCCAACAGCAGGTGCCCGACGACTATGTCATTGCCACCGGCCAACTGCACTCGGTCCGGGAGTTCGTCGAGGCCGCGTTCGATTGCGCCGGATTGGACTGGTCGAAACATGTTGTGCTCGATCAGAGCTTCTTCCGCGAAGCGGAAACCATCGCGCTCAACGGCGACTCCTCCAAAGCGCGCGCCGTCCTCGGCTGGCGGCCGGAAAAGCCATTTCGGGAGATCGTACGCGAGATGGTGGAATTCGAATGCCGGCGCCTGGGGCTGGGATTGCCGGTCACCGGCACGGCTCGATAGCGCTCACCTGCCAGGCCAGCCGTCTGGCGTCGCCCGGCGGCCGCACGGCCGCGGAGGCATCGATACGAATCACCGGTGCGCCGCCACCCGGTAGCGGCACCCGCAACTCAAAGGCTCCGGTTCCGGTCCGTGCCGTGGCCGCCTCCCGTCCATTCACCCGCACGCGGAACGCCTGCCCGCTGAACCGCGGCGACCAATCGGGAACCGTCCCGCGAATCGCGAACGCCCCGTGGCCCATCGGTAGCATCCAGTGCAACGTTCGCCCCGCCCAGCCATCGGTGTAGTAGCCCTGCGAATGACGCTGTACAGAGTCGATGCGCGCGCGGCACAAGTGCACAATGCGCTGGGCGGCCGCCTCACCGAGAAACGGTTTGCAACGCCGGAACCAGATCTTGTCGTAAGTGTCCAGGCCATAGAACCACCAGCCGGGCGGAAACCGTTCGCCGGTCTGGGCGCGCAGCAGCCCGGCCAATTCCCGGAACCGGCGCTCGCCGCCGGCGAAGGACTTCGCCGTTTCATACTCACGCAGACAGCCGAGTAGCTCCGGTACATACACGAGCCCATACCGCTTCCCCAGCCGGACCAGAATGTCCCAGTCCATCCCGAAATGCAGCGACTCATTCAGCCAGCCAAGCTGCTCCACGCACTCCCGGCGGAAGAAGACCGTCTGCTGCAGCACGTAATCCAGAAGGTAGGTAAGCTTCCAAAGGTTGAATGGTTCCGTAAATGGAAAGCGCTGCCTGACCGCGCCCGCTTCGTCGATCTGATAGCCGTCGCCGTAAATCGCGCCGGCCCCCGGGTGGGCCTCCAGCGCGGCCACTGCCTTCGCAACTGCCCCCGGCAGAAGAGTATCGTCGGAGTTCAGGTACGCCACCACCGGTCCGCGTGCCTGTTGGAATCCCTTGTTGATCGCGTGTGTCTGTCCGCGGTCCGGCTCGGAGACGAATCGCAGCCGGCTTCCGTATTCGCTCACCACTTGCGCTGTCTCGTCCGTCGAGCCGCCGTCCATCACGATGTACTCGATATTCGGATAGTCCTGCGTCAATACGCTCTCGATCGTGGCCCGTATAAACCGGCCCTGATTAAACGAGGGCGTGACGATCGTAACAAGCGGCCCGCTCACGAGGAGCACGCCTCCAACGTGGAGATCACGCAGGAGAGCCTCCGGTAGTCGCCGCCCCGGACCGGACGCCATGTTCGATTCGATGTGATCGCCACTTGCAGCGTCCGGCCGCGCAGGTCGTCCGGAATCGAGAGGCGCCATTCGAAGGGACCGGCCGTGCCGATCGCGCGTTCCTCAATGCGCCGGCCGCTGAGGTCGACCGACAAGCGCAAATCCCGGATCGGCGCCACATGATTACCGGCGATTCGCAGCGTGTCCTGGTCCTCTGCGACCGGCAGGTCCACCACGAACTGCCTCGAGATCCAACCGTCGTCCCAACGCCCTTCGAAATGGGTATTGATGCCCATCGCCCGCGCCCACTCACCCCCGTACCTCCGCAACTGGCCGCGATTGTGCCGCGCGCCCAACAGCAGTGCCAGCGTATGCGAAAGGAGCGACGGCTTGGACCGGTCGAAGAACTGGTCCTTTCGATCCAGCAGATAGCACGCATAGCCCTGCAGCCACTCGTAGGGTACATAGCCGTAGTGCGTTTTCACCGCTGCGATAATCTCTTGATACACAAGCCGGCGGTTGGCCAGCGTCTTGTTATCGCTATGCATTCGTGACGTGGCGAGATACTCGTCCACCTTGTGCACCCGGTGCTCACGCGCCACGCGAAACCACAAATCATAGTCCAGCGCAAAGCGCAAACCCGCGTTCATCATGCCCGCTTGCGCGAACGCGTCCCGCGAGAGAAACGCCGCCGGCTGACAGATAAAGCACTGCTCGGCCAGCGCATCGAACTGAAAACTCCGCGTCGGATAGCGGTCGATCCGCTTTCCGTTCACTTCCACGTGGTACGCTTCGCCATAAATCAATCCATGATTCGGCAACGCCCGGAAGTGCCTGGCGATTGTCTCCAGTGCGCCCGGCAAATACGTATCGTCCGCGTTCAGATACGCAAAAACGTCGCCGCTGGTCATGTGCCAGCCCTTGTTGATCGCCGCGGCCTGCCCGCCGTCGGACTCGGAAACCCACCGCAAACGGCCCTCGTACTTTTTCAGAATCTCCACGGTGCCGTCGCTGGAGCCGCCGTCGCAGACCACGTAGTCCAAATGCGGATATCCCTGGCCGATCACGCTCTGAATCGTCTCCTCCAGGAAATGCGCCATCTGAAACGCCGGCGTGACGATACCGATGCGCGGCCACTCCTCCACCTGCGCCGGCTGCTTCCGGACGTGCCGGATCCTCTCGAGCACGGCCTGTGTCCCCTCCACTGCCCGGGCCCAGGAGAACTCGGGAATCCGCGCCGCCGCTCTCGCGTTCAATTCCTCCCGTAGCCCCGCTTCGTTCAAAATGCGCCGGATTCCCGCGGCAATGCTCTCCGGCGAGAAGGGGTCGACCAGGATCGCGGCGTCTCCCGCCACTTCCACGCAGCTTCCGCGATCCGACGTGATTACCGGTGTGCCGCAATGAAACGCCTCCAGAATCGGTATGCCGAAGCCTTCGAACTGCGTCGCGAACAGCAGCGCCGCCGAACGCCTGTACAGGCCCGGCACCTGCGCTCGATCGACGTAGCCCGCGTAATGAACGCGCTCTGTGAGGCCTAACGCCGCGGCCAGGGATCGAACCCGCTCCCAACCGTCGGGCGCGCCACTCAACACCAGGTGCACGCCTTCGGTCAGCGCCAGCGCGCGAAGGACATTCTCGTGATTCTTGTGCGGCCAGAAGTTGGCCGGGAAGAACAGATAGGGCTCCGGAAACTCCGGGGGCGGGCTGTTGGCCGGTTCGCGAAATCGATCGTCGGCGTCCAAATGAACCACGTGGATCTTCTCTGGATCGGCGTGGTACGCGTCCACAATCGTCTGTTTCGCGTGGTGACTCAGCGTGAACAGCGCGTCGGCGTTGCGCGCTGTGGGCGCATAGTTTGCACGGCGCCACTCCAGGATCCCTGGTTCGAAGAACTCCGGGTGGATCTCGTGCTGGATGTCCGGCATCATCACCGCGCACGGAATATCCACAACCAGCGGCTCCAGCACCAGCAGCGGGCAGAAGAATACGTCGAATGCGCCCGGAACCACGGCCCGGCGGATCTCCGCGGAGCCGGTCTCGTGCGAGACGCCTACGATCCTCGCCGCCGGCGCGAACGCCCGCACGTTTTCGGTTTCCGACTCGTGAACCCAGATCGTCAGGGCATGACCGGAAAGGCCGGCGGCTACGTTACGAACGTAGTTCTCCATGCCGCCGATCTTGCCCTGAAAGAACTGGCGGAGATTGATCGCGATACGCATGGATTCACTAGGCGCGGCTGTTGCGCCCGCGCCGCCAATGGCGAAGTATCGAGTCTAGCAACCCTTCGTTTTCCAGTTCAAGGACGCGCGCCGCCGCGGCCTTCTCGCGCTCAGCCACCTCCCGCGCGCCGCGCGACTCTTCTTTCCAACGGCCTGCGTCCGCCCGCGCCGCCGCCAACTGTGCTCGAAGCTCCTCGTTTTCGGCGATCGCGGCCTTTAATAAAGCGTCCGAACGCTCGAGAACCTGCAGGCGCTCCTGCGCCGCCTGCTCGAACAGATTTGCCTGAGCCCGCAGCGCCTGGACCTCTTCCGGCGTCACGACAGCTTCGACGGATTCCGTTCGTACCAGGCGATCGTCTTCGCCAGCCCGTCCCGCAACGCCGTTCCTGCTTTGAAGCCAAACAGCGCCTCCGCCTTGGTTGTGTCCAGCTTCCGGCGCGGCTGGCCGTTCGGCTTCGATGTGTCCCAAAACAGCGAGCCCTTGAAGCCGGATAGATCGACGATCGTCTCGGTCAGGTCCTTGATCGTGATCTCGTTGCCACTGCCCAGGTTGACTGGATCACCGCCGTCGTAGCCCTCGGCGCCTCGAATCAGGCCGTCGGCGGCGTCTTCGACAAACAAAAACTCCCGCGTCGGCGAACCGTCGCCCCAGCATTCCATCACGGTCCGCCCGGCGTCGCGCGCCTCGATCGCCTTGCGAATCAAAGCCGGAATGACGTGCGAAGCCTCCAGGTCGAAGTTATCCCGCGGTCCATAGAGGTTCACCGGCATCAGAAAAATCGCGTTCATACCGTACTGTTGCCGGTACGCTTGGCACATCACCAGCAAGGATTTCTTCGCGATGCCGTAGGGCGCGTTCGTCTCTTCCGGGTATCCGTTCCAAAGTTCCTCTTCCCGGAACGGAACGGGTGCGAACTTCGGATAGGAGCAAATAGATCCGGCGACGATCGTCTTCTCGGCTCCGTGCAACCGCGCCGCTTCCACCATGTGCAGTCCCATAATGGCGTTCTTGTAAAAGAACGAGCCAGGATTCTCACGGTTCGCTCCAATACCTCCCACCACGGCCGCCAGGTGGAACACCACCTCCGGTTTTGCGTCCTTGAACAGACGCGCAACGCCGTCGTGCGTCGTCAGGTCGTACTCTTTGCTGCGCGGTACAAAGACGTTCTGGCACCCCTTGGCGCGCAGCCTTTCCACAACGAAGGACCCGAGGAACCCCCCGCCGCCGGTCACAACAATCCGCTTGCTTGAAAGGTCCAAGTGCTTCTCTCCTGGAGACTACCCGTTGCTCGAATTCAGAGCCACAACACCAGCCCGCTGCTTTTCGATCGCGTCCATCTCGGCGTCCACCATCAGCCTCACCAACTCGCGGAAACCTGTCTGATGACGCCAGCCCAACTCGCGATTCGCCTTCGATGGATCGGCCCGGAGCGCATCGACCTCGGCCGGCCGGTTGTAACGCGGATCGTACGCTACGTACTTTTCCCATTCCAGGTTTAAATGCCCAAACGCCGCTTCCACGTACTGCCGGACGCTGTAGGTTTCGCCCGTGCCGATCACGAAGTCGTCCGCGCGGTCGTGCTGCAGCATCATCCACATCGCTTCCACGTACTCTTTCGCGAAGCCCCAGTCGCGGGTGGCGTCCATGTTGCCCAGGTACAGCTTCTCTTGGAGGTTATTTTTGATGTGGGCAGCCGCGCGCGCAATCTTCCGCGTCACGAACGTCTCGCCGCGGCGGGGCGATTCGTGGTTGAACAGGATCCCGCTCACCGCGAACATGTTATAGCTCTCGCGGTAGTTGACCGTCATCGTGTGCGCGAATAGCTTGGCGCACGCGTACGGGCTCCGCGGATGGAACAGCGTCGATTCGGACTGCGGCGGCGGCGTGGAGCCGAACATCTCGCTCGACGAAGCCTGATAGAACCTCGCCTGCACGCCCGTCTTCCGCAAGCCTTCCAAAATCCGGAGCGCGCCCATCCCCGTGATGTCGCCCGTGCTTTCCGGAATATCGAAACTCACGCGAACGTGGCTTTGCGCGGCCAGATTATACACTTCGTCCGGCCGGATATCGTACAGCAGTGTCCACAGGCTACTGGTGTCGGAAAGATCGCCGAAGTGCAAGAAAAAGCGCTTGTTATGCTCGTGAAGATCCGTGTAAATGCCGTCGACCCGGCCCGTGTTAAAGCTGCTGGAGCGCCGCTTAATTCCGTGGACTTCGTATCCCTTTTGCAGAAGGAATTCAGCGAGGTAGGAACCGTCCTGTCCAGTGACCCCGGTTATCAATGCCTTTTTCATTCAGTGTTCTGCTAACTTTGTAAATTTCCTTTCAGCGTAGCACGGACCCTCTACCCTTGACTTCTAGTACTCGATCCGTTATCCTAACACTTGAACAACTGTTCAAGTGTTTATTCGAATGCAACGCACCGGTCCAGCCTGTGAGCCGAAACAGCATCGCTCGCGGAAGCTCTCGCCTACCGTCAGCGAGCACTCCATGGAACGCGCGTCCCGCATCTTCCGGGCGTTGGGCGACCCGTCGCGCCTCCGTTTGATGGCGCTTCTCTCGCAAGGCGAAGCGTGCGTCACCGAACTCGCCGAATCCGAGAGCGAGGAAATCTCCACCATCTCGCAGCGGCTGCGCGTCCTTCGCGCTGAAGGCCTTCTCTCGCGCCGCCGCGATGGCAAACACATTCTCTATGGGTTAGCCGACCAGCACGTCGCCGACCTTGTCTTTAATGCACTGGCCCACGCCAGTGAGCACCGTCCGCTCGCCAGAACTCTTACCACCAAACGAAAGGAACCCATCTAAATCATGACCCACACCCCCCACACGCCCCACGACCATCAACACGGTCCCGGCTGCGGCCACACGGCCATTCTCCATGATGGTCACGTCGACTACCTGCACGACGGCCACTTGCACAGCCCGCACGAGGATCACTACGACGAACACGTTCTCGGCGTCAGCTCCGCCAATCCGGTCGAATGCACGCCGGGCGGCCACAACTGCGCCGGTCACGCCGCCGGTCATCGGCACGGCCCTGGCTGCGGGCACGAGGCGGTTCCGCACGGCGATCACGTCGACTATCTCGTCGACGGGCACCTGCACCATCCGCACAACGGTCATTGCGATCATCATGGGGCGCTAGAGCTGGTCTGATGACAGGCAAAGAAGACGCTGCCCAGACTCGCGACACAAGCCAGCGCCGCGCCATCCGCGCGGCCTTCCTGAAGGCGGACCGGCCGTTGGACCCGCCCCAGGTTCTGGAACTGGCCCAACACGAGAAGAGCGGACTCGGCATCGCCACCGTGTATCGCAACATCAAGATGCTGCTGGAGGAAGGCTGGCTAACACCCGTCGAGCTCCCCGGCGCCAACACCCACTACGAGGTGGCCGGCAAAGCGCACCATCATCACTTCCACTGCCGCGGCTGCGGCAAAGTGTATGAACTCATGGCCTGCCTGCCGCACGTGCAGGATTTGGCCCCGCGCGGCTTCCGCGTCACAGGCCACGAAGTGACCCTCTACGGGGACTGCTCCAAGTGCGCGGCGGCGTGAAAGAATGAAATTTGGTGCGGGCGGTTAGCTCAGCCGGTTAGAGCGCCTGCCTTACAATTGGCGACGTGCCCTTCTGTCAGATTCGACTGTGTTCGATTGTATGCGCGAATCGGTGGAGGTGGCTAACCGTAACGAAACCGGACAATGGATTTCGAATCCGATAGTTGCGTCACAATTCACGTCACAACCATTGCCCGCCCAGTTGGCCGTCTAGGAAACCACTGACTAGTCCCCCAACTTGGATGGGCCGGAGCGGTGTTCCGGTTCAGTTGGAAATGGAGACGGCGCGCTCCCTTTAACGCAAAAGCAAAGAGCGCGTGAAAGAGCCACCTCGGCGCCACGCGCCCAATGAGAAGCTCGCCGTCCCGAGGCGGCAGTTGCTGGAGCACGAGCCTGCCTGGAAACTGTGCGACAAACTTAGCTTGCATCCGGCGGTCTTCTATCGCTGCCCGAAGGACATGCTGGCCGGGCGCCGGCACTAGATCCACGCCGAGAGGGATCGGAAATCAGAGGGGGCAAACCGGAACATCTTTGTGGCCGGGAGGCTGCTCAAAAACCGGCACGCGCACGTTCGGGTTCGCAGGTGAATTGGATTCCGAGTGGCCGACGATCCGGAAGCAGCGGCTGTAGCTAAACGCTATGGCGTCTTTCGGGTTCTATGTGCACCACGCTGGTGCATGCGCTAACCTGAGGATATGGCAACCCAACGCAAGACGGCTTCGGCAAGATCTGTTCGACAGAGCGTGACGATCCCGGCAACTCTCGTCGACGCGGTTCGGCGCACGGCTAAGGAACAGCACCTGACCATGAGCCGCGCCCTCGTCGCCCTGGCCGAACGCGGAGTGCGTGCCGAGTCCGAGGCGAAGGAACAACTCAAGGCCAGCTTCAACCGGTTCCTCTCCGAGAACGATCCGGCTCTCAAGAACGAAGCTGGCAAGGATCTAATCCGCGCGATCTTTGGGACGGAAGCCTTTGCCGAAGATTCAATTCGCTAACCTGCCACGGCCAGTTTGGCAGCATCTTCTCCAGCGAGTGGATGAGCGCCGCGTGTCGATCGCAGATCTGCTCGCTCTTCGAGAGTGGGTCAAGACCGGCCCGGTGGCACCCGCCGGAAACTGGTACCGGGATTTTGGCTCCTTCATTTTGTGTGGCACCGATCAGTTCCCAAAGACCGTTCTGGAAAAGGGCATGAAGCCCTTCGGCTCCCCGATCCCATGATCGCGACTCCCTGTGGCGTTGCACGAGAGTTTCGAGCCAGCAAGGTCAATTTTCGGATGGCAGTGCCTACCTCGATTCGAGAGCTTTGAGGTGATGGTAGACTACGACGGACCTTGGAGTCATCGATGAACCACCAAGGCATGGAGGCTTCGATGAAGAGATTGGGCTTGGTGAGTTGGATTTGCAGCACGGTTATCCTGGCGGCGGACTACCCGGGAGCCCAATGGGAAATGCACAACCGGGCCGGATGGTCGGTGCCGATGCTCGAAGCAGCCAGGAATTTCGCCAGTACCAGGAAGACCGCGGCCATGATGATCGTGCAGGACGGGCGCGTCGTAGATCAGTGGGGGGATGTGGCCAGGAAGATCGAAGTGCGGTCGATTCGCAAGAGCTTGTTGAGTGCGCTCTACGGGATTCACGTTGCGGAAGGGCGAATTGACCTCGGCAAGACGCTCGACGATCTGGGCCTGGACGACAGGCCGCCAGCCCTGACAACAGAAGAGAAACAGGCGACGATCCTCGATCTGCTGCGCGCCCGTTCTGGCGTCTATCATATGGCCGCGCGGGAAACCGCGGTGATGCGAGCCGGCCGGCCCGCGCGGGGTAGCCAACCACCCGGCAGCTTCTACTACTACAATAACTGGGACTTTAACGTTCTGGGCGCTATCTTTGAGAAGCTGACCGGCAAGAAGATTTTCGATGATTTTGCTGAACGTATCGCGCGGCCAGTCGGTATGGAAGACTATGTAGCAGGTGATGGGAGATTCGCCGGGGCGGAGGGTTCGACTTTAGCCGGCGAGTCCCAGTATTTGAACTACATCTTTTCGATGAGCGCCCGTGACATGGCGCGATTCGGATATCTGTACTTGCGAATGGGTCTTTGGCGGGACCGCCAGATTGTTCCGGCTCGTTGGGTCACGCGCAGCACGACGTCCTATTCGAATTCACTCAACCGCCCCAATATTCCCGCGATCGGATATGGGTTCCTATGGTGGGTGACGGACTGGGGTTATGAGGCCTTGGGCCAGGACGGCCATGTGATTGCCGTGATTCCTACTAAGGATCTCGTGATCGTACACCGCGTGCACTACGATCCTCCCCGGGAAGACGCGGTCCCATATCGCGATGTAGACGCCATGGTCAGAATGGTCATCGCGGCCGCGCCCGCCCGCGATGCGGCCCCAAAATAGACGTGTCCTTTCGGCAAGCCTGCGTAAGCCGCCCCCGCTCAGGATTCCTTTTCCTCCAGCAACCGCCGAACCGACGTTCGACCGATACCAAGCCGCCGCGCAATCTCCGATTTGCTGATTCCCGCGA
>Ga0194119_10000347_pt1 | contig 90412 bp, 85 predicted proteins | sample TA2MahC100mmetaG_FD_148620 | JGI IMG/M metagenome (GOLD analysis project Ga0194119, IMG submission 148620) | Freshwater microbial communities from Lake Tanganyika, Tanzania - TA2015018 Mahale Deep Cast 100m | ecosystem: Environmental > Aquatic > Freshwater > Lake | place: Tanzania: Lake... | reverse complement strand
TTCTTTCGATCGTTCCGCTACAAGTCTTTGCTTATGAGATGGCGTTAGTTCGTGGAAACGATGTCGATCAACCACGAAATCTCGCTAAATCAGTAACAGTCGAGTAATTTGCCGTTAGGAAGATAGAGAAAAGATGTCCTTAGATCACCTACCTTCTCGCCGAAGAGCCGAGATGTTCAAGGCCATCAAAGTCGCTGGTTTATTGATCATCGGCTATATCGCTGTGACGCTCTCGGTAGTTCTTGATTCACCGGTGAGGGCATTTGATCAGTGGGTGCATCGGATCGATATGCCCGATTACCCATGGTTCTGGGAATTCTTGGTGCGAAGAGTTGATGATCTTGGCCTTCGTGGCTTGACTGCGCCACTGCTTCTGATTGTTGCGATTGTGATTGGGCGACGCTTTCAATCATGGCGACCTTTCAATCTCGCACTTCTTGCCTTGGTGATGCTTAATCTTGTTGTGGGTGCGTCAAAGCTCTTCTTTGGCCGGACAAAACCTCGATTGAAGATTGATGAGCTCTTTGCTGATGGTCTGAGTTATCCCTCGGGGCATTCCTCTAATGCGCTCTTAACGTGGGGGCTGATGGCATATCTCATCTATCGCTACACACATAAAGAGCCGTTCCAAGGTTTTCGCCTTACCTGGGCGGTGGCTGGAATCTCTGTTGCAGTCTGCGGTGCATCAATCCTTCGTGATACACATTGGGTATCTGATCTCGTTGGGGGATTATTTGTTGGTGGCGCGCTTCTCGTTCTCACCATCGCGTTAGATCGCGCGTGGCCATCGACTCGGCAACCCTCTTAGTCAGATCATCAAGAATTATTGAAAAGTATTGTCGAGTAGAAAAGAGAGATGATGATCGAAGGAATCGGAATCGATCTTGTCGATGTCGCGCGGTTTAAGGCAACATTGGAGCGAACTCCTGCAGTAGGAAAGCGCCTCTTTACTGAACGAGAATTGACCGGTAATCAATTGAGCGGCGCGAGTAGTGAGCGAGCTTTGATTTCCCTTGCGGGAAAGTTTGCGGCGAAGGAGGCGCTTTACAAGGCGCTACATATTGATGGAAGCGTCCGCCATGCGCTCTCATTTCATGAAGCCGAGATCTTCAATGAATCAAATGGCAGGCCGGCATTCCTTTTCTATGGCGCACTCGCCACACTTCTCTCTGGGACGAAAGTGCACCTTTCTATCTCGCACGATGGCGCACTTGCTTCGGCCTTCGTGATCATCGAACGGGCTTGAGAAGAACGGATTGGGAAAGAGGAGGGGAGAGATATGACTATGCGTGCTTTCGCAGAGATTGATCTCGCCGCTCTTCGTGCAAATGTCGCGAAAATCCGAGAGCGAGCTGGAACTTCGCGGGTGATGGCTGTGGTGAAGGCCGATGCCTATGGTCATGGATTGGTTCCCTGTGCGAGGGCTGCGATCTCTGGCGGTGCGCAATGGCTTGGCGTGGCGCTGTTGGAAGAAGCAGTTGCCATTCGAAGCGCCGGAATCAAAGCGCGCACCATTGCCTGGTTGGTGCCACCAAAGAGTGATCTCGATCTGGCGATTCGAGAAGATATCGACCTTTCTATTCCTTCGCGCGAACATCTTTTCGATGTGATCGCATCAGGGCGAAATGTCGGGGTAGTGCCGCGAGTTCATCTTGAGATTGATACCGGGATGAGTCGTGGTGGGGTATTGAAGGATTTCAAAGAACTGGTGACTGCGCTCAAGTCAGCAAGTGATCGTTCACAGATTGAAGTCGTTGGCGTTTGGTCGCATTTTGCCCGCGCTGATGAACCGGGCGAGGCGATGAACCTCGATCAACTCGCGAAATATCGAGAGGCCCTTGATCATCTGCTGGTTTCGGGGTTCGAAGTGAAGATGCAACATATGGCAAATAGTGCGGCGATATTCAATGATTCACTGACATCTCTTGCTCGCTTTGACATGGTGCGCGGTGGGATTGCGACCTATGGGTTAAGTCCTGATTTAAAGATGATGGGGGATTCAAAATCTTTGGGATTGAAGCCGGTGATGACATTGAAAGCACAACTGCAATTAGTGAAGGAAGTTCCTGCCGGTTCATCGGTTGGTTATGGCGGGACATATACAGTTAAAAGTGATACCAAACTCGGTGTGATTGCAATGGGTTATGGCGATGGTATTCCGAGATCGAGTGATGATCGTGCAGGTGTATTCGTTGATGGAAAGCGTGCACCGATTGCGGGACGGGTATCGATGGATCAATTCGTGGTTGACCTTGGTATTGATTCAACTGCTAAATCTGGGGATTTAGTGACAGTTTTTGGCGATGGCAGTACTGGGGAGTACACAGCCGATGATTGGGCTTTGGCCTCAGGGACAATTAATTACGAGATCGTCACCCGAATCGGTCCGCGAGTGCCTAGAATCCACCTTCACCATGAGTCAGACAATTCTTGAGATCGACTCACTCTCTGTAAATTTTGGTGGCCTTAAAGCGCTGAGTAATGTCTCGGTAAACCTTCGCGAAGGTGAAATTCTTGGCCTCATCGGGCCGAACGGCGCTGGTAAGACCACGCTCTTCAACGCGCTCAGTGGCTTTGTCCCCGCGGCGACTGGCTCGCTCAAACTATTTGGCAGCAATCATAAGTGGCCGCGTCCTGATCAACTTGTCCATCTTGGTATTGCGAGGACTTTGCAAGGTGTCGGACTTTTTCCTGAACTCACTGTTCTTGAGAATGTGATGCTCGGTGCGGACTCGTTAGCAAAGACAGGGTTAGTTCGCGCAGCGATTGGATTGACGAGGCGTGATGAAGAGCGTCTTGCGCAGAAGGCGCAGACGATGCTCGGTCGGGTATATGCCGGACATCTTGCAGATAGAAGAGCTGACACTCTTTCGTATCCAGATACAAAGCGGGTTGCTATCGCGAGGGCGCTCGTCAGTGAACCGAAGATATTGCTTCTTGATGAACCAGCAGGTGGCCTCGGGGCGCAAGATATCGCTTGGCTCAATGGATTGATTCGAAATCTCACCTCGAGCTGTTCGATTATTCTAGTTGAGCACCATATGGATGTTGTGATGAGCGTCTGTAATCGAATCTACGTCTTGAACTTTGGTGAAGTGATTGCCAATGGCACGTCAGAAGAAGTCCGAAATGATGATGATGTGATTGCCGCTTACCTTGGTGCGAGTGCGGCACATGGCGGTGGCAAATGACACTTAAAGTAGAGCGACTTGTCGTAGAACATGGCGCGATCCGTGCGATTGATGGAATCTCATTCGAAGTCGCCGAAGGGTCTCTCGCTGCAGTGATCGGCTCAAATGGCGCCGGAAAGACCACTCTGCTTCGCACGCTCTCTGGACTTAAAGATGCAAAGCTCGGCAAAGTGAGTTGGATGGGGCGAGATATCACAGGTATGAAGCCCGAGGATTTAGTACGGCGTGGCCTTTCGCATGTATCCGAAGGCAAGTCGGTAATCCCAGAGTTAACTGTGAAAGAGAATCTCGCGCTCGGCGGGCTCTGGCGAAATAACAAGAGTGAACTTGCGCAATCAATAGAAGAGGTAGTCGAACTCTTTCCAAGGCTTGGTGAGCGAATGAGCCAACGAGCCGACACCCTCTCAGGTGGTGAGCGACAGATGCTTGCTATTGGTCGTGCCCACGTCTCAAAGCCATCGCTCTTGCTTCTTGATGAGCCATCACTTGGGCTTGCACCCCTAGTGGTCGAGCAGATATTTCAAACCATCTCGATGCTCTGTCGAGATCGCGGAATCACAGTTCTCTTGGTTGAGCAGAATGCGCTCGGTGCGCTCGCCATCGCAGATACAGGAATCATCGTCAATCTTGGCACGGTAGTTGCTCAAGGTGATGCGAAAGAGTTAATCGACGATCCGGCGCTGCGGTCAGCGTATTTGGGGTACTGATGCAACAGGTAATCAACGTATTCCTTATTGGAATCAGTATCGGTTCGATCTATGCCTTGATGTCCTTGGCGCTCGTTCTGGTATGGCGTTCGACGCGGGTGGTCAACTTCGCTCAGGCAGGTCAAGCAATCGTGACCACTTATATTGCCTGGGAGGTAGTCAATCGAAGTGGTTCATTCTTGATGGCATTTATTTTGGCGGTAGCGATTGGTGGCTTGATCGGTGGATTAGTTGAGAGCGGGATGATGCGCACGCTCTTCAAACATGCAAGTGATGGGCCAGTCGCTGCTGTTGCACCCGTGATCGCAACCCTTGGTCTTTTAGGTGTGATTCGTGCTCTCGTTGGCCTTATCTGGACAAATGAAGGAAAGCGATTTGAATCTCCAGTAAGCACTGCTGGATTTGTCATCGGCGATACCACACTTCCATTTTCCAGGCTCAATCTCTTGATTATCTTCACTGCGGCTTTTGTGATGATCGTCTTCTCTATCGTCTTTCAGCGAACCAACCTTGGCCTGGCACTTCGCGCTGCCGCATATAACCCAGAGATAGCTCGGTTATCTGGTGTGAAAGTTTCGATGACACGAACGATTGGTTGGGTTTTTGCCGGCGCTGCGGGAGCGGTCGCTGGAATCTTGCTCTCACCCAATGATTCGCTCACTCCTTATTCACTTGATGTCCTCTTTGTTTTTGGTTTTGTGGCGGCGGTGATTGGCGGCCTTGAGAGTTTGGTTGGCGCGGTGGTCGGCGGATTAGTTCTTGGCGTAGGCCTCTCTTTCATTACCTTCTATTTAGGTACCTCCTTGGTTTTCCCGACGGCATTTATCGTCCTCGTCGTTGTGCTCTTGGTGAGACCTTCGGGACTCTTTGGTGTGAAGGGGGCGAGAAGTGCTTAAGCAAAAGCGCGACAAAAGTTCGAAGCGCGAACATAATCCCTATCGTCGACGACTCCTCTTCTTCATTCTCCTGGGTTGGGGGCTGCTACTTCTTGGTGATCGAGTCAGTGAGCTTCGCGTTTATCAAGGCGCCCTCATTGCTATCTACGCACTTGCAATCGGTTCATTAATTCTCTTAACCGGATATTCGGGGCAATTGTCACTGGGTCAAGGCGCCTTCATGGCAATCGGTGCTTATGCGGCTGCGCTGACGCAAATCTATTTACAGCCACCGTTGATAGTCACATTCATCGCTGCAGTCGTTGTCGCTGCACTCTTCGGCGCAATCATCGGCGGTGGTGCGGCGCGACTGAGTGGTCCGTATCTTGCCGGAACAACTCTCGCTCTTGCACTCGGACTTCCAACTCTTGCAAACCTCTTTTCATTTCTTGGTGGTGAGACAGGACTTTATTTTGATGTGGGTATTGCACCCGAAAGATTTGGCGCAGAGTTCACTCTCTATAAATGGTTCTTCTGGATTGCTGCTCTTGCAACATTGATCATGCTCTTCTTTATTCAGAACATTTTGAAGAGTCGTTACGGTCGGGCATGGAAAGCTGGTCGATCAAATCCGGCAGCGGCGCAATTGGTTGGCCTTCAGGTCGGAAGACGGAAGGTTCTGGCATTCACGATCAGCGCTGGGGTAGCGGGGCTCGCTGGGGCTTTGCTGGGGATGGTTTCCCTCGTTGCGCCCTCTACTTTCACGCTTAGCCTCTCTTTTGCCATCATTACTGGTGCTGTACTTGCGGGTCTGACCAGCCTTACGGGTAGCATTTTGGGCGGTTTAGTCCTTGTGGTCATCCCCGAGATCGCAGAGATGGTTTCAGGCAACTTCGGTGAGTCTGAAGCGGTCACTGCGAACTTCCCAGGGCTCATCACCAGCCTGCTCTTGATCCTGACGGTGCTCTTCACACCGAATGGACCAGCGGAGCAGTGGCACCACCATAAGGAGAAGAAGAAACAGAAGGCGTTAGAGAAGGCGCACTAATTTTTTTTCACCGAGAGGTGAACGGCTCGAAAAGTACAAGTGAATATCGGACAACTTAATAAGGATGAAGTTCGTTTTACCCCCTAACGGAAGGAAAAAGGAATGATCGGTTCATTTCGCAAGAAGGGCCTCGTTGCTGCTTCTGCGATTGTGGCGATAGCTGGCCTCGCGCTTGCAGCAGTACCTGCACAGGCGAGAGAAGTTGGCGTCACCGCGACCTCAATCAAGATCGGAACCACAGTGCCATTGACCGGTATTGCGGGCCCTGGTTACGCGAAGGTCGCCCCTGCTATGAAGGCTTACTTCGACTATGTGAACGCCAATGGCGGAATCAATGGTCGCAAGATCGAATTCATCATCAAAGATGATCGATACCTCCCTCCAGTCTCGGTAGAGAAGACAAACGAATTGATCCTCAAGGACAAAGTCTTTGCGATTGTCGGAGCACTGGGTACTGCGAATAACCTCGCAGTCAATAGCCGTGTTCGACTTGGATCACGTGGCGTTCCTTCTCTCTTCGTCAACACTGGTTTCAGCGGATTCGCTGATAAGAAGAAGTTCCCAACTCTTTTCCCACTCTTCTCTTCCTATCGAATGGAAGCGAAGATCATGGGTCAGTACATCAAAGAGAACTTCGCCGGCAAGAAGATTGGTCTGATCTATCAGAACGATGACTTCGGTGCAGATGCCCTCAAAGGTTTTGAGAGCGCTGGCGTTAAGTTCGATGTGAGCCTTCCATATGTATCTGGAACTCAAGGCGCAGCAACTGCGACAACATGGATCCAGAAGATGGCAGCAGCGAAGGTTGAAGTTGTCTACATCTTCGGCGTTACCACAGCGACTGCAGCAGCAGTTGGTGTTGCAGCAGCAGCTGGCTATAAGCCACAGTGGATCTTTGGATCAGTTGGTGCGGATGCGACGACAATCGTCGGTCAGACCACTGTCCCAGTAGCACTTCTCAACGGCGCTCTCTCCATGTCATTCATGCCTGATGCGGCAGATACGACAGATGAGTACGTCAAGTTCTTCCGAGAGGTGAACACCACGTACAACAACAACGCGACCTTTGATAACAACATCATGGCCGGTATGAATGGCGCGATGATGGTGGCACAGGCGCTCAAAGCTGCGGGTGCAAACCCAACTCGTAAGAGTCTGATTGCAGCGATTGAGAGCAAGGGTTCAACATGGGCAAGCGCGGGATATCCGCCTATCGGATTCTCATCTACCAGCCGCGTGGGTTATACCGGTTTCTGGATCGGTAAGTACAACCTGACCGGTTCGCTTATCCCAGTGGAAGCTAAAGGAACGATCTTCACAACTGATTCCGGTAACGGTCCAGTCGTGAAGACGACCTCGAAGCGTCCAGCACTTCCAGCGAAGGGATTGCCAAACTAATGAAAACCAATATCGGCAAGAAGACTTTCGTAGGTCTTGTCTCATCTGCGCTGGTAGCGCTCTCGCTCTTCGTCATTCCGACGTCGGCTAGTGCAAATCCAGTCTGCGCAACTGCGGGCGGAATCAAGTCCTGTCAAGGAAAGACCTCTGATGGCGCTGGATATGTTCTCCAAGCACCATTGAATTTCAATGGCACTGCATTTATCTACTCCAAGGGCTATCGATATCCGATCAGCATCCCTGGCGCTTGGGATGTTGCTGCTTCAAGCGTTGCTGAGCAGGTCCCCGGACCATCAGCTGCTATCAAGCAGACAACTGCAGTCGCACTTCTTTCGAAGGGTTACGGACTCTTCTCGTCGGCTTATGCCAAGACGGGTTGGAATGCTGATGGAGCCCTCAAGACAAATGTCGAGTTGATCGCCATCTGGAAGAAAGAATTCCCGACAACAAAGAAGATCGTCGCGTGGGGAGAATCCCAAGGTGGATTCATCACACAGGCTCTCGCAGAGAACAACCCCGGGTTGATCGATGCTGCTGTTCCACTCTGCATGGTTGGTGGATCAGTCGAAGCAGCGTTGAAGATGGCCGGAGATGCTCTCTGGGGCGTCAAGACATTCTTCGATCCAACGATCAAGGGTGGTGGCTACTCTGCTGGCGCTGCTGGAGTTGGAGAACAGCTCATTGATATCGGCAAGGTTGCTGCAGCGCTAACCGCGTTACAAGGTGGACTTGCAACCGGTGCATGGCCTGCAACATCGAAGGTGCCAGATGCAATCAAAGCCGCAATTCCATCGCGCTCTGCATTGACGATGGTCGGTCAGATGGCCGGATTGCCGAGCATCAGCTCGCACGTTGACGGTGTATCAGGTCCTGGAGATGAGAAGTCGCTGGCACACGCACAGTTTGTCGCTGGTGCAGCGCCTGCTATCGCAACTCTCCAAAACTTGAGCGATGCCGCAGTCCTTGGAATCCTCTTGATCGCAGATCTTGAGGGAATCAATGGCGGCCGTGTCTTTGACAATAACGGTGTCGATTATGAGAAGCAGTTGGGTGATGCGAAGTTCGTATTCTCCTCAGCGCTCTCTGGCTTCGATGCGACCGACATTCTCCTTGGTGTCTTGAAGGCTGCTCCTCGCGATACCGCGAATCCAGCAGCTCTTACCAAGTTGCGCGCAATGGCCTCGCATAAAGGCGTGGTCAATGTCCCAACAATCGCAATGACTGCACCGTTTGAGACCGTCACACCTGGCGGTCACGTCCAGTGGTTGATCAATGCGAACAAGGCAAATGTTGCAGCCGCAAAGGCAGCAGCAGTCAAGGCAATCGCTTCTGGCAAGCCAGCGACAACGCCTAAGGACAACTTGATGGTTATTTGGAACCTCCCACCAGCGAAGTACACGACTTTCACTGCAACTGGTTCTCCAGATACATCAGGTCCGGCAGCGAATGGAACGAAGCACTGTAACTACACCAGCAAGCAGTTAGTTGCTATGGCAGAGATCGGCGCTCTTGCAGCAGCCGACGGTAAGTTGCCAAACGCTGGCACAGTTCGTTCGCTTATGCGAAAAGCAGGAGGACTCTCCTTCGATCGCACATTCGAAGCAGCGCTACTCAAGTTCTACGCGACTGAATAGTCTCGAGAACATCTCATCGAGCGCCGTAGGGCGTTCGAAGGGATAAAGAACCGATCTATAAGGACCGGGGCTCGTCATCGAGTCTCGGTCCTTATTAATTTCGCCACCGATCTCTCGACTTCTCACTCGATGCCTCTGGTCAAGATTAGGCTCGTCCCATGTCTCTGAATCTTCCTCAGACTCACCTCGTTGCAGATGCAGAGGCGATGAGAGAAGTCGGTGCACACCTTGGCAGAGAACTTCGTGCAGGCGATGTCGTGATCTTGCAGGGACCTTTAGGTGCCGGAAAGACGACATTTACGCAAGGGATCGGAAGTTCGCTAGGAATCTTAGATATCTCATCTCCAACCTTCGTGATCTCGAGAGTCCATAAAAGCCGTCCGCCACTGGTGCATGTCGATGCTTATCGTCTCTTAGGAAGTGGTGATTCTTCGATTCAATTTGATGATCTCGACCTTGAGACGAGCCGGGCGGAATCAATTACGGTAATCGAATGGGGTAGTGAATTAGCGCATCGCTTCGTAGAGAGTTATCTTCTCGTTGATATTGCTTTTGCCGACGAACTCGATCCGTCAAATCAGATGAGGAAAGTGGTGATCGAGCAGCGATGACAACCCTAGTTATCGATACCGCTACATCACGGACATCGGTTGGTCTCTTTGATGGCGCGGTGCCACTCTTTGCTGGAAGGCATGATGGCGCGACCGAGCATGGCGAAGCGCTTCCAAGACTTGTATCTGGTGCACTCAATCTCGGCCGACCAATCACCCAAGTTCTTGTTGGGATGGGTCCAGGACCGTTCACGGGACTTCGAGTGGGAATCACTTTCGCAGAAGTCTTTGCACGATCGAAGGGAATTCCCTGGGCAGGGATTTGCTCGTTAGATGGAATCGTCTCTGGCGTCACAGGTGAGTACATCGTCGCAACTGATGCACGGCGCAAAGAGATCTATTGGGCGAAGTTTGATTCGGGAAAGCGGATCACCGAACCGCAAGTCTCTTTGCCAGAGGAAGTACAAGCATTGGGTTTGCCGGTCTATGGCGAGGGCGCCTCGAAGTATGGATTTGAAGCCGATATCGACATGATCTACCCGCATCCACTTTTTATGCTGGCGTCACTTGAATGGGCCGATGGTGTGCATCAACCGATGTACTTAAGAAAACCAGATGCAATACCAACAAGTGAGCGATGATGATCACCTATAAAAATCTCACTCTGGTCGATGCGATTGAAGTATTCGATCTTGAGAAAGAGATCTTTGGTACGCATGCCTGGACTTTGACTCAAGTGAAGGAAGAACTCTCGGGTTCACGACGGCTCTACGTAGGGGCGATTGATGGCGAGAAGATTGTTGGGTACGCAGGGATTGCAGCCAATGGAGAGAGTGCTGATATCCATAATGTTGCGGTGCAGAGCGGGTATCGGCGACAAGGAATCGCACGGCGATTAATCGCGCGGCTTGAAAGTTGGGCCTCAAATCAAGGTGCATCGAATGCACTTCTTGAGATGCGAGTTGGGAATATAGAGGCGCTTCCGCTCTACCTATCCCTTGGCTATAAAGAGATCTCTCGGCGAAAGGATTATTACGGGGCTGGCATCGATGCGATTGTGATGAAGAAGGATCTCCTTAGCAGTGAGGTTAAATCGTGACGCAATCTCAGCCCCTTGTCTTGGGTATCGAAACCTCCTGTGATGAGACTGCTGTCGGAATCGTTGCTGGTCGCAACTTGCTCTCGAATGTCATCGCATCAAGTGTTGATGAGCATGAGCGATTTGGCGGGGTAGTTCCTGAAATAGCAAGTCGCGCGCACTTAGAAGCTATTTGGCCAGCGATCGAACGTGCTGCGAGAGAAGCGAAGATTTCGTTAGATGATCTAGATGCGATTTCAGTGACTGCAGGACCTGGATTAGTCGGTGCGCTTCTTGTCGGAGTCTCTGCTGCAAATGGATTAGCGCTTGCCCTTGATAAACCGCTCTATGGCGTCAATCATCTTGCGTCACATGTTGCGGTTGATTTATTGACGCATGAGAAACCTGTTGGACCTGCGATTGCGCTCTTGGTTAGTGGTGGACATTCATCGATATTGAAGCTGGAATCACTCACTGGTTCATATGAACAGTTAGGCCGAACGTTGGATGATGCAGCGGGGGAGGCCTTCGACAAAATTGCCAGGCTTCTTGGCCTTGGATTTCCAGGTGGCCCGCTCATAGATCGCGAAGCAAAGTCAGGAAAAGTTGCAATCGATTTTCCGCGAGGGATGACCGCCGCAAAGGACCAGGGCGATCATCGCTTCGACTTCTCCTTCTCAGGGCTTAAGACGGCAGTCTCTCGCTATCTCAAGGCAACACCTCAATACCTGCGAGCTGATGTAGCCACTTCGTTTCAAGAAGCGGTTGTTGATGTGCTCACCATGAAGTCGATTGATGCATGTAAAGCGAGTGGAATCGAGACGCTACTTATCGGTGGTGGAGTGGCGGCAAATTCGCGGCTTCGCGAGCTGGCAGGTGAACGCGCTAAGAAAGCCGGACTCGAATTGCGCATTCCACCAGCATCACTCTGCACTGATAATGGCGCAATGGTGGCAGCCTTAGGTGCTCAGTTACTTTCTGATGGGGTGTCTCCCTCAGAACTCGGTATTGCCGTTGATAGTTCGGCTAGCGTTTCGACAACTTCCTGGATCTAGATAAAGACTCACAGTCACTGGCTATTCACATTGGTCACCTAGCCATGAGAGGATATGCGTCATGACGCATATTGTTCGAGGGTGCCTTGGCGAGTGGTCTTTCACCCATCAGTTGTTGAGTGGTTGCAATCGCTTGAACCCCGAGAACTGGAATCTTTCATGAGGGCTGTCATGATGCTAGAAGATTTTGGACCCTCCCTTGGGCGCCCAATCGTGGGTACTTTGAAAGGATCAAGATTCAATAACTTGAAAGAGTTGAGACCCTTATCCACCAGCCTACGATGCCTATTTGCTTTTGATCTGAAAAGAACTGCCATTTTGCTGGTTGCGGGTGATAAAAGCCTTGCTTGGAAAAGTTGGTATCAGAGTTCAATCCCGATTGCCGAAAAGCGCTTTCTTGCTCATCTAGAAGAGAGGTCAGATTAGAGCTATGGAAAAATTTATTGATTTTGACGAGATTAAAGAAAAGTTTCCGATAGATCCTATTCAGTATCGGAGGTACTCACGACAGGTACAAGACCTCATGGGCGGAGTTAAGTTGGCGGAGTTGAGAAAAGCTAAGAAGATGACTCAGATTCAGATGGCGAAGAAACTGAAGATTGATCAATCTAATGTCTCTCGAATCGAGCGAGGTGCGTTTTCTAAGGTAGAACTTCGAACGCTGCGTCGTTACGTCGAGGCGATGGGGGGCGAGCTAGAGATACGAATCCGAATCAATGATTCCTCGCAGCAGCTGATTGATTCCGAATATGAAAAAAAGTGGGCCAGAAAGTTGGCTCGCGAATCAGAGTCTCTACCTGTCGAAAAGTCTGTAGCAAGGCGGGCCAAAAGAAAGAGTCCGCGCCGAGCCAGCGTCGCCAAGTCTCGTGGTAGGTCCAAAGCCCGAAAGCGGGTCCACTAGCGCTCTGTTCGGGCGGACCCCTTTGTCGCTATGTGGGGACCTCGCCACCCCCCTAGCAACACGAGGGGGGCCGCATCGGACCTCGCCCCCGCTCGATTTGAGGTTCGGGAATACGCCCCCTAGGGTTCGCGTTGGCACTCGCGGGCTGACACTGCTAACGGCCCCAAGAAGTGAAACCCGTTCAATCAAGAACGATTAGACGAGTAATGACGAGTAATAAAGGAGCGAAACGATGGCCATTGCCATTAAGCCACTTGAAGATCGAGTCGTAGTAAAGCCACTCGATGCTGAGACCACCACCGCATCAGGTCTCGTTATCCCAGATACCGCCAAGGAGAAGCCACAGGAAGGCAAAGTCGTCGCTGTCGGCCCAGGCCGTTTCGATGACGGAGTGCGCGTTCCGATGGACGTGAAGGAAGGCGATGTCGTCCTCTACAGCAAGTACGGCGGCACCGAAGTGAAGTCTGGCGGCGAGGAATTCCTCGTCCTCTCAGCACGCGACATCCTCGCGATCATCACCAAGTAACCCGGAAGTCGGTAACTAGTCATGGGTAAGAGTCTGCATTTCGACGAGAACGCTCGTCGCGGAATGGAACGAGGAGTCAACATCCTCGCTGACACCGTCAAGGTGACACTTGGACCAAAGGGACGCAATGTCGTTATCGGCAAGTCCTTTGGTGCACCAGTGATCACAAATGATGGCGTCACCATTGCAAAGGAAATTGAACTCTCTGATCCGGCCGAGAATATGGGCGCTCAGTTGGTCAAGCAGGTAGCAGAGAAGACAAACGATGTTGCTGGTGATGGAACCACAACAGCAACCGTCTTGGCACAAGCGATGGTCAAAGAGGGCCTTCGCAATCTCGCTGCTGGCGCACAACCAATGGGCATCAAGGTTGGTATCGAGCGCGGTGTCGAAGCTATCGTCGAGAAGTTGCATGCCAATGCAACTCCAGTCGCTGGCAAAGATCAGATCGCAAATGTCGCAACAATTTCTGCGCAGGATCGCAATATCGGCGAGCTGATCGCAGAAGCGATGGACAAAGTCGGAAAAGACGGTGTCATCACCGTTGAAGAATCATCAACGACCGGTCTTGAACTCGAGTTCACCGAGGGTATGCAGTTCGATAAGGGCTATATCTCGCCATATTTCGTCACTGATGCCGATCGCATGGAGGCAGTCCTTGAAGATGCCTACATCCTTATCTCGGCTGGGAAGATCTCTGCATTGCCAGACATCCTTCCGGTCCTTGAGAAGGTAGCGCAGGCAAGCAAGCCGCTTCTGATCATCGCTGAAGATGTAGAGGGTGAAGCACTCTCGACTCTCGTGGTCAATAAGGTTCGAGGCACATTTGCATCTGTCGCAGTGAAGGCCCCAGGGTTCGGAGATCGCCGCAAGGCGATGCTCCAAGACATGGCGATCCTTACTGGCGCAACGGTCATTTCAACTGAGGTCGGTCTCAAGCTCGATCAGGTCACTGTCGACATGCTCGGTCGCGCTCGTCGCGTCGTTGTCGATAAAGATGACACCACCATCGTTGATGGTGCCGGAGATCGCAAGGCGGTTGAAGGTCGAATCGGTGAGATTCGCCGTGAGATTGAAGTCGCTGATTCGGATTGGGATCGCGAGAAGTTGCAAGAGCGTCTTGCAAAGCTTGCTGGTGGCGTCTGTGTTATCAAGGTCGGCGCTCACACTGAGGTTGAGTTGAAGGAGAAGAAGCATCGTCTTGAGGATGCGATCTCTGCTACTCGCGCAGCAGTCGAAGAGGGAATCGTCGTTGGTGGTGGTGCAGCACTCGTGCATGCATCAACCGTTCTCGACAATGACCTCGGTTATGAAGGCGATGCTGCAGTCGGTGTTCGACTTGTCCGAAAGGCATGCGAAGAGCCACTTCGTTGGATCGCAGAGAATGCGGGCCAAGAAGGTTACGTTGTCGTCTCAAAGGTGAAGGCGTTGAAGAAGGATGAAGGATTCAATGCCGCAACCGATGAATATGGCGATCTCGTTAAAGCGGGCGTCATTGATCCAGTGAAGGTGACGCGTTCTGCGCTCGCCAACGCTGCTTCGATCGCAGCGATGTTCATCACCACAGAAGCGCTCGTATTCGAGACGCCTGAGGAGAAGAAGGAAGAGGCTGCAGGACATGGCCATAGCCATGGTCCAGGAGGACATAGCCACTAGTTGGCTCTAGGCTCCTAAAAAAGCGATGAGTTCAAAAATATTCTGAACTCCTTGAAGTAGATTAAGCGGGTTCTTGCGAAGGCAAGGATCCGCTTAATCAATTAGGCAATAAGTAGCGAGATATTCGAGAAATGCGAGTGAGATGAACGCCTTCTGGGCATCAACTGAGGCAAGTGAACTTCCGACTCGTATTTCAAATACGACTCCAACTATCTGGGCCATTACCGGTATCGCAGTTGGCATAGTCATCATCTTTGATCTGATCTGGGCTTGGCTTCGCAGGAATCATGAAACTTCGCTCAAAGAAGCGGCAGGGTGGACCTTTATTTATGTCTCGGCCGCAATCATCTTTGGCGTCACGATGCGAAATTGGGAGAGCTCAGCAGCAAGTGCAGAATTCTTCGCAGGTTGGATCACCGAGTACTCACTCTCGATAGATAACTTGTTTGTTTTTATCATCATTCTCTCTCGTCTCAAGGTGAAGAAAGAACAAGAGCAGATGGTTCTGCTCCTTGGCATCTTGATGGCACTCCTCTTTCGCGGGATATTCATCATCATTGGCGCTGCTGTGATCGAGAGATTCGTCGCGGTCTTCTTCCTCTTTGGCGCGATATTGCTCTGGACCGCTTACAAACTCATCTCAGGCGATCCCGATGAGGATGAGTGGGATGAATCGAAGTTAATCAAGAAATTGCGTACACGGGGTTGGTCGACCTTTACTGTGGCACTTGTTGCCTTGGGGACAACAGATATTCTCTTTGCGCTCGATTCGATTCCCGCGATTTTTGGATTGACTCGCGATCCTTACATTGTTTTCATGGCCAATGCTTTTGCTCTGATGGGTCTTCGCCAGCTTTACTTCCTTGTTGGGATCCTGCTTCGAAGGTTGATCTATCTCTCCAAGGGCCTCGCCGTTGTTCTCGGGTTTATCGGGGTCAAGCTAGTGATCGAAGCCCTTCATGGCATAGGGGTCGATGAGATTGGGCCGGTGACGGTTCCACATATCTCACTCAACTTCTCACTTGGCGTCATTGTTAGCGCTCTGGCAGTCACGACAGTTATAAGCCTGCGCAAGAACCCGAAAGAGCCAGACCCTCGCAGCCACGAATAGAAGGCTTAGTTTCACTCTAGATTGTCGGACAAGACTGACCTAGAATCTCAGGGCATGAAGCGCCTGGTCGCTCTTTTTACGACCGTGACATTGTCGGTATCAGTTTTTGCCAATCTTCCATCACAAGCGGCTACCGAAGAAGGTGTCGCGTGGCAAGCGCCATTACTTCCACCTAGTTCAACTTTGATCAATCGCTTCGCAGACTTTGGCCAATCCTCGACCACGCCACTTGTCTCAGAGATGGATCCAGAAGCGCCTGCAACAAGCTCCATGAGTTTCACAGCTCGCAACTACACAGCGGTCCTGCCATTTTGCGATAGCAAGAACACCTTCGCCTGCATCAAGTCGGTGGAGGTATCGACAGATGGGAAGAATTGGGTGACGTCCTCTGCGCCTAAAGAGTATGGAGCAATCGACATTCTCGGAACGAATTACAAACCCACGGGTGTAGAGCAACGAAGATCATCGACATGGGAGGGAAATCCAGCACAGAATCTTCCACCGGGCTCAAATAGCCAAGTCGTCGAATTCACTACGGCACCACACAAAGGCGGATCGAGTTATCTCGTTGAAGTTGCAATCAAAGCAGCCATGATCCCGGCAAATATCAGTGATGCAATGAAAGCCTTTCTCCCTGCAAACGTGAAGGATGGACTCTTCAACTCCGTTCAGTTTCGAGTCATTCCCGTGAAGGTAGTACCAGGAACATGTGCAGAAGCGAATTTCGCTCGGGGCATCAGCTCGTCAAAGGAGAGTTGGAAGGGATACTGTCCCGTCGCTTATAACTTCCCTGACGATGTTCAATTCAGAATGACCGTTGAACTTGGCAAGTACATCAACAGTTTCAAAGGTTGGTTCCAAGGTCGAATCGGCGATCCATTCGTCTCTCAGGACAATCAAACTGGAACTATCGTCATCTCGGGAAAGCCTGTAAAAGTCTCTGTTGCCAAAGCGGTAGTCCCCGGTCCGATTCCAGCCGAGGTGGACAACTTCAGGATGCCAAAGGGATTTACGATGTTTGGCGCGAACAATATTCCCGATTTCATATCCGACTCCACGGAGTATGAAGTTATTGCCTGGTGGAAATTGCTCGAAAAGTACATGACGGAGAATGCTGAGGCAGAGACTTTGGTTTGGCGCATGTCCACTTTGGAAAATTCGAAGCTGGAGGGGTACAACTCCCCTAGGGGCTACATCGCTCCGGCAATGAACAACTGCTTGAAAGATGCGCGTGGTGTCACCGGCATCATGACCACAAATGCCACTGTTTATGACGCGGCGGCTCCGGTCTATGACAAGGCAGACCAATCGCTGAGCTATGCCGTTGCCGCGCCACATAAAGACTCGAAGGGCGTGAAGAAATCTGGAGAATACGATTTAGTAATCCGCGAAGACATCGCTACCTGCGTCTGGGGCAAGGGATTTCCGAAAGCCACAGCAAGAGTTGAAGTGACAAACGATAGTGGTGAACAGCAAGTAGCGACCACGGTCATGAATACCCGATCCGGGTGGGTTTCGTTTAGCGCTAAGAATTTCCATTACTCAGCGCCAAAAATAAAGGTGAAGCTGGACATTCCCCCTGAACCGACTCCAACTCCAACTCCTTCACCGACCGTTGCAGTCGCGGTCGCAACGCCAACCCCATCAGCAACTGCAACTCCCGCTGCGGTGATTCCGACTTCTAAGAAGATCACTATTACCTGCGTCAAAGGAAAGAGCTCTAAAAAGGTGACTGGCGAGAATCCGAAGTGCCCGAGAGGTTTCAAAAAGAAATAGTCATTCTGTTCTCAAGAGAAAAGCAAAAGGGCCGGGACTCGACTTCCCGGCCCTTTTTTCCTTAGGAGGATATGAAGGAAAGATTCTTATCTGGGTACTAGTTCGTCTGTGTTAAGAGACGGAGTAGATACCTCGTCGTTGAGAACGCGAGATGATCTCGAGCCGCTCTTCTTCAGAGAGTCCGCCCCAAATGCCATACGGCTCTTGAACGGCGAGCGCATGTGCTCGACATTGCGCGATCACTGGGCATGAGTTGCAGACTGCTTTGGCCGCCATCTCGCGTGCCTTGCGTCGTGGACCCCGCTCGTTTTCTGGGTGGAAGAACATGTCAGTGGGAAGGGCACGGCAGGCGCCTTGTTGCTGCCACTCCCAAGATGCTGCTACTGGCTTGGGAAGTCTTGATACTTCACTCATTGGTATTCCTGCTTCCTTTTAGCGTTTTCCGAACAGGCGGGAGATTAGCAATCGCTTCATAGGTTGTTCAAGCCCCCCTTTCGGCGTGGCGGGCTGTGAAAATGCCCAGAGATTGAGCGGGGGCTTGTCGAGGTCGTGATGGGCTCAAGGCCTCGGGACTTTCAAGTGGCAGGGCTAGGTCCTTTACCGCACTCTTAGGGCGTGAAGCCTTCTGCTGGAAAGTCTGGGAGCGCCTCGGTGGCCTCGACCGCTAAAGACGAATCGCTAACCGTGGCAGCCGTTGCCAGGCGCCTCGGTGTGGCCCCAGCGACGCTTCGGACCTGGGATCGCCGTTACGGGTTAGGGCCTTCAGGTCATACCCAGGGTGAACATCGACGGTACAACTCAATCGATCTTGCTCGCCTGACATTGATGCGAAAGCTCGTCATCGCAGGTGTCCCACCAGTACAAGCAGCCGGACAAGCCATGCATCTAAATGACGAGAACATTAGTAAGGCCAGCTTCATTGAGTTGATGCCGAATGAATTTGAAGTTCGTGAAGAGCTCGTCGAATCTCTGATGCGCGCCGCACAGGCGATGGATCGTCAGTTCGTCAAGGAATTGCTTGCTGCTGAAGTCAAGAAGAACGGAATCATTCGCGTGTGGAGTGAGGTGATAGTTCCATCGCTGATTTTGATTGGTGATGACTGGGCTGTGACTGGCTCTGGAATCGAAGTCGAGCATATGTTCTCAGAGATCATCAAGAGCATCCTGCAGAGTGAAGTCAAAGAGATTACGAATGCAAAGAACTCTCGGCCAGTTCTCCTTGCTTGTGTCGGTGAGGAGACACACTCACTAGCTCTCTTTGCGCTACAAGTGGCGCTCTCTCAGATGGATATTGAGACTCAATTCCTTGGCGCCCGGACACCACTCGAGGCGGTTGTGGCAACAGTGAAGCGAACTGCGCCACCTGCAGTATTCCTCTGGGCACAGATTTCGCGCCACGGAGACATTGAAGCGCTCGCCGAAATCCCAGCGGTTCGTCCTGCACCACGAATCGTCTTAGGTGGACCCGGTTGGTATCGAGAAGGTATCGGATTTCCGACTCAGACCCCATCAAAACAAAAAGTCGTGCATGTTGATGATCTCCCTCGTGCTGTGCAGGAGATCATTCACGCGATTGGTGAATGACCTTCCTTTTCAGCAAACAAAGTGAGTGATCCTGGCGGAAAATCGCGGATTTCTGGTGGCTAGAATGACCAAGTGTTTGAGGCTCATAGATCCGATGCGTTAAAGCCGGATTTCAACGAGAAAGTCTCGATGCTTGGCCTCACTTATGACGATGTCCTGCTACTTCCTGATGCCTCAGATGTGGTTCCGAGTGAGGTAGAGACTGCCACCCAGTTGACCCGAAAAATTCGACTCTCCGTTCCACTCGTCTCATCGGCGATGGATACCGTCACCGAATCTGCGATGGCGATCGCCATGGCGAAAGCTGGTGGGATAGGGATCATCCACCGAAACCTCGCAGTGGATGAACAAGTCACTCACGTCAAGCTCGTCAAAGGCGCCTCACTTCTTGTTGGCGCAGCGGTCGGGGTGGGTGATGATGGATTTGAACGTGCCCAGGCTCTCATCGAAGTTGGCGTAGATGTTGTTGTCGTCGATACCGCGCACGGTCATCACCGAGCAGTCCTTGATGCGATTGAGCGAATCAAGAAGGCATTTCCAGAGCAAGAAGTTGTTGGTGGAAATGTTGCGACGAGGGCCGGTGCGCAGGCACTAATTAATGCCGGTGCGGATGCAGTCAAAGTGGGAGTTGGGCCAGGATCGATTTGTACGACGCGAGTTGTTGCTGGAGTTGGCGTCCCTCAGATCACAGCAATCATGGAAGCTGCAAAGGCCTGTTTGAAATCCGATGTCCCTTTGATTGCTGATGGCGGATTGCAATACTCAGGTGATATCGCAAAGGCAATTGTGGCGGGTGCAGATTCGGTGATGCTTGGTTCACTTCTTGCAGGGTGTGATGAGTCGCCAGGGGAATTGATTGAGATTGATGGAAGAAAGTACAAGTCATATCGCGGCATGGGTTCCCTTGGTGCGATGCAAAGCCGTGGTGAGAAGAAGAGTTACTCCAAGGATCGCTACATGCAAGATGATGTCTTAGCCGAAGATAAGTTGGTACCAGAGGGAATTGAAGGAAAAGTCCCGCATCGTGGAAGCGTTGGTGAAGTGGTGCATCAACTCGTTGGCGGACTTCGAAGTGGGATGGGATATGCAGGTGCTCAGGATATTTCGCATCTCAAGCGAGATGGCCGACTTGTACAAATTACCTACGCTGGCTTGCAAGAGAGTCACCCGCATGATGTCGCCCATGTAGCCGATGCCCCGAATTACCGACAAGCTCAGAGTTGAAATAAGAATTAAGCCCAGACTTACACCAAGAGTTGTAGCGAAATCAGGAGAGTGAGCGATAGATGGCCGATATTGAGCTAGCCCCCGGAAAACGCTCTCGAACCGCGTACTCCTTTGACGATATTGCGATCGTCCCAAGTCGTCGAACCCGAGACCATGAAGAGGCATCAACTGCCTGGCAGATCGATGCCTATAAATTCGATATGCCACTTATCGCAGCTCCTATGGATTCAGTTGTTTCACCTGAGACTGCGATTGCGATCGGAAAGTTAGGTGGACTTGCGGTACTTAATCTTGAGGGACTCTGGACTCGATATGAGAATCCGAAGATTCAGTTAGGTGAGATTTCATCGCTTCCAGCTGAGCAGGCAACGAAGCGAATGCAAGAAATCTATCGCGCACCGATTCGCCCTGAATTGATAAAGGCGCGATTGAAAGAGATCCGAGATGCTGGCGTGACGGTTGCTGGCGCGCTTTCCCCGCAACGCACTCAGGAATTCCATAAGAGCGTAGTCGAAGCTGGCGTTGATATCTTTGTGATTCGCGGGACGACAGTCTCGGCTGAACATGTCTCGGCAAAACATGAACCACTTAACCTCAAGAAGTTCATTCAAGATTTGGATGTTCCCGTGATCGTGGGTGGTTGTGCCACAACTCAAGGAGCGCTTCACTTGATGCGCTCAGGGGCTGCTGGTGTCTTAGTTGGTTTTGGTGGCGGTGCTGCGCATACCACTCGTCAAGTGTTGGGCATCTCAGTGCCGATGGCATCTGCCGTCGCTGAAGTTGCGGCTGCGCGCCGAGAGTATCTCGATGAATCTGGCGGCCGTTATGTGCATGTCATTGCTGATGGGTCGGTAGGAAAGAGTGGCGATATCGCCAAAGCAATCGCATGTGGCGCAGATGCTGTGATGATGGGTTCTCCACTTGCAAAAGCAGAGGAGGCACCGGGGCGAGGATTCCATTGGGGTAGCGAGGCTCATCATGATCAACTTCCTCGCGGCACACGTGTTCAAGTAGGAACTGTGGGCACACTTGCTGAAATTCTTCATGGGCCATCAAAGAGTTCAGATGGTTCGATGAATCTCTTCGGCGCCTTGAAGCGCGCGATGGCCATTAGCGGCTATTCAGAGTTGAAGGAATTCCAGAAGGTGGAGATCGTCATCCATCGTGGCTGATTCCACGGAAAGTGCTTCAGAAGTGAGAACTTCGATCAATCGCCCGCTCGTCCTTGTCGTAGATTTTGGCGCGCAATATGCGCAGCTGATTGCCAGACGGGTACGACAAGCCGGGATCTTCAGTGAGATCGTGGGATTTGATCTTGCGATGAAGGCGATCGATGAGAAAAAACCTGACGCAATAGTCCTCTCGGGCGGCCCATCGTCAGTTTATGAAACTGGCGCTCCTAAATTGAATCCTCAAGTCTTGCAGGGCGAGATTCCAGTCTTCGGTATCTGTTATGGATTTCAAGTGATGGCAGGGCTTCTTGGTGGTGAGGTCGGAAAAACTGGTCTCTCTGAGTTCGGTCGAACAGATTTTCAGGCAAGTGAGTCGCGACTCTTCGATGACCTGCCACGAGATTTTCGCGTATGGATGTCACATGGCGATAGCGTCTCGAAAGCGCCAGTTGGTTTTAAGGCAATTGGTTCAACTCTAAAGACCGCTATTGCCGCCTTCGAAGATGAGAGTGGCCTTCGTGCCGGAGTTCAATTTCATCCTGAGGTGCTTCATTCCGAGCATGGTCAAGTGATTCTTGAAAACTGGCTTCTCAATGTTGTAGCCCTCAAGCCATCATGGAGCACCGAGAGCATCATTGATAGTGAAATTGCGCGGATCAAGAGAGAAGTTGGAAGTGAGCGAGTTATCTGTGGACTCTCGGGTGGCGTCGACTCAGCGGTTGCGGCAGCGCTCGTGCAGCGGGCGGTTGGATCACAACTCACCTGTGTCTTTGTCGATCATGGCCTACTTCGCGAAGGTGAGGCGGAACAGGTAGAGAAGGATTTCGTTGCTGCAACTGGTGTCTCCCTTGTCATCGTCGACAAGCGAGAGAAGTTCTTAACTGCGCTCAAAGGAGTGACCGATCCCGAAGCGAAACGAAAGATCATCGGACGTGAATTCATCCGTGCATTTGAAGAAGCTGCTCGTGAGATTTCATCGGATGCAGAAGTAAAGTTTCTGGTTCAAGGCACGCTCTATCCCGATGTCGTTGAATCAGGTGGCGGAACGGGAACGGCAAATATCAAGTCGCATCACAATGTAGGTGGATTGCCGGATGACCTTGATTTCACCTTGATTGAGCCGCTTCGAACCCTCTTCAAAGATGAGGTCCGCGAAGTTGGAAGCCGTCTCGGGCTTGCTGATGAGATCGTCTGGCGTCAACCATTCCCAGGTCCAGGTCTTGGGATACGAATCGTCGGTGAAGTTACTGAAGAAAGACTTAGAATCCTTCGTAAAGCCGATTTCATCGCACGAGAAGAACTAAAATCTGCCTCGCTGGATCGCAAGATCTGGCAATGCCCAGTCGTACTACTTGCAGATGTTCGAAGCGTAGGAGTGCAAGGTGATGGCAGAAGTTACGGCCATCCAATCGTCCTTCGTCCGGTAACTAGCGAGGATGCGATGACGGCAGATTGGGCGCGAATCCCTTACGAAGTTCTAGAGCGGATCTCAACTCGGATAACAAACGAGGTGCGAGAAGTGAATCGAGTGGTCCTCGATCTCACAAGTAAACCGCCGGGAACAATCGAGTGGGAGTGAAAAGTTGTGAGAGGAGAACATTCAGAATGTGCAAGAACTTTTCGGCATCTCTAGTTCTCGCTCTACTCAGCGGGCTCGTCACCTTTCTCCCAGTAAATCCTGCTACTGCTGATGATTCACCGCGCGGAAAGAACAGCAAGTTCGTCAAGGGGCCAAAGTGTCAATCGACTGATGTCGTTGGCCGAGCACCTACTGAAGTTATGGCGCCAGATCGAGTACTTGCATCGAGGACTTTGAAGCGAACTATGCGAACAATTGTTTTTGATACTAACTGTGGCGAGATTGTCATTGAACCTTTCCATGATGATGCGCCTATGGCTCTGACCGCAATCCGTGCCTTGATTCGTGGTGGTTACTATGACGAAACGCTCTGTCATCGATTGACTACCGAAGGACTTTTTGTCTTGCAATGCGGAGATCCAACAGCGAGTGGATATGGTGGGCCAAACTTCACCTTCGGTCTTGAGAATCTCCCGGAGAATAAGGTCGCTAACTACCCAGCAGGAATCGTCGCCATGGCGAATTCAGGGCGACCACCAGTAAATGGCAGTCAATTCTTCTTTGTCTATGAAGATACAACACTCGCACCCTCATACACGATTTGGGGGAGAGTCACCAAAGGTTTCGACATCATCAAGATGATCGCTAAGGCAGGAACTAAGGATGGATCGAATAATGGAATGCCGAAGCAGACTATTGCCATTGAGCGAGCGTTGATTCGCTAACCTGGAAGCGCCGACGCTTGAAAAAGGCCGACTGACAAGAAATGTAGAACTGCTTACCGATGTTCGGCTAAGTCCTAACTTAGACTGAGTAAATGAAGAGACTCTTTAGTGATCGACTCCTTATCGCCCTTGCAATCGTCCTGGTTATCCCATTTACCTTCTATTGGAGTACCAGCGACTACTACGGCTATGGCGGAACACTCTTTGGTTTAGATGCAGTTTCCAGAGCTAGTGAGTACTTCACCTCAGATTTGATCACTACTTTTTCTGTATCGAGTTATCTCTCCCTCTTCTTTGCACTTTTCATACGTCGAAGCAAAGGGCTACAAGCGAGCCTCATTGCCCTTTCTTTCCTTTTTCATCTTTTGATGATTTCACAATATTCTCTTTTTCTGGCAACGAATGAAACTCCTTTTCTAGAGATTCTAAGAAATGTCTTTCTCAACATTCCAGATAGATTCCCATTTCAAGCGCTATTGACCATCGCGCTGATTCCTTGGCTGATGCTCCTGGTTCGTCACTTTGATTATCTTCGTCAGTCAGTAAAGACATTCTTCTCTGGATTGACCAGTACCAATCGGGTCATGGGAATCTTCACCTTGGTGCTCTGGGTAGTAGCTTCTCTATTCCTACTAGCTTTGGGTGTCTCGCAATATCTTGATTTGGCAAGAGGATTTGATAGGGGTTTCCAGTTCTCACTTCTTTTAGCCGCAGTTGCACTCCTGTTCAAGGCAGTGCTATTTATTTTTATCTTGGCCATTGTGGCTGTTGCTTTTGTCGTGACAGTTCCCAAGTGGAAGAGTGAAATTGCTGAGTTAAATGAGACTCTCAAGGACTTTCGCCTGACCCACTATGTGACCAGACTGATCTCGGGATACCTCTATTGGATCTATTTCACTCTGATTGTTGCTGTCATGGCTGTAGTCACACCGATGCAGACCTTGATCTCTTATGAGAGTCAAAGAGTTGATTCTGGACTCCAACCAGCAACCTTCTTAGTCCTTGTCGTTGGACCATTGATTGGGGCCTTCGTTGGCTACTTGATCATCCTGGCACTCCGATTGGTTTTTGAACTATTGATTGCCCTCGTGCACATCGCACAGAACACCAGAAGCCGAAATCAACTCACCTGATAGAGAGTCCGTCGCTCTAATCAGTGTTAATCACGCGGAAGATCTCTGCGTAACGCCCCTTATCTAGCCCCATTGCTTCAGCATTTCGTTCACCCCAACTTCGCACCATCTCCTCCATCTTGGGATTATGTGCAGTCTGGCTGACATGGGCGTGAAGAGCATTGATCTTGAGATCAATTGTCGCAGTGATATCAACGAAGTGATTGGGTGAAGCGGCAGACATCACCCAGACTTCCCGAACTCGATGAGGTTCAAGCCCCTCTTCCTTCAAGAGGTCTTCGAAGGCAAATGCGTTACGAGAATCAGGATAGACGGCTTGGATCGCAGCTTCGCCTGCAGCAAGATGATCTGGGTGCGAACTAAAGAGACGATCCCAGTTGCGATCGGGTGATGGGATCACCATTCGATCTGGTTTATGGATGCGAATCTGTCTCACAATCTCCTTACGGAGAGCAATTGTTGGCTCAAGCCAACCATCGCGATAGCCAAGAAAAGTTAATTTCTCAACGCCAATGACCTTTCCTGCATCGCGTTGTTCCTTCTGTCTGATCTTTGGCATCTCCTCGCGTGGCACCGTGGGGTCCTCACCACCTTGGTCGCCATTGGTGCAGATAACGTAAGAGACTTCAATTCCGGCTCGAGTCCAGAGCGCAATCGATCCGGAGCAGCCAAAGTCGAGATCATCAGGATGAGCCGTAACCACGAGAATCCGCTTTATCTCAGAGTCGGGCAGTGGTTGATAGGTATCGGCCATGCGCAGATTCTGGCAGAACCTTCGCGTGACCCCGTTCGACTCTAGACTCGCAGGCTATGCCTCAGAGAATTCGCTCGAATTGACTCCGCATCTTGAGTCCACTGCTGTGATCCGACCGATATGAGCCACGAAGAAATTCTTGAAGGACTCAATCCTTCACAAACCGAAGCAGTGATCCATCAAGGAACCCCGTTACTCATTGTTGCCGGTGCTGGATCAGGAAAGACTCGAGTTCTCACTCGAAGAATCGTCTATCTTCTCGAGAAAAGAGGAGTTGCTCCGTGGGAGATTCTCGCGATCACCTTCACTAACAAAGCCGCAGGAGAGATGAAGGAGAGAGTTGCAGAGCTAGTCGGGCCACGATCGAAAAATATGTGGGTAGCTACTTTCCACTCAGCTTGCGTTCGAATCCTTAGAAATGAAGCAGAGCATCTGGGTTACTCCCGCCAATTCACTATCTACGACAGTTCGGATTCACTTCGACTGATCACTTTGGTGATGAAGGATCTCAATCTTGATTCTAAACGGTATGCGCCCCGGACTTTTCAGGCGGCGATATCGAAGGCAAAGAATGAACTGATGGGACCTGCTGATTATCGGAATGCCACCACCAACTATATGGAAGAAGTTGTAGCGGAAGTTTATGCACTTTATCAGAAGCGTCTAGTCGATGCTAATGCGATGGACTTCGATGATTTGATCGGCAAGACAGTAGAGCTGCTGCAGAGGTTTCCTCAAGTAAGGGAGCGTTATCGAACTCGTTTCAAACATGTATTGGTCGATGAATATCAAGATACAAACCATGCCCAGTACATCTTGGTCCGCTATCTGGTCGGAGACCTAAGTGAGGGGATACTGCCGGCAGAACTCTGCGTTGTTGGCGATGCTGATCAATCAATCTATGCATTCCGTGGGGCAACGATTCGAAACATCATGCAATTTGAAGAGGATTATCTCGATGCCCGAACCATCCTCTTGGAACAGAACTATCGATCGACACAGAACATTCTGACTGCCGCAAATGCGGTGATCTCACAGAACTCTTCAAGGAAAGAGAAGAAACTCTGGTCTGACTCTGGCGATGGCGAGAAGATCATTGGCTACATTGCCGAGAGTGAGCATGACGAGGCACAGTTTGTCGCCGATACCTTGAAATCACTCGCACGTGAAGGCAAGTCGAGATACGGGGAGAGTGCGATCTTCTATCGGACAAACGCCCAATCTCGTGTCTTTGAAGAGATCTTCCTCCGTGAATCCATCCCGTACAAAGTCGTTGGCGGTGTGCGCTTTTACGAGCGTCGAGAAGTCAAAGACCTTCTTGCTTACTTGAGATTACTGACTAACCCGAGTGATGAAGTCTCACTCCGACGAATCATCAATACTCCAAAACGTGGCATCGGCGATCGTGCGTTGGATCAGGTCGATGCATTTGCTCAGACTAATTCGATCACTTTTTGGCGCGCGCTCGAGCAAGTCAGTGAGATCGAGGGGATGCAGGCGCGCAGTGTTAGTGCAATAAATGGCTTCACGGATTTGATTGCAACCTTGATGACTCTGGTCGAAGCAAAGTCTTCGCCAGCATCAATTGCAGCTGCCGTCCTCGAACAGAGCGGGATATTGCGAGAGTTTCAGGAGAGCGATGATCCACAAGATGAATCTCGACTTGAGAATGTGCAAGAACTTGTAGCAGTCGCTGAGGAGTTCGCGCAGGCTCGGGTTGAGGCAGGTGAAGAATCGAGTTTGAGCGCATTCATAGAAGAAGTGGCCCTGGTTGCTGATGCTGATGAAATTCCAGAAGGAGAAGATCATGGCGGCGTCATTACATTGATGACCCTGCATACCGCTAAGGGACTCGAATTTCCGACAGTCTTTCTTACTGGGATGGAGGAGAATGTATTTCCACACTCGCGCTCTATCGGTGAGAAAGATGAACTTGAAGAGGAGCGACGTCTTGCTTATGTGGGAATAACTCGCGCGCAGCGCAGACTCTTTCTCTCTCGAGCTGAATATCGAAGCTCTTGGGGTGCGCCGAATTACAATCCACCTTCTCGATTCTTAGATGAAATTCCAAGTGAAGTCATCGAGTGGAGCGGCGAATCAATTCATGGTTCACCGCAGATCAGCGAGTATCGCCGTGCCGTCTCTGGTTCATCTTCATTTCGTGCGCCGCGTCCGTTGGCTAGACCGAGTGCAACCGGCAGAAAAGTGGCCGATGGTGGTGGAATCACACTCGCACTAGGTGATCGCGTCAGTCATGACACCTTTGGGCTTGGGACTGTGGTTTTAGTCTCAGGTGAGGGCGAGAAAGCCGAGGCGACCATTGATTTCGGCAGCTTCGGTGAGAAGCGCTTGTTGCTTCGATATGCCCCGGTAGCTAAGTTATGAATGTGAGTGGCCAGATGATTCGTGTCGTCGTCGCAAAACCAGGACTTGATGGACATGATCGAGGCGCAAAGATCGTTGCACGCGCTCTCCGTGATGCTGGAATGGAAGTGATCTACACAGGTCTGCATCAAACACCAGAGCAGATTGTTGCTACCGCAATCCAAGAGGATGTCGATGCAATAGGGCTTTCCATTCTCTCGGGCGCGCATATCCCGCTCTTTTCACGAACGCTTGAACTTCTCAAAGCAGAAGGCGCAAAAGATGTCTTGCTCTTTGGCGGCGGCATCATCCCGGATGCCGATATCGCTACGTTAAAAGATATGGGTGTCTCTGAGATTTTCACACCCGGAACACCGTCAGAGAAGATCGTTGAATGGGTACGAGCTAATGTGAAAGGGCGTAACTAAAGAGTGGACCTCTACGAATACCAAGCACGAGATCTATTCGAGTCGATGGGGGTTCCAGTCCTCAAAGGCGCTGTGGCAACCACGGCGCAAGAGGCAGCAACAGCGGCGGCCTCAATGGGTGGACGCGTAGTAGTCAAAGCCCAGGTAAAGGTCGGCGGCCGTGGCAAAGCTGGTGGCGTGAAGCTCGCTGAGAACGCAGATGAAGCGCGTGAGAAGGCGGCGGCGATTCTCGGGATGGATATCAAAGGTCACACTGTCCATAAAGTGATGATCGCTCAAGCAGCGCCAATCGAATCCGAGTATTACCTCGCCATACTTCTTGATCGCGCTAATCGTTCGTTCTTGGTGATGGCCTCGGTATCGGGTGGAATGGATATCGAACAGGTGGCACAGGAGACGCCAGAGAAACTAGCTAAGGTCAATATCGATCCCTACAAGGGACTTTCATTAGATGAAGCCAAGCAGATTGTCCTAAAAGGTGGATTTCCATCTGATGTGGCTGATGAGGTAGCGAAGGTATTAGTGACGCTCTGGGATGTATTTAAGAAATCTGATGCGACATTGGTTGAGGTCAATCCGCTAGTCAAGACAAAAGATGGTCGAGTCATTGCCCTTGATGGAAAAGTCACGCTCGATGACAATGCGGGATTTCGACATCCAGATCATGAATCATTGATTGATACTTCGGCGACAGATCCGCTAGAGGCCCTCGCCAAAGAGAAGGATCTCAACTACGTCAAACTTGACGGCGAAGTGGGAATCATCGGCAATGGCGCAGGGCTAGTGATGAGCACTCTTGATGTCGTTGCCTACGCTGGCGAAAAATTCGGCGGAGTAAAGCCAGCGAACTTCCTTGATATCGGTGGTGGTGCATCAGCTCAGGTGATGGCAGATGGCCTCTCAATAATCCTTGGCGATCCGGCAGTGAAGAGCGTATTCGTCAATGTCTTTGGCGGAATCACCGCATGTGATGCTGTCGCAAATGGAATCGTGCAAGCGCTTGAGATTCTTGGTGGCAAAGCGACAAAACCGATTGTGGTGCGCCTTGATGGAAACAATGTTGCCGAAGGACGTCGCATCCTGAATCAGGCTGCTCACCCACTAGTTCAACAACTGGAGACGATGGATGGCGCAGCTGCAAAGGCCGCAGAGTTGGCGGCAAAGTAAATGGCGATCTTTCTTGATGAGAAGAGCAAAGTAATCGTCCAAGGTATGACTGGTTCTGAAGGAACCAAGCACACCAAGCGGATGCTCGCTGCAGGAACCAAGATTGTTGGTGGCGTCACGCCAGGCAAAGGTGGCCAAAGCGTTGAGATCGATGGACATACGCTTCCAGTCTTCAACTCAGTGAAAGAGGCGATGACAGCGACTGGGGCCGATGTCTCAGTGGTCTTCGTTCCACCGAAGTTCGCTAAAGCAGCAGCGATAGATGCGATTGACGCTGAGATCCGTCTTATGGTTGTCATCACCGAAGGAATCCCAGTGCATGACACCGCTGAGTTCTTTGCCTATGCCCAGAGCAAAGGTAAGACGAGAATCATCGGACCGAACTGTCCTGGATTGATCAGCCCCGGAAAATCGAATGTAGGAATCATCCCATCCGATATCACTGGTAAAGGCAAGATCGGTTTAGTTTCAAAATCAGGAACGCTTACCTATCAGATGATGTATGAACTTCGAGATTTTGGCTTCACTACCGCTGTTGGTATCGGTGGCGATCCTGTCATCGGAACAACACATATCGACTGTTTCAAGGCTTTCCAAGACGACCCCGAGACTGCAGCGATTGTGATGATTGGTGAGATTGGCGGCGACGCCGAAGAACGAGCTGCTGCGTTCATCAAAGAGTATGTACGAAAGCCAGTTGTCGGCTATGTCGCAGGCTTTACTGCGCCTGAGGGCAAAACAATGGGCCATGCCGGTGCGATCGTCTCAGGATCTTCAGGGACTGCAGAGGCAAAGAAGGTTGCGCTTGAAGCGGCTGGGGTGAAAGTGGGCAAGACTCCAAGCGAGACTGCGGAGTTGATGAGAAAGATCTTGAGCTAACTCTCCCTTACTCACTTATTCGTTCGCTTGGGGCAAGATTTGCTGGTGGATATGCCAGCGATCACGCTCATCTTCAAGCAGGTGATTCGAAGTGTGGTCTTGGTTCTACTTCCCATCGCATTCATCTCATTGATCGTCTGGGCGACAGCGGGCAGTAGCCAAGGAAGTACATCAGATCCGATATTCGCAGCGCTCTGGATCTGGCTCGCCTCTCATCAAGTTCCGCTCTATATCGAAGGTTCGATGGCTGGTGCAAAACTCACTCTGCTTCCACTCGGCGCGTTAGCGCTGGTCTTCTTCGCCATCAAGTCCTCGTATCTTCGCCTCGTTGCAAAAGGCGTGAGCCCTCGAGCATCTGCTCCGATATTTGCGCTTTTTTATAGCACTGTTGCGGTTCTTCTCTCGGTAGTTGCAACGCTGGCTAACTCTGCGGTTGAGGTTCGCTGGTATTTTGCCTTTCCGATCACTTTCATCATCGCGCTCGCCTTCACACTTTTCTCAGGAGAGCTAATCCCAAAACGTCAGAGAAGCGAATGGGAAATTGCTGCAGCATGGGCAGCGGCAGGAGTCGCTCTACTGATGTCACTTGCTGCCCTAGTCTTGCTTGCATCTCTTATCTTTCACTTTCGGGTGGTTATCGATCTCACAACAGTGATCGCGCCGGGCATCTTTGGTGGATTTGCTTTGATCTTGATCCAAGTTCTTTATCTGCCAAATCTGATTGCTGCCACGCTTGGCTACATCTCTGGAGCGGGCGCACATATTGGTGACGACTCGATAGTGGCGCCATTTGTACATCGTCTCGATCAGATTCCTGCGATTCCGCTTCTTGGTGCGCTGCCACGTGGGAATTTTCCTTATGCCATCGCTGGGGCGATTCTTGTTCTGGCGCTCGGCTTCTACATTCACTTCAAACTGAGTCAGCGCTTTGGTGGCGATCGCTCCTCGGCAATAGCCATCGGATTCTTCGCCCTCTTTTCTCTTGTTCTTGCTCTACTTTCGAGCGGCCAGCTAGTCAGCGACACCCTCTCCCAGGTCGGACTCTCTTGGTGGCGCTTTCCGCTAGTTCTTACTGGAGAACTTGCTTTAGGAATGGCTCTCTCCAAGGCCTTGATGCTTCTGCGCCTTCGTCGAAGCAGCGCAGGAGACCTTGACGTAGATTCCGTGCCATGAAGCGACGGGCGCTTATCTCAGTCACAAATAAGGATGCACTAGTTGATCTTTCCAAGGCATTGATCCAATCGAATTATGAAATTGTGGCAACGACTGGAACCGCAAAGAGCTTGAAGGGAATGGGTTTACCAGTAACCGCTATTGAAGAAGTGACCGGAGTCGAAGAATTGGCCGGCGGTCGAGTCAAATCACTTCACCCGAATATCTTCGCAGGAATCCTTGCTGATCGAGATTCGAAATCTGAGATGGAGCAGTTAGAGCGCTCTCACATCGCGCCAGTAGATGTGGTTGTGGTCAATCTTTACGACTTTGCTTCGAATCCAAAGAGTGATGAGATTGATATCGGTGGTTCGGCTTTAATGAGAGCAGCAGCAAAGAACCATCGCTTCGTCACTCTACTTACTAATCCAAAGTTCTACCAAGAATTCATTGATTCACTTCCGCTAGGAATCTCAGATCAGCGACGCGAAGAACTTGCCGGAATTGCCTTCGCAACATCGCTGCGTTATGAGATGGAGATAGCGCGTCATCTGGCTCCCTCGCTTCGATACGGCGAGAATCCACATCAGAAGGGTGCTCTTGTAGCTTTCTCTGGCGATAACTCTGGCGCAAAGCGAGTGGACCTTAATACGCAGAAGGCTCTCTCCTATAACAATCTCCTTGATGCAGATGCCGCGTGGCGTGCCGTCTTGGACCACGAAAGAAATAGCTGCGCCATCATCAAACATGGAAATCCCTGCGGGATTGCATCCGCAGACTCCATGCTTGTTGCTTTCAAGAAGGCCTTGGAGTCTGATCCCGTTTCGAGTTTTGGCGGAGTCGTGGCGCTCAACGGCACTGTCGATGAGGATCTAGCGAAGGATTTAAGTGAGATCTTCCTCGAAGTGATCATTGCACCAGCATTTACACCAAGGTCGATAGAAGTCTTATCGAATAAGCGCGAGCTGAGATTGCTTGAAGTGGAGCGAAGCAAGCCAAAATTCACCGGACATCTGATTTCAGGAGGTCTCTTGCTCCAAGAGATGGATGATGTTCAATCTGATCCCTCAGAGTGGGAATTAGTTGCCGGAAATGCACTTTCGGACGAGATGATGCAAGAGCTCCGTTTCGCTTGGCGTTGTGTACGCTCGGTAAAGAGTAATGCAATTGTCATCGCAAAGAATCAAGCGACGGTTGGTATCGGTATGGGGCAAGTGAGCCGTGTTGATGCGGCACGGTTAGCAGTCAGCCATGCCGGTGATCGAGCCAGAGGTGCCTTCGCCGCGAGTGATGGCTTCTTTCCATTCGCAGATGGCGCGGTAGAACTTGCTCGCGCTGGAGTCAGTGCGATAGTCCAACCTGGCGGAAGCAAACGAGATAACGAAGTAATCGAAGCCGTGGCAAGTATGGGTGTGACAATGTATTTTACTGGTAGAAGACACTTCTCTCATTAATCAATGAAATAGACTCACCAGGTGTTCACACTCGATGGAAAGTCAATCGCTGCTCAAATCAGAAGCGATATCAAGACTTATATCGACGGTCTCAAAGATAATCCGGGGGCAAGCATCCCTGGACTTGGCACGATCCTGGTGGGAGATGACCCGGCATCCAAGAGTTATGTCGCAGCCAAACATCGTGACTGTAGCGAGGTCGGGATCAATTCACTTCGTATTGATCTGCCTGCCACTGCATCTGATGGGGAAATTGGCGAAGCAATTGCCTCGCTTAATTCAGATGCTCGCTGTACTGGATTTCTCTTGCAACTTCCGCTCCCAGGAAATCAAAACCATCATCGCTTCCTTGAGGCGATAGATCCAAAGAAGGACTGTGATGGCTTGCATCCGGTCAATCTCGGCAATTTAGTATCTGGCGTAGTGGCGCCTCGGCCATGTACTCCACTGGGAATCATTCGCCTCCTTCGTGCCTACAAGATTGAACTATCGGGTGCACGAGTCGTCATCGTTGGACGAGGCGTAACGGTAGGAAGACCACTTGCTTTGATGATGAGTGATCGCGAGGTCAATGCAACAGTAAGCGTGGTACATACGGGAACAAAGAATCCGCAGGAGATCATCAAGAGCGCCGATATAGTTATTGCAGCTGCTGGTCGTAAATGGATGATCACTAAAGAGATGATCTCTGCAGGAGCTACCGTTGTTGATGTAGGTCTGACTCGAGATGGGTCAAAGCTTGTTGGCGATGTGCATCCTGATGTCTCGCATCTCGCAGGTGCACTCTCGCCAGTACCTGGGGGAGTGGGACCAATGACTCGTGCGATGCTTCTTGAAAATATCATTCGGAGTCATCGCGGCGAGTTTGAGGGAGCGCCCAAGTAGATGATACGCGCGATACGAGCTGGATTGACGCTGGTTCGAAATCTTGGTTTAGCGGTGATTCTGCTCGGAATTTTCCTGGCGATTTTTGTCAACGTTCGCTACGGATCAGTTGCAATCGGCCTCGGACTTGGTGCTCGGACCGTTGCTGAGATATCGGCTCAAGGGGAGAAGCGTCGACTCCAGTTGATAATCCCGTTGATCATCGCTGTGGCGCTGGTTACAGTGGCTTTGGCCCTGCCCGACTCCTCTGCCTGATGATTTTCTCTCACCATTGAGCGGCAATCCTTCGATTCTTCGTGCTTCTGATCCGCAGGTAACATTGCCCTCACTTCAAGGTTCTGTAACTTGGTGATTTTCTGTACTGATGTAACGGTGTAACTGTGTAATGGAAAGGTGTGACCATAGATGGCCCGCAAAGGAAAAGTCACAGTAGTCGGAAGCGGTTTCTACGGATCGACGACTGCGCTACGGCTCGCTGAATACGACATCTTCGAGACGGTCGTCTTGACCGATATCGTCGAAGGTAAGCCAGAGGGTATTGCGCTCGATATCAATCAATCTCGATCTATCGAGGGATTTGAAACCAAAGTAATTGGTCAGAGCACCACCGCTGAGGGCGCAGGTTACGAAGCAATTGCGGGTTCAGATGTCGTTGTCATCACCGCAGGTCTGCCACGAAAGCCGGGAATGAGTCGAATGGATCTCATCGGCGTAAATGCTGGAATCGTTCGTGGAGTTGCGGAAAATGTCGCAAGGCACGCACCGAATGCAGTTGTCATTGTGGTCTCCAATCCCCTTGATGAGATGACAGCTCTCGCACAGATCGCAACTAAGTTTCCACATAATCGCGTGATGGGTCAGGCTGGAATGCTTGATACCGCACGCTTCACACATTTCGTCGCAGAGAAGTTGAATGTTCCGGTTTCCTCCGTCGCAACGCTCACACTTGGTTCTCATGGTGAGACGATGGTTCCTGTCCCAAGTCGCTGTACCGTCAATGGCAAGCCATTAAATGAGCTCTTGTCACAAGAGGATATTGCGGGCCTTGTCGATCGGACTAGAAATGGTGGCGCAGAGATAGTCGCGCTTTTGAAGACGGGCTCTGCGTACTACGCACCTTCAGCTGCCGCAGCGAGAATGGCTAAGGCAGTGATCGAAGACTCTGGCGCAGTGATGCCGGTCTGTGCCTGGGTTGAAGGTCAATATGGAATCTCAGGCGTCTATCTTGGGGTCGAAGCCGCTATCGGTCGCGAGGGAGTGAATAAGGTAGTTGAAACTGAGTTAGATCAAAGTGAGCGTGATGCGCTCTTGGTTGCGGCCGAGGCAGTCCGTGCCAAGCAGAACGATGTGAAGGATCTCTAATTGAATAAGATTAAAGTCGCTGGCACCGTCGTCGAACTCGATGGTGATGAGATGACCCGAATCATCTGGGCTTTCATCAAAGAACAGTTGATCCTGCCTTATCTAGATGTCAACCTTGAGTATTACGACCTCGGTATCGAATATCGCGATAAGACCGATGATCAAGTGACTATTGATAGCGCAAACGCAATCAAGAAGCATGGCGTCGGCGTCAAATGCGCGACTATCACTCCTGATGAGGCGCGAGTCAAAGAATTCAGCCTTGAGAAGATGTGGAAATCTCCGAATGGAACGATCAGGAACATCCTCGGCGGCGTTATCTTCCGCGAGCCGATCATCATCAAGAATGTCCCAAGGTTGATTCCACACTGGACGAAGCCAATCGTCATTGGTCGTCACGCATTCGGCGATCAATACCGCGCGACAGATTTCAAGGTTCCAGGCGCTGGAACTCTCACTGTGACTTTCACTCCAGAGGATGGCTCGGCTCCCATGGAGTTTGAGGTCTTCAAGTTCCCTGGCTCTGGCGTTGTGATGACGATGTACAACCTCGATGAATCAATCAGAGATTTTGCTCGTGCATCATTTAATTACGGTCTTGCTCGCAAGTATCCAGTATTTCTCTCGACGAAGAACACGATTCTCAAGGCCTATGACGGTCGATTCAAGGATATTTTTGCTGAAGTCTTCGAGAAGGAGTTCAAGGCCGAGTTTCAGAAGAATGGTCTTGAATATGACCATCGATTGATCGATGACATGGTTGCCACCTCACTTCGTTGGGAAGGTGGATACATCTGGGCTTGTAAGAATTACGATGGCGATGTCCAGTCAGACACTGTCGCTCAAGGCTATGGCTCACTTGGTCTGATGACTTCGGTCTTGATGTCACCTGATGGCAGGACGGTTGAAGCAGAGGCAGCGCACGGAACTGTGACGCGTCATTATCGTGATCATCAAGCAGGTAAGCCGACCTCCACCAATCCGATCGCTTCCATCTTCGCCTGGACTCGTGGACTAGCCCACCGCGCTAAGTTGGATAACAACCCAGCGCTAGCAAACTTTGCCGAGGCATTGGAGAAAGTCTGTATCGAGACTGTCGAGAGCGGAAAGATGACCAAAGATCTCGCGCTCTTGATCTCACCAGATGCGCCATGGCTCAACACCCAAGATTTCTTGGATGCGATAAACACCAATCTCAAAGCGAAGATGGGTTGAGTTCTTAGAGCGCTTTCCCGCTTGCTTGATCGAAGAAGTGAACCGCACCAGGTTGTGGTTGCACAGAGATGCGATCTCCAGGACGAGGTGGGTTCTTCGGATCCCAACGGACGATGACTTGCGCGCCCTCATCCGCTGAGTTGTAGAACTTCACACTGCTATCTGCAGGCTTGCCATATACGTAAGCATCTGCCCCGAGTTCTTCTACCACTTCTACATTGATCTCGAATCCTGAGGAAGATGGAGTGAAGCCCTCTGGGCGAACGCCGACGATGACGCTACCGCTCGCGCTTGTTGGGATTGAGAGCGAACCAAGTTTCGCATTACCGGCTTCTACCGGAGCAATAAGTAGGTTCATCGCAGGTGAGCCAATGAATCCAGCGACGAAAGCATTTGCTGGCTTGTCATAGAGATTTCGTGGTGAATCACATTGCTGTAGCAGGCCATCCTTCAAGACTGCTACGCGATCGCCCATAGTCATCGCCTCTACCTGATCATGAGTGACATAGACGGTGGTGATGCCAAGTCGGCGCTGTAGCGCTGCGATCTGGGTACGTGTTGCTACGCGAAGCTTTGCATCAAGATTCGATAATGGCTCATCCATCAAGAAGACCTGTGGTTCGCGAACGATTGCACGTCCCATAGCAACGCGCTGACGTTGTCCACCAGAGAGCGCCTTCGGCTTTCGCTCAAGATATGCCTCGAGGTCAAGGAGTTTTGCTGCTTCGCGAACGCGTCGATCGCGTTCTTCTTTCGCAACACCTGCGATCTTGAGTGCGAATCCCATATTTTCGGCAACAGTCATATGCGGATAAAGGGCGTATGACTGGAAGACCATCGCTATATCGCGATCTTTTGGTGCGACATTTGTTACGTCGCGATCACCGATGAAGATTGCTCCGTTATCGATCTCTTCAAGACCTGCCAACATGCGAAGCGAAGTTGACTTGCCACAACCTGATGGACCGACGAGAACTAAGAACTCACCGTCATTGACTGTGAGATTGAGTTTGTCGACTGCAGGAACCGTGGTGCCTGGATAGATGCGCGAAGCGCTTTCGAATCTAACTGATGCCATGAGTTACTCCCTTAACCGAGCAGGTACGTGCTCGACGATCCGTTGGAAAAAGGTGCCAGCGAACTGGCTTGGGCGGAGGGTACGCGAGGTGGGGCCTTCTTGCTAGGTTGCCATTGAGGGCGAAAACGCGGTGTACTCCTTCATCGTGAGCGTAGGCTAAACCCCAGGTTTAGGTTTCCTCCTCGGCTCAGTTAGAATCCGTTTTCCCATGGACCCCGACCCGAGTTTGTCGATCCTCAGTCTCTCGCTGGACATCCTCCTTGTCTTCTTCTTCATAGGTCTCAGCACAATATTTGTGGCAGCAGAGATTGCCCTAGTCACGCTTCGTGAAGGGCAGGTCCGCCAGCTCGCCGGCAAAGGAAAGCGCGGCAGTCGCGTCGCAGAGCTCGCCAAAGACCCCAATAGATTCTTGGCGGCAGTCCAAGTTGGCGTCACACTCTTTGGATTTCTCTCAGCGGCAGTCGGCGCAGATCAGATTGGCGCATACCTCATCCCGTATCTGATTGATGCAGGTCTATCCGAGGGCGCAGCCGACACGGTTTCCCTGATCGGGCTCACCTTGGTGATTGCATATTTTTCGCTCGTCTTCGGCGAGTTAGTGCCAAAGCGAGTTGCGCTCGCCAAAGCAGAAGCGATTGCCCCCACCCTTGCATTTATCGTGGACAAGGTGGCAAAAGTCTTTCGCCCATTCATCTGGCTGCTCTCCAAGTCAACTAATGCTGTACTCAAACTTCTTCGAATCGACCCGACTGCTGGCCGTCAAGATATCTCTGAAGAGGAATTGATGGATCTCGTCTCTGGCCATGCTGCGCTCACTGAAGAGGAGCGCGACATTGTAGAAGAGGTCTTCGCAGCGAGTGAGACGCAAGTACATGAAGTGATGCGTCCGCGCACTGAAGTGGACTTTCTTGATTCAACGTTAACGGTTGAAGAATCAATTTCAATAGCGGTAGATAAAGCGCACTCACGATATCCGGTGGTCAGGGGATCAAGTGATGAGGTGCTTGGCTTCATCCATGTTCGCGACTTGCTCGATCCAGAACATAAACGAAGTACGGTGATTCGCGAGTTAGTGCGTCCGATACTTTTCTTGCCGGGCACAAAAGGTGTCTTGCCTGCGCTGACTGAGATGCGCGCTGGTCGACAACAGATCGCTATCGTCCTTGATGAGTATGGTGGTACTGATGGAATAGTCACGCTCGAAGATCTCGTTGAGACGATGATTGGCGATATTCATGATGAATACGATGAAAGCACCAGTGAGATTTCGACAGAAGAGAAGACTGGTGAATTGGAAGTCGATGGGCTCGTCGCCCTCGATGACCTCGCAGAAGAGATGGGTAAATCACTTCCAGATGGACCCTACGAAACCTTAAGTGGGCTCGTGATGCACCACTTGGGGCGAATGCCAAGCGCTCATGATGTGATCCATCTTGATGGCTTTCGTATCACCGTCCTCGAGATGGAAGGAAAGCGCGTAGGAAAAGCGCTAATTTCACTTCACTAATGGTCAGGGTTGGCCAATTCAATCCCCGATAAACTAACGAGATGAAGCGCGTCCTCTCTGGGATTCAGCCGACTGCTGATTCATTTCATCTCGGTAATTATCTCGGCGCCATCAAACAGTGGGTGGCTCTGCAAGATACCCACGACGCCTTCTATTGCGTAGTCGATCTACATTCACTAACCGTCGATGTTGATCCGAAGTTGATGACCGAGCGAACGCTCAAGTCAGTCGCCCAACTGATCGCGCTAGGTCTCGACCCAAATCGTTGCACTATCTTCGTACAATCCCATATCCACCAACACAATCAACTTGCCTGGATCATGGAATGTCTTGCCGGATTTGGTGAGGCAAGTCGAATGACTCAGTTCAAAGATAAATCCCAGAAGGCGGGATCGGATCGAACCACTGTCGGACTCTTCACCTATCCATTGCTACAAGCCGCCGACATCATGCTCTATCAAGCAAACCTGGTTCCAGTCGGTGAAGATCAGCGACAACATATCGAGTTGACTCGTGATCTCGGTCAGAGATTCAACTCGCGTTATGGCGACACTTTGGTCGTACCTGAGCCTTACATCATGAAAGCGGGGGCCAAGATCAATGATCTTCAAGATCCCACTGCGAAGATGAGCAAATCTGCTGCCTCACAATCTGGTGTGATCGATATTCTCGATGAACCCTCAATCAACATCAAGAAGATAAAGTCCGCCGTCACCGATACTGGTCGCGAAGTGACCTTTGATGAAGCTGAGAAGCCAGGCATATCGAACTTGATCACGATTCTCTCAAGCCTGACGAGCAAGTCGCAGAGTGAGATAGAGAAGGAATTCTCAGGTAAGGGTTATGGGGATTTCAAGGGTGAGGTAGCGCAGGCAGTCGCTGATTACTTCTCACCGATTCGAAATAGAAGTTTAGAACTTCTTACTAGCAAGAGCGAACTTGCCGAGATTATAAAAGCTGGTGCGAAGAAGGCCGAAGTGGTCGCTGAAGCGACGCTGGCAAAGGTCTATAAGAATCTCGGATTGCTACCTCGCAAAGGATCAGAGTGAGTTCTTCCGATAAGGATCAGAGCATGGAGTCGGCGGGTGAGTTCCCGTTCACTCGAGGAATTCACCCCACCATGTATCAATCCAAACCATGGACGATTCGACAGTACGCGGGATTTGGCACGGCTGCAGAGTCGAACCAACGCTATAAAGAATTGGTGGCGCGCGGGACGGGTGGACTTTCAGTCGCCTTTGATCTTCCCACTCAGATGGGTATGGATTCAGATCATCCACTCGCAGTCGATGAAGTCGGCAAAGTTGGTGTTGCGATCGACACCATCGACGATATGCGAGAGCTTTTCGATGGGATTCCCCTGGGAGAGATCTCAACCTCAATGACCATCAATGCTCCGGCTGCGATTTTGCTTTTGATGTATCAAGTCGTTGCTGAAGAAAAAGGTGTCAGTAGCGAGAGTCTGCAAGGCACCATCCAAAATGACATTCTCAAGGAGTACATAGCTCGCGGTACCTACATCTTCCCGCCACAACCTTCTCTCCGATTAATCACAGATATCTTCAAGTATTGCAAGGTTCACTTGCCGAAATGGAACACGATTTCGATCTCGGGATATCACATCGGCGAGGCAGGGGCAGATGCAGTACAAGAGGTTGCATTCACCTTGAGCAACGCCATTGCATATGTCGATGCGGCGGTGAAGGCCGGAATGGATGTCGACGAATTCGCGCCTAGGCTCTCTTTCTTCTTTGTTTCGCGGACTTCATTCCTTGAAGAGGTCGCGAAATTCCGTGCCGCACGACGCGTCTGGGCAAAGATCATGAAAGAGCGCTTTGGAGCGAAGCAGGCAAAGTCGATGCAACTTCGTTTCCATACTCAGACCGCAGGTGTTCAACTCACCGCCCAACAACCTGAGGTCAACATAGTTCGAGTGACTATTCAAGCCCTTGCCGCAGTGCTCGGTGGCACGCAGTCACTTCACACCAATTCATTCGATGAAGCTCTTGCCTTACCGAGTTCAAAGGCGGCCCAGTTGGCGCTTAGAACCCAACAGGTTATCGCCAGCGAATCGGGAATCACCGAAGGAGTCGATCCATTTGGTGGCGCTGAGTTCATCGAGAAAATGACGGATGACCTGGAGCAAAGAATTGCCGAGCAGATCACGAAGATAGATGAGATGGGCGGAGCAGTGATTGCGATCGAACATGGCTATCAGAAGAGTGAGATCGAAGATACCGCTTACAAAATCGCGAACGAGATAGATGCGAAGAAACGAATAGTTGTGGGGGTCAATGAGTTCACTGATGGTGCTAGCGCATCGCCACCGTTGATGGTGATTGATCCAGAACTCGGCCGATCTCAACGGGCACGACTTGCAGAGCGAAAAGCCTCGAGAGATCAAACGGCATTGAGCGCATCACTCGATGAGATCGAGCGTATTGCCGCAACCGATGAGAATCTCTTGCCTGCGATGAAGAGCGCAATCGTCCTTGGGGCGAGCGTTGGCGAGATTTGCGATCGACTCCGCAAAGTTTGGGGAGTGCATCGACAACATGATCCGTTCTAAAGGGCTATCACTTCTCGTAGCGCTAGCGCTTTCTTTCACAATCGTCCCTTCTGCTCTCCACGCCGATGAGGTAAATAGAGAGCGAAAGATCGCGCTCCTCTTTGATACCGGGGGACCCGGGGATGGTTCTTATAACGATGCAGCGCGCAAGGCGCTGGCGATAGCTAAGAAGAAGTACGGTCTCTTTGATCCCAATGTCCGTGAATTGGTTACCGATGGAACTGTTGGTGACCGGATTTATCGGTTGAGATTGATGGCACGCAGTGGCTACTTCATGATGATCGCGATTGGACCGGCAAATGCAGAGGCGGTGCGCCGTGTTTCACAGGAGTACCCCGATCTCGAGTTTGCCATCATCAATGATGGAACAGTGAGTGGACTCAATGTCTTCTCACATGTATTTGACGATAAACAATCTGCCTATATCGCGGGATTTTCTGCTGCGCTAGCATCACGATCAAAACGTGTCCTCTTTGTAGCGACTGACACTCCAGAGATGAATCGACTTGGCCCATATTTCGAGGCAGGAGTTCGATCGGCAGAGAAACGAGCGATCAAAGGAGCAAGCGAAGGTCAATATCAAGTAGGTATTACCTCAGACCCTTCTGGCTATAAAGCCTTGATGGATCAAGGCGCGGATGTCCTCTACTCGACCTGGAATTTGGATTCTGCGGTTCTCAATGACGTGATAAAGCGTAACCGCGAGCGAAATCGAGTCTCTCAGATCAAGATAATCGGAAATGTCCCAGACCAGTATTACCTCAATCTTGCTATCGCTAAGCCCCACCTCTTGCTTTCAATAGAGCGCAATATCACGAAGGCCATGGATATGACTATTCGCACTGCGGTATTGGGCGAGTATCTTCTAGATTCAATTGATGCAAAGAACAGCATCTTTGGCAAACGACACACTTTCTATAATCAAGGTCTTACCATCAAGTATCACAACAGCGCTGCGCGCTCCTATAGAGCGGCGATAGATAGAGAGATCGCCCGACTCAAGAGCGAGAAAGCGAAGTTTTGATGATGTTGCGAGCCATCGATCGAGACTTGGTTCAGGTATCACTCTGTTGAGAAGTTAGGATGAGGTTATGAGTAGCGAGATTCCGTGGCATACCTTGAGAGAACGTGCGATTGAAGTCATGGCAAATGCCTATGCGCCTTATTCGAAATTCAAGGTAGGGGTCGCAGGTCTTGTCGATGATGGTCGCATCGTCTCTGGATGCAATGTAGAGAATGCAAGTTATGGCGTGACGCTCTGCGCTGAATGTGGGATGGTCTCGGATCTTCATGCCACAGGTGGTGGAAGATTGGTTGCAGTGGTCTGCGTTGATGTCGAGGGAAATCCACTACAGCCTTGCGGCAGATGTAGACAACTTCTCTTTGAATTCGGTGGCAATGAGCTATTGATTCAAACTCCTACTGGACCTCAGACGCTTGCCTCACTTCTTCCATGGGCATTCGGTCCCCGAGAGTTGAGGTAGTAAGGCATGAGCGATCGTCGAGAAGTAGCGCTCTCTGCCTCGATTCAGGCGAACCCTAATCTCGCCAAGAGCCCGAAACCCGATTCAATCAAGCGTCTGCCAAAGGCGCTCTTGCATGATCATCTAGATGGCGGACTTCGTCCAGCGACAATAATCGAGTTGGCCGAAGAGATCGGCTACGAGAAGTTGCCGACTCAGGATGCCGCGGAGTTAGCAAGGTGGTTTGAGGATGCATGTAACTCAAAATCCTTAGTGCGCTATCTCGAGACTTTCGATCACACCATCGCTGTGATGCAACGGCCAGAGGCGTTGCGAAGAGTTGCCCGCGAATGTGCCATCGATCTTGCTCGAGATGGCGTGGTCTATGCCGAGGTCCGTGGCGCACCAGAGCTCTTCACTCGTGGTTCGATGTCACTGTCGGATGTGGTCCGCGAGACAGTCGAAGGCTTTCGCGAAGGTATGGCTGAAGCGCGTAATGAAGGAAATGAAATTCGCGTCGAATCGCTTCTCTGTGGCATGCGCCAAAACAACCGATCGCGCGAAGCGGCAGAAGAGGTGGTTGCCTTTCGAGATAAGGGCGTAGTTGGCTTTGATATCGCAGGTCCTGAAGATGGCTTTCCGCCGACGTTGCAACAAGATGTCTTCGACTATCTACGAAGAGAGAATGCGCACTTCACGATTCATGCTGGCGAGGCATATGGCCTTCCTTCGATTTGGGAGGCGATACAACTCTGCGGTGCAGAGCGACTAGGTCATGGCGTGCGGATCATTGACGATATCGACCTCACCTCACGAGAGCCGAAACTTGGGCGACTTGCAGCATATGTCCGTGATCGTCGTATCCCGCTTGAGCTCTGTCCGACTTCGAATCTGCAAACTGGGGCCGTATCTACTTATTCGGACCATCCAATCGGAATACTGAATCGGCTGAGGTTTCGAGTGACGCTTAATACTGATAACCGACTAATGAGCGCTACCTCAATGACACACGAGATGACGCAGTGCGTCAAGCACTTCAATTGGAACTTTGCTGACCTTCAACGAGTGACAATTAATGCACTCAAGAGCGCCTTCATTCCATTTGAAGACCGTCTTGAAATCATCGAGAGCGTCATCAAGCCACGTTTCGCCGAAGTTGCTGCCGCTGCTGAGTAGTACTAGATCCCGATGGGGTGCCAGATAGTCTTCTGATCCATTAGCGCCAAGATTCGATTCGGCGATGTTGAAGAATCAAAATCTGCGATTCGCTTGAGATTCTCTGTCGCAAGTGCACGTATCTCTCCACTCCCAGATTTCACCCCAGAGATATCCAGGCCATCTACCTCCATATGGGATGCAAGCCATGAGCTCAGTTCGCTTCTGATACCAGTGAGGATATTTATCACGCCTGCAGGTACATCTGAAGTCGCAATCACTTCGCCAAAGGTGATCGCAGAGAGCGGATGTTTCTCACTTGCGAGAACAACGAGAGTATTGCCACCGACTAGTGCCGGCGCCATTGCTCTAACTAGACCCAGTAGGGGCGAATCCGGCGCAGCAAAGACTCCCACCACGCCAACAGGTTCAGGGCTCGTAAAGTTATAGAACGGACCATTGATCGGGTTATTTGCACCAGAGATCTGCCCGATCTTGTCGCACCACCCGGCATACCAGACCCAGAGATCTATCGCTTCACTTACCTCTTTCTCTGCCACGCTCTTTGATGCAGATGTTTGCGCCATGATCTCTTCGACGAATTGTGAACGTCGACCTTCCATCATCTCAGCAAGGCGATAGAGAATCTGACTTCGGTTATAAGCGCTAGCGCTATACCATTTAGAACGAGCTTCACGGGCAGCGCGAACCGCATCGCGTAGATCTTTTCGTGACGCTTGCGCCGGTTGCGCCAAGAGAACCTTCGAACCTTTACGGTAGATCGGGTATGACCTTCCTGATTCGCTTCGTGGGAATGCGCCGTTGATGAATAGTTTGTAGGTCTTCTTCACATCGATACGTTCTTTACTCACCTTCGCACCCCCTTGCCCGATTTCACGCGGGGAGTAGATGAATGAGTGAGATAGGGAAGAAGTCCGTGTCTTCCACCTTCGCGACCCCATCCAGATTCTTTATAGCCACCGAAGGGGCTCGCTGCATCGAACTTGTTGTAGGTGTTTGCCCAGATGACACCTGCCTTTAGCTCGCGACTAGCCCAGAGTATTCGCGAACCCTTCTCACTCCAGACCCCCGCAGCAAGACCATAAGGAGTGTTATTGGCTTTCTCGATCGCTTCTTGCGGAGTGCGGAAGGTGAGGACTGAAAGGACTGGACCAAAGATCTCCTCGCGCGCGATTCGATGGGCACCGGTGACGTTGGTAAATATCGTGGGACGAAACCAGAAGCCACGTGAAGGAAGAGCGCAATCAGGTTGCCAGGCTTTTGCTCCTTCGACCTCACCAGATTGCGTCAATTCGATGATCTTCGCTAACTGCTCCTTCGAATTGATGGCACCAAGATCTGTGTTCTTATCCATGGGGTCACCGACTCGAATCTCTTCGATTCTTCGCTCTAACTTCTCGATGAAGAGGTCGTGGATGTTCTCTTGGATCAACAGTCGCGAGCCGGCACAACAGACATGACCTTGGTTGAAGAAGATTCCTTGAACGATTCCTTCGATCGCCTGATCTATCGCAGCATCTTCAAAGACGATATTGGCGCCCTTTCCACCGAGTTCAAGGGTCACTGGCCTCGCACTTGCTGCCAGAGTGCGATTTATTGCTTTTCCAACTTCAGTCGATCCGGTGAAAGCGAATTTATCTACACCTTTATGGGCTACAAGTGATGCACCGGTACTTCCGTCACCAGTCACAATGTTGACGACTCCGGCTGGTAGCCCTGCGTCAAGACAGAGTTGAGCGAAGAGAAGAGCGGTCAATGAAGTGGTCTCTGCAGGCTTGAGTACCACAGTGTTTCCGGTAGCGAGTGCTGGTGCGACTTTCCATGCCAACATCAGTAACGGGAAATTCCAGGGGATGATCTGTCCGACTACGCCATGTGGCTTTGGATGTGAACCAGCTCCGGCATATTCAAGTTTGTCGGCCCAACCTGCGTGGTAGAAGAAATGCTGGATTGCAAGTGGAATATCGGTATCTCGGGTTTCTCGAATTGGTTTGCCGTTATCGAGGGTTTCAAGGACGGCGAACTCGCGAGCGCGTTCTTGCATCAATCGCGCGATTCGATAGAGGTACTTTCCGCGCTCCTTTCCTGGCAACTTAGACCAGACTCTCTCATAGGCGCGTCTCGCTGCTTTAACGGCAAGGTCGAGATCCTCTTTTCCGCCAAGAGAGATCTTGCTCAGGACTTCTTCAGTCGCAGGATTGATGGTGGGAAATCGCTTCTTCGATTTTGGCGCTACGAACTTGCCATCTATGAAGAGGTCATAGCTCGATTCAATTGAAACCAACTCTCGAGACTCAGGCGCCGGTGCGTAGGTGAAAGGGTTCGAATTTTCGCTCACAGGTCGCCCCCTCTAACTAAGCTACTCGACTGATACATAGTTACTGCTCGCATAGTAGCCGTCACGCATCTTGAACCTCTGCATCAGAAGATCATTGAGTAAAGCACTGGCCCCGATGCGGAAATATGCTGGGCTTAGCCACTGCGCTCCGGCAATTTCATTGACTAGGACGAGTTGCTTGATGGCATCTTTGCTTGTCCTGATTCCACCAGCCGGTTTGACGCCGATTTGAATTCCGGTGCGGTCGAAGAAATCACGGACTGCCTGCAACATGACGAGGACAACCGGAGCAGTTGCTGCTGGAGTGACTTTACCGGTACTGGTCTTGATGAAATCTGCTCCAGCGATCATTGCAAGATAAGAGGCGCGTCTGACATTGTCATAGGTGACAAGTTCGCCCGTTTCAAGGATCACCTTCAAATGAGCCTTCGTGCCACACTCTTGCTTAATGGCAACAATCTCATCGAAGACGCTCTTGTAATGACCAGAGAGAAATGCGCCACGATCAATCACCATATCTATCTCGCTAGCTCCAGCCTCAATCGCATCTCTGGTATCGCGAAGCTTTACCTCCATTGATGCTCGCCCGGAAGGAAATGCGGTGGATACTGCGGCAACAGGGATATCGGTAGCGCCGATTGAATCAAGATGAGTGCGAGCGATTCCCACCATGTCGTTATAGACACAGACTGCGCCAACATGAGGAACATCTGGGTCAGTGGGGTCGGGGCGATGTGCCTTGTTGCAGAGTGAGCGGACCTTTCCTTCGGTATCTGCTCCCTCCAAGGTAGTGAGATCGACCATCGAGATCGCCATATCGATAGCCCAGGACTTACTCTCTTTCTTGATACTTCGAGTCGCGAGTTCGGCGGCTCGAGCCTCCGCCCCTACTTGATCCACTCCTGGGAGAGTTTTGAGGAAAAGGGCGAGCGAACGATCATCAGTGATACCAAAATCTCGCGCGAGGTTAGAAGATGAAGCGTGAAGTTGGTTCATATCTCCTAATCCCTCTGGTGAATCTTCTGACGGCAAATTGCCTTACTTTGAATCCACTCGTCAGCCTAACTGAGCAAGGCGAGAATCATTCCATTGACTTTCTCACCAATCTCATCGACCGCTCGTTCTGCAAGGTCTCTCGCTCCTATCGCTTCGAGATAGCACTTGAGTTTCGCTTCAGTACCACTGGGGCGAATGATCAAGCGAACCGTCAACGCCTCTCGCTCAAGCCAGAGACGAATGCCTTCGGTTGGTGGCAGGGATGAGGTCGGGGATGAGAGATCATCGATGCCTTGAAGGCGAAAGCCCGCGATCTCCGTGATGGATCCGTGCTTGAAGTGATCGATTGCTCGAGGGATTACCGCCATATCACTCAGGCGAATCGAGATCTGCTTTGTGGCATGGAATCCATAGCGCTGCCAAATTCCATCAAGATAGGTAAGGAGATCAGAGCCAGACTCTTTGAGAGTCGCGGCGATATCGGTGATAAGAAGTCCGGCACTGATTCCATCTTTGTCATTGACAGTTCCTGGATCAACCGCATAACCGAGCGCCTCTTCGTAACCGAAGGTGAGTCCTTTGACCTTTGCAAGCCACTTAAATCCAGTGAGAGTCTCCGTGAATGCGATCTGATGTTCTTTGGCGATCTTTGCAAGTATCGACGATGAGACGATCGAGTTGGCAAGGACTGCTCCTTCTTTCCTATCGCGATTGAGGTTGGAAGCGATGTGTTCACCAAGGATCGCGCCTACTTCATCTCCCCGAAGAGTGCGCCAGTTGGATTCGCTCCCTAGATGATGATCTTTGACGGCGATTGCACAACGATCTGCATCAGGGTCATTAGCGACAACAAGATCAGCATCGAAACTTTTTGCCGTTTCGAGAGCGAGATCCATCGCACCTTTCTCTTCGGGATTTGGGAATGCAACGGTAGGAAAGTCAGGGTCAGGGTGAGCCTGGGCATCAACCAGGATTGGCTCTGCAAACCCTGCCGCATGAAAAACCGAACGAAAAGTCTCTGTCCCAACACCGTGCATTGCCGTGTAGACGACTTTGATATCTCTGGGTTTGGAAACTATTCGCGCAGTCGCATGGATATAGCGACGAATCACAGCCTCATCAAGTACCTTCCAGAGACGTTTTCGAGCAAGCGCCTTAACCGACTCAACTGCCTTGATCTCATTGAAAATGGCCTTATCAGTTGGAGCGATGATTTGAGATCCATTGAAATCTATTCCGTCGACGCTTCCTCCGAGATAGACCTTGTATCCATTATCTGAGGCGGGATTATGGCTAGCTGTCACCATCACACCAACATCAAGGGAGAAATCTCGAAGTGCAAAGGCCAAGATTGGTGTCGGCAATGGCCTTGGCAGGATGAAAACATCGAATCCAGCGCCACTGAAAATTTCTGCACTATCTTCTGCAAATCTTTCTGAACCATGTCTGCTATCGCGCCCAATAACTACAGATTTCAAACCACGATCTTTCATGTAACGAGCAATCCCACCGGCGGCTCGACTAACTACGGCCCGGTTCATCTGCGAGGGACCAGGACCCATTCGGCCTCTAAGACCGGCGGTGCCGAATTCAAGAAGTCCTTGGAAGCAAGTTCGCAGCGCTGCTTCATCACCACTTTGCAACATCGATTTAAGTTCAGCTGCACTCTGCGGATCGGGATCATCATCAATCCACTTTCGGCACTCTGCAACGAGAGAGGGATCAATAGCCATCTTCACTCGTCATCCAAAGTTGGTCTGGCGCGCAATTGATCTACATACTCTGTCGGCGCTCCAGCTATCTCGGCAGAGTCGGCCATGATTCGAAGGTATCGATAACTAGGAAATCCTCCTTCGTAGGAATTGAGAACATAGAACCAGCAGAGCTCACTGCCTGAAAGCGTCTCTACTCTGAGTTTGACCTTTGAATAGAGCCCAAGCTCGGCGCCTTCCCATTGATCGAGTGCACTCTCATCTTCACGAGTCAGGTCGTAGATGGCGACAAATACATCTGAGGTTGGATCCTCGACGATAGTTGCAACCGAACCTTCCCAACCAAGCTCAAAACCGCCGAAAGTTATCCGCCAGCCGCGAAGCCAACCATGTCCGCGATGAGGTGAATGTGGCGCACGAAGGCGCATCTGATCAGGATCGAGATTTGACCCGTAGGCGCCGTAAAGAGTCATCGCTCACTCTAATCAGAGTTCTTCGATGATGGCTAGCAGTGCGCCAGTCGTGACGGAATCTCCGATTGCAAGTGAGAGAGATGAGATCTTACCTGCCCGATGAGCCGTTAGTGGTTGTTCCATCTTCATAGCTTCCAAGACAAAGAGGAGTGTCCCAGCCTCGACGACATCCCCCTCCTTCACTTCTATTTTCACAACTGTTCCCTGCATTGGCGAATGGACTGCGCCTGTCTTAGCACCGGCAAATGATGAGTTCTGGGTATTGCGCTTTCTTGCCTTTCGTGGCGCCTCTTGGTGGATCGTCACATCAAATCGCTTGCCATCAACTTCGATAACTAGTTGTTCGCTCATCGTTGAATCACCTCGCTGATTCGCACTTGCTTCGAATGGCCTTATCTCATTTCTGAATTCACTCTCGATGTAACTGGTGTAGACCTTGAAATCTTTCGTAAAGCTTCTATCTTGCAATATCGCTCGGTGGAAGGGGAGTGCTGTAGCCATTCCTCCTACATTGAATTCATCGAGGGCTCGCTTGGCTCGCTCAATCGCTTCTTCTCGGGTGGATCCAGTGACAATGAGCTTGGCGAGAAGTGAGTCGAAGTTTCCACCTATCTCATCACCGGCACCAAAGCCAGCGTCGATTCGAATACCTGGACCACTTGGAACTTCCCATTGAGTGATCACGCCCGGTGCAGGGAGGAATGATCGTCCGGGATCCTCGCCGTTTATTCGAAACTCGATGGAGTGGCCCCTAATCTCTGGGTCTTTTGCCGATATCTCCTCGCCCATAGCAATTCGAAATTGTTCGCGAACAAGATCCAGCCCTGTGACTTCTTCGCTGACTGGGTGTTCGACTTGAAGACGAGTATTGACTTCAAGGAATGAGATCGTGCCATCACTTCCAACCAAGAACTCACATGTTCCTGCCCCTACATAGCCTGCTTCTTTAATTAGTGCCTTACTCGATTCATAGAGCGTCGCAACTTGTTCGTGAGAAAGGAATGGGGCCGGCGCCTCTTCAACGAGCTTCTGGTGGCGCCGCTGAAGCGAGCAATCTCTCGTGCTGACCACGATGACATTGCCGTGAGTATCTGCAAGCACTTGTGTTTCAACATGGCGCGGTTTATCTAAATATCGCTCGACAAAACACTCACCTCGCCCAAAGCCGGAAATTGCCTCTCGCGTCGCTGAGTCGAATAACTGTGGGATCTCTTCGAGAGTGCGTGCGACTTTCAAGCCACGGCCGCCGCCACCGAATGCGGCCTTGATAGCAACAGGAAGTCCATGCTCTTTGGCAAAGGCAACAACCTCCTCTGCTCGTGCGACTGGGTCCTCGGTACCTGCGACTAGGGGAGCACCCACCTTCGCTGCGATCTTTCGTGCTGAGACTTTATCGCCAAGAGCTTTGATTGCCTCGGGTGGTGGTCCAATCCAAATCAATCCTGCGTCGATAACTGCAGATGCGAAGTCGGCATTCTCGGAAAGAAAGCCATAGCCAGGATGTATCGCATCTGCGCCGACTTTGAGCGCCAGTGCGATGATCTTCTTTCCATCAAGATAACTCTCAGAAGCTGTGACTCCGCCAAGTGCGTATGCCTCATCGGCTGATCGAACATGCAAAGAATTCCGATCGCCATCAGAGTAAATCGCAATCGAAGTGAGGCCATGATCTCGACAGGCGCGAGCTACACGTATAGCAATCTCGCCACGATTCGCAATGAGCAGTCGCTTCATCTCTTTACGCTCTGCCATCACGAACTCACCTTCAGCTTTGGGGATGAGAAATCGAACCACTGATAGCCGAGTGAGGCAAATGCCTTGCGTATCAAAGGAAGTGAAAGGCCGATCACGTTAGATGGCTCGCCTTCAATTGCGTGAATGAATGGCGCACTTAAGCCATCCAGCGTGAATCCACCGGCTACTTGGAGTGGCTCTTCGGTTTCAACATAGGCATTTATCTCATCATCGCTCATATCGGTGAAGTGCACAGTGGTTGATGCGAGATCAGAGATCTCGATCCCTTGTGCAGTGTCAATGACGCAGTGCCCAGTATGTAGAACCCCAGACTTACCTCGAATCTCTTTGCACCTGGCGATTGCGTTCTCTTTGGTTCCTGGCTTACCAAGTGATCGTCCTTCGAATTCAAAAGTTGAATCACATCCGATCACCAGCGCGTGATGTCCTTGGGGATTGGAATGTTGATAGGCAGTTGCAACGGTATGTGCCTTCACGATTGCCAAAGCAACTACCAGTTCGCTAGGTGATAGCGATGCGTACTCATCGAGTTCCTCATCAACACCACTGATCATCACTTGGTGTGCGAGACCCACTGAATCAAGGAGGCGTCGACGTGACGGTGAGGCGGAGGCAAGGATTACTTTCGGCCGTTCGGCCGAACTACTTTTGTCTTTCATCTCTCTATTAGCGCTCGAACTCTCGCGGGCGCGTTGCGCCATAACGTGATCGAGAATTCGGCTCTGCATCTTGAGAGTTTTGAAGATGATGGTGTGCTGCAGCTTCAATCACAGCACGCTCGAGTGGAGAAGGCTCAGGGGAGATTTCGATGCGGATTGCGGGAACTGCCTGACTTATCTTTGGCTTTTCTGATTTTGGGGCAGACATAAGAGGTTAGAGTGGAATATTTCCATGCTTCTTATCTGGCAAGCGATCGCTCTTGTTGCGAAGCGCCCGTAATGCTTTTGTGATCTCTACACGTGTCTGGTGTGGCTCAATCACACTATCGACATAACCTCGCTCGGCAGCGATATATGGATTGGCGAGAGTGTCCTCATATTGAGTAATCAATTCTTTGCGAAGTGCCTCTGGATCTTTTGAGTCAGCAAGCTCTTTGCGATAGAGGATGTTGACTGCGCCCTGGGCTCCCATCACCGCTATCTGTGCGGTGGGCCAGGCAAAATTCATATCTGCGCCGAGGTGCTTAGAGCCCATCACATCATATGCACCGCCGTATGCCTTTCGGGTGATCACCGTGATCAGTGGCACCGTTGCTTCGCCATATGCGTAAAGCAGCTTGGCGCCGCGACGGATGATGCCATTCCATTCTTGTGAGGTACCGGGGAGAAATCCTGGAACATCGACCAGCGTGATCACTGGAATGGAGAATGCATCACAAGTTCTAACGAAACGAGCCGCTTTCTCGCTGGCATCGATATCGAGCGTTCCAGCCAACTGCATCGGCTGGTTTGCGACAATGCCCACTGGCGCACCCTCGATACGGCCAAAACCCACCACAATATTTGGCGCAAAGAGCGCATGTACCTCTAAGAATTCGCTCTCATCGACGACTGCTTCAATCACTTTCTTGATGTCATACGGCTGGTTTGATGAATCGGGAATCAAGGAATCGAGCGCTAGATCTTGTTCTGAGAAATCCTCTGTGGAGTTAACGAAACGATAATGCGGAGCATCATCGAGGTTATTGGAAGGAAGGTAATCTAAAAGCGCTTTGACGTAATCAATCGCATCGCCTTCATCTTCTGCAAGGTAATGAGAATTTCCAGTCTTGGCCGAATGTGTATGGGCACCACCAAGTTCTTCAAAGCCGACTTCTTCACCAGTAACAGTCTTGATCACTTCAGGACCCGTGATGAACATATGCGAACTCTCATTAACCATGATGGTGAAATCAGTGAGCGCAGGCGAGTAGACAGCGCCACCTGCACACGGACCCATGATGAGTGAGATCTGTGGGATTACGCCAGAGAGACGCACATTTCGCCGGAAGATCTCGCCATACATACCGAGTGATACGACACCCTCTTGAATGCGTGCGCCGCCCGAGTCATTAATTCCAATAAGTGGCACGCCTGCCTTGAGAGCGAAATCTTGGATCTTGACCATCTTCTGGCCGTAGACCTCACCGAGGGAACCTCCCATCACCGTGAAATCTTGAGAGAAGATTGCGACAGTTCTTCCATCGATCGTGCCGTATCCAGTTACCACTCCATCGCCGTAAGGGCGATCGGATTCCATCCCGAAATTTGTCGAACGATGGCGAGCGAATTCATCAATCTCAGTGAAAGAGCCAGCATCAAGCAGCATTTCTATGCGCTCTCGCGCGGTCTTCTTGCCCTTGGCGTGTTGTTTCTCAACTGCTCTAGCCGACCCAGCATGGACTGCTTCATCAAGGCGCCCTCTGAGATCTTCGATCTTGCCTCGAGTGGTGTGAATATCTGCTGTTGATTTCTTCTGAGCTGACGGGTCCGAGTCACGACGGGTCATAGCCATACGGTACCGCGCCACGGATTCGCTACCTTGCGACAGTGAGCGGAGAGCATGCGCTTGAGCGCGATCGATTCGAAAATTCGAGATACATCACACCCGCATCCGCCAAGTACTGGCGAGTAGAGCTGATGGGTGAGGTGGTTAGTACCCAACTGGAATTTCAAGAGCAACTCGCAGAGGTCGATGCGAACCGCGTTGTCGCTGCTGAATATCAAAGTCGCGGACGTGGCCGATTCGATAGAAAGTTTGAAAGTCAACGTTCGCTTGGACTTACATTTTCAATCGGTTTGATGCCTGCGCGTGATCGAAACGAGTGGAGTTGGCTACCGCTTCTTGTCGGCTCTGCTATCGCTGAATCACTCAATGATCAACTCTTCTCAACAAATATGGTGATGACAAAGTGGCCCAATGACATCGTTGATAGCTCGGGCAGAAAATTTGGAGGAATCCTCACCGAGTTACGCGGTGACGGTCTCGTAGTCGGGATAGGTATCAATGTTCTTGAGTCAGGCGAGGAGTTGGCCGTTCCTCATGCCATCTCCTTGGCGATGGTCTCATCACCTGTGAAGTCGGGTGAGATTTCGCGTGAAGATATTCTGGCAATACTTCTTGAAGGTATTCGTGGGCGGTATGAGCATTGGCTTGCAAAGGGTAGTGATGAGAGCGAGCTTGCTCGTTACCGAGAGAGCTCTCTGACCTTGAGTGAAGAGGCGACGCGGGAAGTCAGATGTGAACTTCCTGGCGGAAGAGTGATTGAGGGTCGAGTAAGAGGAATCAAAGGTGACGGCCGACTCCTGGTTGAAGGAGATGCCGCCTTACATGAGATCCAAGTCGGAGATGTCATCCATCTTCGCTAACGGATGTCGTATCAAGTGCGAGGGAAGACCCAGACTCGATAACTCCAGAAGCGAAATATCGTCCCCAGGCCAATTCCAATGACATTTGCTGCGATGTTATCTGCCAAGGCGGACTGAAATCCAAGGATGTAGCGGGAGATGAAGAGGACTGCTGCGCTCATTAATATCCCGATGCCATTGATGATAAAGAAGAGCGAGATTTCACGAGACATCGCTCGGCGAGGCCGGTCTTTCCACGTCCAGAATCGATTACCGAAATAGGCAACAAGTATCGAGACGATGCCCGCTAGAAGCGAGCCTGTGACTGGGCGATCATCGAGCGGTGAAATAGGAAAATGTACAAGTAGATTGAAGAGTCCGAGATTGACTATGTATGCGAGCGCGCCAACGCTTCCGAATTTCATTAATTCAACTCGCGCAGCGATGATTCGACGCAACATGAAGGAAGCATAAGTGATTGCGCTTTACTAGACGCGTAACCTCTGAGTTATGGGGCCAGTCATTTGCGCGATAGGTAGGGCAGATAATCATGCTCTTCTGCGTTTTCATGCCAAGGCCCTCGGCATCGGCTACGTGGCACTCGATAGCGAAGATGCAAGATTGATAATCAATGGAAAGTACTCGCTACATCACTTCATTGAAGCGCAGAGTCCTCTTTTCGATCGCCATCGACCGCCGATATTGAGCTCGATTGATTCATCTATTCGCCCTGAGACGATGAGATCGTTGATAGCGAGAAGCCAGAGTCTTTATCAACTCCCGCTCTCCCTTCAGGGAAAGCTCGAACTCCTTGAGACTGTCGCGTCACCGAAGGATCTAGAGCCTTTCGATTCTCGCTTTGCCATCACCGTGGTTCGCTCGCCCCATGGCCAAATCGCACTCTGGCCAGTTCTCGAGATATCCAGTGAAGGTTTAGTGACACTTGTTGATTCCAAAAGTTCTACTTCTGCCTTGGACCTTCTTCTAGAAGAGACGCAAAGATTCGCCCAAGAGAGGAAATTAGTTGGAGCGCTCACATTCATTGCATCGCATCAGGGTGAAATTCTTCATCGAGAGTGGGGATTAACTTCTCTTTCACTCTGGAGTGAACATCAATCTCATACCACTATGGCGGAACAGTTAGTGCGCGCCCTTGTCGATCTACCTCTTGGATCAACTGAGGTAATTGCAGATAGCGAGTGTTATCTCGAGGAGATTGTTGATCTTGCCGAGCACGCGCGAGCCACTTCAGAAAGATTAGGAATTGAGAGAAGGGATTTGGCTGAATTACTCATAGACCCGACAAGGCCATTCCTTCATCTCTTTGCCCGAAATCCGAAATTGAAGGTGAGCTATCTCCAAGACTCGGAGAATCGAGTGAAGATTGCGGTCTATGGAGATAGCGAAGATCAAGCGCGCATCGAACTCGAGCACGCTAAGGATTTTATGTCTGGATTTGATCTATAGCGCGAGTGGAATCCAGGTACATCCGCACTCAGGATGCCTCTGCCACTGCCGATAACGACCCCGGGAATCTGACTCAGAGTCGTGCGCGCTAGCGAGGATCCACTCTCGGGCGAGAAGCGGATGTTCATTTCGTCGATCGGGAAAGTCAATCCATCGCATCACGGCATTGGCTGCGATAGTGGCAATCTGATGCGAAGCGATGATTGGCGCGCTCTCATTGGTGGTAAGAGTTCGAACTCGGCGAGCCTGTTCCTGCCAGAACGAATCCTCGTAATTATTGAGTTCAAAGCAGCGAAGACATGGACTCTTTCCTGGGATCACAAAAGGACCAACTGAGACAATTCCCTGTTGGTAACCTGGCACGATAAGAAATGGTCGATCTTCGGAGAGCAATCTCTGATGATGATCCACTCTCGGGTAGCCAATCGAGATGATGAGATCGCCATCAATCGAACGTTGCTGATAGGGGCGCGTTGAGTTCTCATTCGCCTGATCAGTTCTAGGGATGATTGAACTTCGTCTCTCAATCTCGTCGAAGCGTTCACCTTTCACGGCACCAATATCGGTTGGATTCAATATCCCAGGGCCGAGATCAATATCTTCAATCTGCTCCTGGAGCGAACGGCCATCGTTATCGCAACTCATCTGGACTCGTCCGATACCTGATCCAAGAAGAAGTGCGGTGAGTAAGGTGGCTGTGCGGTTATGGCCGATGATTTCAATTCGAGTACGGGCGCGTCGTTCCATTGAAGCACCATGAGGAATTGCATTCACCTCAATCTCTCGTCGAGTGGCGCTTTTGACTCGAGAAGACCTTCCAGGTACTGGCAGATGGTGAAAGTGAATCAATCTCTCTTGATGGAGTTTTTCGAAAAGGCGAAAAAGTTTTTCGCCATCGAGTGAGAGCGCCTCTGAGATCGATCGAATACTTCGCCTGCCATTGATCGCGCGAAGCGCTGGGAAGATTGAGATGCGATCGGAATTTTCATGGAGTCCGTAGAAGGCGAGGAATCGAGTGATCTCAATGCCCTCTCGAATTCCCCCCACCCAGATTCGCTCGCCCAGCCTGCGCTCGCCCATGTGAAGCACTTCGACCCCGTTAGCGAGAACGGGGTAGTAATCGAGCCTTCTCTTCTCATCGGAGGTCGATTCCGGTTCGACTCGTTGAGACCAGAGTTGGAGAGATCCGGTGCGATCTCGATGAGCGACCATGGCCTGTGAACCCCTGCCTATTAGTGGATGGATATTTGCGAATGGGCAAAGGTAAAGGACCACCCCGATCGATTACGGAGTGGTCCTTTAGTTGTGAATACTCGAGCTTGCTAGGGCCCCGTTACGCCGTTGATGCAGGAACTAGCGAATGAGGAACTGGCAGATATTGTGAATCAGGCTTTGCCGAGGATGCGGTTCACCTTGGTGCCGCAGACGGGGCAGATGCCCTGTGCCATACGACGGCCCGAATCCGAGACCTTGACGGTCCCTTCGAACTGGCGCTTCTCCTTGCATTTAACGCAGTAGGCCTCGCCTTTGTAGCTCTCGGTCATCTCTACTTCCTTCCCTTCATCGCCTTGCTTCTCATCGATCTAGGGCGACGTCGCCGGGCGGCGAATACCCTCACCATACCCCCGCCTCACGCATGAGAGTGGGATTTCCAACCCCGCCTTCCTCACAAAAGCCCCAAGAACTGGCTTTCATGGCCGATGCAAGGGGAAATCTCTGATTCTGAAGGCGCTTACTCGGATTTTCCTGCCTCGTAGCCCTCCAAGAAGGCTTCAGCTCTCGGTCCATCGGGATATCTGGCCAAGAACTCCTGAAAATCCTCGCCGTGGCCGGAAGTCCGAAGATGGATCAATTCGTGGACCAAGACGTAGTCGAGGACATATTTAGGTGCGCTTGCCAGTCGATCCGAGATTCGAATGGTGCGATCTATGGTGGTGCATGAGCCCCAACGTTCATTCATCGTTCGCCAACCTATCGAGAGGGGCCGCTCGGTGATTTCGGGGAGATACTGGAGCATCAACTCATGAGCCCTTTCTTCCAAGTCGGCTTCGCTGCGTCGGGCACGTTTCTCGTTGGCGATTACTTTGCCAACCATCTCAGGGATGAGCTCGGAAATCTGGGCCCTCGTAGTTCGAAAAGGGACGCTAATGACGATTGAACCGTTCTCGCGGTAGGCCGCTATGTTCCGTTTGCGCCTTTTGCTCTTAATGACGCGAACCGGGATGTCATGGACGGTGGTGAAAAAGGAGTCTGACTCAGACCCTTTGGACGATCGGCTCTTCTTTTCTCCATGGCGTGGTCTCAATACCTGATCTCGCATGTCGGCGAGGGTAGGTTCGAAGAGAGATTCTTGGATGAAGTTATCCACGCATTTGGGTGGCGTTCCCGTCATCCACAACTCCTCAGCAATCAAAGGTGAGCCAGGAAAAGTTACTCACGGCGTCGAGAAAGTATGACATCCCTCGTATTTGGAAACTCTTCTGACATCTCCGACATCCAACAAAATTTGACCTGAAGTTGAGATTTAAGGTTTTCGGGCGTGTCGGCAAACTTTCCTTGATTGCCTTTTCCTCTTTGCTGTCCTAGTTTGTGCCCACGAAGTCCTCGGAAAACAGTTCATTATCTGCAAGGGGAAGGCAGATAGCGAGCAGCGCCCGGGGACTTCGCTAATTGGCCAGAGAACTCGACGCCAGGTTTTCGTCGCTCAAACTTCGTAAAGAGATCGAGTAGCTGAATCCGTTCAAAGAACAGGTGGCTTGATTAAAGCGAAGAGAGATCGTCAGGGGCGCTACGGCCTCTAAGAAAACCTTCAGGATCTGCAATCTCGGAAGGAGTCGGAAGTGCGTATGCCTCTTCCCAGAGTCGGTCACGTTCTTCCGGCGTAACCAAATCGGCGATTCGTCGCCAGAAAGCGATGCATTCACGGATAGTTCGGGGCGAGACTTCAAGGCCAATAAGTGATGCAAAAAGTTGTTGAGTTGGCGATTGTGTAGCTCGACGTCGTTGCTGTGTCTCCTGTAGTTTTGATAAAGATGTAAGCCTATTTCCAGCAGCTGCAACAACAACGAGATCAATCCAGCCTTCGATCAAGGCAAGGATCATCTCAAGTCGCGCAAGCGATTCTCTCTGTTTCTCACTCGCCTCTGGCGTGAAGATTCCCTCTGCGATGGCATTCTGCATAGAGGCTGGATCATTGAGATCTATCTCGCCACGAGAAAGTGCATCCTCTGTTCGCCGTTGCATTGAATCAATATCGATGCTGATGCCACTGCCGTAGTTAGCTACGAGTGAGCGCATGTATTGAGCAAGCCACGGTGTAGCGGCGAAGAGTCTTGATGCAGCGCTCTCGCGAAGAGCTAGATAGATCTCGATTTCACGCTGATCTATGCCGAGGCCATCACCCCACGCCCTTACGTTCTCTGGGATCAAGAAGGGAGCATGTTGATCTGAGAGAGGTATGGCTGCGTCGTGAGCGCTGGTCACAGTGGCAGCGAAGTTGCCGATTGATCTGCCGAGTTGTGTTCGAATCATCGTTCCCATAAAAGCTGCCATCATCTTTGAAGGATCAAAGAGTTTGGCTGCACCAGCCAACTCGTTCGCGATCTCTGGATTGTTGGTCATCGAGTTCATCACTTCAGACATCGACTTTCCAATTCCTTCGACAAGGGGAGTGGTAAATGACTGCCAACCATCAAGTGAATAGTTAATCCACTCACTTCGACTTCGTGCCGCTTTGGGTGTCGCTGATTCACCACCTGCTCGAGGAAGTGTTGTCACTTCATCAACCCATATCTCAGCGACTCCTAGCGCTCCCGCCATTGAATCATTATCAAAATTGCCGACAGGCAATTCGCCATGTGAAGCGAGGGTTCTTCGAGAGATATCTCGGATGGCGGCAACGGGGAGGTTGAATGGTGCATCACCACCAGCAAGCATTCCTTGAGCCATTGCGGTCAAGGAGTTGAGTTGATCTTTAACTTGATCAGGTAGATCTGGAGTTTGGATTCCCATGTTCTTGAGAGTTTCAAAGACTTGATTGATATCGAATTGAAATGGTGGCTGCACTGGCTCTTTGCCCCTGTCGCCACCTTCAGAAGAGTTACCGGGATTCGAGGAATCCTCAGGATCATCAGAAGAATTCGGACGAAAGCCAAAATCGTTCGCCATCATCGACTCCTCGCATCTTCCTCATTCAAACCTCGAGATAGTCCCCCAGGGTGATGTGGCAGATTATCTGCTCCAACCTCGTCCTGCGCAGGTCTATTCCCATCCCATAATCTTTGGTTATGGCGCTCTCCTGGACCCTCGCAGAACTCCCTCAGGGCGGGTTTCTCATCAATTCATTCATCATCAATCTTGCAACTGAAGAGAATCGACCACTCTCTGCATTCGTCTGGTGGCTGATTCCACTCTTCGCATTTATTGGATCTGTTAGCTATGTCATCTGGGTCTCAAAATTCAAATCGCGGTATGAAAATCAAACTAATCGCTCCGTGGATAGATTTCAGAAATTTCAAAATTCGTTTGACGATAAAGGGCGCTGATGCCCCGTTTCACGTTGGCACGGCTTCTCAATTCGCGACGCGATCAACTGACGCCGCTTCGAACTAGACCTTCGAGAGTTATCACCTCCATCCTCCTATTGGCACTTGCTCTTGCAGCGCTTCTACCGTTGCCGTATGTGATCTTTGAACCAGGTAATCCGGAGAACGTTCTTGGTTCGATGATCACCGTCCCCAAGGAATTCCAATCTAAAAATGAGAGCGAATTCACCAAAGGGGGAAAACTCTTTCTCACTACTGTCTATGTCACAACGCCAAAATCGAAAGTATTCGGATTCGAAATCCTCAAGGCGTGGATTGATGGTGATGAGACAGTATTGCCGAGAGACTCGGTCTATCCAGATCATCAACCTGCCAGTGAAATCAAGAAACAAGAGAGTCAAGAGATGACCGGCTCGCAAGAGAGCGCGATCTTCAACGCATTAACCTTCCTCGGCTACGAAGTTCCGTCACGAGCCAAGATCGTGGATGTCTTGAAGCAATCGGATGCTCATGACCGCGTCAAAGAGGGCGACCTCATCTTTGCGATTGACGGGCAAGAAGTTGATCGTGTCGAACAGATCGTCGATGCAGTTCGAGAGAAGGATCCAGGGGATTCAGTCTCTCTGGTGATTGAGCGCGATGGTGATCGAATATCGATACCTCAAGTCAGACTGATGGAGAATTCACTCGGCGCAGCTATAGGGATATTTCTGACTACCACCTTTGACTTTCCGATTGATGTGAAGATTCGAATCAAAGACACGGGTGGTCCTAGCGCGGGCCTGATCTTCACACTCGGCGTAATTGAGAAGATGACCGAAGAAGATCTCGTTCGGGGGCGCAAGATCGCCGGCACCGGAACGATCAACACCAACGGTGAGGTGGGAGCAATTGGTGGGATCGAGAGCAAGATGATTGGTGCACGGCGAGAGGGCGCAACAATCTTCCTTGCGCCTTTCGACAATTGCGACGAGATCCGTCACATTCCGAAAGGGCTTCAAGTCGTTCCTGTGAAGTCGCTCAAAGAGGCCATCGCTGCTCTTCGGTCAAAGGAGCCAGCCTCGCTCCCCGGTTGCCAAGCTTCTGGGTAGCGACGCCGTTTACTTTGGCTAGGGTTTGCCCATGACCTTCGGCGATTTTTCCAATAGCGGTTTCAACAATCCATTTAAAGGTTTTGGAAATCGAACTGGCGGAGGACGAAGGCGCCCTGGACCCTTTGCGCTGACCCTCATCGCCCTCGGTGTCATCGCAACGATCTTGGTCTCATTGAGCGGTTTTTATACCGACTACCTCTGGTTCAAATCCGTTGATTTCACCACGGTCTGGTCGGCGGTATTACTTACTAAAGCATCACTCTTCGTCATCTTCGGATTGCTCACCTCGCTGATTCTCATCACCAATATCGTCATCGCCTATCGCAAGCGACCGATCTATGTACCGCTCACGGTCGAAGCGGATAATCTCGAGCGTTACCGAGCACAGATTGACCCGATTAAACGTTGGATCACGATTGGTGCCTCTCTTGTCTTCTTTTATTTCGCGGGATCCTCAGCGACGAACCTCTGGCGCGACTGGTTGCTCTTTAGAAATGGTGGTGAGTTCGGGTCGAAGGATCCGCAATTCGGTCTTGATATCTCGTTCTTTCTATTCAAACTACCGTTCTACCAAGCGTTGATCGGATGGGCGATTTCAACTCTCATCCTCACTCTCATCGCAACAGTCGTAGTCCACTATCTCTACGGTGGTATTCGCCCACAAGTCCGTGAGGATCGCACAACTGTGGCAGCGCGAGTCCAACTCTCTGTCCTCCTTGGAATCTTCGTCCTGCTCAAAGCCGTTGCATATTGGTTCGATCGCTACGCACTCTCGCTCAAGGAGAGTCGACTGATCACAGGTCTTACCTTCACCGATGTCAATGCAGTACTGCCGGCAAAAGCAATCCTCTCTGGCATCGCCGTCATCTGTGCCCTCCTATTCTTCGCAAACATTCTCCGCCGTTCGTGGGTCCTTCCTGCCGCGGGCACCGCGCTTCTTCTCGTCTCATCACTTCTCATTTCGGGCATTTATCCGGCTCTGATTCAACAGTTCCAAGTTCGTCCCTCTGAATCTTCCAAGGAAGCTCCTTTCATCCAAAGAAATATCGAGTCAACAAAATCTGCATATGGTCTGACCGATCTTGAGGTGAAGGATTACAACGCGACGATCCAGACCAGCGCGGGTCAGCTCTCTGATGACAAAGCAACCATCAACAACATTCGCTTGATGGATCCCAATGTCCTATCAGCGACATTTCGCCAACTTCAGCAGATCAAGCCTTATTACACCTTCTCCTCCTCGCTCGATATCGATCGCTACACCCTCAATGGTGTCCAGCGCGATGCTGTAGTCGCGGTTCGTGAACTAAATATCCTGGGTAATCCACAGCGAAACTGGATTAATGATCACTTGGTCTATACCCATGGATTTGGTTTCGTTGCCGCTTATGGCAATTCACGTGATGCTGATGGAAAGCCCAACTTCATCCTTGGAGATATCCCGCCGACAAAGGGCCTTGGAGAATTCCAACCGCGCATCTATTTTGGTGAAAATGTCCCGGAGTACTCCATAGTCGGCAGCACCAGCACCGAACCAATCGAATTTGATTATCCAGATGACAAATCTCCTAATGGCCAGGCTAACTACACCTACACCGGCAGTGGTGGCGTGCCAGTGGGCTCGATATTCAGCCGATTGCTCTTTGCAATCAACTATCAAGAGCAACGAATTCTGCTTTCGAATTTGATCCGTCCTGACTCAAAGATTCTCTATAACCGCAATCCTCGCGAGCGAGTCGAGAAAGTGGCGCCGTGGCTCACTCTTGATGGCGATCCATATCCTGCAGTTATCGATGGAAAAGTTGTTTGGTTACTAGATGGCTACACCACTAGCGCTGGATATCCATATTCCCGGCGAAGCACACTCGCTACTGCGGCGACAGATGACTTCACTCAAACTTCGCTCTTTGCTACAAGCGGAAGCCAACGAGTCAACTACATCCGAAATTCTGTGAAAGCAACGGTTGATGCTTACGATGGCACAGTCACGCTTTATGCATGGGATGAGAAGGACCCTGTCCTTAAAGCCTGGAGCAAGGCATTTGACGGCACCGTTAAGCCTCGATCGGCGATGAGTGATGCACTCGTCAGTCATGTTAGATACCCAGAAGACATGTTCAGATTGCAACGAGAGATTCTCTCTGAGTACCACGTTGGTACTGCAAGCGCTTTCTATAGCGGACAGGACTTCTGGCGTATCCCACGTGATCCTTCGACCCTCGGCGCAAATGCTGGTGCCCAACCACCTTATTACTACACGATGGCACTTCCTGGTGAAGAGAAGCCTTCATTTAAGATTTCGACGCCGTTCGTTCCTCGTGGTGGCCGTGAGAATTTGAGCGCCTTTGCGGTAGTTGGTTCAGATCCAGGCGAGGGTTATGGCAAGTGGAGTGTTCTTGTTCTACCAAGATCCACGAACGTGGCTGGTCCATCACAAGTTGCATCAAACTTTGAGGCTAAACCAGAAGTTGCACTTGAACTCTCACTCCTGCGTCAAGGTGGCGCGAATGTAGTTCTCGGAAACCTATTGACCCTTCCAGTTGGTGGCGGACTTCTCTACGTCCAGCCCGTATATGTCCAAGCGACTGCAAATACCGCGGCATATCCACTCCTGCAAAAAGTGTTGGTCTCATTTGGTGACCAAATCGGTTTTGCTGACACTGTTGCTGGCGCTCTTGATCAGGTTTTCGGTGGCAATTCTGGTGGTGAACTAGGAACAGGTACCTCGTCGCAGGGAAGTGGAACAACGGGTGAAACACCAAGTGGTACCGGTACGACAAGTACAGGGAATGCAGCGCTCGATGCAGCACTGAGAAGTGCACAACAGGCGTTGCGTGATGCTGATGCTGCACTCAAAGCCGGAGATTTCACAGCTTATGGAAAGGCGCAGGCGCGTCTCAAGTCAGCGATTGAAGCAGCGATTTCAGCGCAGCGACGTTAACCGCTACTATCCGCAGTACCGACGCGGGGTGGAGCAGCTCGGTAGCTCGCTGGGCTCATAACCCAGAGGTCGTAGGTTCAAATCCTGCCCCCGCTACCAAAGATTTGATGCCCTCCCAACTTTATTGGCTTTTGCTACTTGCCCAATGACAGCAGATCTTGAGAAATTCTCTTGGGTCAAATGGGAAAGGGCGGTAGCGTTGCAGACCTCATAGAGGGGATAGAGATCATGTCGACTTCCGCACTTTCTGGAAAAACTGCCCTAGTCACTGGTGGGGCAACACTCTTTGGAAAAGCCGTCGTGAAGGAACTAGCTGCGGCTGGCGCAAATGTTGCTGTAATGGATATTGATGAGGTCGGTGGAGCAGCAGCTGTATCACCGTTGGGCGCCAAAGGGCGATTCTTCAAAGGGGATGTCACTGTTGACTCGGACCTCAGTTCGACAATCTCAGCAGTAGTATCAAATTTTGGTGGACTCGATGTGCTGGTTAATCTTGCTGCTTCTTATAACGATGCCGGGGCCGCGAGTACGCGCGAACAGTGGCTCTCCACCCTAAACATCAACTTAGTCAGCGCGGCTATCGCTGGGGAACTGGCACGGCCTCACTTGAAGAAGTCAGGCAAGGGTGTGATCATCAATCTCTCGAGTATTTCCTCGAAAGTGGCACAGACTGGACGTTGGGTATACCCAGTTTCGAAAGCAGGCATGGTGCAGTTAACTCGCAATCAGGCGATGGATTACGCAGCAGATGGAATCCGAGTTAACTCCGTATCACCAGGATGGACTTGGTCAGCAATCATGGAGATGCTCTCCAAGGACGATAGAAAAAAGACGGACCGAGTGGCAGCACCATTCCACTTAACTCAACGAGTCGGAGACCCAGAAGAAATTGGCAAAGTTATTGCGTTCCTTGCAAGTGATGCTGCCTCCGTCGTCACCGGAGCCGATTGGGCTGCTGATGGTGGTTACTCCGCGATGGGACCAGAGCAAGCTGTACCTGCGATTCCGCTCCTAGAAGGTTGACCTCGCAAGAAGGAAACCACAGGTACTCTGATCAACTAGCGCGCTTAATCACCTTGCGAACTACTTTGGCATAGTTCTTTGGGTTGATTGGCAGATTCCATTCATTGAAACGTGTCACTCGACTGACGTGAGTCCTTAAGTCAGAGAGCAATTCGTCGATATTATGCATTGAGAACGGGATGATATTTGTTCCTTTGGCGTGCTTGCCATCGGTTCGTTCTTCCATCCACTTTAATCTCAAATCAACCTGGCGGACTTGTTCTTCCTTTGGTGGCAAGGCAACTTGACCTCTGAGGAGGGCACCAATCCAAAGTGCGCCAATTTCTGCATTCATCTGGCTGAAGAATGAAGAGTTATATCCATTGAAAGCCAAATTCTTCACATCCAGAGGAAGGATTTGTCGGAAAAGTCTAAAATTCCCCCGGGCGTCAGTAACGCGGTCATGCATCGCCTTATCAAAGAACGGCACTCTTTGATGGAACCCAGTGCCGCAGATGATGTAATCGACTGGGAGCACCTTTCCATTGGCGAGATGAGCCTTGCCTGGTTCGAGTCGTGTGATCTCGGTATCGCGCTCGACGTTTAGACGACCTGCCTTTACAGCTTTGTAGAAGCCGTCAGTAGCCAATGAGACGGTGGAACGAGTAATGGTTTCTAACGAGTTGTGTGGATGCAAGTTTAATTCGTCAAACATCAACTGCTTTGAGATTACTTTCTCCACACTTCCCAACATGCCATTTCGAACAGCCTTTCCTTTTCCGTGCAAGAATTTTTCAAAACCTTTCCGCTCGATGTATGGAAATAGTGCCTCCCCCATACGTGTCAGGAAGAGCATTTTGTAATTTAATTTGTCCTTGAGTTTCTTTGGGACTTTCCAAAGCAAATGTCGGGCAACGACTGTGGTTTTTGCAGAAGTGTTAACTGTTGCCATGGCGACATCACAAGAACTCTTGCCATATCCAACAACGATAACATTCTTGCCTTTGACCTCATTTAGGTCGTGAAAATTAATAGTATGCATGATTTTCCCACCGGCGGCGATGAATTCTTTCTCGCCAGAATAGGAAGGCACAAAGGGATCAGAAAAGATGCCATTAGCCACAATCAGGTAATCAACCTTCTCCTCGCGGCGCTGGCCATTTTTAGATACGGCAAGTGTCCATCGGCCATCGGAGTCTTGGCTCGCCCCATCAACGGAAGTGTTTAGATGGATTCGGTCATTTATTTTGAAGTGAGTGCAATAGTCGGCAATGTAGCGTTGTACTTGTTCACCAGAGGGCCACTCGGGGGTGCCTTTAGGATATGGAAAGTCAGTAAAGGCGTAGGTACTGCGTACATTTTGAGTGGTGAGACCTGGATATCGTCGGGATGCTGCCCAAACACCACCGACCTCGGAGTCTTTTTCGAAGACAACGGTGTCATAGCCGAAGTCACGAAGAATTTTTGCTGAGGTTACTCCGGCAAAGCCTGCGCCGACGATGCCGATTCTTTTGATTGAAGTGTCCATTCCCCGATAATAAGGAGGCAAGTGGACTTTGGCTAGCCCCTGTTACGTTGAAGAATAAAATGGGGGCGCTTCAGTTTAGGGCTTGTCGAAGCCGGAGCGAGTTGAATACCACGAAGAGGCTCGAGGTCGCCATTGCTGCACCTGCGATCATCGGGTTGAGCAATCCGAGTGCTGCAATAGGAATTCCGATGACGTTGTAGATAAATGCCCACCCAAGGTTTCCGCGAATGGTGCGCAGGGTCCGTGCTGAGAGATAGAGGGCATCTTTCGCTGCACCAAGCTCTGGACGAAGCAGGGTGATATCGGCTGTTGCGATTGCGGTATCTGTTCCCGTTCCCATTGCCATCGAGAGATCGGCTTCAGCAAGTGCCGCTGCATCATTGACGCCATCACCGATCATGAGTACTCGGTGGCCCTCAGCTCTGATTTCCTCAATTTTCGCAATTTTTGCCGCAGGCGTTGCTTCAGCAATAGTTCTTGAAGATTCGATACCTACAGTTGAAGCGACAGTTGAGACGGCCTGTTGCGAATCGCCTGACAGAAGCCAGGTTTGAATCCCTTTTTCATTGAGCGCTCGAATCGTTTCCTGAGCATCTGGCCTCAGCGAGTCTCCCACTTCAAAAGCGAGAATTGCTGCGCCATCAATCGCAAGAATCGAAATTGAGTTTCCTCGGGTTCGTGCCTCATCTACTGCAATCGAAATTTCCCTAGGAAGTGAGAGCGTAGCTTTCGCGATAGAAGCCGGAGAACCGAGGAGCACTGGAAGCTCACGTTGCCCACCATCGCTACCCTTCAGGGCAATACGTGCGGCAAGACCTGCACCTGCACTCTCAGTGAAATCAATGAGTTTCTTGGCAGAGACTTTGCCCGAGTTTGTCTCGGTTCCTTCACTTCCTAGAGTGGCAAGGCTGTAGCGAGCGATAGCGCTCGCTACGGGATGATTACTTGCCTTTGCAATCGCATACGAAGCTGCAAGAACTTCGCTCAGCGGAAGATTGTGAGCAGAGGTAACCGTTTTCTGTACGGACATCTTTCCAGTCGTGAGCGTGCCAGTCTTATCAAAGATCACCGTATCAATCTTTGATGCAATCTCAATAGCGCGCACCTTTCGAAGGACTATTCCTTTTCTCGCTCCAGTTCCTGAGGCAACGAGAAGTGCGACAGGTGTAGCAAGTCCGAGCGCACATGGACAAGCGATGACAAGTAACGAAACTGCAGCAGTAACTGCCTGCTGTAACGTTCCAAAATCGAAACCGTACCAAACAATGAAAGTTGCAAGCGCTGCGGTGACGACAATGGGAACAAAGACTGCACTGATCCGATCAGCTAACTGTTGAACCGGAGCCTTCTCACTCTGAGCAGTGAGAACCATCTGAGTTATCCGAGAGAGTTCGCTATCGCGACCCACTCGCTTGGCCTGAAGAATGAGTCGTGAGGTGAGATTGATGGCGCCACTGACTACTTCTGAACCGGCGCTTACTTCAAGCGGGATTGATTCCCCAGTGATATGTGAGTTATCGATGCTGCTCTTACCTGAAATAACGATTCCATCTGCTGGAACTCGATCGCCTGGGCGAAGGACGAAGTGCTGTCCTACTTGTAGGCGCTCGATAGGCGCAATCACCTCTTCATTACCGCGAAGGATCGTTACCTCCTTTGCACCCATCGCAAGTAGTCCCGCTAATGCTGACCCGGCACGGTGTTTTGCCCGTGATTCAAAATAACGACCCAAGATGATGAAGAAGAGCACGCCAGATGCAACCTCGGCATAGATATCACCTGCGCCAGTTGAGTTTGCATAGATGGACCAACCAAAGGCCGATAACGATCCGAGTGAGACCAGCGTGTCCATTGTGGGGTGGAGAAGATTTCTGAAACCTGCGCGATGAATCGGCCAAGCGATGAAGAGGACTATTGGCGTCGTTAATCCGATCACTAACCAACCATGAGCTGAATATGTTGGGTGGAGGAGGTTTAATCGATCCAGTATTTCGTGAATGAATGAATCGACTGGCTCGTGAAGTGACATCGTCATGGAAAGCACGATGGCGGGGATTGCAAAGAACGCGGCAAGTAAGGTTCGGATTCCTAGGCCTCGACTTCTTGAAAACGATTCGTTTTCGTCGCTCCGCACAGTTGCCTTATAGCCGACTGATTCCACTCGCTCTATCAGCGCTTTAACTTTCGTTCCTTTAGGAACGAGGATGTGTGCACTCTCCGTTGCAAAGTTGACTGTGGCGCTAGCGCCAGGAAATTGATTAAGTGAGCCCTCGACTCGGGCCACACAGGAAGAACAAGTCATTCCTCCGATACTGAGGTCGATCTGTTCAAGCTCATCGCGAAGATCAACTGTGGCAACGCTAGAAGCTTCGACTTCATCTCGTTTTCGAAAAGGCGATTTCGAGAGATCACTCAGTGGGATGAATTCTTCTGCCATCACTAGACCTTAATACTCTGCAGGAATTTCTCATGGAGGAGTCCATTGCTTGAAACGCCAGATGCGCCAAACGGACCCGCTTCGCCATCCAGTGAAGTGAACCGTCCACCTGCTTCATCGACAATCACAGCGACCGCCGCCATGTCCCAGAGCGCAAGAGTCGGTTCGGCAGCAATATCGACGGCGCCTTCAGCAACCAACATATGCGAGAAGAAATCCCCAACGGCGCGGGTTCGCCAGAGCGAATCAAAGAGTGAGACAAATGCTCCCTTTCTCTCTTTCCATCCATTGAGATCCGAATAGGAAAGTGATGCATCATCAAAACTTGCTACCTTGGAAACTCGGATTTGGCGGGTCCTATTCCTTCCTGAGAATGCCTCGGTCACGAATGCCTTTCCGCCGGTTCGAGCAAACCATCTTCTTCCGAGAGCGGGGGACGAGACGACACCTACGGTCACCTTTGGTCCAGCTGAAGTGATTTCGGCAAGTGCTATCAGCGTTGCCCAGGTCGGCATTCCTCGTAGGAAATTCTTCGTTCCATCAATCGGATCCAATATCCAAAAGCGAGATCCCACCTTTGCTCTGGCTAGAAGTTCCAAACCACCAAATTCTTCGCCGATTATCTGATCGTTCGCACGTTCTTTCGCGAGAGTCTCGCGGATTACCCTCTCAACAGCTCGATCTGCATCGGTAACCGGAGTGGTATCTGGTTTGGTTTCGATTACAAGATCATGTGCAAGATAGCGATCAAGTGTGATTACATCTGAGAGATCAGCAAGCTTTTGTGCAAGATCCAAGTCTGAAGGATCTCCGATGACGCTAGATTCCTTTCTAGCCTCGCTACTCATGCGATGAGTTTAGTCGTACCCATTCTCTCTATCGAGTGTGAGCAGGCGGCGAAGGCTTGCGATACGAGTGGCGCTCTTGGGATCTCGTTCAAGGAGGTGATTGAGCGCACAACTGACTTCATTGTGACTGCAATTCTTCGGGCAGGATGAAATGACTTCGGCAAACTCTTCAAAGGATGAAACAACTCGATTGGGATCGATATGTCGAAGCCCGAAAGAGCGAAGTCCTGGGGTGTCAATCAACCAACCATCTATCTCGCTTGAACCTTGATGCTCGGCGAGCGGAAATGCAACTGCATTTGATGAAGTGTGTCGTCCACGCCCAGTGACTTCATTGACAGAGCCTGTTGCTCGTAGATCCTCACCCAGGATTGCATTAAGGAGCGTGGACTTACCAACACCCGAATGACCGATAAGCACCGAAGTCTGTCCATGGAGCAGGTTTCGTAGCGAGTCAAGATTGCAATCTCTTTGACTTTCGAAAATTTCGACCTCAAGTGGTGAATAGAGATTTCGAAGTTCGGTTGGCTGAGCAAGGTCGCACTTGGTGATGACAAGAATCGGCTTGATTCCCTGGTCATAAGCGACCACAAGCGCACGATCGATCAGCCCGGTCTTCGGTGCTGGATCTGCTGCGGCCACCACGATGACCATGCAATCGACATTTGCAACAATTGCTCGTTCCATGACACCGACATCATCGATGGTTCGAGAGAGCGAATTCTTGCGCTCTTCAACTTTCACTATGCGAGCAAGCGTTCCTTCATCGCCTGAGATATCACCATCCAGAATGACTCGATCGCCAACGACTACTGAATTCTTCCCAAGTTCGCGGGCCTTCATGGCGACGATTTCTGTTCCGTCATCGCTAAGACAGATAGAGCGACCGCGATCCACTTGCGTCACAAGGGCACCTGGAAGAGTTGAGTAATCAGGTCGATCTTTACTTCGCCGTTTGGTGCTCCGTGCTGGTCTTATTCGTACATCGCTCTCATCAAAATCTCGATTTGATCGCCTTGTAGCCACGATTAGTTGCCACTCGGTCTAGAAGAAACTGGCTGGATCAGCTTCTGCCAAAGAGCAGGAAAATCTGGGATCGTCTTCGCAGTCGTTGCAATATTTCTTACTTTCACATTTTTCACGACTAAGCCGATGAGCGCACCAAGGGTGGCCATTCGGTGATCGTCATAACTCTCAATGATTACTTCATTGTCTCTGGAGACATGGTCTCTGTTGGAGAGTGGAGTGATCTCTAGCGAATCTTCATTTTCTATGACTTGAGCACCTATCTTTCGAAGCTCAGTGGCCAAAGCGCTAAGCCTGTCGGTTTCATGGAGCCTTAGATGACCAATATTTCTAAGGTGCGACTTGGAGCTGGCGAATGCAGCTACTCCAGCGATAGTTGGTGTCAACTCACCGACGTCACCGAGATCGATGTCGATACCTTCTAGTGCATCTCGGCCGAGCGCCGTGAACTCAATGTCGCTACCGACGCGAGTGAACGCCCCACCCATCAGCGTGAAAATTGATCGAAGTGAATCACCTGCCTGTCTCGTCGAGACTGGCCAATCTTTGATGCGGACTCTTCCTCCCATAAGGAGTGCTGCTGCAATGAATGGTGCTGCATTTGATAGATCCGGTTCGATTGTTATTTGGTCAATCTCTATCATCCCTGAGCCCTGTTTCACCCGCCAAGTTCTCGAGTCTGAATCAACTTCAACATCAATACCGCGATCTTTGAGCATTGCGATTGTCATCTCAATATGAGGAAGTGAGGGAAGAGATCGACCAGTATGTCGAATAGTGAGGTCACCACTCATCGCTGGCGATGCAAGAAGTAGGGCTGAGATGAACTGACTTGAGGCCGATGCATCAATCTCAACCTCGCCCCCTGAAAGTTGGCCCGCTCCTTTGATGGTTAGAGGTAAAGCAAATCGATCATCATGAGCAATCGCTACGCCTAAAGATTGCAGTGCCTCAATAACTGGACGAAGCGGCCGTTCATGCGATCTCTCATCACCATCGAATCGAATCTCACCTTCTGCAAGAGCCGCGATTGGTGGGAGAAAACGCATCACCGTTCCAGCATTACCGACATCAATTTTTGCTGGTCCTTTGAGTGGTTGCGGTCTTATCCGCCAAGCGCTTTCACCCTCTACTTCGATCTCATCGATTTCTACCCCAAGAGCACGAAGTCCATCGCGCATAAGAAGTGAGTCTCGTGATCGAAGCGGCCTCTTGATGAGCGAAGGGCGCTTTGAAATTGAGGCAAGAATTAGCGCTCTTGCCATCATCGATTTTGATGTAGGTAAATCAAGAGTTGCATCGAGTTGGGCATCGCCAAGGAAAGGTGAGCTCCATAGCGCCTGATCATCTTGGGATTTCGCCATCATTGAAGCGCGATTCTATCGCCCACAACTCGATAGAGGTCTGATGATTTGTTGAGGTAGCCATATCTATGATTCTCAGTAAGTACGCTTCGCTTATGTGTGGTCGTTACGCTCTCGCTGCCTTGCAAGAGGAGATCATCACCCAATTCGATATCAATTCACTCTCGGATCAGGCGACTCGAGCTCCGCTGCCTATCGATTGGAATATCGCTCCAACGAAGTCGATTTATTTAATCAAAGGTGCGAGCGGAGAGCGTTCACTCGATATCGCATCATGGGGATTGATTGCACCTTGGTCAAAGACTCGGGAAGAGGCAAGCCGATCGCAATCGATGGCGATCAACGCTCGCGTCGAGACAGTTCATGAAAAACCCACTTTTCGACAAGCATTCAAAACAAAGCGATGCTTGGTTCCTGCGACTGGATATTACGAATGGGCTACCGAACTCGGAGAATATCCACGAAAGCAACCTATCTTTGTCACATCTGACGAAGATCACTTACTTGCTTTTACCGGTATCTACAGTTTCTGGAAAGATCCTGAAACTTTAGATTCCGGTGATAGGGATGATTCGTTACCTTCAATGAATCAATCAGTGGCAATCATCACTCGTGACGCTGTAGGAGAACTCGCAAAGGTTCATAATCGGATGCCACTCCTTCTACCGCGAGATCGATGGGATCGATGGTTAGATATCGATACGCCAGAACAAGAACTCAAAGGACTATTAGCGGTGCCTGACCCCGATTCCCATTTGAAATTCTGGCCGGTTGAGTCTCGCGTCAACTCAATCCGCAATAATGGGAGAGAACTGATTGCGCCCATTGAGATGGGCGAGAGTGAGACGCTCTTTTAGTCAAAATCGCCTTTGAATATGTTCAGATTCCCTTCGAGTGGGGAGTGGAAACCAGGGGCAATAACATTCTCCCTGTGAGCCCGGCGAAGAAATCACAACCCTCGGATGGCGATGCGCCATCTCGTGAGCCTCTTCTTCTTGACGCCGTGAATGTCGACCCAACTCATCATGCAGGTGAACTAGTCGTCGTCGATCGCAAAAAAGAGAGCATCGCAGAGCGAACCAAGCGATTTGAGCGAGACGCCCTTGCCTTTAAGAATCAGCTTTACTCCGCAGCTCTTCGCTACACCAGAAATCCTGATGATGCCCAAGATTTACTGCAAGATACCTATGCAAAGGCCTTCGTCTCGTTCCATCAATTCGAGCCTGGAACCAATCTCAAAGCCTGGCTCTATCGCGTACTCACTACGACCTTCATCAATAACTATCGAAAGGATCAACGCCGACCCCAAGTTACTGATAGCGAGTTAGAGGATTGGGAGCTATTTGGCGCAGCGAGCCATACCTCTGATCTAGGAAAGTCGGCAGAGGTTGAGGTCCTTGAGCACCTCCCTGATGTTGATATCAAACGAGCTCTGCAGGCGATCCCTGAGGAATTTCGTATGGCGGTCTATCTCGTCGATGTAGAGGGTTTCGCATATAAAGAGGCATCGGAAATTCTCGGAATCCCGACCGGAACGATTATGTCGCGCCTACATCGGGGACGAAAACAGCTTCGCGAGTTGTTAGCCGAATATGCCCGTGAACTTGGTTACGGCCGGGAGAGCGTTGGTAGTTCTTCAGCAAAAAGCAAGAAGGGGGGCGAGTAGATATGGCATATGAAATGACTCCGCTCGCCTGTCGAACCGTGATGGCCGCGATTCATCCATTCATTGATAACGAGATCGAAGATTCAGCCGTCTTTAATGCGATTGCTCTTCATTTACAAAGTTGCCCCGCATGTGCCGAAAGAACTGAACGAGAGCGAAAACACATCTCGATTCTTCGAGAACTTCTTTCACGATCTTGCGTCGAAGTGACGCCACTAGATGTAGAAGAGCGGATCATCCTTCAGATACAGGGGATCGCGGCGCAGATGCAAGCACCTGGTTTCTTTGAACGGACTACAACGCAAGTTTTCTCACAATATAGAAAGACCGAGATAACCATCGATGGTGAGACCACTATCGAAATCGAGGAGTCTCACGAGATTCGTCGCGACTTTCCGTTTTAGTTCGACATAGTGACTCGATATCCCGAGTCCTCCTAACTGCCCTGCTAGGTTATTGATATGAACCTCAGCGCGAGTTCGGCTTACGATCCAACTCGAGAGAATCTTTTGGGTGCGGTCGGGATCGCCACTATGGTCACAAGACCCGGAGATACCGCAGCAGCAATTGGCGATGGCGACCTTGCCATGCTCTCCACCTCTTTCTTGCTTCGTCTGATGGAGAGCGCTTCACATACTGCGATTTCTGATTTCCTTGATTTAACTGAAACCTCGGTGACTAATCAGTTCGAGTGTCATATCGAGAGCATCGTTGGAATTGGCATTGATCTCAATGCCACAGCAACCGTCGTTGCTTTAGATGAGAAAGATGGAAATGAGGCGATTGTCTTTCAATGTGAGGTCTTTTACGGGACGAGAAGAGTCGCTACCGGAATGTTGCAACGAGAAATTGTCGAAAGAATTCGTTATGCGGCAAAAGTAGCTGCACTTTCAGTCTTAGCTCAGAATGAAAGTGCAGATACGAACGAGCACTAAAAGGAAGTTTGAAGTGTGACCTACTTCTTTGTCGCCCAGAAGATTTCGGCAATCTCATCGATCTTGGCGATCAATTTCTCTGCTACCGCCACATCGTTGGTGCCTTTTGTTCCAGTGGCGCCAGCCAACTTCGTTGCCTCATTGAAGAGTGAATGAAGTTGTGGGTAAGCCTCAAAGTGATTGGGCTTGAAGTAATCGGTCCAAAGCACCCAGAGGTGTTCCTTTACTTGGTGGGAACGCTCTTCTTTGATCGCAACGGAGCGAGACTTGAAATCAGCATCTGATGAGGCGTTGTACTTCTCCATGCATGCCTTGACCGAAAGCGCCTCAATACGTGCCTGTGCTGGGTCATAGACTCCGCATGGCAAATCGCAATGTGCGTGGACTGTGATCATGGTTTTTACCCTTCTATTGAGAATGTTTCCTAGAAATCTTCGGCAAGGCTACCTTCTGACTTGGGGTTATGCTCACCGAGGCCTTCGCCTTAGGGTCGTTGGTGAGTCAATGGAGAGTCAACCGAGAATTGAGTCTGGATGCGAATAGTTGAAGGTCTGTTGCGCCTATTCTCAATAGAGCGGGCCGAGGTCAAAGGCCCCTCTATGGCGCCGACTTTGCGTGATGGGCAAGTTATCTGGGTTCGGATGGTGAAAGCGCCGCTCTCACGCCAGTATCTCGAGCAGATTCGTGGACGGGTCGTCATTGTCGAGCGAGATGAGATGCCGGGAATTTATCTGATCAAGCGATTAGAGAAAGTTCATGGTGATTTGATTTGGATTGAAGGTGATAACAAGGATTTAAGTCTTCTTGAATTACAGAATGATTCAAGAAAATTCGATTGGCTTTCAAGCCAGACAATAAGGGGAATTGCGTTACAAAAGTTTTCTAGAGATTGATTTAACGCATGAATGCTTCCATGATGAGAGCTTTCTGTTCTTCCTCATGGACGTGGTGATTGCCCGTTGCAGGGCTTGCAGTCGCACGGCGGGAGACTCGACGAAGAACGCGTCCCTGCAGTAGATCCTCGCCATCTGCCTTTGTAGCGAGTGCGACGAATGGCCAGGCACCTTGATTTGCCGGTTCATCTTGGACCCAAAGTAAGTTGGCATTCGGGTGCTTTGCAATCACTTCTTGGAATTCTTGAGCCGGGAAGGGATAGAAGCGCTCTACGCGGACGATTGCTGTTGAGAATTCGCCAAGCTTCGCTCGCTCTGCAACTAACTCCCAGTAGATCTTTCCGGAACAGAAGATAACTCGTGTTGCATTGGTGACTGTTGGATCATCTATCACTGGTCTAAATGTCCCTGAAGTGAACTCACTCAGCTGCGAAGCTGCAGTTTTGAGGCGAAGCATCGACTTCGGGGTGAAGACAACGAGTGGGCGTCGCACCGGATTCTTCATATGCCACCTGAGGAGATGGAAGTACGAGGAGGGCGATGAAGGTTGAGCCACTGTCATGTTCTTCTCAGCACAGAGCGCCAAGAATCTCTCGATTCGAGCCGAGGAGTGATCAGGTCCTTGTCCTTCATATCCGTGAGGCAAGAGCATGACCACTGAGGAACGCTCACCCCATTTCTGAAGGGATGAAGAGATGAATTCGTCGATGATTGATTGCGCGCCATTGACGAAATCACCGAACTGCGCCTCCCAAAGTACGAGCGCATATGGGCGTGCTACGGAATACCCATACTCGAAACCGAGGGCGGCATATTCAGAGAGAAGTGAATCAAAGACGAAGAACTGATTCTCATCGCTTATCAAACCGCGAAGTGGCGTCCACTCTGCTGCGTTCTTGCTATCAATGACGACCGCATGACGATTAGAGAATGTTCCGCGCCGTGCATCTTGTCCGACAAGTCGAATCGGATGTCCTTCAAGCAAGAGTGAGCCAAAGGCAAGGAGCTCGCCACCTGACCATTCGATCGTTCCGTCATTGAGTGACTCGGCACGGCGAGAGAGTTGTGGCAAGAGTTTTGGATGGACATTGAAGCCTTCTGGCACCGAGACTTGGGTTGCTGCAATCTGTCGTGCAACCTCTTCGGTGATTGCCGTATTGATCTTCTTTGTTGACGGCGCTTGCGGGGCAGGCGGGAAGTTGTCTTCCGGTTTGGTGTTATGAACGGCTTGGTAGATAGATTCAAGTTGTGACTGGAAGTCAGCGACGACTTCATCTGCCTCTGCCTGAGTGATATCACCACGACCAACGAGCGCTTCGGCATAAAGCGTGCGAACACTTCGCTTGTTACCGATCAATTCATACATCAACGGTTGAGTGAAACTTGGCTCATCGCCCTCGTTATGGCCGCGACGCCGGTAACAGACCATATCGATTACGACATCTTTGTTAAATGCTTGGCGGTAGGCGAAAGCAATTCGTGCGACGCGAACGCAGGCTTCAGGATCATCGCCGTTGACATGAAATACCGGGGCTTGAATCATCTTCGCAACATCAGTGGAATAGCGCGAAGAACGGGCAGAGCTAGGCGAAGTAGTAAAACCAACTTGATTATTGATGACGACATGGATGGTTCCGCCGACTCGATATCCCTTCAACTGCGAGAGTTGCAAAGTTTCAGCGACAAGTCCTTGACCAGCAAAGGCCGCATCACCATGAATCAAGATTGGCAAAACCGAATAGAGCTTCTTGACGTTGAAAGCATCCTGCTTTGCGCGAACGATTCCTTCGAGAACTGGATTGACTGCTTCGAGGTGTGATGGGTTTGCTGCGAGATAGACCTTTGCCTTTGCACCGGATTCAGAGGTGAAGACGCTCTCGGTACCGAGGTGGTACTTCACATCTCCCGAGCCGTGGACTTCGTTCTCGGCGTAGTTGCCTTCGAACTCTTGGAAGATCTGACCGTAAGACTTTCCTGCGACATTGGCCAAGACATTGAGGCGACCGCGGTGGGGCATACCGATGCAGGCTTCATCAAGTCCACTCTCTGCAACTTCAGTGATGATCGCATCAAGGAGTGGAATGACTGATTCGCCCCCTTCAAGTGAGAAACGTTTCTGGCCAATGAACTTGGTATGAAGGAATGATTCGAAAGCCTCTGCGCTATTGATCTTTCGAAGGATTCGAAGTTGTTCTTCGCGTGGCATTCGTGGTGCGCCGACTTCTACCTGCTCTTGGATCCACTTTCGCTCATCTGGATCATCGATATACATATATTCGATTCCGATAGAACGGCAGTACGAGTCACGGAGGATGCCGAGGATCTTTCGAAGCTTCATAAATGGCTTTCCACCAAAACCACCAGTTGCGAATTCTCGGTCGAGATCCCAGAGGGTCAGACCATGAGTGACGACATCAAGATCATGGTGCGAGCGCTGGCGGTACTCGAGTGGATCGATATCGGCCATGATGTGGCCGAAGGTCCGGTAGGCATCAATCAATTTCTGAACGCGAGCCGTCTTATTGATCTCATCATCTTTTGAGAACTCAAGATCTGCTACCCAACGAATCGGAACATAAGGAATACGAAGCGCAGCAAAGATCTCATCGTAGAAACCATCTGCACCCAGCAAAATCTCATGGATCCGTCGAAGGAAGTCACCTGATTGGGCGCCCTGAATGATGCGATGATCGTAGGTACTTGTAAGTGTGACTACTTTGGAGATAGCCATTCGTGCCAAAGTCTCTTCGCTGGCGCCTTGGAATTCTGCTGGGTAATCCATCGAGCCGACGCCAAGGATCAAACCTTGTCCTTGAACTAAGCGCGGGACGGAGTGCACTGTTCCGATAGTTCCTGGGTTAGTGAGCGAGACAGTAGTTCCGGCAAAGTCTTCAACGGCAAGGGATCCCTCGCGCGCCTTCTTCACCATCGCTTCATACCCAGAATAGAACTGAGCGAAATCCATAGCCTCGCATCCTTTGATGGAAGGAACTAGGAGTTGACGTGTGCCATCTGCTTTGGCGATGTCGATTGCGATACCTAGATTGATATGTTCTGGATGGCCAAGACCAGGCTTTCCATCAAACTCGGAGTAGAAGGCATTCATCTCAGGCATCTCGCTTAGAGCCTTGACCATTGCGTAACCGATGAGATGAGTGAATGAGACTTTTCCGCCACGGGCGCGCTTCATATGGTTATTGATGACGGTGCGGTTATCAATCAATAACTTTGCCGGAATCGCGCGTACTGAGGTGGCAGTTGGAACAGTAAGAGATGCCTCCATGCTTGCAACTACTCGCGCACCTACGCCACGAATCGGTTCAACTCTGGCGGCACCTGGTGTTGCCACTTGTTGAACTGGTTTGAGGACAGGTTCTGCAGGTGTCGGCGCAGCACTTACTCGTGGTTGGGAAACCGTAGGTTGTGGTGTGAAGGTTTGAGTGCTTGTCGAAACATCTGCGGGTTGTTGCGCCACCGGTGGAACTGTTGCAGGAGTCTGGGCCACCGCAGGTTGTGCGGCCCTTGCTACTGACTTTGGAACCGGGGGAGTGCCAGGGCGTGCCTGCTTTGCAGGTCCAGAACCATTCGAAGCAGCTCCTAATCCAGCGCCTGATTGACCAGAAGAGTGCGTCGCCACCGTTGCATGCGTTGTCGCGGCTGTGGGCGCAAAGTTAGATGAGGCAAAGGCAGGAGATTTGAAGAATTCTTGCCAAGAAGCTTCAACCGAATTGGGGTCCGCGAGGTATTTCTCATACATCTCTTCGACGAGCCAGTCATTGGTCCCGAAATTCCCGCTCACAGGGGATGAGCCTATCGGGCGATGGCAGGTCGAGAAATTCGACGGGAAATACTGGCGCTGCTTAGGGATACTTGTGAAGGGGCTCACCAGATGAGAGCCAAAAAAAGGAAAATCGAGAAAGTTGAGCCAATGACCAATCCCCTTGCCATAGTCACCGGCGGTTCTCGTGGACTGGGATTTGAAAGTGCACGTGGCCTCGCACATGCAGGTTTTGATCTCCTACTGATAGCGCGCGATGCCGAACGCCTTGAAGCTTCTTCAAAGAAGATCGAATCGGAATTTGGGGATCGTGGAATTCGAGTCTTGAGGGAAGTGGTTGATTTTGAGGTTACCTCAAACGAAGCGTTATCGAAGCTTCATACGCAACTAAGAGAAATTGTTGACGATAGAAAACCAGAATATGGCTCACCCAAAATATTGATGATTGCCCATGGCGTGATGAGTGCGAAGATGTCAAAGACATTAAAGAGTGATACCAATGAATGGCGCCGAGTGATGGCTATCAATCTCGACTCGGTCTTCACAATAGTTAACGCGCTCGCCCCTGAGATGGCCGATGCGCGTGATGGGCGAGTGATTATCTACTCGGCATGTCTTGGCAGGATGTCTGGTCCAGGCAATGCCGGGGGTCTTGCGCCTTATCGAATCTCGAAAGCTGGCGTAAACGCGTTGGTGAGAAACCTTGCACATGAGACCGGTTTAGGTTCACGTGGATTCCTGGTTGATGCGATCTGCCCCAATCACTCACGCACCGATATGGGTGGCGCAGATGCACCGCGAAGCGCAATCGAAGGTGCGGAGTGCGCTATTTGGCTTGCAACGCGCCCCTTCACTGCAGGAGTGGATAAGACCGGGTTGCTCTGGGAGGACAGAGAAGTCGTTCCTTGGTAGTGGTCAATGTGGCATGCGACTCGGCACTGACTCGCTCAATCCCTCGCTAGATTTAGCCCGTGACTCCAAAGCCTTCACTGCCAAATCCCATCCCTTCTGACCCTACGCGAGGTAAAGAGGTATTTGACCTCGACCGCGCTCATGTATTCCACTCCTGGTCAGCGCAGAATCAGATCTCACCGCTACCGGTTGCAGGAGGCGCTGGTTCATATTTTTGGGATTTTGATGGCAAGAAATATCTCGACTTCTCCTGTCAGCTGGTCTTCACCAATATCGGCTTCCAGCATCCGAAGGTAGTCAAAGCAATCCAAGATCAAGCAGCGGTGCTGACCACTGTTGCGCCACAGGTTGCTAATGAGGCTCGCGGCGAAGCAGCAAAACGCATCACCTCACTCGCTGCAAAACACCATAACAAAGTCTTCTTCACCAATGGTGGCGCAGATGGAATTGAGAACGCTATCCGCATGGCGAGGATTCACACTGGTCGCCATAAAATCTTGAGTTTTTATCGTTCCTATCACGGCAACACCTCGAGCGCGATCTCGGCAACCGGTGATCCACGAAGGTGGCCCAACGAATTTGCATTTGGCCACGTACACTTCTTCGGTCCCTATCTCTATCGCACATCATTCTGTGCTACAAATGAAGCAGAAGAATGTGAGCGAGCGCTCAAGCATTTAGAAGAGGTGATCAACTTCGAGGGCCCCAAGACAATCGCTGCGATCTTGATTGAATCGGTAGTGGGAACTGCTGGTGTACTCATTCCACCTAAGGGTTATCTCGAAGGAGTTCGAGCGCTCTGTGACAAATATGGAATCCTCTGGATCGCCGATGAAGTGATGAGCGGTTTTGGTCGCACCGGAAAATGGTTTGGCTATCAACTTTCAACGGCAGAGCCTGATCTCATCGTCTTCGCAAAGGGCGTCAACTCTGGTTATGTCCCCCTCGGAGGCGTCATCATCTCTGATGCGATTGCTGCGACCTTTGATGACCGGGTCTTCCCGGGCGGGCTGACTTATTCGGGCCACCCACTTGCCTGCGCATCTGCAGTTGCGACGATCGATGTGATGAAAGAAGAGAACGTTGTTGAACACGCGAGTGAAATGGGCGAGAAGGTGATTGGTCCCGGACTTCGCGCGCTTGCTGAGAAACATAAGGTAATCGGGGAAGTTCGAGGTGTTGGCGTCTTCTGGGCACTCGATCTTGTTAAGGATCGCAGGAGTAGAGAGCCTCTTGCCCCCTATGGCGGGACAAGTGAGGCGATGACGACATTCGTCAGTGAATCTAAGAAGAACGGCCTGATGCCATTCTCTAACTTCAATCGAGTTCATGTGGTTCCACCCTGCAATGTCTCGAAGGATGAATTCGAAGAGGGATTAGCAATTCTCGATAAGGCTTTCACATCCATTGGTCGTTACTACGAGGGAGCGTAATGAAGCAAGTAACTCATTTCATCAACGGTGCACTCACAGCAGTATCGAGTGGACCTAAAGGTGAGATCTTCGATCCGGCCACGGGCCAAGTAAGTGGCACCGTCGACTTTGCATCGAAAGAGGTAGTTGATCAAGCGGTTGAAGCAGCGGCAGAAGCATTCATTGAGTGGCGAAAGACTTCACTTGCAAAACGCTCTCAGGTCCTCTTCGCATTTCGTGAGTTGCTCAATGCAAAAAAGGAAGAGTTGGCGGCAATCATCACTGCGGAACATGGAAAAGTACTCTCTGATGCGCTCGGGGAAGTGACACGCGGCCTCGAAGTCGTCGAGTTTGCTTGCGGAATACCGCATCTTCTCAAAGGTGCTTATAGCGAATCAGTCTCAACTGGAATCGATTCGTATTCGATTCGCCAACCGCTCGGCGTCGCGGCAATCATCTCGCCCTTTAATTTCCCTGCGATGGTGCCGATGTGGTTCTTCCCGATCGCGATCGGTGCCGGCAATACCGTGGTGATCAAGCCGAGCGAGAAGGATCCATCATCGACGAATTTCGTTGCTGCGCTCTGGAAAGAGGCAGGCCTTCCAGATGGCGTCTTTAACGTAGTTCATGGCGACAAGGTCGCAGTCGATGCTTTGATCGATCATCCCAAAGTAAAATCACTCTCATTCGTGGGATCGACTCCAATCGCCAAATACATCTATGAGAATGGAACTAAGAACGGAAAGCGTGTTCAAGCTCTAGGTGGCGCGAAGAACCATATGTTGGTCCTACCTGATGCCGACCTCGAACTTGCTGCCGATGCAGCAGTTAACGCTGGTTTTGGTTCAGCTGGCGAGCGCTGCATGGCTATCTCAGTACTTGTTGCAGTCGAACCAGTAGCCGATGCCATCATTGAAAAGATCTCAACCCGCATGGCAAAGCTCTCCACTGGGGATGGGCGCAAAGGTTCGGATATGGGTCCACTCGTGACGCGGGTACACCGTGACAAAGTCGCCTCCTACATTGATAAGGGTGTTGCAGAAGGTGCGCGCTTAGTAGTTGATGGCCGAAATCCAAGCGTCAACGGAGAATCAAATGGATTCTGGCTTGGGCCAACACTTTTCGACAACGTCAAACCATCGATGACCATCTATCAAGATGAGATCTTTGGTCCAGTACTCAGCGTGGTACGTGTTGCCTCCTATGAAGAAGGAATGGCGCTGATCGAAGCGCATCAATACGGAAATGGCGTGGCAATCTTCACCAACGACGGTGGCGCAGCCAGGAGATTCCAGAATGAAGTGCAGGTAGGAATGGTTGGAATCAACGTTCCTATTCCGGTGCCGACCGCTTATTACTCTTTCGGTGGTTGGAAGAACTCGCTCTTTGGCGATACTCACGCGCACGGAACCGAAGGCGTGCATTTCTTCACTCGTGGAAAGGTTGTTACCTCCAGATGGCTTGATCCAAGCCATGGTGGAATCAATCTCGGTTTCCCGCAAAACCGCTAATGCTTATTTCTCGGCCTTCCGAGTTGCATAGGCGAAGATTGCAAGGCCCACAACTAGTGTGCCAGCGCCAACTCCATAGGAAATGACATCTCCGGCGCGTTCCGAATCGACAAAGACACCGACGAAGACCACCGCGACGATGGCTACCACAACGCCAATCAACTTCGACTTGAGATCATCGAGATCCTCGACTCGAAGCCAGAGCGGAACCTCGATCTCTGAGTCAATAAAGAGCTCATAAAGGCCATAGCCAATAACGAGAAGAACAGTTCCCAAGAGAATTGCATCAACAGCGGTAAGGACCTCAACGATTGTTATCTTGATATTGGTCGGATCAGTGACTGCTTTGATCGCCACCTGCACGATTTCAATTGATCCCTGAACCATAAGAAGTAGTGCGCCGACAATGGATGCGATTGCTGGTACAAAAACAGCGTAGCGAGTAAGCCCAAGTATCTTTTTCATGGCATCACTAATCCTCCATCAACTGGCACCGTAATACCAGTAACGTAGCTTGAGGCATCACTGACCAGCCAGATTAGCGTTGCCGCTAGCTCTTCTGGATCACCAAGACGCCCTGCCGGGGTGAACCTCTTCAACATCTCGACTATATCTTTTGGAAGTTCATCGCTCATCTCGGAAGGAAAGAAGCCAGGCGCAAGGGCATTAACTCTGATCTTCTTTCTACCGGTCCATTGCGTAGCGAGATCGCGCGTCAATCCAATCAATCCTGCCTTGCTCGATGCATATGCAGCTTGTGGCAGACCTTGAGGTTTGATTCCCAAGACACTTGAGATATTGACAATCACTCCACCATCTTTGTTTGCACGTGCAAATGATTGCGCCATCCAATATGCGCCCATCAAGTTGACATCCAATACGCCCTTGAATTGTTCCGGCGTCTCACGCGTTGCGGGAACAGCCGTCCCAACCCCTGCGTTATTGACCAAGATATCGACCTTGCCGAATCTCTTGATAGCGAGCGCGATCAACGCCTCGCACTCTGCAGGTTCCGTGACATCAGTCTTCTTAAAGGCAAACTTTCTTCCCGCGTTCTCTACTAGTTTTCCCGTCTCGGGTAATCGCTCTTCGCGGCGAGCACCAAGGACAAGGTCAGCGCCAGCCTCAGCGAGAGCCTTTGCGAAAGCAACGCCAAGTCCCGAAGAAGCGCCAGTTACTACGGCGACTTTGCCGTCCAATCGAAAGCGGTCAAGAACACCCATCGCTGCCTCTGCTCAATCTCACCAACTGTGCGTACGGTACTGCCATGGATTTCGCCCTTAGCCCAAAGGCGAGTGAATACCGCGCAAAGTTGCAAAGTTTCATGGATAACGAAGTCTTTCCGGCAGAGTCGATCTATCACGAGCAAAGAGTGGCATTCGCGGTGGCAGGGATGCCGCACAAACTCCCTCCCGTCGTCGAGGCCCTGAAAAAGAAGGCGAAAGCCCTCGGCCTCTGGAATCTTTTCTTGCCCCATCTTGAACATGGATTAACGGTGACCGATTACGCCACACTCGCCGAGATAACCGGTTGGTCTCCCGATATCGCACCTGAAGCGCTCAACTGCTCGGCTCCAGATACTGGAAATATGGAATTGCTAGAGATGTTTGCTACTGATGGGCAGCGAAAGCAATGGCTCGAGCCGCTTCTCGAAGGAAAGATTCGATCGGGCTTTGCGATGACAGAACCTGATGTTGCTTCAAGTGATGCGCGAAATATTCGTACCTCGATCAAGCGAGAAGGTGATCACTACATCATCAATGGAACCAAGTGGTGGACCACAGGAGCGATGGATGAGCGTTGCAAGATCTTGATAGTCATGGGAAAGACAAATCCAGATGCCGATGATCATCATCAGCAATCGATGATTCTCGTGCCCATGGATACTCCAGGTGTTGAAGTTCTCAGAAATCTCGAAGTCTTTGGTTATGTTGATCAACACGGTCATGCTGAAGTGAGATTCACTGATGTGAGAGTTCCCGCCACAAATCTTTTGGGCAAAGAGGGAGAGGGTTTTGCCTTAGCGCAGGCTCGACTTGGTCCAGGGCGTATCCATCACTGCATGCGCGCAGTCGGAATGGCCGAGCGTGCCCTTCACCTGATGATCCAGAGAAGCCTCGGTCGAAGCGCATTCGGAAAAGAACTCGCCAGGCAAGGCGTCATCCAAGAGTGGATAGCGCAGGCGCGAATCAATATTGAACAGGCCCGCCTTCTAGTTCTCAAGACCGCTTGGATCATTGATCAAAAAGGAGCGAAGGAGGCACGTAAAGAGATTGCTGCCATAAAAGTCGTTGTCCCTCGAATGGCACAGGAAATCATCGATCGCGCTATTCAAGTCTTTGGTGGTGCGGGAATAAGTCAAGATTCACCCCTTGCTTCTATGTTTGCCGGGGTTCGTGCACTTCGAATTGTTGATGGGCCGGATGAAGTTCACCTTCGAGATTTAGCAAGGTTAGAACTCAAGCCCTATCTCCAATGAGTGAGCTCACCCCAGTAAGAGACGAGGACTCTTTCGATATCGAGAAAGTCCATCAATGGCTAGCTCCAAGAATAGAGCAGAGCGCCCTGCCAGATATTTTGCAATTCAGAAGCGGCGCATCCAACCTTACCTATCTATTGAGATATCCAGATCGCGACATAGTCCTACGACGGCCACCGGTCGGTACGAAGGCAATCTCGGCCCACGATATGAAACGTGAGTTTTTGATCCAATCGCGTCTTAAACCTGTCTATTCACTTGTCCCGACCATGATCGCACTCTGCGAAGATCATTCAATCCTTGGCTCTGATTTCTATCTCATGGATCGTGTTGAAGGGGAGATCTTTAGGCGAGATGTACCGGATTCTCTTACTGAGAGCGATATCTCGGTAATGGCAGAGAGTCTCGTTTCTGGTCTTGCTCAACTTCACTCAGTCGATGCATCAGTTCTGACGGAACTCAATAAGGGACCGGGATATGTGAATCGACAAGTTGAAGGTTGGTCGAAGCGTTATCGAAACGCATTGACCGATGATGTCCTAGATGGTGAAGAAGTGATGCGCTGGCTTGATGCGAATCAACCAGAAAGTATTGAGCTCTGTGTTATTCATGGTGATTGGCGTATCGACAATTTTGTCTTCAACTTAGATGAAAGAAAGGTCGCCGGAGTCCTCGATTGGGAACTCGCAACAGTGGGAGATCCATTGATGGATCTTGGATCATCGCTTGCTTACTGGGTCGATCGAGATGATGACGCCGCATTCGCGGCGCTTCGTCGACAACCTAGCCATCTCCCTGGAATGCCGACTCGAAGTGAGTTCATCGCACGCTACCTCGCCCTCAGTGGTCGACGGTGTGATGACTTCACCTTCTATGAAGTATTTGGACTCTTTCGACTTACTGTGATTATTCAACAGATTTGGGCGCGCTATCGAGCCGGCCAAACTACAAATCCCGCTTTTGAGGGTTTTGGTATGGCGGTAAACATACTCATCAATCGTGCGGGAAGATTGATCTCATGAAGGCCGGACGGCTCACTGTCTCCACTCGTCGCTTTGAAGTAAAAGAAGTTCCCACTCCCAAGGCAGGTACTGGCCGAGTGAGAATCAAGGTAGCTGCCGCAGGCGTCTGCCTCTCTGATGTCCACTTCCTTGATGGAACTCTTAGGCCAGGGTATCTGAGAAGTGATGCGACATTGTAGTCACGTAAAAATAATGTTGCGCGATTTATCGACCGAGATTAGCCTTGCGCTATGCCAAAAATTGCGACCCCAAGCCTGGCGAGCCATCGCGATTGGCGTCGCAATCAGCTGATTGAAGCAGCCGCGGCGATCGCCCTCGAATCTGGGGGAGCTGCAATTACTGTTTCTGCTGTCGCAGCTCGTGCGGGACTTTCTCGGACCTCGGTCTATGAATATTTCTGTAGCTCTTCAGATGTTGTTAGCCATGTCTTGATTGGCGAGTTAGAGCGCTATCAATCTTTTTTAGATATTGCGATCTCAAGTGTCGATAGTTTGGAGGCAAAGTTAGAGGCATGGGTTAGAGCATCCCTCGCCTACATCACAACCGGAGATCACTTGCTAGCCAAAGGCCTTGGCGCACTTGGTAATAATCCAGATCTAATTTCTATCTTTCGAAGAAAACATCATGAACTTCTACGACCGCTTGCTAGCGTCTTTCAGCAGATGGGGGTACGAGATATAGAACGATCACTACAGATTACTCAATTTATTGTTGATTTAGCAGTGAAGAAGATTGAGGAACTCAAGGAAAGTTCAGTGGAAAGTGAGAATCCACAATCAATTGAGGCAGAAATTTCATTCGCAATAGAAATTCTACACGCGAGCTTGCCGGTCTTGAAAAACCGGTAGCCCTACTTCTTTTTTACCTTGATTGATATATTTTCGCCAAGCATCATCACTTCATTTATTGCTGGCGCATAGGCTGCGATTACGCATAATCCGGTGCGCTTTGCCTTCACATTGAGATTAGTAAGTGAACAGATCTTCTGTGTTGTATTCCGATATGAGAGTGCCACCCCTTTATCAGTATTCACTGGAAGAGTAAGAGTTTGACCGACTCTTAGGCTTGTGCGCACTTGTCCTACACTCTGCTTCACGGGCTCTTTTGCCGCCGATTGGCCACTAGCGCTTCCAGTTGCGGGGCCACCGCTAAATGTCAGTGGAATAAATTGATCTTCGCTTCGATCATCGGCTGCAAATCGATCAAATTCAAAGAAGAGTCCGCACTTATCAACGGTGCAATCGATGGCGCCAAACTTTCCTACTAGGCGAATTTTGATGTCGGTTGCAGTGGGAAGGTTGCTCCCTCGACCGCTTGAGGTAATCCAGAGTTGATCTCTGCTATTGCACTTGCTGAGTTCAGCTCTTACTCCCGAAGCGGGTTGCGCACACTGAAATACATAAAGCCCAGCCTTTGAAGGAAAATTGTTGATAGATATCTGGACTACTTCGCCTTCATAGGCAAGGCCTGCGCTCTTACTTAAGGTTATCTGAGAGGTAGCACTTGCACCTAACGGCAGGGATAAACAAAACAATATAGCTGTTGCTACTACAAATATTCTCACCTTAATTTCTTTCGACCTCCTCGTAGTTCCTCAATTTACCTATTCGTATTCTTTTTAAACTTTATTGGCAGGTACATGTCATAACTTCGATCTCCGGTTCTTAGGTGATCTGCTCGCACTGTTATTGCACAGTCACCGTTTCCGCAGGTGAAATTATTAATTTTTGGATTGAGTTTCAGCTCTACAGTAAAGGACCCGCTCTTCGTGAAAGGCTTTGTCAACCCACTCGCATAACTAGGTGCGTTCGATGAGATCCAATATCCAGTATTGCTCTCTCCACTCATATCCACTGAACTGCAAGGTGTAGGAAGTGCTCCAGTGGTTGGAATTTTGCAGAGCGCGAGGTATATTCCTACTTCAGGATTGAATTTCCTACCCTCGACTTTAACGATCCTTCCCGCTTTCACAGTAGATTGGCTCACGCTCAATATCTCTCCTCGTGCGCCGAATAACAATTCTTTTGCACTCGCCAGTGGGATCCCAATAACCATCGAACCCGCAATAGCGAGCACACCGACTACGGATAAGCGCTTTTGCCGTGGCTCTACAGTAGACATGGACCAAACTTTAACTCATGACCTCACCTCTTATATCCAACAGTCCTGGTAAAAACGTCGGCTGTATTAATGGAAAAATACCCTCGTGAAAACAAAGTTTCCAGAAGCTGTGACCTATCTCATCGTTGCACTCGGGTTTCTCACAGGATGCCAACAATCTTCCACTCAAAATACAACCTCTGAGGAATTTAACATCGAATCTGTGCCTACACTCTCCTTAGATAGTGGCAAGCAGATAAGCAATTTGCGGATTGTTGCGGTGGGAAATGGAAGTGCAGAAATACTCGTTTCACTCGGGCTAGGTAGTCAGATAGTTGGTCGAGACATTGCAAGTGAGATTGAGCTGCTGAAGGAGATACCTATTGTTACCAATGGCCATGATCTCGATAGCGAAAAGATTCTTGCTGTCAGGCCCGACATTCTCTTTATTGACTCTAATTCATCTCCAAAAA
>Ga0194119_10000342_pt1 | contig 90765 bp, 91 predicted proteins | sample TA2MahC100mmetaG_FD_148620 | JGI IMG/M metagenome (GOLD analysis project Ga0194119, IMG submission 148620) | Freshwater microbial communities from Lake Tanganyika, Tanzania - TA2015018 Mahale Deep Cast 100m | ecosystem: Environmental > Aquatic > Freshwater > Lake | place: Tanzania: Lake... | reverse complement strand
ATCGGGTCAGCAAATTTGGCACACCGGACAAGTCAACCAAGGCCAAATGGGTTCTATCAAAGAAAACATGCAGCGCCAAGTTTGCCGCAGAGCCGTACGCAACCTTCCTTACACCCTCAAAAAGCGCCGCTACAAAAAAGCCTACGCCACCATGAGCGGCTTTTAAAATCTAACGAACCTCTGTACCAAAGTCTCGGAAACGAGACAACAACATAGAGAGCTCATAAGTGCGGTAAATGTATAATTCAACAACAATATAATTGGGGTTGTCTACCACGATGCGCTGCGACGGATGTAAGCGCCTGGACTTGACGTACGCAATTGCCCAATCGGTAAACTTAAGCCGAATGACCTCCGGAATACTGTCTTTGAAACGTGCAATACCAAGACAATGTCTAAAATAAGTTTTGAGCTCAACGGCTTGGGCCAATTGCTGCCAAGAGAAATGCAGCAACTCACCTTCAGTTCCGTCTTCTTTTTCAGCCAAAGCCGGGACCACAACAAAATTCTCGATTAAATCAAAAGCAAATACTTTGATGGATTGTTTGGGAGCGCTATTTTTTTCTGACCAAACTGAGGCTACCAAGTAATAACGCCCTTCGTAAAAACGAACTTGTAAAGGCGCAACAACCTGCAATTTTGACTTATAAGTACCAAATGCGGCACGGTATAAAAACTGCAACAAATACTGCTGCTCAATGGCCTGCAGGCAGGTAGCTGCCAACTCGTAAGAACGGCCGTCGTCATTGAGTGCCGAAAAACTGAAAACAAGTTTATCCTGAAATTGGGTGCTGTCATCAGTGCTTTTGGCACCAAGCTGCCGCGCTATCTGACCGAGTATATTGGTTTGTAAAGCCTCGGAAATAAGCGCATTAGGAGCCGGAATGAGCTGGTAATAATGTTTTTTGGAGACGCGCACATGAAGTAAACGGTCTTTACCCTCTTCTCTTAAGACTTGTAGATCTGCCTCCAATGAGCGCCTGGAGATGGGTTTTAAGCCCACACCTGGCAAAACGGTTTCTAAGTGTGTTTGGATTTGCATAAAAGATGCGCGCATAAAGGCTTGCTCCTTGAGAAAATCGAGGATGAGTTGCAGGCGTTGGCTTTGTGCAGTGAGCTGAAGCATGCTCAAATATAGTTATTCCGCATTTATATTGCGGAGTAGTTGAGCACTAATTTAAATTAAATTTAATACCAACTACCTAAACCCGATAACTTTTGGTCCTACTTTTGCGACTTAAAGGCAAGAATTTAAAAAGAAGTTATGAAAACAATATTTCTATCCGTTAGTTTGCTGGTAATGATTACAAGCTGCAGCAAATGGCAAAGTAATCAAAAGCAAATTACTAAAATCACTACCGACGGAACTTGGATTGTATCCAGCTATATTGACGACGGCGACGACGAAACGATTGATTATACCACCTATCGGTTTGTGTTTTTAGCAGACGGCACCCTCAATGCAACCGATTTACTGAGCAGTAATTCAAACCCTTATGTTGGTAGTTGGTCCATTACGGATTCAAACAGCAGTGATGAAGACAACCTCGATGACCTCGACTTCAATATCAATTTCAATCAAAACAACGTACTCGACGAATTCTCAGACGACTGGGATATCATTTCGTATACCGAGACCCAAATCAAGTTAGTCGATGTTTCTGGCGGTGGTGGCGATACCGATTACCTGACACTTACCAAACAGTAATAGCTTAACAAAAATCGTGAATAGCCCTGAGGAAACTCAGGGTTTTTTGTTCTTCAGAACCTTCTTCGGGCTCATGGTTATAGGCCCAATTGGCCATTGGTGGCATACTCATCAAAATCGATTCTGTGCGCCCACCAGAATAAATACCGAATTTGGTGCCGCGGTCATGCAGTAAATTAAACTCGACATAACGACCGCGTCTTAGGGCCTGCCAATCTTGTTCGGCTTTTGTAGGTGCATTGAGGCGCTGCCCTTCAATTTGCTGGTTGTAAACAACAGGGAACAACTCACCCAAATCTATGCAATAAGTAAAAAGCTGCTCCTTGTTGAGACCACAGCTTTCATCGAGTTGGTCAAAAAAGATACCGCCTACCCCTCTCGATTCTCCGCGGTGGGGTAAGAAGAAATAGCGGTCTGCCCATTCTTTAAATTTTGGATAGAATTCAGTGCTGTAACGATCAGAAACCGCTTTTAATGACTGATGAAAAGAAATAGCTTTATCTGGATTGACATAATGTGGGGTGAGGTCAATACCGCCGCCAAACCAATACGTTTGGTCCTCGAGTTCAAAGTAGCGCACGTTCATGTGCATGATTGGGTGACGCGGGTGCTTTGGATGCAATACAATTGAAACACCAGTGGCAAAAAAAGCCTCTCCTTCGTGACCAAGTTGTTTTTTCATGGCGTCGGTAACCGGGCCGTGAACGGCACTAAACGCAACGCCTGCCTTTTCGAGTACGGCCCCACCTACAAGCGTGCTGGTGTGGCCACCGCCACCCTCTTGACGCTCCCAGGTATCTTCGGTAAATTTTGCCTGACCGTCAAGTTTTTCGAGCGCAGCACAAATGTGGAGTTGAAGCGCACGGTAGCGCTCTGCAATGGTATTTTTATTCATGTTGGGGAACTAACAATTGGGCATTTTGATACCATACAACAACCCCGGCATTATTTTCAATGAAGAGGGAATTGGCGCTGGTTTTGAGTTGCAAATTGCTGATTAATCCTTTTTGCAGCTGCGTGTTGCCAAGTAAGTGCATGCCCACATTTAAGGTGAGGTCGTAGCCCAGACACGCCATTTTGCTGAGGTCTGCGCTGTAGCGTTTGCGGTAGGTTTTGTGAAAAGTGATGATTTGCGGATCGTGGTAATTGAAATAACTCGGCAAGGCAACTAAAAATGGTTGATTTCGGATCTCAGGGGCATCGAGTTCTTTGTAATCGAGCCAATCTTTATGTCCTGCAACGAGCAGCATACTGTCGGCAACAGCAGCTTTGAGCAGTGCAGCCACCTTGGCCCGATTTGAACTGAAACTCACGACCAATTGAGGAGCACCAATGGTTTTGAATTTATTGTAAGTTGTCCAGGTAGCTTCTTGAAGTTTAAGTTTGGACTGCGCGGTAGAAACAGCACTAAATGCGGTTTTAAATTGTTGCTCAAGGCGTTCATCAGGCTCTAGCGGACTGTTGATAAGGATGACTGTATGACCTTGATAATATTGATGGATGTGCTTGGCTAAATTTTCTACGAGAACTTGGTCAGGTGTTGTGTAAGCTATAAAATTAGGAGCCATCTGGACAATTGACGCAGGCATTTGGACCGGAAAAACAACCGGAATATGTTGTTGCAGCGCAAAAGAAGCTACGGTGCGTGCTTGTTTCTCTTGCAGAGGTGAAAAAATCAGGTCTATTGTTTTGAGCTCCGGACTTTGCAAGATTTGGTCGAGGCTAGGTTTGAGGGAGTTGTCGTCGTAGACAAATACTTTTGCTTGAAGCCCGCGCTGTTTAAGGGTGTCTAGTGCCAATTTGAGGCCCATATAGTAATCGAGTGCAGCGCTTGAGATAAAACGGTTATTGGCAGCTGCAGAGTCTAGTTGAAAAGGTAGAAAAACAGCAATGTTATAGCTTTCTTTGGTCTGAACAGGAAAAATAAATTTGGTGATTTGTGGGGGTATTGGTGCAGGAATTTTTGGTGCGGCTACAGGGGGCTTGGGGGCTTGCTTTACGGGAACCAAAATTTGTTGACCAGGACTGACTCTTGAACTACTTAAGTGATTGATTGCCATTAAAGTATCAACCGAAACCATATATCGCTTTGAAATGGCGTAGAGGTTTTCTTTTTCTAGAACAGTATGCTTTACGATGGAATCTGTGAGTTTGGGCGCGTTGACAACCGCTGGAACCGGTATTTGAAGGGGCTGGGCCAAATCAAAAGGTAAAACGATATTTTGAATGCGCACAATTTGACCTACTTTCAGACCAGCTTTAGCGCTCGGATTCCAGAGATAAAGTGAATCGAGGGGAGTTTCATATAGGCGCGAAATTGCGGATAGCGTTTGTTGTGCTTGAACTTTGTGGTTGATGGTTCCGCGCTTAACAGGAATGAGCAGCTGCTCGCCGGCAATGACGCCTCTTTCGAGGCCAGGGTTGAGCTGCAACAATTGATCAATATCTGTCGAAAACAGTTCTTGAAGCGCATTGAGCGTTTGCCCTTCTTGGATGGTGTATTGGTAGAATTTGGCGCCGTTTTGCTCAATGATTGGCACACTCTGAGCTATGGCTTTTAAAAAACCACAGCAGACCAAGCAAAAGAGCAGCGCGTGTTTCATTTTATTCCCATTCGATTGTGGCGGGTGGCTTTGAACTGATGTCGTAGGTGACCCGATTGATACCGCGCACCTGATTGATGATGCGGTTCGATATTTTAGCCAAAAATTCATAGGGTAAATGCACCCAATCGGCGGTCATGCCGTCGGTGGAGCTCACTGCCCTTAGTGCAACCGCATTTTCGTAGGTGCGTTCGTCGCCCATGACGCCAACTGATTGGATGGGCAAGAAAATGGCACCCGCTTGCCAAACGCTGTCGTAAAGACCGTCTTCTTTGAGACCATTAATGAAAATTGCATCGACTTCTTGTAAAATGCGCACTTTCTCGGGGCTGACTTCACCTAAAATACGGATACCAAGACCGGGACCAGGAAAAGGATGACGGCCTAAAATGCGCGCATCGATTTGCAATGAACGACCAATACGACGCACTTCGTCTTTAAATAAAAGCCGAAGGGGTTCGACAACCTGAAGTTTCATGTAGTCGGGCAAACCGCCAACGTTGTGGTGTGATTTAATGGTCTGAGAAGGGCCTCCGGTAGCCGAAACCGACTCGATGACATCTGGGTAAATGGTGCCTTGCCCCAGCCATTTGGCGTTCTCGACTAATTTGGATTCTTCGTCAAACACATCGACGAATACTTTTCCAATTGCTTTTCTTTTAAGTTCAGGATCAGTGAGGCCAGAAAGTGCATCGTAAAAACGTTGTGAGGCGTCGACACCTTTTACGTTTAAGCCCATGCCTTGGTAAGAGGCCAATACATCTTGGTATTCGTTTTTACGCAACAAACCGTTGTCGACAAAAATACAATGAAGATTTGAGCCAATTGCTTTGTGCAAAAGCACAGCTGCAACCGAAGAATCAACGCCGCCAGACAAGCCGAGTATGACTTTATCCTGACCTAATTGGGCTTGTAAGCGCGCGGTGGTTTCTTCGATAAATGAATCGGGCGTCCAGTCACAGGCGCAATGACAGACGTCGACAATGAAGTTTTGAAGTAAGGTTTTGCCCTCCGTAGAGTGATATACTTCTGGGTGAAATTGAATGCCAAAGGTTTGCTCGCCCTCAATGGCGTATCCGGCTACTTCAACGTCTTGGGTAGAACAAATAATTTGATAATTAGCAGGTATTTTTTTGATGGTATCGCCGTGCGACATCCAAACTTGAGAACCTTGGGTGAGGCCTTTGGTGAGGATATTGGTGTTGTCGACAAAATTCAGGTGTGCCCTGCCGTATTCACGGGTGTTGGACGGCAAAACTTCGCCGCCAAAATGATGAGACAAATATTGTGCACCAAAACAAACACCCAAAAGCGGCAACTTGCCTTTAATGGCAAAGAGGTCTGGGCGCGGCGCCTGTGGGTCACGGACCGAAAATGGACTGCCCGATAAAATAACGCCTTTGACGTTGCTTCCAAGCTCAGGGATTTTGTTCCAAGGATGGATTTCACAATAAACGTTCAGTTCGCGGATTCTTCTGGCAATCAGTTGGGTATATTGAGAACCAAAATCGAGGATTACAATTAATTCATGCATGCCACAAAGATAGCTGAAATAGCAAATTATTTGGGCTAAAAATCCATAGAATTCATTAATTTTGAAGTTCGCTAAATTGAACACACTCATGATCGGAGATCTACTCAAATCCATTTTCGGAGACAAGACCGCAAAAGACCGTAAAGAATACTGGCCTTTCGTTGAAAAAGCCAATGCCGCATGGCAAACTATCCAAAACCTCTCAGACGACCAACTCCGCGAAAAAACACGCGGTTTTCAAGCCCAAGTGAGCCAAAGTGTAGCCGCTCTCGAAGAAGAACTTACTGCACTTCAAACCCAAGCCGCTGACCTCAGTACGCCTTTCGAAGAAAAAGAAAAACTCTACGACCAAATTGATCAAATGGTGCAAACCATCGATGAGCGCATCGAAGAAGAATTGCTCCTTATTTTGCCAGAAGCTTTTGCCGTAGTGAAAGAAACCGCCCGCCGTTGGGCCGAAAATGGCCAACTGAGCGTAAGCGCCACCGATTTTGACCGCGAACTCGCCGCAGCCAGAGACGGCATCTCAATTGAAGGAGACCGCGCCATCTGGCATTCCGAATGGACCGCCGCTGGCAACCTAATCAAATGGGCAATGGTTCATTACGATGTTCAGCTCATGGGAGGTGCCGCTCTACACCGCGGCAACATCGCCGAAATGCAAACCGGTGAAGGAAAAACCTTAGTAGCAACCCTTCCTGTTTACCTCAATGCACTCTCGGGCAAAGGTGTTCACGTCGTTACGGTCAACGACTACCTTGCCAAACGAGATGCCGAATGGATGGGGCCGCTCTACGAATTCCATGGCTTGCGCGTAGACTGCATCGACAAGCACCAACCCAACTCTCAGCGCCGCCGCCAAGCCTATTTGGCCGACATCACTTTCGGAACCAACAACGAATTCGGTTTTGACTACCTCCGCGACAACATGGCTGGTCACGTCGACGACATTGTGCAGCGCAAACACCACTTCGCTATTGTCGATGAGGTCGATTCCGTCCTTATTGACGACGCCCGTACACCGCTCATTATTGCAGGTCCTACGCCAAAAGGCGACGAACACGAATTCCACGAACTCAAGCCGCGCATCGAACGCGTTGTAGAAGCCCAGAAAACATTCGTACAGCAGTGTCTTAACGACGCCAAAAAAATGCTAAGCGTTATCAACGAACCCAACCCCGATAAAAACGAACAAAAGCGTTTGCTCGAGGAAGGTGGCATTGCGCTTTTACGCGCCCACCGCGGTCTACCTAAAAACCGTGCACTCATCAAATTCTTATCTGAGCCCGGCATTAAAGTTCACCTCCAAAAAACCGAAAACTTCTACATGGCCGAACAAGGCAAAAACATGAAGAAGATAGACGCTGAGCTTTTCTTTGTAATCGACGAAAAAAACAATTCCATCGAGCTCACCGATAAAGGTATTGATTTGGTTTCGGGCAAAGACGACCGCGATTTCTTTGTGATGCCGGACATCGGCGCTGAGATTGCCAAACTGCAAAAAGAAGCCCTTGCCAAAGAAGCTTATTTGGAACGCAAAGACGCTTTGGTGAGGGAATATTCCATCAAATCAGAGCGCATTCACTCCGTAAGCCAATTGCTGCGTGCCTATACCCTCTTCGAGAAAGAAGTGGAATACGTCATTATGGATGGCAAAGTCAAAATCGTCGATGAATCTACCGGTCGTATCATGGAAGGTCGTCGTTATTCAGACGGCCTGCACCAAGCCATTGAAGCCAAAGAAAATGTAACGGTAGAAGCAGCGACCCAAACTTACGCCTCCATCACTTTACAGAATTATTTCCGCATGTACCACAAATTGGCGGGCATGACCGGTACGGCAGAAACCGAAGCCCGCGAATTCTGGGACATCTACAAACTTGACGTCGTGGTGGTCCCGACCAACCGCCCTACTTCGCGTAAAGACCAAGACGACTTCGTCTATAAAACAGCCCGTGAAAAATACAACGCCATTATTCTAGAAATCGAAGATTTAGTCGCCAAAGGCCGTCCAGTATTGGTGGGTACTACTACCGTCGAAATCTCTGAGTTACTCTCGCGCATGCTTCAAATGAAGAAAATTCCGCACCAAGTACTCAACGCAAAATACCACCAAAAAGAAGCCGAAATTGTGGCCAATGCCGGTTTGGCTGGCACCGTTACCATAGCCACGAACATGGCCGGTCGCGGTACCGACATCAAATTGGGCGAAGGCGTGAAAGAATCGGGCGGTTTGGCAATTATTGGAACCGAACGCCACGACTCCCGTCGCGTTGACCGCCAGCTGCGCGGGCGTTCTGGTCGTCAAGGTGACCCGGGGTCTTCGCGTTTCTTTGTCTCTTTAGAAGACGACCTCATGCGCAAATTTGGCTCTGAACGTATAGCCGCCATCATGGACCGCATGGGCCTCAAAGAAGGCGAGGTTATTTCTGCCAATATGGTTTCCAAATCCATCGAGCGCGCACAGAAAAAAGTAGAAGAAAACAACTTTGGGATGCGCAAGAATTTGCTCGAATACGACGACGTTATGAACGCACAGCGAAAGGCCATCTACCGCAAGCGCCGCAACGCTCTCTATGGCGATCGCCTCGATATCGATATCGACAACATGTTCTATGACCACTGTGAAAACACCATAGCAACTTACAGCAAAGCACCTTATCAAGAATTTGAAATGGAGCTTTTGCGCCTCATAGGTATCGAAACACCGGTCAGTGAAGCAGAATACCAGCAATTAAGCGCCGTAGAACTCACCAACCGCGTCTATGCTGCGCTGCGCGAATCCTATGACCGCAAGTGTGAAAAAATTGCGCGCATGGCCTATCCTCAAGTGAAGCATGTATTCGAGACCATGTCTGCACAATATAAAAACATTGTTTTTCCGCTCACTGACGGCCGTCGCCAAATGCAACTCATTGTCAATTTAGAAGAAGCTTACCAAACCGAAGGACGCGCCATTTCCAAGTACTTCGAGCGCAATGTGCTTTTGAGTAAAATCGATGACGAATGGAAAGAACACCTCCGCGAAATGGATGACCTCCGCTCGGCAGTGCGCAACGCCCAATACGAGCAAAAAGATCCCTTGGTTATTTACAAACTAGAATCCTATGAGCTTTTCCGCAGCATGCTCAATCGCCTCAACGAAGAAGCCCTCGACTTACTGATGCGCATGGATATTCCGGTAGAGCAACAAATACAGAGTACCAACCAAGAAGACCACCAAAACAACTACGCCAAAGCACAAACCAACAGTTTGCCAACGCCGAATCAACAGGCCATTGCCAATTCAATGCCCAACGCGCCAGAGCGAGAAAAAAAACAACCGGTTGTCGCTGAGCAAAAGATTAACCGCAATGACCCTTGTCCTTGCGGAAGCGGTAAGAAATACAAACAGTGTCACGGTCAATAAATGCATATTCCTTCCATTGGCATAGTCGGTTCCGGTAAAGTAGCACAAATGCTATTGCGCATGGCTCATGCTGCAGGCATTCCAATTTCTGGTATTTATGCCCGTGACCTCGACAGAGCTCATGAGTTGGCTAAAAAGTACAGCTGTTCTGTTTTTTCCGAACTCCATCACTTAAAGCCCGATCTTTTACTGCTCTGTGTATCGGATGATGCCTTGCCCCAAATCATTGGTTCGCTTGCGCCTCAACAAATTGCCGCCTACACCGCCGGAAGCCCAAGTATCAAGCTTTTTGAACACGCCCAACTTGGCGTCTGCTATCCTTATCAGTCCATTTCAAAAGGCCGTGAGCTCCTCGCCTCGGATATTCCTTTTATGATTGAAGGCAAAAACGACCTCGTACGCCAACGCATCACCGACTTTTTGCAAGCGCTCGGCGCGCAATTCCAAAATTGTGGCTCTGCCCAACGCGCGCAATACCATTTAGCAGGTGTTTTTGTCAATAATTTTGTAAATCTCATGCTTTTAGAGGCAAGTAAAATCTTACAAGATGCCCAGCTAGACATGACGCCAATGTATCCATTGCTTAATGAAACCATTGCCAAAGCCATTTTATTGGGCCCAGAAAACGCACAAACCGGGCCAGCCTTGCGCCATGACCACAACACCCTAGACCGCCATCGGGCCCAATTAAACCCCGAGCAGCTCGTTGTATACAATTGCCTGACCCAACGCATCCAAGACCTTTTCAAAAATGCTTAGCTACAAACAACGCCTCAATCACATCGATACTTTTATTTTTGATGTAGACGGCGTCTTCACGGACGGAAAAGTTTACCTCATCAACGACGAAATCGTTCGCGCGCTCAATTCCAAAGATGGCTATGCAGTTCAGTATGCTGTCAAGATGGGCTATCGCATCTTTTGTATAACAGGTGGTTCTTCACCAGAGGTCAAAAAAAGGCTCATGGGTTTGGGTGTCCATGACGTCTATTTAGCGTCTAAAAACAAACTCGAGCGCTACCAACAAATCAAAACCGATTACCAACTCACCGATCAGCAAATTGCCTATATGGGTGACGACATTCCCGATATTCCGGTTTTGAAGGTAGCTGGCCTCGCTGCCTGCCCACAAGATGCCGTGAGCGATGTCAAGGCCGTAGTGCATTACCAGAGCCCGTTCTTAGGCGGTAAAACATGCGTCCGGGATCTCATAGAGCAAACCATGCGCTGTCAAAACAAATGGCTCAGCGAACTTGCTTTTGAGTGGTAAGCCAATACGCATTTAATTCTTCAACCATTTTCAATTGATTGCTTGCCCGGCGCAAGTTATGCTCTGCGTCTTTGACTCTGTAATAGCGGTCATTTTCTAAATAATCGGTTAAAAAACGCAATGCTTGAACCATAATCACACCTGTTGCGGCGCCCCATAATGCATATGGATCAACGCAAAGTGCCTCTTCGATGACTTCGTAAATTTCCTTTCTAAATACGCTTTGACCCGCTAGAACATCCTCTCCAACAGAACAGTAAGAGCGAATCATGTCTCCATAATCGTAAAATGGGCTACCCAATTGTATGGTATCCCAATCGATAAGTGCACGGACTGTCTTTCCATTGGGATGGAATAAAAAATTGCTGAGTTTTGGATCGGCATGGATGAGCACCTGAGGCTGGTTTTCTAAAAATTGCTGCCAATTGAGTAGCATTTTCCAATTGGCTTCTAATTCTCGTATGACGCTCGTTGCCTTTGCTAATCTTTCAGGTAAAGCTGCTGCTTTGGCATAATCATAAGAAGCCATTCTTTTGGCGACATTTAAGAAGTCAGCAATTGGCGCTATCCAATTATGCGCATCCAACTTTGAAAGCGCAATATGAAATTCTTGCAGCGCTTCAACTGCCAATCGGGCATTCAACTCGGTGGCCACATACAGCGTAGTACCTGGTGAAATTGCCCGTGCCAACCGAAAAGTTTGACCTTCGGTCAAAAGCAGATATTGCCCTTCTCGAGTTGGTAAATAATGTAACGGAACAAGATTTGGAACTTCGATTTGTGCAGCTAAAAAAACGAGTTGTTCTTGGAGTTTGATTGGATCATTAAAAACGATGGTATTGACATTCTGTAAAATAAAATCAGCAGTTGGCGTGCGCACCAACCAAGTGCGGTTGATCAGGCCATTCTCTATAGGCATTATATTTGTGGAGGTCAGACCCCATTCGATATTGACCAACGCCTTTAAATCCATTTTGTAAATTGCGCTGGGTATATCGTTTTTTCTAACTGCAAAATGCGTTGCTGTGCCAATTTTAAATCGGCAGCATAGGTGATGCCAAACCACTCGGCAGGCATCGAAGTCGCAGTGACGAGGAGCTCGCCATTTTGAATCAATTGCTGAACGACTTTTGGTAAATAAACCTCGGCTGTTTGATCTTCGCTGTGCGCATCGAGAAATTGAATGACATGCGCTTTTAAATCAGTCAAAAAGGACGCATCAAACAACCATGCGTTCATGGAAATCAACGTATCTGGCGCAAAAATGCGTCCCTGCTCATCTTGAATGTCAGCACCGATTTGTTCGATGCGCAGTACTTCTTCTATTTCTTTTAAAAGACCTTCCTCTACCCTACATAAACCTCTAGTAACGGGCCCATTTGGGCTCAGCATTGGTGCGAGTTCATAAAGTAGCGCGGCATTTTGAACGCCGTTTTCTAAAAGTTGAATGGTACTTGCACAAATTCCTGAGCCGTAATAATCGTCGGCATTGAGCACTAAAAACGGGCCGTCCCAATGACCTGCTAAAAAATGCAAGGCATGAGCAGTGCCCCACGGTTTGGTTCGGGCTTGTTCCTGAATAAGGATTTCAAAGCGGCCCGGGCGCATCCATTTTTGTAGCTGTGTAGCAATTTGATCTTGCATCCCGGAGCGGGTAATGACAAAAACTTTTTCGAAACCTGCGCGCATGGCATCAAAACACGCATATTCAAACAAAAAATGTCCGTGTGCGCCAAAAGGTGCAATTTGTTTGGCACCGCCAAAACGCGAACCCAAACCCCCTGCTAATATGACTAATGCGGGTTTAATAGGTGGCATCTAAAGCAAATAAATCTGGCCTTGTTTTCCATTCGCCTTGGGTGAAATCAGGAATTTCTTGTGGTGCGCCATAATTGGAAATTGACTTTTCGGAAAGGGGTGTAATGGCATACCACGTTGCTAAGTCATAGACATCTAGTGGAAAAGGTTGGTTTTGTTTGATACACTCAATAAATGCGTTGTCCACGAAATAATCCATTCCGCCGTGACCCGAACTTTCGGCGGCGGCGGCGTTTTGTTTCCACAGCGGATGATCGTAAGCCTCAAGCCATTTTTGGGTGTTGTCCCAACGGTGCGAATGTTTCATGGCGTCTTCAAAATAGATGTGGCCTTGCTCGGGGTCTCCCCAGCCGAAGTCTTGCCAAATGCCTTTGGTGCCTTGTACTCTAAAACCTAAGTTGTAAGGACGCTGCAAGCTGGTGTCGTGCGTCAAAATAATGGTTTCGCCGTTGGCGCACTGTAAATGTGTGGTCACGACATCGCCTTGCTTGAATTCAATTTTTGCATTCGGATGCGTTGGGCCACCTTTTGGATGGTTAACGATGTAGTCGTGTAAGCCACGCGCTTTACTCGAAAACGAACTGAGCCAGACCAAACGGTTGCCACGGTTGAGCTTCAGCATGGTGGCAACAGGGCCAAGGCCGTGTGTTGGATACAATTCACCATTCCGATTCAGATAATGATTGGTGCGCCAAGCGGCTTCGCTGAATCCGTTGTCGCCGAATTCTACACCTGAATTATACGCGCTTTTGCCATCGTTGAACAAGACGCCACGCAAATCGTGCTCGTAGCCACCTTGTGCGTGCACAACTTCGCCAAATAGACCTTGGCGCACCATATTTAAAATGGCCATGACATCGCGGCGGTAGCACACGTTTTCGAGCGGCATGATGGGCACTTTTGTCTGCTCAGCGGTCTTAACGTAGGTCCAGCAATCTTCTAGTTTGAGTGCACCGCCAACTTCCATACCCACAATTTTGCCGGCTTTCATAGCGGCAATGCCGTGTGGCAAATGCCATTCCCAAGGAGACGATACAAAAACGGCATCGATGTCAGTTCTTTCCAACAAGTTAAGGTAATCAGTTGGGCCATTTTGATAAACCGCTGGCTTAGGCCAACCCGCTTTTTCGATGAGCGCGAGCGCAGCGTTCACCATGCGCGGATTGGGATCAGCAAGCGCAATGATTTCGACGTCCGAGCGTTTGAGCATTTCTTCGATGTGGGTTTGCCCTCTGAAACCAGTTGCGATGAAACCGATGCGCACCTTAGATTTGGTACCAGCATTAAAAGAAAGTACTTGTTGAGGGAGCAATAGTGCGCCGGCGCTAAGCACACTCGTTTTATGGATAAATTCTCTTCTTTTCAAGTTTTTTCTTGAAAGATAAAAAAAAGCTCCCTTTTAAAACCGCTTCAATATGTTAAAAAATCAGACGAACCTACTTTGTAAAATCTAAATTGTAGGTAAATGCGGTCCAAAACGTATGGTTGCGTTCCATGTGCAAACCATCTACTTTGACCACAAACTGATTGAGGTAGCCCATTTGGATACTTAAATCTTTATTGAACTGATAACCAACTGCACTTATGAAGCGGTTTTGATCTAAAATGTTTTTTCCAATTCCTTGGCCAAAACCTATAAAAACCTCATCATTCACATTTAAAAACAAGCCTTTTTTTTGCGCAACAAAAGACTTTTGCAATGGAAGCAATACTTGTGCACGGTAGCGAATCCGTTGCCTAAATTGGGTATCGATCCACCTTTGTTCGAGTCTGTAACGTTGTTGGACTTGTAAATTACCAACTGCCTGCTTCAAAATGACTTGCTGCCACAAACGGTTTTCATTGGTCTGATTGGCAATTGGCTGAGCGCCATAAGGGTAAGAGATGATCCAACCATAACCACCCGAAATCGTTACCTCAGGGTTCAATTTGTAGTCCAAACCAATCCTAGCCAAAGATTGCTGCCATGCAGCAAAGCCATCTGCACGGCGAAATTGGTATTCCGTGTGAAAGTCCCATTTGTCAGACAAATGATGATTCCCTTGATAAACGGACCAAGTATGAAATTGATCGTCGATTGTTTTTTGAGATAAAATTGGTTCTAATCCAAAAAAAAGGAATGCACAAGTCAATAAGAATGGAATGGCTCTTTCACACTTAAATATTATAATCTTCACTTTTCAAAACTATTAATAAAAATTATACAACATCCTTCTAATTCATAGCTGTATCGAAATATTATATCGTAATCCTTATCTTTGTTGCCTATGCAATCAACCAATTTACTTTCAACCAACACACAAGCCTATATCGAACTCGAAGACCGCTATGGTGCTCATAACTATCACCCACTACCGGTGGTATTAGAAAAAGGCGAAGGCGTATACGTTTGGGATGTCGACGGCAAAAAATACTTTGATTTCTTGTCGGCCTATTCAGCAGTCAACCAAGGTCATGCGCATCCAAAAATTACGCAGGCGCTCATTGAGCAAGCTCAAACACTCGCCCTTACCTCGCGCGCTTTTTACAACAATTGCCTCGGCGACTACGAAAAATTTGTGACTCAATATTTTGGCTTTGACAAAGTTTTGCCCACGAATACCGGTGCCGAAGCCGTTGAAACCGCCATCAAATTATGCCGCAAATGGGCCTATGAAAAAAAAGGAATCGCGGAAAACCAAGCGCTAATTGTGGTGTGTGAAGGCAACTTCCACGGACGTACCACCACAATTGTTTCTTTTTCTTCTGACCCAGACTCCAACAAAAATTTTGGTCCGTATCCTGCCGGATTTATTTCTATTCCCTACGACGATATCGACGCACTTAAAGAGGCTATGTCGCAGCCAAATGTGGCTGGTTTTCTCGTAGAACCTATACAAGGTGAAGCCGGTGTGTACACGCCATCTGAAGATTTCATGCGCCAAGCACGTGCACTTTGTACCCAAAACAACGCCCTGTTCATTGCCGATGAAGTTCAAACCGGAATTGCCCGCACCGGAAGCTTACTAGCTGTATGCGGCAACTGCACTTGCCAGACGAAATGCGAACGACAACCCGCCACCTATGCACGCCCTGATATCCTTATATTGGGAAAAGCACTCTCTGGTGGAGTGTATCCAGTTTCAGCAGTTCTTGCCGACGACGCCATCATGATGGTCATTAAACCAGGCCAACACGGTTCAACATTTGGTGGCAACCCCATCGCAGCCAAAGTAGCCATTGCCGCACTTACCGCCATCGACGATGAAAAACTTATTCAAAATGCGCGCAAGCTCGGTGAAATTTTTAGAAAAGAAATGCAGCGCATCATTGCCCAGCATGACTTATTGATCAAAGTTCGCGGCAAAGGCTTGCTCAATGCAGTTGTCGTCAATGACAGCCCCGACTCAGATACCGCATGGCGCTTGTGTGTGGCACTCAAAGAAAATGGTTTGCTCGCCAAACCCACCCACGGCAATATCATTCGCTTTGCGCCGCCGCTCATCATTACCGAGAAACAACTGCTCGAATGCGTGCAAATCATCGAAACAACTGTCCAACAATTTACAAAATAAGATACCTTGGCAACACCTATTAAATTTGGAACCGATGGCTGGAGAGCCATTATTGCAGAGGACTTCACCGTCGAAAACGTAGCACGCGTCACCGAAGCCACCGGTATTTGGCTCAAAGCGCGCTTTGACAAGCCAACTGTGGTACTCGGCCACGACTGCCGTTTTGCCGGAGAGCTATTCATGGAAACCGCTGCCAAAGTACTTCTGGCGCAAGGCATTCAAATCAAAATGGCGCGCGGTTTTGTCTCTACGCCCATGATATCCTTGGCTACCAATCAGCTCGGTTGTGAAATTGGAATCATCTTGACTGCTAGCCACAACCCGCCCTCTTATAACGGCTTCAAACTCAAAGCCAAATTTGGCGGGCCCTTGGAGCCAGAGAAAGTCAATGAAGTCGAAGCGCTCATTCCAGATGTATGCCGCATCGATTTTAAAGCCACAGACCTCAGCGCTGCATTACAAAGGGGCCAATTAGAAGAAATCGACATCGAAACCCGTTACATCGATCACGTTAAAGCCAATTTCGATTTAGCGGCCATCCGCAATTCTGGGCTCAAGTTCATGTACGACGCCATGTACGGTGCCGGCCAACGCGCCTTGCCGTTGGTATTGCCAGAGGTTGCGCTATTGCATTGTGACCACAACCCTTCTTTTAGAGGAACCGCCCCAGAACCTATTGCCAAAAACCTACAAGAATTGGCGCAAACCATCCAAGCCAGAGGCGATATCTCTTGCGCTTTGGCCACCGATGGCGATGCAGACCGCATTGGTTTGTACAACAGCCACGGTGAATTCGTCGATTCACATCACATCATTTTGTTACTGATCCACTACATGGTCAAATACAAGCAAATGAGCGGAAAGGTGGTCATCGCATTTTCTGTAACACCTCGTGTAGAAAAACTTTGCAAACATTACGGTCTCGAGCTCGAAGTCACTAAAATAGGCTTCAAAGAAATCGCAAACATTATGATCAAAGAAGACGTATTGTTGGGCGGCGAAGAATCGGGTGGTATTGCTGTCAAAGGACACATTCCAGAGCGCGATGGCATATGGATGGGCCTCATCATTTGGGAGTTCATGGCGAAATCAGGCAAAACGCTCGATGAGCTCATTGCTGAGGTTTATAACATCGTTGGACCCTTCCAATTTGAACGCAATGACCTCCACATCACTGAAGCACTCAAGCAAAAAATCATTGCCAACTGCAAAGCAGACAACTACAAATCATTTGGCAAATATCAAGTCAGAGAGGTACAAACCATTGACGGCTTTAAGTATTTCTTTGACGACGAGCGTTGGGTCATGATCCGCCCATCGGGAACCGAGCCCGTTTTAAGAACCTACGCAGAGGCCCCAACCCTTGCAGAAGTTCGAGAAATCCTCAACGCAACCGCCGAGGCGATTTGTAACTAACCCAAGGCTACATCTAAGATCATCATGACTAAGAAGCCGCCGATGAAGCCCAAAACCGCGACGTCTGTGTATTTGTCGCGTTGGGTTTCGGGAATTACCTCCTCCACCACCACAAAAATCATGGCGCCAGCGGCAAAAGAAAGCGCGAAAGGCAAAATAGGTTCCATATAGATGACTGCCATTGCGCCAATGACGCCCGCTATTGGCTCAACTATGGCCGAAAGTTGGCCATACATGAAGCTTTTGGTGCGGCTCGCTCCCGCTCGCCGCAGCGGCATAGCCACGGCAAAGCCTTCGGGAAAGTTCTGAATACCAATTCCAATAGCCAGTGCAATTGCGCCGGCAATGGTTGCACCTTCCATGCCGTTGGCTGCAGCACCAAACAAAACGCCAACGGCGAGTCCCTCGGGAATGTTGTGTAATGTGATTGCTAGAACGAGAAGCGTGGTTTTGTGTAACTGCGTCTTGACACCTTCCGTTTCATTGTCATTGAAATTAATGTGCAAATGCGGTAGCTTTTTGTCCAAAAAAAACAAGAACAGCGCCCCAAACAAAAAACCAATGGCCGCTGGCATCCAAGGTGCACTGGGGTACAAACGTTCTGAGAGTTCTATGGAAGGCATGAGTAAGGACCAAAAACTCGCCGCCACCATAATACCACCCGTGAAGCCGAGCATGCCATCGAGTACGCCGCGGTGCATATTTTTGAAGAAAAAGACCAAGCTTGCTCCGGCAGCGGTTATCAACCAAGTAAAAGTAGTTGCCAGAAAAGCAGCAAAAATAGGATCAATGTGTGTAAAGAAGTGCTCGAGCTGTTGCATACACAACAAATTTAATCAAAACCTACTGTTTTTGCTTTATTGCGCATAGAAGTGGCTACCGCTGTACCAAAATCATCAGTTTTCATTGTGCTGGCCTTGGCTTTTTCAGCCTCAATATATTTACTTCGTTCCACCTCTAAGCGTGCCATTTCCTTTTGAATTACGGTACGTTCTGCCGTTTTTTGTTGCACGAATGCTTTTCGCTGTTCGGCGTTCATGCCTTTCATTTCTGCTGGAAGCTCTTCTTCAGTTAACTGAAGTATTTTGGTGGAATCTGCTAAGTTGGCATCCACCACATCCCATTTATCGTTTTTATAACTCGACTTTGACTTGACTAAATAGCGCTCGGTTTCTACCGTTTTGGAAACGCCAAATGCATTTGCATCTTGAGACAATTGCTTGGACTTCGATTCTACAGCCACTGATCCGTAACCGATATAGGTGCTATTGAGCAAGCGATTCTGCTCGATTATTTGGTCGTCAAAAGGGGTTTCAATTTGCTGAACAGCCACGTTGGCATCGATATTAAAATAATCGCCTTTTGCGCAATCGGCCCCGCTCTTCCAACCTAGGTTAATGCCTTGCAGACGCTCTCCACAAAAAATAGTACTGATCAACACATTTTTCTCTGCCGCGAGTTCACAGGCTACCGAAGTCGAGATAGGCCCTTGCTTGAAAGATTCATTACCTGCAATATAGATTAGTTTGAGGTCTTGCGGACTGCTTGACCAATTGAGTTCTTTGAGCGAAGATACAATGACTGCTGGACAATATTCGTCGCCACCGCTAGTGCGCAAGCCAAAGAGTTTTTCGGAAACCAAATCGAGGTCTGTCGAAAAGTCGAGTTGTTTGCGAACGTAATTTTGAGCAGCTGGAATGCTGGTGTTGCCGTAATCGTACATGGCAATTTCAAGCGTAATTGGAGCGCCTTGGTAGGTCAGCGTTGAGGCTTCATTGACTATGGCCCAAATGCGTGACTTCGCTTGATTGAGCAAGCCGTCCATACTGTTTGAGGTATCGAAAAGAATGACGAGCTGTACTTTGCGCTGCGCAATTGAGTAGGAACTAAAAAAGAATAAAATGGAAAAGATAAAGAGTTGTCGCATGGTTCAAATTTGGCGCTTTACTACCAAAATGATGCCAGAATACTACAAATCAAAAACTTGTATGGCCAAGTGATAGCCGGCAAGGCCAAAACCAAAAATACAGCCTTTACATACCGGACTTAAAAGTGAGTCGTGTCTGAAACTTTCTCTGCCTGCAATATTTGAAATATGCACCTCAACTACCGGTGTGGAAATAGCGGCAATGCAATCGCGCAGTGCAACACTTGTGTGCGTATAGCCACCTGCATTCAAAATGATGCCGTCGGCCTTTGACTGCTGAAGCGCAGTGATTAATTCACCTTCGACATTCGACTGAAAGTACGTAAGTTCATGCGAAGTTTTAGTTTTGAGGTCTTCAAAAAAAGCTTCGAATGTGACATTGCCATATATTTGTGTTTCTCGGGTACCGATTAGGTTGAGATTTGGGCCATTGACAACGAGCAACTTCATAAACAATGCATTGGGAGCGCTATATTAAGGATTTTGTTTCATATCTGAAAATAGAAAAGGGTTTGGCGCATAATTCCATGCTTGCCTATGAACGCGATGTCCGCTTATTAGCTGCTTACTTTGAAGGCGAAAAGCTAAAGCCCGAGCAAGTCACTTATGAGGCACTTATTGGTTTTGTGACGCAACTCTACGACCTTGGCCTAAGCGCGCGCAGCCAAGCGCGAATCATTTCGGGAATCAAGCAATTTTTCCGCTATTTAATTCTCGAACGCTACACAGATAAAGACCCCTCTGCCTTACTTGAACAACCCAAACTCGGTCGTAAATTACCCGAAGTTTTGACCATAGAAGAAATTGATGCCCTGCTAGAAGCAATTGACCTAAATAGTCCCGAAGGCGAGCGCAACCATGCCATGCTCGAGACACTTTACAGCTGTGGTTTGCGTGTTTCAGAGCTCATTGGACTGCGCTTCTCTGATTTGTACTTTGACGAAGGATTCATAAGGGTGATCGGGAAGGGCAATAAAGAGCGCTTAGTTCCAATATCGCAGCAAGTGGAGACAGAAATCAAGGCGTACACAGCCCAATCAAGAGCTGAATTAAATATCCAAAAAGGCCAAGAACATTTTGTATTTCTCAATCGGAGGGGAGCTGCCCTGACGCGCGTCATGATTTTTACGATCATTAAGCAACTCGCTCAAAAAATGAGGCTTAACAAGCAAATTTCTCCGCATACTTTTCGACATAGTTTTGCAACACATTTGATTGAGGGTGGCGCTAATTTAAGGGCCGTGCAAGAAATGCTCGGTCACGAATCTATCACAACTACAGAGATTTACACGCACCTGGACCAACGCTTTTTGCGTAAAGCTATTCTCACGCATCATCCAAGAAATGCCACTAAATAGTAAACTTTGTTGAAAAAGGCTACTATTTTGTGCTTAATGCATTTGTAGTATTGTAAAAAGTTGTTATCTTTGCATCCGCTTTTGTAATTACACGTAATAATTTAGACATGTCACGAGTTTGTCAGTTAACAGGAAAGTCAGTGATGGTTGGAAACAACGTATCGCACTCAAATCGCAAGACCAAGCGTCGTTTTTATCCGAACTTGATCACGAAGAAGTTTTTCGTTCCTGAAGAAGATAATTTTATCACTTTAAAGATTTCTGCGGCTGCTTTGCGCACCATCAACAAAAAAGGAATCTCTGCTTGCTTGAAAGAAGCTCGCCAAAAAGGATTTTTGAAATAACCTGTTGGGAAACAGAATAAATAGTTAAGAAAATGGCTAAGAAGACAAAAGGCAACCGCATCCAAGTAATTCTCGAGTGCACCGAGCACAAAGAATCTGGCATGGCTGGTACATCACGTTACATCACAACCAAGAACCGTAAAAATACGCCTGACCGTATGGAGATTAAAAAATACAATCCCATCCTTAAGCGTATGACTGTCCATAAAGAAATTAAATAAGTAAGTCATGGCAAAGAAAGTAGTTGCATCACTCCAGAAAGGTGGAGGTAAAGAACATACAAAGGTGATCAAAATGGTCAAGTCTGAAAAGTCTGGCTCTTACACCTTCAAAGAAGAAATCGTACACAACGACAAAATTAAAGAGTGGTTTGCGAAAAACTAATCTCAATTTGTATCCCTTTAAAAGCTTCCACTTCGGGAGCTTTTTTTTTACCTTAGCAAATGGGCCTATTTGATTTTTTTTCGAAGTCTAAAAAAGAAACCCTTGATCCCGTTCAAAAAGAAACCCTTGATCAAGGACTGGAGAAAACCAAACAGACGTTTTTCTCCAAACTCACGCGTTTGCTTGTTGGCAAAAGCCGTGTTGATCAAGACGTCCTCGACGAACTCGAAGAAATACTCATTACCGCAGATGTCGGGGTCGAAACCACCCTTAAAATTATTGAGCGCATCGAGGCACGGGTTTCCAAAGACCGCGTCATCAACTCAGAAGAACTCAATCAGATCCTGCGCGACGAAATCATTGCACTTTTAGAAGAAAATGCTGCCAATTTTGAAGGCCAACTCAAAGTAGACAAGCCTCAAGACAGCAACCCATACGTATTAATGGTTGTAGGTGTCAATGGCGTTGGCAAAACCACCACTATTGGCAAACTCGCTTACCAGATGAAACAAGCTGGCTTGAAAGTAGTATTGGGTGCCTCAGATACCTTTCGGGCTGCTGCCGTGGACCAACTTATCATTTGGTCTGAACGCGTTGGCGTACCAATTGTACAGCAAGGTATGGGCGCTGACCCCGCAAGTGTGGCTTTTGATGCCCTGCAATCGGCCAAAGCACAAGGTGCAGATGTCGTCATTATCGACACCGCTGGGCGCCTACACAACAAAGTCAATCTCATGCAAGAGCTTTCAAAAATCAAGCGTGTAATGGATAAAGTGGTGCCCGATGCGCCGCACGAAATTCTCCTTGTTCTAGATGGCTCTACAGGTCAAAACGCCTACGAGCAAGCCAAGCAGTTTGCCCAAGCCACCGATATCAATGCGCTCGCGGTTACCAAACTCGACGGCACCGCAAAAGGAGGCGTGGTAATTGGGATTTCTGACCAAATGAAAATTCCTGTAAAGTATATTGGCGTAGGTGAAAAGATGGAAGATCTCCAGCTCTTTGACCGAAAAGCATTTGTAGAATCTTTGTTTCAAACAAAAGCCTAAACGGCCTATTCTTGCATGTTTTGCTGCGCCACATAAGTGGCATACTGCCCGTTTTTTGCCATTAAATCTTGGTGCGTGCCGCGTTCTACGACAACACCGTCATTGAGCACCAAAATTTGATCGGCCTGCCTAATTGTTGACAACCGGTGCGCAATGACAATAGATGTACGACCCCTCATGAGTTCTTCGAGTGCTTCTTGAACCAAGCGCTCAGAGGTGGTGTCGAGTGCAGAGGTGGCTTCGTCGAGTATCAAAATTGCCGGATTTTTAAGAATGGCCCTCGCAATGGCAATGCGCTGTTTTTGTCCGCCAGAAAGTTGTATGCCGCGGTCGCCAACTTCGGTTTGGAGTTCCGCAGGAAAAGAACTTATAAACTCCCAAGCATTGGCTTTTTTTGCCGCATCGATTACTTCTGTATCGCTTGCTTCAGGGCGTCCAAAACGGATGTTCTCCAAAATACTTCCAGAAAATAATAAGACCTCTTGCGGAACTATTGCCATTTGCTTGCGCAAGTCATGCAAATCGAGCGCTGCAGCGTCTTGATCTCCAAAATAAATCGTCCCAGCTGTTGGTTTATAAAATTGAAGGATCAAATTGGCAATTGTCGATTTTCCGGAGCCACTTTGCCCCACTAAGGCAAGGGTTTGATTTGGTTCTAATTGAAAATCGATTCCTTTTAATACCGTGACATCAGGACGTTGTGGATAGGAAAAAACGAGCTGCTCAAAACGAAGCGCGCCACTCAATTGATGACCAATTGCGTTCGGCTTTGGAAGCTGCTCTCCTTCTTCTTGTAATAAATCCAACAAATTTTCAGTGGCGCCAACCGCCTTTTGGACACTGGCATAGAGATCGGGAAGTGAGCCAATAGAAGCACCCATCATGATGGTGAACAACACAAACTGATAGAAACCTTCGGAGGCCAATTCTGGATGAGGTCCTTGGGTCATGAGCAAGCCTTTCCACACAATAAAAACAATGGCGCCGAATAAGCAAAAAATGATAAATGAAACAAATAAACCACGCCAAATACCGCTCCTGACATTGAGGTCACGGGTTTGCTGCGTACTTTTTTTGTATTTGCTCAGTAAAAACCATTCGTTGGTAAACGCCTTGACATTAGCAATGCCGGTTAGGGCTTCTTCTAGGACCGAATTAGAGGTGGCAATGTAGTCCTGAGCCTCTTTGCTGAGTTTGCGAATGTAGCGGCCAAAAAACACGGCAATAATGGCCATAACTGGCACTGTTGCCAACATGATCAAAGATAGTTTCCAAGAAATGAAAAACAAAAAGGCAATGCCGCCAAAAACAATAATAATTTGACGAAAGAATTCGGCAATTGTAGTGCGCAATACCTCTTGGATCTGGGCAATATCTGAGGCTACTCTCGAGGTGAGTTCTCCGACTTTTTGCCGATTGAAAAAATCCATAGGCATATAGACCAAGTTCTCAAACGCGTCGTTACGCATGTCTCGGAGGGCATTTTCGGTGACGTTATTGAACAAGACGACCCTTACAAATGAAAATACGCTTTGAAAAAAGAACAGGGCAAACAGCGCCAAAGCAATCTGATTGACATTGGAAAGATCGAGTAAACGTACCGCTTGTTCTGGATTGCTCGAGGCAGTCGAACTACCGAGCAGTTTACCCATAAGATAAGGAAACACCAAACCTGCCGATGTGCTCAAGACCAAAAAAATCCAGCCAATAAAATAAGTGCCCGCATAGGGCTTCAGGTAACGCAGAAAACGAGCGGCTTTGCGCCAGCTGTCTTTGGTTAGTTTGACTTTGGGTTCTTTTGTTTTTTTGGGTCTCATCATGGCACAAGTGCTTTGCAGTACAAATTTAACTTGCTTTCTTTGGGCATCGGCTTTTTTTCATGAATTTTGTCGAAAGAATTTGAATTTCTAAAAAATATACTATCTTTGCATTCCCAAAAACATTACAAATAACGACACGACATGAAAAGAACGTTTCAACCATCGGTAAGAAAAAGAAGAAACAAACATGGCTTCCGTAGCCGTATGGCCACTAAAAACGGTCGTCGTGTTTTGGCTGCGCGTCGTCGCAAAGGCCGTAAAAAATTAACCGTATCTGACGAACCAATGCACAAGCGTTAAGTCGCTAGTATAATTAATACTTCAAAGCTCTGTCCTATTGGTCAGGGCTTTTTTATTTTAAAAGAATAAGCAACCAGTGCTGACACAAAAAAAGGCCGCTATTGCGGCCTTTACTTCTTTCCAAAATTGTTGACTGATGGAAAGGAGGAATTATGCTGGAATCTTGGGTGCTGCAGCTAAAATAATCACATCGGTTTCAGTTGCAAATTTTTCAAAATTCTCGACAAACTTAGCGGCCAAATTTGCAGCCGTCTGGTCGTAAGCCGAGTTGTCGGCCCAGGTATTGCGCGGATTAAGGAGTTCTGAAGGGACACCTTCGCAAACGGTAGGAAACGCCAAATCAAAGAAAGGCATGAGTTCGTATTGAACATTCGCGAGCTTACCGGTAAGCGCTGCTGTGATCATAGAACGCGTATAGGAGAGCTTCATGCGCGAGCCCACGCCATAAGAACCACCAGACCAGCCGGTATTGATCAACCAGACATTGATATCGGTGCCGTCGATTTTATCGCCGAGCAATTTGGCATATTTAGCCGGATGCAACGGTAAGAATGCGGCGCCAAAACCAGCAGAAAAAGTGGTTGTTGGTTCTGTAATGCCAACTTCTGTTCCGGCTACCTTAGCGGTGTATCCGGACATGAAGTGGTACATGGCTTGTTCTTTGGTCAGCTTAGAAATCGGAGGCAAAACCCCAAAAGCATCAGCAGTTAAAAAGAAAATATTTTTTGGAGCTGCACCAATGGACGGAACTGCGATGTTGTCGATGTGGTGAATTGGGTATGAAACGCGGGTATTTTCTGTAATACTGTCATCTGAGTAGTCTGGTGTAGAAGACTCTTGCGGAAAACCAATGTTCTCGAGAAGTGCCCCAAAACGAATCGCGTCGTAGATTTGCGGTTCTTTCTCTCTGGAAAGATCGATGGTTTTGGCGTAGCAACCGCCTTCGAAGTTGAAAACGCTGTTGGCGCTCCAGCCGTGTTCGTCGTCGCCGATCAGGCGGCGATCTGGATCCGATGAAAGCGTCGTTTTTCCGGTACCGGACAAACCAAAGAAAATAGCGGTATCGCCGTCTTGGCCTATATTGGCAGAACAGTGCATAGAGAGCACGTTCTTTTGATGGGGTAATATAAAATTGAGGGCTGAGAAAATTCCTTTTTTAATTTCCCCAGTGTAGCCAGTGCCACCAATGAGGATCATTTTCTTGGTGAAATTTAATATCGCAAAATTATGCTGGCGCGTGCCGTCGATAGCAGGGTCAGCCAAAAAGCTCGGTGCACAGACAATATGCCACTCAGGGAGAAAATATTCGATTTCGTTGGGTTCAAGACGCAAGAACATATTGTGCGCAAAAAGGCTCGACCAAGGAAGTTCGGTTACCACGCGTATATTCATGCGATAAGTGGGGTCTGCACAAGCATAGACGTCGCGCACATAAATATCTTGCCCCGCGAGGTGCGCTTTCATGCGCTCGTAAAGTGCATCGAATTTGTCGGGTTCAAAACCAATATTGACATTACCCCACCAAACTGCGTTTTCTGTGATTTCATCGCGGACGATAAAACGATCTTTTGGTGAACGTCCTGTAAATTCGCCGGTTTCAATGGCTATAGCTCCGGTGTCTGTGAGCATGCCTTCGCCTAAAATGATGCAATCTTCAATGAGTTCTGCCGGCGTGAGGTTCCAAAATTGGTCTCCGGATTCGGTTAGGCCAATGCTTGAAGAAAGGTCGGCATTTTTACCGAATTTACCGTGTAATTCCATGGTATTTAATTAGGTTGTTTAACGGAACAAAATTACGATGCTTCAAGGGCTCAAACGATGATTTATATTAGATTTTTGTAAACAGTGTGTGTTCTTAAATGTGGAGAACTAAATTTGATTTTTTGTAAGATTTTTACTATATTAGAGTAAGTGTCAGAACTACACTTTGTGTTTTGAAAAGCGGCAAAATTTAGCTAGTTTTGATGTAAATGAAACGAATGCGCCTTTTCTCTTCTCTTCTCGTAGTCGCACTACTCGGATTTGCCGTAACAAGATTATTAACTTTCGAAAATTCTTCTTTGACTGGTTCCAAATTTAAATTTGAACTTCCAGCAAAATGGATAGGGGCTCCTTTTTCAGATTTGAATACCAAAGACCAAACCGGGCAAGTTCTTGGGTATAGAAAACACATTCAGGTCTTAAAAAATGACCTCCAACTACTGCCATTAGGACGCTTAGACCAGAAATTAGCTTGTTTAGCACTCGGTGGCAATTCTTCGGTTTTCACCGAAACCCTTGATCTTTATGCCGACCGCATGGCTTTTTTTGCGTCAGACTCCTTGCAAATTCCGGCCGCCGTCTCCAAATTCTACGGACTCACGGACCCCGAAACATGTATTTTTAGTTTACATGCCGCTGCGCCAAGCAGCAACCATATCCCAAAGTGGGCAGCAGAAAAGATTGCCTTACTCGACAGCACTGATCAGAACATCCTCGTCGTTTTTGGCGAGCAAAAAATCTTGAAAGAGATCGATACGTCTTTGTTTGATGCCATTATTTTGGCTCACGAAAACCATCCTATAGCCCAAGCACAAATTGCGCAGTTAATCATGGGTGGGCTGAGCACTGCAGGCCTTGAGGCCAATGGCAGATTGGGTATTTCCAGCCCCGAAGAAATTGGCCTAAAAAGTTCAGACCTCCAAGCCATGGACGCTATCGTGCAAAAAGGCATTACGGCGGGCGCCTACCCCGGTTGTCAGCTGCTCGTTGCCGTCGAGGATAAAGTGATTTGGCACAAAGCCTATGGCAAACAAGGCTATGAAGCAAATTCGCCAGAAATTGATTTGCGGTCTCTGTACGACATCGCGTCAGTCACTAAAATAGCCGCCTCTACCCTACTTGCCATGCAACAACACACCAAAGGCAAATTCAACCTCGATCAAACCATAGGTAATTACATTCCGGAGGTAGTGGGCAACTCACCATTTGCAGCCCTTAAAATCAGAGAAATCATGGCGCACCAGGCAGGTCTCACCCCCTGGATTCCTTTTTACAAGCGCACCCTCACCGATGGTTCGTGGAAAAGCAGTATTTACCAAACGACGCGTTCCGATGATTTTCCTACGGAGGTTGCCAAAGACATGTTTATTCATAAATCCTACAAAGACAGCATGTATGCCCAAATTTTGCGTTCCGAGCTTGGGCCCAAAAAATATGTTTATTCCGACCTCTGTTACTACTTTACACAGCCTATCTTAGAAAAAATGATCGGCGAAAGCCAAGCGAGCTACCTGCGCCGCAACATCTATTTACCGTTAGGGCTCAACCGCCTTCTGTATAAACCGCTCCCGACGTTTGCTGACAGACAAATTGTCCCGACCGAAGATGACCAAGCCTACCGCAAGCAACTATTGCGTGGCTATGTACACGACCCAGGTGCGGCTATGTTGGGCGGCGTGGCAGGTCATGCCGGTATCTTTTCGAACGCCTGGAGTCTTGCGCACATCATGCAACTTTTCTTGAACAAAGGCCACATGGCGGGCCAACGTTTCTTCTCAGAAACCACCTACAACGAATTCACCAAACAGCAATTTGCTGGCAACCGCCGCGCCGCCGGTTTTGATCGGCCAACTGCAAGTGGAGGTGGCACCTGCGATATATTGGCATCCCAAGTATCTTTTGGCCACTCTGGCTTCACGGGCACGCTTGCCTGGGCCGACCCAAAAAACAAAGTAATCTTCATCTTTCTGTCCAACCGCGTACACCCCAACCAAGACAACTGGAAACTCCGCGACCTCAATATCCGCACCGATTTACAACATGTGGTTTACGAGGCGTTAGCGAAGAGGGGGGGGTAAAATCACCTCACCACCAATACCTTCGCAAAGCGTTTTTGCTTGTTATTATATATCACCAAGGTATAGCTTCCGGCAGGTAGCTGCGTGGCAGCAATTTGGGGTGTGGTTTCGCCCATTTGAAGCATTTTGCCTTCACAAGACAAAATTTGGTAATTTACGTATTCATCTATATACGCCGCAGGAATATAGATTTGATCAGAAACGGGGTTGGGATATACTTGGAAAGATACGCCGGCACTTAGCTCTGTTGTACCCATGATGTAGTCGCAAACTTCTGAGTAGCTGGGTTTGTATGTCGCAAAATTGTTGTCTGAATAACAACGGAAAGGACCGCCTTCATTGCCGTCGACGGCACCGTCGAATTGGTCATAGGGTAGCAAGTAGTCGTGAAGGAAGCCTAAATTTTCAATGAGTGTATCAGTTAACCAGCCCAATGAAATATTCGTTGAATCACATTTCTCTGCAACTAAATATTTCCTCGTTTCATTGTTAATGACCAGAGTTCCGGTTTCTAAAATTTTAATTCGGCTGTTCTGAGGGGCAACATTTGTAAATGGTTGCTTGGCCATACGCCAGCTATCGCCAACTTGCGCATTGAAATTATAAAGTGTATCCCATTGATTTTGGTAGCGCAAATAGACCACGCCATTGGATTCGTAGGAATATTCTGTACCAATGCTGTATGACGTAATATCCATGCCCCAACCTAAACCATGAAAAGTTTTGGATAGTTTTTTGGTGACTTGCCCGTCAATAAGGGTGTCACCAGAATATGCAATATCAACATAGCCAGGAAAAAACCCGTAATAAGAATAATGCCATTGCGCGCCGTTAGGAGCCCAGTTTTGGGCAAAGGAAAATGTGGTAAAACAAATAAAAAATAAAAGTAGACGCATATTATTTTTACTGATTCACAAAATAAATCGAATTGACAACCATGAGTTTACCGCTTTCCCAGAAGCCGCGGAAAAGTGGATTGTCGATTAAATAGACAATAGTGCCGCGGCCGTATTGTACTGCTCCAGCGATATCCGCTTCGGATTGCTGTTTCTTGACGCGCGCGCCTACAAATCCGTTGACCGCTTGGGCATCTTTTTGAAGTTCAAAAACGGGCTTGCCGTCGAGTTCGTAAACGGTGGCGCCTTGGCGTAGGGTATAGTAAAAATCGTAGCCAAAAGCCATTGGGTTGCTTTTGTCTAAATTGCACGGGTAAATAGCGCCAATAATGTTATCAGAGATTTGATCGCGCTCTTGGTTGCCAAAAGCCACAGGCGTGGCCGCGCCGGCTGCGCTTTCTTTGCGCTTGAGACCAAAGCCTTCTTGATCGGCAAGTGCATCCACCGCGCCGCCCGTAACAATCAGGGTGCCACCCTCTCGAACCCACTTTGTAAGTGCTGCATTGCCTGCTATATCGTAGCCGCCTTCAGGTACAAATAAAACATCGAGGCTTGTTAGGGCTGAATTTAGGTCTTCTGAAAAAATGAGGTGGGCTGGTTTATTGAGTTGTTGCTCAAAGAAATGCCAGATTTCACCAACATTCAGTGAAGAGAAGTCTTCGCCGGCTAGGATACCCACTTTTGGATTAGGCACCAACTTGACCGACGACGAACCCAAGTCTGGACCTGCATCCATGAAAGTAGTCAGCAAGCCTTTGATATCGACGCTGTAACGCCCTGCGTAGTCATTGACCAATTTATGAAAGTCCGGACGCTTGTTCTCGCCGGTAATAAGCAATAGTGTGCCTGGTGCATACGTCAGGCCTTGGTAAGTAAATCCTTTTTCATGAAAATAGACTTTGAGGCCAGCCATCTGAACCGCATTGAGAAAACGCGCCGTGCGCATAGACTCCCAACGAATGGCGTAAGCCGCAAAACCATCTGTAGCCACAAAATCAGAGGTAACTGGCTGATACAAATTGACCGTAGCCTTAAGCGGCGTGGCTACTGCATAGCCGTCGAGTGCATAAGCGTGCGGAAGCGTCCAAGCGGTAATGTCGTAGGTGAGGCTATCTGAAAGCTTGGTGCGTGGCTCAAAAAGCACAGAAACCAAGGTGCCTTTTTCTTGTTGGGTTGAAACCAAGACATCGCCCATTTGCAATTTGAAAGGTTCTACAGCGCCCGTTTTGTAATGGTAGCCTTTGGCACTTACCATTTGTGTGCTGGTAGATACTTTTTCCCATTGGATGTTATTTTTTTGCAAAAGATCCAAGGCAGGCGCTAGCTGCGAGAAAGTACCGCGCAGTACAAAAGTATTGTAGGCATAGTTTTTAGACTTGCGAAACTTCTGGTATTCTGCAACCAACTTTTGGGCATTGCGCGCACTGGTTTCTACCGTAGAAAGACCAGTAGTGACATGATGCGCCACGCGGTCAGACAAGCGCAGGGTGTCGCCGACTTGGGTTATAACTGCCAAACCAGCGCGGCCACTGCCGCCTTGTTCGTAGGTCATGCCAATACTGCCGCTATAGGTTGGGTAGGTGTCGCCGTAGCTTGGATACAGGAGGTCAAAAATTTCTTTTGAGAAAAACAACCAACCTGCTTTGTCAAAATAACCTGCATGATTTTTACCGATTTCTTTTTGAAACTCGCGCTGCCAATTGGTAATCACTTCATGATAAGGCTCGGCAGCCGGTGGGAAATAATAGGGCTCATTGATGCCTTGCTCATGAAAATCTACGTGTACGTGAGGCAACCATTGGTTGTATTGTTGAACACGAACAGCAGATTCAATTTGTGTCATCCAGGCCCAATCGCGGTTGAGATCAAAAAGGTAGTGATTGAGGCGCCCACCTGGCCAAGTTTCGTTGTGGCTGGCACTGAAACGCTGCAGATCAACTGGGTTGGCTCCGTACTGGTAATAAAAATTGACATAGCGGTCGCGGCCGTCTGGGTTCAGACACGGATCCATGATCACGACTGTGTTTTCTAGATAGCCTTTTTTATCCGTGAGCAAGCGATAGGCAGTCTGCATGGCCGCTTCTGTACCGGAACTTTCATTGCCGTGCACATTATAAGAGAGCCAAACGATAGCCAGTTTTTCGTCGGGGTCTTGGTGGAGGTGCTTCTGACGAATTTCTTCCAATTTTTTAAGGTTTTCTGGCGTTCCAATATAACACAACAAAAGGTCTCTTTTCTCGTAAGTCTGACCCGTCTTCACCACCTTGAGGTTCTCGGGAAAGGCTTTCTCTAGTGCATAGAAATAATCCACCACGCGGTGATGACGCGTAAATTGCTCACCGATGTTGTAGCCCAAAAACTGTTGGGGTGTAAAGGAATTTTGACCCCAAAGAGGTAAAGCTAAAAAAGCAAATACACTGAATAAAAGAAAATTCTTCATCATGACTTATTTAAACTTATAATTGTGGCTTTTCCTTAGCCAAATGGATGATCGCATCGCCTTTGTAGACAACAGACGCTTCATTGATACATATCACATAGCCCGTTTGAGAGGCTTTGATTTTCTTTTCGTATTTGCCGTACGGATCTGTTACCAATGCTAAAAACTCGCCTTTTTGGACAGCTGTTCCGTTGGCAACAAAGCACTGAAACATACCGCTAGATGGTGCTCGCATCCATTTGTTTTCGCCAATGAAAATAGGCTGGCGGTCTTTGGAAATATCAATTTTATAATTGCGCATGCCCAAATGTGCAATCACTCTTTTGAGGCCGTTTAGCCCTTCCTCTACGACGTTTTCTTCGATGTTATTTGATTTGCCGCCTTCGAAAAGCAAGATTTTCTTTTTGCGTTTGACAATGCTTTCGCGCAGCGTCTTGGCAATAAGGCCAGAGTGTAATATATAGGGCGGATTGAATACTTTAGCCAAATCAACACTTTCTTTGTCAGAGAACACGCAGCGGATCTGCGGAAAGTTATTGCGCTGGGCTGCACCTGTATGAAAATCAATGATGTAATCGCAGTGTGGGGCAATTTCGTTCATGAAATGAAAGGCAAACTGCGCGGCCAATGAGCCTGAATTACTCCCTGGAAAACTGCGGTTGAGGTCTCGGCCGTCGGGTAGTTCGCGTTGCAAATTGAGGAAACCAAAAATATTGAAGATCGGCAAGCAAATAATGGTACCCTTGGTTGGTTTGTTGAGTTTTTTGCGCAAAAAGCGACGCACGATTTCTATGCCATTGAGTTCGTCGCCGTGTAGGCCAGCCATCACTAAAATAGTAGGGCCGTCTTCTTTAGCGCGTTCTACTAAAACAGGTACTTGAATGGGTGTACGCGTATGCAAGTGCGCTACTTCTAGACTGAGCTGGGCGCTTCTACCGGGCAAAATTTCTTGCCCAAGTATGGTCATTTTTTTATGTATACTTCTTCTAGCGCTTGACATTGCGTTCGATGTAGGCAATGATTTTGCCTGCGATATCAGTTTGAGTTGTTTTTTCAATACCCTCTAGGCCCGGTGAAGAATTGACTTCTAAAACCAACGGACCGCGTTCTGATTGCAATAAATCGACACCTGCAATACCTAAGCCTACCGCTTTGGCGGCTAGAATAGCGGTGTATTTTTCTTCGGTGGTCAGCTCTATGGCCTGCGAAGTACCGCCGCGGTGTATGTTGGATCTGAATTCGCCGGGCAAACCTTGGCGTTTCATGGCCCCAACTACTTCACCATCGACGACAAAAGCGCGGATGTCGGCACCTTTGGCTTCGCGAATAAACTCCTGTACAATGACACGCGCTTTAAGACCGTTGAACGCCTCGAGCACCGACTGCGCGGCGTTGAGGTTTTCGGCCAAAACCACACCTAAGCCTTGGGTTCCTTCGAGGAGCTTGAGCACAACAGGTGCGCCGCCGGCACTTTTCACAACGTGCTTCACATCTCTGGAATAGTTGGTAAATACGGTTTTAGGCAAACCTATGCCTTCTTTGGAAAGCACCTGCAAACAACGCAATTTATCTCTGGAATGGATGATTCCTCTGGAACCCACAACTGTAAAAACGTTCATCATTTCAAACTGACGCACAACCGCAGTACCATAAAAAGTAACCGATGCGCCAATGCGTGGAATGACGGCGTCAAAGCCTTTAAGGTACTGATTTTGGTAAAAAAGTGCAGGGCCTGTTTGTTCAATTTCGATATTGCATTTGAGGTGGTCTATTACGTGAGCTTCATGGCCTGCCGCTTCGGCAGCTTCTACCAGTCTTTTGGTTGAATAGAGGTGTGAATTTCTGGAGAGAATGGCAATTTTCATAAAGGCAAAGATAGGGGCTCGTGGATATATTTTTTGCTTGTGTCAACCATAAAGCGGTTATTGAGGACTTTTCTGCCGAGTAGAATCGGATAACGCATGCCCTTGCGTACGGTCAATGAGAATTCGGTACGAAAACACAATTCAGCAATACAAATGGTGCCAAAAACAAAGTAGCGCTCTTGGGTGTCTCCGTTGCTGCTTTTGACTTTTTTGATCCGAAATTTCTTGAATTGCATTTCTTGACCGCTAAAAGCAGGGTGTTTATCGTCCAGAAAAACGACCTTGAGCACTCCAACTTCTTCACGGCAGCTGCTCACGTGAATGCTAGAGGTGTAAGCGCCGGTATCGACCTTTACCTTGACTTGCTGCAAACCAAAGTCAGGCAATACAGCCAACTCTCGGCGACCAATCAAAATTTTATCTTCGGGCAACATAAAACAAATGTAAGCGAAACTTCTAAGACATGAAAATGAGTCAAAAGCAAATAAAGCATGGATATAGGCGTTAAGGATTGTAACTTTGTATACATGAAGCAACTTTTACTTCTTTTTTGGTTGGTATTACCTCTTTTCAATTGGGCCCAAGACATTACGGTTTTTGGACACTGTTATTTGAAAGGGAAAAAACCAGCCGTAGGTGCAAAAGTGCAGTTGAAAATAAACGATAACCGCTCGGTAAATATCAGTTCCGAAACGCAAACCAACGCTGAGGGCTATTATGACTTTTCAGGCATCCAAAAAGGTCAAATCATTGAAATTATCTACGTTTTTGAAGGAACTGAACTCGCGCTCAATACCATCATCAACGAAAGTAGTACACGCCAAGAGCTGCCCGATCAACATTTCAACATCCAAGACAACCGCGCCGTCGTAGTGGGTCGAGATGGGCAAAATCCATTTGAAATTGAGCCGCTTCCTCAATTGAATCTCAAAGGAATTGTAGGGCTAGAGCGCACCCTTACCCTGACCACTGCAGCAACTTCAAATAACGAACTCACCTCCAACTACAATGTGCGCGGTGGTAACTATGACGAAAATCTGGTTTATGTCAACGGGTTCCAAGTATTCCGACCATTTTTAACGCGCAGCGGCCAACAAGAAGGCATGAGTTTTATTCATTCTTCTTTGGTCGAAGATGTTCGTTTCAGTGCAGGCGGATTTGCTGCCAACTACGGAGACCGCCTGAGCTCTGTACTAGACATCACTTATAAAACACCTTCGACTTTTCATGCTTCGGCAATGGCTTCTTTGTTAGGCGTTGAGACCCATATAGAAGAAGCCGTCAATCAGCGTTTTAATTTTCTAATTGGTGCACGTTACCGCTCAAACGGTTATTTTCTAAATACCCTTCCGACCAAGGGCGCGTACAACCCAGTTTTTGCCGACGCGCAAATCCTGACCAACTATCAACTCAACGAATACTGGACCTGGAGCTTTCTTGGCCATTTCTCGACCAATGCCTATCGCTTTGCACCCCAAACAGCGCAATCTGATTTCGGAACAGCCAACGAAGCCTACCGCCTCATGATTTATTTCGAAGGTCAAGAAAGCTCCAACTTTCAGACCCTCATGGGAGGCACTGCACTCAAATACGCCAAAAACAAAACCAAACTCGATTTTTACGCCTCCATTTTTCAGTCGGATGAGCGCGAGTATTTTGACATTTTAGGACAGTACTACATCAATGAACTCGAAACCGATCCTTCCAAAGAAGAATTTGGTGATTCCATTGCCACGCTTGGTGTGGGTGGTTTTCTCAACCACGCCCGAAATCGGCTACAAGCACAAATCTTTTCTGTTTATCACAACGGTAGTTTCTTGCTTACCGATGGTTATACAAACGCCAACAAAACGAACAAACGCTATAACGAACTGACATGGGGAGCGCAACTTCAATTTGATCAGTTCAAGGACGTACTCTCTGAATGGCGCCTAATAGACTCTTCTGGCTACAGCTTGCCACAAACCGAGCCAAGCCAAATTATTCTATATGAAACCATTAAGGGTAATCTTGCTCTAAACGGATGGCGGGCCACTAGTTACTTTATGTGGTCCAATTCATGGACCAAAGTAAGCCGCCAAAAAATAGTTCAGGGAGCATATAAAAAAGACGGACAAAGAAAAACTTGGTCCGATACCTTAGACGTCTCTACCCGAAAATTCAACTTTCAAGTGGGTTTGCGTGGCGGCTACACAAGTATCAACCAAGAACCTTACTTTACCCCGCGCATCAGCTTTTCTTATGCACCCGCTGCTTACATGTGGCAAGAGGGCAAGGCCGTGCGCCGCGGCTTGTTGTTCAGGTTGTCTTCAGGACTCTATTACCAGCCGCCATTTTACCGAGAATTCCGCACTTTTGATGGTCAACTTGCCTTGGGTGTTCAGGCTCAAAAATCGTTACATGTAGTTGCCGGTTCCGAATTTTTATTCCAAATGTGGGGACGGCCAACACCGTTCAAACTCAACACCGAGCTCTACTATAAATACCTTTGGGACCTAAACCCTTATGAAATTGAAAACGTGCGCACGCGTTATTACGCCAACAACAACGCGGTAGGCTATGCTTACGGACTTGACATCAATGTGCACGGTGAATTTGTAGAAGGCATTCAGTCTTTCTTTAAATTAGGATTACTCTCCACAAAGGAAGACATCAAAGGCGACCAATACACCATTTATTACAATGCCGCTGGGGAGCGTATTATTTTTGGTTACAGCGAAGACCAAACGGTGGTTGACTCTACAGTTGTTTTACCCGGTTTTATCCCACGCCCCACCGACCAATGGCTTACTTTTGGTGCGTTGGTTCAGGACCAGATGCCGGGCTTCGAGGCATTTAAAGTGCAAATGGGTCTTCAATATGGCTCGCGGCTGCCGTATGGCCCACCCGACTTTACGCGCTACAAAGATACCTTGCGCCTTCGCGCTTATTTCCGTGTAGACCTCGGCCTATCTTACGATTTACTGCACAACAAAACCGAAGCAAAAATGGGTAAAAAAGGTTGGCAACAGCTCGACCAAGCGCTGATCTCTTTGGAGATTTTTAACGTGCTCGGCGTCAATAATGTGCTCTCCAAACAATGGATACAAGATGTACAAGGGAAATTTTATTCAGTGCCCAATTACCTGACGCAACGGTTATTTAACCTCAAATTCAGTCTGGCGTTTTAGGCCGTCTTACCAAATTCTAATTTAAACTCGGGGCAAATAAGAAACGGTTCGGAGACACCAATCCGGTCTTGACGGCGTAAATGACTATCCCGGCGGTATTTTTGACACCCAACTTTGCCATAATATTCTTGCGATGTGTATTCACGGTGTGCTTACTCAAGAATAAGAACTCGGCTATTTGCTCGTTGGTTTGACCTTCGGCTATCAAGGTAATAATTTCGTTTTCTCGTTCGGAAAGCACCACCGGACTGCAACTAAAATCCTCGGTATGCAGCTCTTCGACATCAATATTTGCTTTTTGAATGGTCTCAAGGAGCTGGCCACAAAAGAATTGCTTGCCTTGGGCAGTTTCTTTGACAGCGTCTATGATCTCTGAGAGTTCGCAGTCTTTTTTAACATAACTTGTGACGCCTGATTTGAGTGCGTCAATGAGAATGGGCGCGTGCTGGGCCTCGGTAATGGCTACAAAACGTAAGTCTTTGAACTTGGCGAGCGCTTTGGGAACGATATCGATGCTGAAACCGTAGGATGTGAAGTCAATGAGGACGATATCTGCACCGAAGGTTTTAAGTTGCGACATGAGTTCATCTTGATTTTTGGCCTCACCAACGATGCTAATCCCTTGTTGGGCATGCAGGATGGTTCGTAGACCTAAACGAATGAGTTCATTGCTATCGGCGAGAATGACTTGCATCTTATTTAGAATTATTCTACACAAAGTTAAGCCCAAAATTCAATTGGTCAACTAATTCAACTATTTTTTTTAAGTTTCGACTAACTTTGTCAGATGCAAACTGCTGTCGGTACAGATCTTCAATTAGCGCTCAATTTACTCGAACGAGGCCAACTTGTTTCGATTCCAACAGAAACCGTTTATGGCCTTGCGGCAGATGCCAATAACGAAGACGCTGTTTTATCGATCTTTAAGGCCAAAGACCGTCCGAAAAGCAACCCGCTGATTTTACATTTTGCCACTTTAGAACAAGCCCTTCCTTACACTTCAGAATTTCCCGAAGTTTTTGAACAGTTGTATGCCGCATTTTGCCCAGGTCCACTCACGTTTGTTGTGCCAAAAAGTAGCCTGGTTAGTACACTCATTACAGGCGGGCAGTCTACCGTGGGGCTGCGCTTTCCTGCACAACCTTTATTGCAGCAATTACTCGAACTTTTAGAATCCCCGCTTGCCGCACCGAGCGCCAATTTATACGGACAGCTCAGCCCAACCACTGCCCAACATGTACTGGGGCAACTCAACGAACGCATCCCGTATATTCTTGACGGCGGCCCTTGTTTGCACGGTTTAGAATCCACAATTATTGGACTTGACAACGATCAGGTCGTTATTTACCGCCATGGCGGCATCACCGCTGAAATGCTTGCCGAACAACTTGATTATACACCTCAAATAAAAACGCAAAAAGAAAGCGGTGTGCTTACTAGTGGAATGGTAAAGCATCATTATGCCACCCAAACCCCTCTTTTCCTCGGATTTAAATCTGGCGAACAAGAAAAAAGCGCTTTACAAATTACGCTTGGCCCTAATGAACAAATAAGTGGACCGCATTTGATCTTGAGTCAAGAAGGATTGCTCTTGGAAGCGGCGCGTCATTTGTATGCTGCGCTTCATGAAGCAGACGCCATGCAACTTGACCAAATCTATGTTGAGCCTTTTCCAAATGTAGGCCTAGGAAAAGCCATGAACGACCGACTTTCGCGAGCGGCGGCAAAATTTTCCGAATAGATAAATAAGTACAAAAAAACAGCGCATAAAAAAAGGCCCCAACTTGGAGCCTTTTGTATGTTTGTAGCGCTTTGGGCTATTATTTCATGTGACGACCGTAACGGTTTTTGAACTTATCGATACGACCAGCAGTGTCGACGAACTGCGCAATTCCGGTAAAGAATGGGTGCGATTTGTGAGAGATATCGAGTTTCACGAGTGGGTACTCGTTGCCGTCTTCCCAAGAGATGGTTTCTTTTGTTTCCGCACAAGATGGACAAATAAAGGCGTAGTCGTTAGACATGTCTTTGAAGACAACAAGGCGGTAGTCGGAAGGATGGATATCGTTTTTCATTTTATTTACTTTTCGAAAATGGAATGCAAAGATAGGTATTTCTTCTTGAAAAACAAGAACTTTTTCAGGAATTATTGCAAAATCAAAAATAAACTAACTTTGTCGTTCAGGCAATAAATATGAGAGATAACCGCCTACACTCCATTTTGGAGCTTACCAATGCGATCAACGCCAATTTGCCGGAAGAACAACTCTACCGCATCTTTACCTTTATCCTCAAAGAACAACTTTATTTCAATCGTTTTGCCCTTCTTTTACAGCGTCAAGACTGGCAACTGGCAACCAAAAGCGGCATAAAAAACAAATGGAACGCTGAAGAACTGGCAGCAGACCTGCAACGCTTCAAAGACATCACCCTAGTGGCCTCTTCGAATAGCCAAGCCCTCCAGGATTTTCAGGCTGTGATTCCGATTCATCACCTCGGTCAACCACTTGCCTACCTTTTGATTGCCACCACAAGAGAAATTGAAACGCTGACTACAGCACACTTTTCTTTTGCACAGACGCTCGCCAATATCGTTTGCGTGGCCCTGGAAAACAGAAAACTTACAGCGCAAAACAATATTGACAAACAAATATCCAAAGAACTCGAGCTGGCATCTGAAATGCAACAACTGCTTTTTCCGCAGCAGTTACCGTCCAACAAGAAAATGGATATTTCCGGACGCTATATTCCAAGACATGCCGTTGGTGGCGACTTTTACGATTTTATCTCGCTCGGAGATGAAGAATACATCATCTGTATTGGCGATGTAAGTGGTAAGGGGATCACCGCAGCACTACTTATGGCCAACTTCCAAGCTACCATTAGGACGCTATTTAAATACCAACGCTTTGAGCTCACCTTTTTAATGGAGGAGCTCAATAAACTCGTAATGAAAAATGCCAAAGGAGAAAAATTCATCACTTTCTTTTTGGCCCATTACAATGCCTATACTAGACAACTTCAATATGTGAATGCAGGACACAATCAACCCTTCATCATTAGCGGTAAAAACACCACTTTTCTGACCGAGGGCTGTATCGGTTTGGGTATGCTCGATGAATTACCGTTTGTTCAAGTCGGCAAACTTCAGCTGCAAGCCAAATCGACTTTGGTTTTGTTCACAGACGGTGTAGTTGAACTCGAAAATACAGGTGGTTTGCAATTTGGGGTCGAACAACTCACCAAGCATGTGCGTGCTTTTGCTGCACTTAAGATGGAGGATATGAACGATATTATTTTCTCCAAACTTGAAGACTGGAAAGGGTCTTTGCCATACGTTGATGATACGGCGATTTTTAGCTGTAAATTCTTTTGATTAGTTGCGCTTTGAAAAAGCCCATTTCAATGAAAACAAATGGGTGAAATATCCCTCACCTCCCAATCCTAAACGCGTAAAAGCGTAATCAATGGTCCAGTTTTGAAAAACTACACCAGCGCCTAAGTGTGGTTGTAAACTCAGTTTTTTTGTTTGGTCAAAATCAAGGTAATACTGAAATTGAGAAACACCTGTACGCAAAATCAGCTTGTTGTCATAATTAAAGAACAAACCTGCGCGCGGATCCACAGAAAACACAGAACCTGAAACCAATGTATTTCGCGGGCCGTCGGCAGTAAGTTCAAAATTGAGCTGGCTGCCTAATTGATATTTTCCATTTTTGAAAGGCAGCTGTCCCGCGATGCCGCCTACTAAACGCGGTAACATTTGCTCTACCCCGTTTTGAGGCAACTCATTGTTGGTTTGCAAAAAGGTCGCTTGCATTTCAGGACTGAGGTTGTAGGTCCAGGCGCTAAAAGTACTTGTAGCATCGTGCAAATTCAGTCCTGCAGACCAAAATTTGCTCGGACGATATTGCAGACCCGCATCAAAACCAAAACCAAAAGCTTTGGCAAAATTGCCAATATGTCTGTAAATCAGTTTTGCACTTACCCCCATGCTAAGGTGTTCTACACCTGTCGGCTTTGCGAAAGAACCAATGAGCGCATAATCGGCACTGTTAAAAGTTTGCAATTGGCTGTAGTCGAGGTTGCCTTGATTATCGATCAGTTGCGTGGTATTGTATATGTTATCAATCCCTAAACGAATGAGATTGAGTGCTACCACATTTTGTTCATTTATTTTGCGGGAAACACCCATATGATCAAAAGCAGCCAAACCACCGAAATAAGAAGCGTGCATAAGCGCCACCTCCGTTGTTTGGGTTTGCTGAAGCAAGCCAGCTGGATTCCAATACCCGGCTTCTAGGCCTGAAACATCGGCAACAACAGCGGCGCCCGTTCCAAGCGCTGCTGCTCCAACGCCTAAATTCAAGAATTCATTGGCATATTTAGGATTAAAATCTTGGGCTTGTACAAACGAGGTACATAGCAACAAGCTGAAAAAAAAGCTTTTGATTGAAAACATGCTACAAAAACTCAAAATTGCGCAAAAAATTGTGTTAATTGGGTACTTTTACCAAAAAGTCTTTCATGTTCGGTATTGCCAACCTCCTTACCTCGTTCAATCTGCTCTGCGGAATTTGCTCCATTATTTTTAGCTTGAGTGGCCGTTTAGATTGGGCCGTATATTTACTTGCGCTTGCTGCCATTCTCGATTTTTTTGATGGTTTTGTCGCCAGACTAACCCATTCAAATGGCCTGCTCGGCAAACAGCTCGATTCGCTGGCCGATTTGGTCAGTTTTGGAGTTGCACCTGGCCTATTCATGTTTGTGATGATTATTGTGGGTATCGATCCATCTGGTCTTTTTAAAAATGCAGAGGGCGTTCAGTCATACGGCGGTGCAAGCAATGAATACGTCGTGGCACAACTCATCGATTGGAAGGCCGCTATTTTCTATGGTCGCAACAACATTTACAACGCATCAATCAAGTTCTTGCCGTTTGTGGCACTAATTATTCCTTTTTTTGCATTATTTAGGCTGGCTAAATTCAATATTGACGAACGCCAATCAGATAAATTTATAGGTGTCCCTACCCCAACAGCGACCATCTTTTTTGCTTTTTTCCCGCTCTACTTTTGGTTCGAATTACCCAACTGGAGCCATCAATCTGCTTTCATTTATTCGCTCTTTGATTGCTACACACTGAGTTTCATTGCAGTGCTCTTTTCTGTGCTTATGGTAGTCGAGCTGCCACTTCTTGCGCTCAAATTCAAGCATTATGCCTGGAAAGGCAATGAATACCGCTACCTTTTGCTACTGATTTCGTTGATAAGTATTCCAATTTTTATTGTTTGGGCCATACCAATAATTGTAATTTTGTACCTGGTTTTATCCACCGTTGAACATTTTCAATTTAAACAACATGAAATTCAAAGCTGAAATCGACGTCATGCCCCTCGACGCGCTACTTGATCCACAAGGCAAAGCCGTTACCAACTCCATGAAAAACATCGGGCTCGCCGAAATCGACGGGGTACGCATAGGCAAACACATTCGTTTGTTTGTACAAGCGGCTAGCAAGGCTGAAGCAGAGCAAAAAGTAGATACCGCTTGCAAAAAAATGTTAGCCAACCAAATTATGGAAAGCTATCGTTTCGAGCTCTCAGAAGCATAAAATGTCAAAAGGTTTCAGGACCTTTCATGCCGTAAACAATACCTGGAATACAACCCTGTATTTCCCTACACCGCCTACCTTTTTATCAGATTGGGAAGCCCAAATTGATGAAGTACAAGCCCTTTTTGGTTCGTGCACTGCTCAACAGCGTGCCCAATTACTCCGGACCATTATTTTGAACCTGAACGAAGATAAGGAGCTTATTCGGGATCAATACCTGACAGAAAGTGGTTTATCTGCTTCCCGTTTTGAAATTGAATTCCAACGAACTGTTTATACGTTAGAACACTTTGCTGAGCGTATCGAATCAATGTTATGGCAAACGGAAGATGTGTTGCCCGATGAGCAAAAAAAACTGCTCAAAAAAAAGCTGCCGATTGGAACTGTATTGGTACTCGGTTCCTCTAATTTCCCTTTGGCATACTCGACAATTGGCGGAGATAGCGTTGCCGCATTAGCCGCAGGCTGCTGTGTAGTGCTCAAGGCGCACCCCATGCATGTTGGCACGAGTATCGCGGTTGCAACTTGCGTTGAGCGCGCGCTTCAAGCCCATTCTATACCAACTGGCGTATTCAGTCATGTCATTGACCATTCTTATCATTGGGCTAGCACATTTGCGCAGCATCCGAAAATCAAGGCAATCGGTTTTACCGGCAGTATCAGAGGCGGGCGCGCATTAATGGATTTAGCCGCTGCAAGGCCAGCTCCAATTCCCGTGTTTGCCGAAATGGGGAGTCTTAATCCGGTGTTGCTCAATGCCGATCTGCGTAAAGCACAAGTACAAGAAGCCGCCCAAAAATTAGCCGCCTCCGTCTGCACAGATGCTGGGCAATTTTGTACAAAACCGGGGCTTATTTTAGTTCATGATTGCCATCTGCATTTATTTAAAGAAACATTCCTACAAGCACTCGCACAGCAAAAAAGTTACCCGATGTTGCATCCGGATATCTTTCAAAAATATGAAGCCAGAAAACGCGAAGTGCTTAAAATCAAAGGAATTGAAGCCATTCATTCTAGCGCGGCAATAAACGGAATCGAAGGCCGTTGGTGCATAGCGCAAGCCTCTATTCAACTGCTCGCCAATGAAACCACACTGCAAGAAGAGGTTTTTGGTCCGTTTACCTTACTGAGTTCCTTCCAAAATATAGAAGATTTGCAAACCATACTCGGGCAACTTGGTGGTCAATTGACCTTTAGTTTATTTCAAAACGATACACATACGTTACCTCCACTTCTCAACCAATTTATTGATGAAAAAGTGGGGCGTGTCATTCTAAATGGTGTGCCAACCGGTGTAAGTGTTGTAAAAGCCATGCACCACGGCGGGGCCTACCCAGCAAGTAGCGATGCGCGTTTCACCGCAGTAGGCGCAGACAGCCTTTTACGGTTTACAAAAGAAATCTGCTGGCAAATCCATCAATAAAGTCCAAAAGAAACTATCAAAGCATTTGTTTTGTAATTTTGATTAACTAATCAAATAACATGGAAACGCCAGAACAAAACCAACCTAAATCCAATCGATTTTATTTCGTTTTTATTTTCATTCTGCTTGCAGGATTAGCCTGGCTGACGCTTGCTTGGTCTAGACAGCGTGCAGCATTGAATACCTGCAATAACAAAAACACCGCGCTACTTGCCGACATGGCCGACATGGAAGACGCGCTATCCGGCTACACTGGCAGCATGAAACAAGACCTCAAGCAGAACCTCAACCAAATGCTTCGAGACTACAACAAGCTCATCGAGAAAGACGCCACCAAAGCCGACAGCCTCAATGCGCAAAAAGCACAAATCACCCAGTTACTAAAAAAACTCGATCGCGCCAATATCACCGCTAGAGACCTCGTAAGAGCCCGCAGAGAAAACGAAACTTTGCGTTCGATCATGCGCAGTTATGCACGCACCATAGACTCGCTCAATACGCTCAACATTGACCTCGGAACGCGCTTAGAAGAAACCAATGTGCGTTTATCTACCACCACCACCGAACGTGACAACTACCGCCGTCAGGCCGAAGAATCTCAGCAGCAAGTCAAAAAAGGAAGTAAATTACAGGCCTACGGTTTGCAATCCGAAGCACTCAAACAACGGCTTAACAACACCATGGAGGTTACCAATCGTGCCAAAAATGCGGTTCAGTTCCGCAGTAGCTTCACGCTTTCGGAAAACGTCCTCACAAGTGCAGGTCGCAAAACTGTATATATGCAAATTACCGCACCATCCGGAGAAGTGCTGCAAGGCAGTAGCAACTTTGTAACGGAAACTGAAAGCGGCAGTACACCTTATTCGCAGCGCAAAGACGTCGATTACCAAAACCAAGCATTAGATTTAACAATATACTACGAGCTGAAAGGCGAGGCCGCCACCAAAGGCACTTACAAAGTGCGCATTTACTGCGAAGGGCAACTCATCGGCACTGACAGTTTTACGCTCAAATAAAAATGGATCAAAATACACAAAACGGCTTTGTAGTAGCCGAAATTACTACCCAAGGAATCGGCCTAGTTACTTTTGGGCATCCAATGAGTAATTCCTTGCCTGGTCACATATTGCAAACATTAGCTGATACCATTACAGAAATAGCACAAGACGACCGCTGCAAGGTGCTTGTCTTGCAATCCCAAGGAAACAAAGCATTTTGCGCCGGCGCTAGTTTTGACGAACTCATTGCTATTGAAGACCTCCAAACAGGCTTGGCATTTTTCTCTGGCTTTGCTAAAGTGATTAACGCTTGCCGAAAAGCGCCTAAACTAATCATCGGACGCGTTCAAGGACGCGCCGTGGGGGGCGGCGTGGGTTTGGCATCGGCCACAGATTATTGCTTTGCCACCGAACGAGCAGAAGTCAAACTATCCGAATTAGCAGTTGGCATTGGGCCATTTGTTGTCGGGCCAGTCGTTGAGCGCAAAATAGGTCGTTCAGCCATGAGCGAACTCGCAATCAACGCCACCGAATGGCGCAGCGCCCAATGGGCTAAAGATAAAGGGCTCTACACAGAAATCTTCTCCGACGAAAGCCAAATGGATGCCGCCATTCAAAAACTAAGCACCCAACTCGCTGCATCAAACCCTGAAGCCATGCAGGCACTCAAACAAATCTTTTGGGATGGCACCGAGCACTGGGACCAACTCTTATTGGACAGAGCAGCAATTAGCGGCCGTTTGGTACTCAGCGATTTTACAAAAGCGGCAATTTCTGCATTTAAAGCAAAATAATCTTGATTTTTTCTGCTTTTGATTTGTAAATAAATACAATAGTTGTATCTTTGCACCCCTAAATTTAGGGAAATTAAGTTTTTTATTTAACAGAAAGAACCGTGAACACATTAAGTTACAGAACGATAGCTGGTAATACCGAAACTGCCGATAAAAAGTGGTATGTTGTCGACGCAGAAGGGCAAACCGTAGGTCGTTTGGCCAGTAAAGTTGCCAAAGTCATCCGTGGAAAATACAAAACATGTTACACCCCACATGCCGACTGTGGTGACAACGTTATTGTCGTCAACGCCGAGAAAATCGCCTTTTCTGGTACCAAGCTTCAAGACAAAGAATACGTTCGTTTCTCTGGATACCCGGGTGGTCAGCGTTTTACTTCTGCAGAAGACATGCTTAAAAATCACCCAGAGCGCCTCATCGAAAAAGCGATCAAAGGGATGCTTCCAAAAAATGCGCTTGGACGCAAACTCTACACTAATCTTAAAGTGTACAAAGGTGCTGCACACAACCACGAAGCACAACAACCACAATCATTGAATCTTGATACCCTCAAATAAAAACTATGGAAGTCATTAATGCATTAGGAAGAAGAAAAACAGCGGTAGCACGCGTTTATTTAACCAAAGGAAAAGGTAAAATCTCTATCAACAAAAGAGAGATGAACGAATTTTTTCCAATTGACTTTCTTCAAGCCAAAATTCACCAACCTTTTGCCCTCACCGGTACAGAAGGTAAGTACGACGTCAAAGTAAACGTAGTTGGTGGCGGTATCAACGGTCAGGCCGAAGCAGTTCGTTTAGGTATCTCACGCGCACTTGTAGAAGTTTCTGCAGATTACAAACCAATGTTGAAAGTCGAAGGTCTCATGACCCGCGACCCACGTATGGTTGAGCGTAAAAAACCAGGTCAACCTAAAGCAAGAAAAAAATTCCAGTTCTCCAAGCGTTAATCCGCTATCTGGACTGTTTAGCATCCAAGCTCAGGAGCACCTGCCATTATGGCCCCTCCGGAGTTGCTTTTATTTATTAGGAACGTAAACAAAAACAAAATATGTCTAAATTAACTTTCGAAAACCTACTCGACGCAGGTGTACACTTTGGTCACCTCAAGCGCAAGTGGAATCCGGCAATGGCTCCTTACATCTTCGAAGAGAAGAAAGGAATTCACATCATTGACCTCAACAAAACACTTCTTCACCTAGACCACGCTTGTGCAGCAATGAAACAAATTGCTAAGTCTGGTAAAAAAGTTCTTTTTGTTGCTACAAAGAAACAAGCAAAAGAAATCGTAGCTGAGCGCGTTGCTGCTGTCAACATGCCTTTCGTTACAGAGCGTTGGTCAGGTGGTATGCTTACCAACTTCCAAACTACCCGCAAATCGATTCGCAAAATGTCGCTCATCGACAAAATGAAATCTGACGGTACTTGGGACACCCTCAACAAACGCGAGAAACTTTTTAAAAGCCGCCAGCGCGAGAAACTCGAGAAAAACTTCGGTTCTATCTCCGACATGACCCGTCAACCAGCAGCTATCTTCATCGTCGATATTCTAAAAGAGCACATCGCACTTGCCGAAGCACGTCGTTTGAATATCCCAACCTTTGCAATGGTTGACACGAATTCTAACCCGAAATTGGTAGACTTCCCTATTCCAGCAAACGACGACGCAACCAAATCAATTACCCTCATTTTAGACGCCATTTGTGGTGCTATCAAAGAAGGTTTGGAGGATCGCAAAAACTTAAAAGCCTCTGACAAAGACGAAGCTCCTGCTGATGTACAAGCAGAAGTTGTAGCCGACACAGCAGAGACAGCAGAATAATTCACTCATAAACTCTTATACAATGGCTATTACAGCTGCAGATGTAAACAAATTGCGCACCCAAACTGGTGCGGGCATGATGGATTGCAAAAACGCCCTAGTTGAAGCGAACGGCGATTTTGAAGCCGCCATCGACATCCTTCGCAAAAAAGGACAAAAAATTGCTGCCAAGCGCGGTGGCAACGACGCCAAAGAAGGTGTTGTTCTTGCACAAGCTTCTGCCGATGGCAAAGCTGGTGTCATCCTTACTTTAAACTGTGAGACCGACTTTGTTGCCAAAAACGACGGTTATGTTTCACTTGTACAATCTTTAGTTGACCTCGCACTCAGCAAACTACCTTCAAGCGTAGAAGAACTTAAAGCGCTTTCTTACGATGATCGCCTCAGCATTGATGAAAAAATCACCGAGCAAGTTGGCGTTATCGGAGAAAAACTTGATCTTTCTGCTTATGCCTTTATTCGTGCCGAGCAAGTTGTTGCCTACAATCACCCAGGTAATCAATTGGCTACACTCGTTGGTCTAACTGCAGCAGGTGAAACCATTGCTGAGTCCGGACGTCAGGTAGCTATGCAAGTAGCCGCTATGGCTCCAATTGCCATCAACAAAGACGGCGTAGACGAACGCACTATCGAGCGTGAAATCGAAATCGGTAAAGAATTAGCCATCCAAGAAGGCAAGCCTGCTGATATGGCTGAGAAAATTGCTTTGGGCCGTCTAAACAAATTCTTCCAAGAGAACACATTGTTGAGCCAAGCATTCATCCGCGACAACAAACTCAGTGTAGAGCAATTCTTAAACAGTACTGAAAAAGGGCTTACTGTCTCTGATTTCAAACGCTTCTCCTTGAGCTAATCAATCTTATCTAAAAAGAAAAAGCTATCGAAAACGGTAGCTTTTTTTTTACCCAAAAACCAAATTCGCCCGAATCATAGTATATTTGTTGTGCTTATGAAATACAAACGCATCCTTCTTAAACTTTCTGGTGAGTCTCTTATGGGAGACAAACAATTTGGCATTGACAACGCGCGCATCAGTGCCTACGCCCAACAAATCAAAGAACTGCATCAAGCAGGCGTTGAGATTGCAATTGTCATTGGAGGTGGAAACATTTTTAGAGGTGTTCAGGCTGAACAAGGCGGCATGGACCGCACCCATGGTGATTACATGGGTATGTTGGCTACGATGATCAACTCAATGGCTCTCCAAGCTGCCCTAGAGGCTACAGGTGTCACAACGCGCTTACAATCTGCCATCGAAATGAAAGAAATTGCTGAGCCATTCGTACGCCGCAGAGCTGTACGTCACCTCGAAAAAGGACGCGTTGTCATTTTTGGTGCCGGTACAGGCAATCCTTTTTTCACAACTGATTCAGCTGCTTCTTTGCGCGCCATAGAAATTAATGCCGAGGTGATCTTAAAAGGCACACGCGTAGACGGTATCTACACTGCAGATCCCCTCAAAGACCCCAATGCAACAAAATTTGATCGAATTTCTTTTGATGAAGTTTATGCCCGCGGCTTAAATGTCATGGACATGACCGCTTTCACACTTTGCAAAGAAAACAATTTACCCATCATCGTATTTGACATGGATACGCCAGGAAACTTACGCAAACTCATGGACGGAGCCAATGTCGGTACTTTAGTAAGTGCATCATGACCGAAGAACTTTCAATGATTTACGACGAATTCAAGGAGTTCAATCAGAAAACCTTGAATCACCTCGAAAACGAACTCGTTAAAATTAGAGCAGGAAAAGCCAGCCCGGCGATGCTAAACGGTGTAATGGTCGAATACTATGGCTCCATGACTCCACTACAACAAGTTGCGAATGTCAATACCATGGATGCACGTACCATCATTGTTCAACCCTGGGAAAAACCACTACTCAATGACATCGCCAAAGGCATTATCAATGCCAATTTAGGCCTCAATCCACAAAACAACGGAGAACAACTCATTATCGCGGTTCCGCCACTCACCGAAGAGCGCCGTCGTGAACTCGTTAAGCGCGCCAAAGCTGAGGCTGAACAAGCCAAAATTGGAATCCGCAACAACCGCAAAGATGCCCTCGACATGATCAAAGACCTCAAAAACGAAGGGCTCTCTGAGGACATGACCAAAGACGCAGAAGAAGAGGTTCAGAAAATCACGAACAGCTACATCAAGAAAGTAGACGATTTGGTCGATCTCAAGGAAAAAGACATCATGACCGTTTAAAGCAAAGCCATTACTTCTGCTTTAGTTGGCTTCATAAGCAACGTAAGTCTTCGTTGGTGCAAAACAAGCATGGGTATGCCCTTTTGCAAGCACAAATCGATGTCATGACTCGAAAAAACAGCTGTACGCGCTGGTTTTTGCTGCACCCAGTTTTGAAGCTGATCTAATAATAATTCCCGATTGAAATAATCTAGAAAAGAAGCGGGTTCGTCGAGAACCATTATTGGTGTATCTTGAACCATAGCGCGGGCCAAACTAGCAAGCTGACGTTCACCATCACTTAACTTACGCGTATCCTGATAAGCTAAGCTGCTCAGGTTGAGCGCCTGGAGTACCTCATCTACAATTTGTAAATCTGCTGCTTGCAAGCGGCCAAAAGCTCCCAAATGAGGGACACGCCCAAGCGAAACATAAGCGCGAAGCGTCAAGGCGTCTAGCCCAGCGAACATACTTGCGACAAATGAAACCTGCCTTGAGCGCAGCGCCGCGTTTTTTTGAAGTTCGTCGAGGGAATAAGCACCCAATGTAATGCTACCTGAACGCAATGGTAATTGCCCTATCAATGAATGAAGTAATGTCGATTTTCCAGATCCGTTTCTGCCAATGAGCGCATAAATTTGTCCAGCCGGAAGCGCTAATGGAGCCAGCTCAATAAGGGTCGTTTGATACCCGACTTGTGCGTTTTGAAATGAGATCATCGTTGACGTAACATGAGGTAAGCAACATATGGCGCGCCAATAACTGCTGTTAAGACATTGACGGGAATGCTCAACCACGGATCAAGTAATAAGACCAGCAGATCGATTGCGAGAAGAAAACAACTACCCGCCAACACTGAAAATAAAATGAGCAAAAGGTGGTCTTGCGTTTTTAGAAGGGCGCGCGCAAGATTGGGAATGGCCAATCCTACAAATGCAATAGGACCACAAAATGCCGTAATACTTCCGGCGAGTAGCGCGGTAATAAATAATACGAACATTTTGAGCTGCTTGACTTTGATGCCAAGTTGCAAAGCATGTGTATCGCCAAGAACCATGGCATTCAGACCTTTGACTAAAAAAAGCGTCGTCACAATTCCAAAAACAACAAATGAAGCCATCCATGGTGCTTGTGCAGCACTCATTTGTTGAAGCGACCCCATATTCCAGATGAACAATTGCTTGACTTGCTCAGGGGCCGCGAAAGATTGCAAGACGGATTCGATTGCTCCGGTAAAACTTGCAAACATAAGGCCTATGACCAATAGCGATTGGATATTTTGTACGCGCTTAGAAACTAAGAACATAAAGCCAGCGGCTAAAAATGCTCCTATCATTGCGGCACTTACATAACTGAGCTCAATTAAAAATGTGGGTGCAGCACCTAAAATGAGTAATGAAATAAAAAGACTTGCACCAGAATTGACTCCGAGTACATATGGACCCGCCATTGGGTTTTGAAAAAGATTCTGCATGAGCAGTCCGCTCAATGAAAGCCCAGCACCTGCAAATACGGCACTTACTAAACGCGGTACTTGAAATTCCCAAAATACAATATTTTGCATTTCTCCATTGTGTTGTTGTAGTACAAATAGATGCACCCAACTCAATAAAAGAAGTAAAGTTCCAGTTTGTAAAAGAAATTGTATGCTGCGTTGCTTCATTTCAATAAAGCATAAAAATGCAACTTTTTTACTTGCCTTTTGGCAATTTGACTCAAATCTGACAGCAACAAATCAGGATGCATAGCGGCAAGCTCCCAATATTTATTAGTTTGAGCAGTATAGCAATAGATTGCTTTTTTATAAAAAGGCAAAAATTTGGCCTTAGGGAACTGATTCAAGAGTTTGCTGCGGCTGGGTTGACCAGGATTGAGCCATAAATTAACTGAAGTACCTTTTTTAAGAATTTCTGGTAAGCTTTTAAAAATGCTTCCTGTCCCTTGTTCATTGTCAAACAAATAAGCCAAGCCGGCATCTTTGTAGAGCTGTGCTTCAAAACTCTGCCCAGCAGGCGCAATCCATTGGTCACCGTATAGATTACCACTAATGAGCACCGGTAGCTGGTTGGATTTGTTGTTTTGTTGGATACTTTTTTGAAGTGCGGTATATTTTTGTTCGACCCCATTAAAAAATGCCTGTGCTTTATCGAATTGACCACTCAAGACCCCAAAAAGCAATACCCACTCTGCACGAGCAAGCGGCGTTTTTTCGCGCCATTCGTAATTGGGAATACTTTTAAGATGTGTGCCCTCTAGGCGCTGCAGTGCTTTGCTTTCATTGCCAAAGCCACTATAAACTACCGCTTGGGTTCCATTTTGAAGTAATTTTTGGGTTGGCAACCCCATTTGAGCTCGTAAGTCCGTTACTTTTTTGGCAGCAACCAAGCGCAGCATTTGCGCATCATAAAGATACTTTGCATCGGCAATTGCCGAAATGCGCGCCTGTTGCTTCAAGGCACAAAGCATTCCAACGTGTGTAGCACTCAGCACCGCAATGTGTTCAAAGGCCTTTGTAATCTTAAAAATTTTTGGCTTTGCTTTTAAATCTGGATCGAGCACCTCCACCAGAAAACCATTTGAAATCTTGATAATACGCAGGTATTTGCTGTATTGGCATAAATTTTCTTTTTTGGGTAACTCGGTCTTATTTTGGACCAAACAACCGCTGAGCAAAAGGAAAAGAACAAGACTAGAAAAACTAATAAGATTCCGAAACATTTGGAAAATCACCTGATTGGACATCTGCTTTGTAGTCTTGGAAAGCCTGCAGCATGTGTGCATGGAGGTTGTTGTATTTGCGCAAAAAACGCGGATTGAATTCATTATTTATGCCAAGCATATCGTGGATGACCAACACCTGACCATCTACACCTCCACCTGCGCCGATGCCGATAACTGGTATTTGCACCATTTGAGCCACTTGCGCAGCGAGAGCCGCAGGGATTTTTTCCAAAACAATGGCAAAACAGCCTACTTCTTCGAGTGCTTTGGCATCTGCAATGAGTCGGGCAGCTTCTTCTTCTTCTTTGGCGCGAACGACATAAGTGCCAAACTTATAAATGGATTGTGGGGTGAGTCCGAGATGCCCCATTACTGGAATCCCGGCAGTAAGGATGCGGCGAATTGAATCTAGGATTTCGCTGCCGCCTTCCATTTTCACGGCGTGGCCTCCGGATTCTTTCATGATTTTGATCGCACTTGAGAGCGCCTCTTTTGAATTGCCTTGATAAGAGCCAAAAGGCATGTCCACCACCACCAACGAACGCTCCACGGCTCTGACTACGCTCGAGGCATGATATATCATTTGATCGAGTGTAATGGGCAATGTGGTTTGATGACCCGCCATGACATTTGAGGCTGAATCACCAACCAAAATGACATCGATACCGGCTTCATCGACGATGCGCGCCATAGAAAAATCATAGGCGGTGAGCATCGAGATTTTCTGACCCGCTTGCTTCATTTCTTGAAGCGTGTTGGTGGTTATTTTTTTAGGGCTGGAGGCGTGAACTGACATGGTTTAACGATTTTGTAGATATGCATTGACATTTTGTTCAATGCGTGCAACTATATTTTGAGTATCGGCTTTTTGGAAAGTAAGACTAGTAATGCGTTCGTAAAGTTCGATGTAACGCTCAGAAATGGTCTGAACAAAGTCGTCTGGCATGAACGGCATTTGCTGACCATCTAGTCCTTGAAAACCGTTTTCAATGAGCCATTGGCGCACAAATTCTTTGGAGAGTTGCTTTTGGGCTTCGCCATTATCTTGGCGTTCTTGATAGCCATCAGCATAAAAATAACGAGATGAATCTGGGGTGTGGATTTCGTCGATGAGGGTAACAGCGCCCTGGTACATACCAAATTCGTATTTCGTGTCGACCAAAATAAGGCCTCTTTGGGCAGCCATTTGTGTGCCGCGCTCAAACAATGCGTGTGTATATTGCTCCATTTGCGCATAAATTTCTGGCGTAACTAAACCGCGCGCAAGAATATCTTCTTTGGAGATGTCTTCGTCATGGCCTTCTTCGGCTTTGGTTGCTGGGGTAATTATAGGCGAAGGCAAACGATCGTTTTCTTTGAGGCCTTCAGGAAGTGCAACACCACACAAAATGCGTTTTCCTGCTTTGTATTCGCGGGCAGCATGCCCTGCGAGGTAGCCGCGGATGACCATTTCTATGCGTATTGGATCGCAAGCAACGCCTACTGCCACAGCTGGGTCTGGTGTGGCTTGGAGCCAATTGGGAACGATGTCTTTGGTCGCTTCCAAAAACATTGTTGCTACTTGATTGAGTACTTGACCTTTGTAAGGAATTCCTTTTGGCAAGATGTGGTCAAATGCCGAAATGCGATCAGAGGCAACCATAACAAGCAAGCCGTTATCTAGCGTATAGACATCGCGGACCTTGCCATTATAGACTTTGGTTTGACCTTCAAATTGAAAAGAATTATTGGTTAAGGCTTGCATGTGGAAAAAGATACTAGGAATTAAACTGATTTATTTTTTTCTTGTTCGGCTCGTTTGACTTGTTTCTCGATTTTTTCGTTGTGTTCCGCGACGTCGAAAGCTTCTATGATCTGCTTGACCAAACGATGGCGAAGGACGTCGGACTGCCCAAGGCGGACAATTTGGATATCGGAAATATCTTTGAGTACATCCAATGCATAAGAAAGACCAGATCGTTGCCGCGACGGGAGGTCTACCTGCGACATATCCCCGGTAATCACAAATTTGGCGGTCATGCCCATGCGGGTCAAAAACATTTTCATTTGCATTTGGGTGGTGTTTTGGGCTTCATCCAGAATAACAAAAGCTTTGTCGAGGGTACGGCCGCGCATGAAGGCAAGCGGTGCAATTTCAATAACACCAAATTCGATCATGTCGGCCAGTTTTTCTGCAGGAATCATGTCGCGCAAGGCGTCGTAAAGCGGCATGAGATAAGGGTCGAGTTTTTCTTTGAGGTCACCAGGTAAAAAACCGAGGTTTTCACCGGCCTCAACGGCTGGGCGGGTTAAGATAATACGCTTGACTTCCTTTGCTTTGAGCGCACGAACCGCCATGGCAACGGCGGTATAGGTTTTACCGGTACCGGCTGGACCCACCGCAAAGACCATATCGGAGGTCAGGACCGCTTGTACTAATTTTTTTTGATTGACTGTTCGCGCTTTGATTTTGACCCCGCCGTTGCCATGTACGAGCGCCTCGGAGCCGTCGTCCTGTGACAAGAGCTTGGCGCCATCCTGCAGCATAAGGTTGTCAATGTTGTTCTCGGAAAGGGCGTCAAAGGTACGGTAGTGCGCAACGATAAGCGCAAATTTGCGTTCGAATTCGTCCATCACTTCGTCGTCACCAGCTAAACTAAGTTGGTTGCCTCGTGCAATTACTTTGAGCTTTGGAAAAAAACTTTTGATGTGTTTGAGATTGGCATTATTGATGCCGTAAATTTCTGCCGGATTAAGGCCTTCTATACTGAGCTGACGCTGACCTGAACTCAATTTATTTAGTGGTTTTTGAAGGGGTTTCTAACGAATTCGATTACTTTTGGTAAAATTATGAATTTCTGAGCACAAAGTTGCCTTCTCAGTTATGCAAATCATTACGCTCACCACAGACAACGGCTACCAAGACCACTATGTGGCTTCAATCAAAGGAAAGCTCATTCAAGCTTTACCTGAAGCACATGTCGTGGACATCACACACAGCATAACGCCTTTCAATGCAAGTGAAGCTGCATTTCAACTGCGTTGTTGTTTTGAAGACTTTCCTCAAGGTACTATTCATATCATAGGTGTCGATACCGAGCCCCAATTTGACCAAAATACACGCTTGCCAGGTATTTTAAAGTTCAAAGGGCACTATTTTATTTCCAACGACAACGGTTTCTTTGGTAGCCTATTAGAAGAAGACTTTCCTGACGAATTTTACCACTACACAGCCATCCAACAAGAACCCCAGGCATGGCGTTTCACCACCAAAAATTGTTTCATTGACTTGGCTTTACGCATTGTGAACAAAGAGGCTGTCTCTAGTTTCGCTGAAGTTTCGAGGTCCTACAAGCGTGCATTTGATCAAAAACCCGCAATTGACCAACTTCTTATTCGCGGCATTGTGGTGCACATAGACAGTTTCGGTAACCTCATCACCAATATTTCCAAAGCCGATTTTGAGCGTTTTGGTTCAGATATTCCTTTCGTTATCAAGTACCAAAAGAAAGAATATTTCATCGACGAAATTTCAGCCACATACAATGCGGTATCTCAGGGCGAACGCGTCGCTATATTCAATAGCGCTGGACGTCTAGAAATCGCAATTAACCGCGGAGCTAATGAGGGCTTTGGCGGTGCAAGCAAACTTTTTGGAATGCGCATCGGAGATCCCGTACATGTCGAGTTTACACCACAAGGTTCCAAAGAAAATATCCAATCCTTATTCTGATGCTCACAAGAGTTGTACAAATGGAGTTTGAGCCCGACAAACTCGAGGCGTTTTTGACTCATTTTGAAACCGTCAAATGGGAAGTTGCTCGGTTCGAAGGTTGTAGAGGCATGCAACTAATGCAAGATATACACAATCCTTGCATCGTTTTTACCTACTCTATTTGGGATTCTAAGCAAGATTTAGACAATTACCGCCGCTCAGATTTATTTTTATCCATTTGGCCGCAAATCAAGCCCTGGTTTGCGCATAAGGCTCAGGCATGGAGCCTAAACACAACTTTTAATGGATTTATTTCAGAAAAATAGTGTAAAACTCAAATAGGTCCTTACCTTTACTGAAATTAATATTTTTATAATGAGTAAAGGACATGTAAAATTTTTCAACGAAACTAAAGGTTTTGGTTTCATCGTTGAAGAAGACACGAACAAAGAATATTTTGTTCATGTTACCGGTTTGGTAGACAAAATCAAAGAAAATGACGCAGTTGAATTCGAATTGCAAGAAGGCCGTAAAGGCTTAAATGCTGTGAATGTCAAACAAGCATAATTAAGATTGAGTGTATCTAAAATTCCCGCCCCACAAGGCGGGAATTTTCGTTTATAGATATTTGTTAATTTTGACAACTCAACTTTTACTATGCGCGCCTTATTCTTAAAAGAAATTTCGAGCTTCCTGAGTTCCATCATCGGATATGTTTTTATCCTGATTTACCTCATTGCCTGCGGCCTCTTCCATTGGATACTCTCCTACAACACCAACCTTCTAGAAGGTTCTACCGCTGACCTTATTCCTTTTTTTAATATGTCACCGGTGATCTTTTTGATTCTCATTCCCGCAATCACAATGCGCTCAATAGCTGAAGAGCGAAGAACTGGCACCATTGAACTTTTATTGACGCGTCCTATCTCTGACTTCCAACTCATTTTTGCTAAATACTTGGCAGGGGTGGCATTGGTTTTTGTCGCTATTTTACCAACGGTTGTTTATCTAATCAGTATGTACTTCTTGGGCAAACCCATTGGCAATATTGACCTTGGCGCCACTTTCACCTCTTATATTGGCTTGTTATTACTCGGTGCTGCATTCGTTGCGATCGGTATGTTCGCCTCAGCACTCACCCATAGCCAAATTGTAGCGTTTATATTGGCAATGTTCTTGTGTTGGGTATTTTACGACGGATTCGAGTTATTGGGTAATTTTAGCCAAATCGGTGGCCTGGATTACCTCATTAAATATATCGGCATTGCTTTTCATTACGAAGCCATTAAAAAAGGCGTCATTGACACCAGCGACTTACTATACTTCCTGAGCCTCAATGCACTCTTTTTGGTTGCCTCGCTCACCGTACTCAAATCGCTCAAAAAGTAACGTATGAAACTCTCATTCACCAAAGGTCTCTACAATTGGACAGTCCTTGCGCTTTTAGCAGCAGTTCTCATTCTAATCAACTTTATTAGCTCGATGCTTTACCTGAAGCTCGACATGACCAAGGACCAACGCTACTCATTGGCCCAAAGTACCGTCACCTATCTTTCGGATAAAAAGAACTTTGAGAACTGCATCAGTATCCAAATCTATTTGGATGGCAACATGCCTTCAGAACTCAAAAATTTCCAAATTGCCCTTAAAGACAAGCTCAAAGACTTCAAGCGAATTGCCGGTGCCCGAATTGAGTTTTTATTCACAGACCCTAATGTGGGTACCGAAGATGAAATTGCGGCTCTTAGAGCGCAGCTCTACGACCGCGGAAAAGGCATCATGCCCTTGGAAATTCTCTATCAAAAGGACGGCACACAAAGCCAAATGTTGTTGTTCCCTGGCGCTTTGCTTTCGTATAGTGTAAATGGCATCACCAAAGAAGGAGTTGTGCAATTTCTACCTGGCACGCAACCAGGGCGGCCTTATGCCCTTGAACAAATGAGTGAAATCATTGAGAACGCACTCAATAACCTGGAATACAATTTGCTCTCGGCAATGCGGCGCCTGACCCAAACCAGCAAACCCACCATTGCCTTTTTACAAGGCCATGGCGAGCTCAGTTATGCTCAAACTATGCGTGCACGCGCCCTCATTGCTCCGTATTACAACCTCAAAGATGTCCAACTCAATGACAGCATAGCTGCACTCAAAGATGTAGACGGCCTTATCATTGCCGATCCACAAACGCCTTTCTCGCAAAAAGACCTCTACCTTATTGATCAATTTGTAATGCGCGGTGGTAAATTGCTTTGCTTCATCAATACGTTGGCACTCAACGAAGATACGCTCAATGCCACCGGCATGACACACACCACACGCAAAAACCTGCTGCTGGATCGGCTTTTATTCGATTACGGCATCAAAATCAAAGAAAACTATGTCTTGGATGCCAATTGCGCTCCTAAAATTGTACCATTCGCCGAAACAACATTCTTGCCTTGGTTTTACCATATGTTGGCCACACCTAGCTTGCATCCGATTACGCGCAATGTAGACCCTATATCTCTAAAATATGCCAACGAAATCGAGTTTGTACAACTGCCAAAAGCGCAACTGACGCCTATTCTGACAAGTTCAAGCAACGCTATTCCCAGCGGACTTCAACCACTCGTTAACTTGGCGCTGCCATTGAACTATGGCAAAAACCCTAAACTAGTCGAAAACCCTGAAGACGACATCAATAAATTGTGCGTTGCTGGGCTATCAGAAGGGTTTTACCAATCGCATTTTAAAAATAGAATTGTAGCCGAATTTACCAATAGCAAAGACGCCAATTACTTGGAAGAAAGCCAAAAAGAAACCAAAATCTTGGTGGTAGGCAATGGCACTTTCATTCGCAATAGCTACGACTCCATTTTAGACCCTAAAAAAGTCAACAGTTATCTTTACCGTCCTATTGGCATCAACGAACTCAAGGTAGATGCCGAACTTGCGCAGCGCCGCATTCCGCTCATTTTTGGCAATCAAGAACTCTTTCAAAACATGGTTGACTACATGATGGGCGACAACTCGGTACTCGATATCAGAAGTAGGCAAATTGATATCAAAGAAATCGACAAAGAAAAAATAAAAGAGGCCTCTTCATTCTACAAGAGTATCAATATGTTATTGCCGCTTTTGCTCATTTTGGCACTGGCCTTTTTCATGAATTGGATTCGTTTGCGCCGTTACACTAAATAATTGCTTGCATCATGAAGAAAAAAGGACTTATCATCGGTATTTTAGTTGTTGTTTTGGGAGCACTCACCTTGTTTGCACTCGATCTTCAAGGCAATCAAAAAGCATCTGATGCACGCGCCTTTAATTTCAAGATTGAAGATACAAATACCCTCACCAAAATCAATATCACCGATGCTTTTGGCCAAAAGTTTACCTTACTTAAAAAGGACAATATTTGGACCGATGCCCAAGGTGGCTGTGTTTCTCAAAACAACGTGTCCCTCATTTTAGAAGCACTTCATAAAATCGAATTCAAAGGATATTTGCCAAAAAAATCGGAGGCGCGTTTCACTGAGCTCATGGCTACCTCTCACATCAAGGTAGAGATCTTCCAAGATGGAGAATGGACCAAAACTTGGTATCTAGGACCAGCTACACCCGATCACTATGGTCAAATTATGCTTTTGGAAACTGCCGACGATGGCAAAAGCGCCGTACCCGTCATGATGAAACTTTCCGGCATGAATGGCCTTATTGATCCGCGCTTTTTTGCAGATCCACGCCAATGGGCCTGCACCGAAATAATGGCCTTACAAATGGAAGATATCCTCCGGGTGAAAGCGCAATTTCACGGTGAGCCCTACCGTAATTTTGAAATTCAGAAAAAAGGCAACAAATACAGCGTAACCCGCAATGGCCAACGGCTGTCTTTTGTCGACACCACCAACGTTTATCGATACCTCCAAGGCCTTCAAAAAATACACTTTGAACAAAAGAATTTTACCCTTTCAGACAAGCAAGTAGATAGTGTCAAAAGAAGCCAAGCGTTCTGTAATTTTGAAGTCAAAACCAAACACGAACGCATCGCGCTCAAACTCTATCGCATCAAAAGTAAAGAGGAACAGCGCAACGAATTTGGACAGCTTGTCAATATGGATATGAACAGTTTTTGGTGTCTTTTACCCGATGGTGAACTCGTACGCTGTCAATATTTTGTTTTCAATCCGCTGCTGCTCGGGCATGTTTATTTCCCTGCCATGGAAAATAAATTTCCCGACTCCTTAAAAACTAGCGCAGTGCAATAAACAACTTTAGTGGTCATTTTTACGTTACTAATCTTATGACCAACCTCCTGCGTATTTGCGCTGTGCTTCTTGCTGTAAGCTGCAGTCAGGTTTTTGCCCATAAAAAAAGGGTCAGCTAAGCCGACCCCCTTTCAAAACACTTTTAATCTACCCTTGTAAATCGTCAGCATAAAGTGGACCGGTTATAAGTTCAAACTTGGTTGGTGTTTCCATTTATTAATGTCTAAATTTAATTAATTATGGAGAACAACAAAAGAGAGAAACAGACAACGGAGAACTTCATCAAAGATGTAAGAAGAAAGACAAGAAGAGTCTTTAGTTCTGAGCAGAAGATTCAGATTGTCGTTCAATCAGATCTTGGTGTCAATTGAACACTTCTTAAAATAGGCTTGAATAAGGTACTTTTTACAAATGTTATAAAGCATAATCGGACTTCCGTGTTGAGGGCTTAGAACCTTGCAATCGAAGCGCTAGAGGACAATGGAACTGAATCCCCCAAGAACAAAAGATTCTAGTTGTGGAGTTGGCCTTGGAACGCCCCGAATTATCATCGAGAGAACTAGCTTATCACCTAACAGATGAACAACAGATTTTCATCTCAGAGTCGAGTATTTACCATTCTGTTTACCACTAAAGAAAAAACCCTTACTTAACTTGTTGTTAAATAAGGGTTTTAACTTTTTTGAAGTGGTACCTCCAGGAATCGAACCAGGGACACAAGGATTTTCAGTCCTTTGCTCTACCAACTGAGCTAAGGTACCGGCTCTTGGTGGATGCAAATTTAACACATTTTTGCTGTTTTACACAACTTAAAAATCAAAAAAGTTCAAAAAAGCTCCTTAATTTTGGATATGAGCGCTGCAAATCAGGTTTACCTTCTCGATGCCGGAAATTCCCAAATTAAACTTGCGCTTGCCCAAGATGGTGTCATCCAACAAGTTGAGCGCTCAGACTCAGCCAAGTTCAATATTCAAAAACGCGAACGTAACATACCTATCGCTTGTTCGTCTGTCATAAACGAAAAATTACTCCAGGACGTTCGTGCTCATTTTACACAAGTTTTTGAAATCTCAACTTTGATAGATTTACCTTTTGACATGGCCTACAATAGTCCTGAGACGCTCGGGATTGACAGACTTTGCAATGCTGCAGCTATGTCTCAAATCCATCTAGGCAAACCCCGGTTGGCTATTGATCTAGGTACTTGTATCAAATTTGATTTTCTTGATGCGGACGGTTTTTATCATGGTGGCTCAATTGGTCCTGGGCTTCAAATGCGCAGTAAAGCAATGGCTCATTTTACAGCCAAATTGCCTGAAATAAAAGCGCAACCAACCGACATCCTCATTGGTAAAAACACAAAAGAATGCCTTGAAATTGGTTCCTATTTAGGCTGGCAAAAGGAAATTGAAGGAATTTGGGAAGCTTATCGGTCAAGGTTTCCAAATCTTGCTACTTTCCTAACCGGTGGCGATGCCCCACATTTTGATTTAGGCCAAAAAAATGGCATCTTTGTACACGAAAATTTAACGCTTGAAGGCATACTTGCACTCTACCTCACCAATGACTAAATACTTCTCTTTCCTATTTGCGCTTTTTACATTTTTCTATTCTGGTGCGCAATCCATTACCGCAGAGCCAGCCAGCTTCTATGGTCTTGGAGAAATGAGTTCTAGAGGTCATGGCATTTTTGACGCACTCGGAAAAAATACGATCAATGTATTTGACTCATCGGTGCTCAACCACTACAACCCCGCTTCTTACAACCGTTTGAGTAAAGGAGCTACGCTTTACACCGTCAGCCTCCATTCGCGCCAATCTTGGTACAGCAACGCAAGTGCCCAACAATTTGCCGCAACCCCAATGGTTGAGCAATTTACACTCGGATTTAAAATTCGCAAGCAAATGGGTATGTCTTTTGGTTTGCGGCCTTTTAGTTCCCGAGGATATAAAATTGCAGAAACTTCCTTTACCGGTATAGACTCTATCGCTTATAACTACAGCGGAAAAGGCGCCATTCAAGATCTCTACCTTGGTTATTCCTATGGTATCATCGAAAAACCGCAAACCAAATGGGCAATTGGCGCCAATGCTTCTTACCTATTCGGCACACTTATCAACGAACGCAGCTCAGAATTGCTTACAGGGGCAACTGCTGCCGGTGGCCTCGAGCGTAATTCATTAATAATGCGTTCATTTTACACCGAGATCGGAACGTATTTCCAACAAAGTATCGGCAAAAAACACAGCATCGGTCTGAGTGTCGTTTATCAGCCAGAACTCAATCTCAGCGGAACCTTCCAACAAGAACTTTACAGCTCTGCCACTATTGGTGTGCCCAATAGCTACGATACTATTTTGAACAGTAACACTGCTTTTTCGGCGCAACTTGCCCAAAGCCTTCAATTAGGATTCAGCTATTCTTATAAACTCCCAACTTTCAAACGCCAAACCCGAGAACTGCATCCGCAATTACAACTTTATGCAAGTATGAGCAATTTTGGTGCACTGAGTCAAAACCAAAATCTACTTACAGGATTCGATCAAAATAGTTACGCACGCATCAGTTTTGGTGCGCAATTTCAGCCAGAATACAGAGTTGTAGAAAATATTGCAACCCTAAAAGCGCTCGAAAAAGTGAGTTACCGAATAGGTTATTATCAGCAAAGTCTGCCCTACACCAGTAACAACATTCAATACCAAGAACAAGGCCTAACTGTAGGCCTTGGTTTGCCTCTTTTGGCGCAGGTTTCTTTATCATCACTTAATGTTGGTTTGACTTTTGGCCAGCGCACAATTGACACTGGAGTTTGGAAAGAGCAATTTATTGGGGCACGCGTTAGTCTCATTTTAGCACCTTCAAATTTTGAAAAGTGGTTCCGCAAACGACAACTCGATTGATTTCGTTGATTTTGCGCAATGCATTTCTTTGCGTATTGTTTTTTTGTGCTGCATGCCAAAATGACATCGCAATCGTCGAACGCATCAGTTTCCAAGAAGATGCACCCACAGAAAGCACCAAAGATCTTGTCATGACCTATGCAGAGGCAGGCTACGCACGCGTAGAAATCCATGCCGCACTCGCCGAGACTTATCGAAATGGTAGTCAAATAACCCAAATCAAAGACAGCCTTAAAGTTTATTTCTTCAATGAAAAAGGTGCAATCGTATCCACGCTAAGTGCGCGTTACGGGCAAATTAATTATGCTACCGGCGAACTAATGGTAAAAGACTCTGTTCGGCTTTATAACCTTCAAAAAAAACAAACACTCGAAACCGAAGCGCTTTTTTGGAATCAAAAAGACAGCAGTATATTTACCAAATCTGCCGTAATTGTACGCTCACCAAAAGGGAAATTATTTGGAAAAGGCATCCGAACCAAACAAGATTTCAGTAATTATGTTCTTCTTGAGCCTGTAGGCTCTTGGCAACTCGAAAAAAACCAAACGATACAATAACATGTCAAACAAAGATTTCATCACTAATTACAACCGGTTCTCGGGCTATTTATGGCTTGTCATTGCTGGGCTTAGTTTTATAACCATCACCTATAAAATAATTACCGAAGGTGCGCAGACTTGGTTACCATATTATATTGTGCCGCTAATGGCTCTACTCATGTACTTCACCAAGAAATGGATGATGAAGCGCATGTACCGACATTTACAGCAGATGGCTGAACAAAAAAAGGACCAAGAGGTGTAACCATTTCGCAAATTAAAGGTCTATACAGCGTGAAGTTCAAACTCCTCTCTATTTTTCTACTCATTTTAAGCACGCTAAATGCACAAAAAAAGCTAAGCGGCCTAATCACCAACGAACTGAATTTGCCTCTGGCAGGCGCAGAAATTTTCGTTAAAAATGCGGCTGAACTGCGCACCATTGCCGACCAAAACGGCTACTATGAAATGTACTTAAATCCCGGAGAATATTACCTGGTTTTTAGCGCAGATGGTTACCAAGACAGAGAATCTTATCTCGGCATGCGCGATGCAGAAGCCAAAAGAGACATTCAAATGTTTCCGATGAAACTGTCCGAGGTTCAAGATATCAAGGTTTCGGTAAAAAAATACAATGTTGGACGCGATAAAATAATGAAAGTAGTTGAACACCGCGAGCAACTCAATCAATGGACTTACCCACACGAAGTCGATGTTTACATTAAGGCATCCGAACAACGAGATAAAACGCAAAAAGCCAAGGAACAAAACGAACGAACCGACAAAGACCCAACCGAAGAGGGGCCAAAAATTCCGGAATGGATCAATAAATTGCAACTAGTAGAGGTAGAATTGAATCGGGCCTATGCGCCGCCAAACAACGTTAAAGAAACCAGGAATGCCTATAAAGCGTTAGGTGATGTCTCACAACTCTATTATACCACCACCGTTAAATCCAATTTCAATTTTTTTGAAAATTTACTGCACCTCGACGACCTACACCAGACACCTGTAAGTTCGCCGATTTCGGCACCTGGCATTGTTGCCTACAAATACAAGCTCGAAGAAAAATACGAGGAAAATGGTCAAATGATCTCCAAAATCAAGATTACGCCGCGCAATACCGCTACTTCAACACTTGAAGGATATATCTGGGTCATCGATACCCTTTGGCTGGTTCAGAAACTAGACCTCACAATGAATAAAGGCAACTTGCTTATTTACGATTATTTCAGAATAGAACAAGACTACCAAATACAAGGCGATTCCCTTTGTGTTTTGCAAAAACAAGTACTCACCTATGGTGTTAAATACAAAAACGAGGTAAGTCAATGTAAGACTGAAGCTGTTTTTAGCAATTATAATTTCGATCCAAATTTTGCAAAAAAGTATTTCAATTCAGAGGTAGCGGTAACCACTCAAGAAGCCTATGAAAGAGACAGCAGCTATTGGGTTCAAAAAAGAGCTATTGCTTTAACAGATGAAGAAATCAAATTCATAAGGGCCAAAGACTCCATTACAGAATACCTCAACCGAAAAGAATATTTAGATAGCATTGATGCCGTATTCAATAAAGTAACGGTGCTTAAAGTACTTTGGTATGGCGTAGATCACCGCAACCGCGAGCTCAAACAACAATGGACCATTGGCTCATTGGCCTCGACGGTTCAGCCAATTGGCATTGGTGGCCCGCGCGTTGCGCCTAGTTTTGACTACTTCAAAAAATGGAAAGACGAGCGCACCTTAGATTCTTACACGCGTATTTCTTACGGCTTTTTAAACCGTGATTTAAAAGGAGACACCTGGTGGAAATACCGTTTTGACCCTTTCCATTTTGGTTTTTTACGCGCGGCCATCACCCACGATTTCGATGTGATCCGCGGTTTTGACGCCATCACTCAAATCTACAAACGCGATAACTTTTTTGAGTCAACTAAACTCAATATCAATTTGGAATACGAGCTTTTTAATGGGTTTTATGCCTACGCAAATTCGCAATATACCAAAAGACGAAGTATTGAAGGTTATGAATTCCTGAACGGTATTGACGAAGCGTTACCTAATAACGATCCTCTAGCTTTTGATCCCTACAATGCATACATATTAAATTTTGGTGCTTACTACACGCCTAAGCAACGGTACATGAGAGAGCCCTACCGAAAAGTCGTACTCGGTTCTGCTTACCCAACCTTTTCCATTCACTATGAGCGTGGCTTACCCAAGGTTTTCAATAGTGCGGTTGACCACGCATACTTACAAATGGAGATCACACAAAATTTTAAAATTGGAACTTTAGGAACCTCGTCATATCGGGCTTCGGTTGGAAAGTTTCTGAGTGCACGTGCCGTGTATGAACCCGACTATAAATTTCAGCGACGCTCTGACCCCATTTGGTTTTCCAATCCGTTGTATTCTTTTCAAGGTTTTGACACGATGTTGCGCACCATTGACTACGTTCTACAAGTCCATTATGTCCACCACGACAACGGCGCAATACTCAATAAGCTGCCCTACTTTAAAAAGACCAGAGTTGGATTGGTTGTTGGAGGCGGCGCCATGTACATAAAAGAACACAATTGGCAGCATTATGAGCTTCTAGCTGGCTTAGAACGCAATTTCAAGGTGAGTAGAAGACGCCTTCGGATTGGTGTATATGGCGTCGTTTCTGATGGAAACCAGATTACACCCAACACGGCTTGGAAAATATCGTTTGCAATGCTTGATGACCGAAGTATGAAGTGGAACTTCTAACGAAAAAAAGTTTTTTGGCGAATAATGGCCCATATAAGCCCGACCGAAATACAGAAATCTGCCAAGTTCCATATAGCTGGAAACACATCAGAACCACCTATATAGGGCAAACCGTTTGGCCAACGCACATTGAGTTGAAACATATCGACTACATTTCCGAAAAGAAAACCTTGGTGACGCAATTCAACGGCATATTGAAAATGTCCTGCTGTGCATATGGCCTTGTTTCCACTACCCACCATTTGATTGAATGGCACACACGGATCTACACTAAAAAAGAGATCGTAAAACATGGAATCGATCAAGTTTCCTGTTGCTCCAGCCAAAACAAGAGATACCACAACTAAAAATTCTTTGGTAGCGCCAAGTTTTATTTGTTTGATCAGGTAGCGAATAATAAGAACAATTGCGACCATCCGAAACAAACTAAGCGAGAGTTTAGACCAAATGCTTGCCCCAAAGGTTTGACCAAAAGCCATACCGGGGTTTTCAGTGTAATGCAGCACAAGCCAATTACCAAGGAGTGGTTTGAATTCTCCGGGAGAAAACTGGGTTTTAATGCTTAATTTAATCCATTGATCGAGCAGCAATAAGACCAAGACCAATACAGCACAGATGGTAAGTTGTTTTCTCACGCCTTACTTTTGTGCGTTTTTGGCATCGATGCTCATGGTGGCATGCGGCACCAAACGCAAGCGTTCTTTCGGAATGAGTTGACCTGTTACCCGGCAAATACCATAAGTTTTGTTTTCGATGCGCATGAGGGCATGATTCAGGCTTTGGATGAATTTTTCCTGACGAGCTGCAAGTTGCGCAACTTCTTCTCTTGAAAGCGTTTCGGAACCATCTTCCATCATGTTGAACGTGCGACCGGTGTCGTCGGTGCCGTGGTCATCTGAATGAGACAAAGAACCTTTTAAAAGATCAAAATCTTCATGAGCTTCTTTGAGCTTTTCCATAATCAATGCTTTAAACTCGGCGAGATCAGCATCAGAGTAACGATTTTTTGCCTTTTCCATGCGCTTTGGTTTTCAAAAAGTGGAAAGCAAATATATCATTTTTTAAATTGGAAGCAGGCGCCATTTGGAACATTTAACATAAGCATGGCTTCTTTTTAAACAATCGACTTGACTTATTCACAACTTAAGCATGCGCAGCAAGAGAATTGGTAATTTTGATGGTGATCCGTTTGTTTTTAGATAATAGAGTTTGGGTACTATTGCTTTTACCGTTGGTGCTCTCCTTATACCTGATTTCCTTTCTTTTTGGGTTCGACGACATTTATGGACTCAACAAAACAACATTGAGTATTGTTGAACCTTTCTTGTACCAACTTCCCAGTGCGCATATTCTTGCTCATTTTTTAATGCTCTTAATCAATGCATTGGCGCTCAATTGGGTATTCAATAGCTACGAATTTCTCGAAAAAAACACGTACATTATAAGTTTGCTTTATGTCATCTTCACGAGTTTTTTCCATAATTGGGGTGATCCAAGTTGGCTTTTTGTAGCGCATCTATGCGGTATTTTTGGTTTCGGCGTCTTATTTAGCATCAAGCCCCAACAAAACGCCAAAAAACAAGCTTTTAATGCCGGGTTCCTGTTTGGTCTCAGTCTATTTTTTGAAACGAGTTTTGTGCTCTTACTTCCAATTTTTCTGATTTTACTGCTCATTCTTCGCGGGGTACAAATTAGGGAGCTCCTACTTTTGACCATTGGCTATTTGCTGCCATTAGGATTTTATGTAAGTCTCTACTTCATAACCAGTGGCGCCTTGCCCAATTTACCGCTACCCGTATCGAGCTTTTACAGACCCAATTGGTTCGAAACTACTTGCTTAGTGATTATTGTTGCGCTCTTCGGTTTTTGCCTTTTGGGGCTGCGAGCTCGTCTAGGCAAAGCATCTCTCAGACTAAAAAAACAAACACAAATCCTCACCGTTTTTATGTTCCTTTGCGCTTTGCTCGGATTTGCAACCTTGTTTTTTTGGGGTCATCCTGCGCTATTGAGTTTGCTTGTACTCCCCTTCTCCTTTTACTTTGCTTATGCCCTACTCAGCAGTAGCCTAGGTATCAGTTCTTATCTTTTTTTCTATATTATCTTTACCTTTTCGATACTAAAATTTGCAGTCGCTTATTATTCGAACCTAGACTTTTACTAACTTTGAACTCACTTAAAATTCAAAAATGAAATTTGGCGTTGTAACCTTTCCCGGATCAAATTGTGACCAAGATATGATCTACGTGCTCAGAGATTTAATGGGCCAAGAAGTGGTCGAACTTTGGCATAAAGATACAGACCTGAAAGGTGCCGATTTCATTGTTTTGCCCGGCGGTTTCTCTTACGGAGATTACCTTCGATCTGGGGCAATTGCCAAATTTTCGCCGATCATGGAATCCGTCATCGCACATTCAAATAAAGGTGGCTACGTCATGGGTATTTGCAATGGTTTTCAGATTTTAACTGAATCCGGATTACTCGAAGGCGCGTTATTACACAATAATTCTCAAAAGTTCATTTGCAAGAATGTGTTTCTAAAGCCAGTAAGCAAAAGTGCTGCTCCGAGCAAAGACTTAGACAACAACGTAGCTTACCAAATTCCAATCGCGCACGGCGAAGGTCGTTTCTATGCCGACGACGCTACCTTAGCCTCATTACAAGCCAATGATCAAATATTATTTACCTACTGTGCTGCAGATGGAAGCACAACATTAGATGCTAATCCCAACGGATCACTTCTAAACATCGCTGGGATTACCAACCGCAACAAAAACGTATTTGGCATGATGCCGCACCCTGAGCGCGCTGCCGACAACAACCTTAACAACCTTCACGGGCTTCAAATATTTGAATCAATCTTAGCTCACTGTTCATGAGAGTGCTCTTACTCGGTTCTGGCGGCCGCGAACACGCCATCGCTTGGAAAATCTCACAAAGCTCTATCCTAGACGAACTCTTCATTGCGCCCGGCAACGCGGGCACCAAAAAGCATGGCAAAAACCTCGATCTCAAAATCAATGATTTTGAAGCCATCAAACAGGCTGTTATTCAGCATGCTATTGATATGGTTGTTGTGGGCCCAGAAGAACCACTTGTTCTAGGCATCTACGATTACTTCAAGCAAGATCCTGAACTTAAAAATGTAGGTCTTATTGGCCCAAGCAAGGAGGGTGCTCAATTAGAGGGCAGCAAAGACTTTGCCAAAGCTTTCATGTCCAGACACCGCATTCCTACAGCAAAATACGGCACCTTCGACGCCAATACGCTCACTGAAGGCTTGCGTTTTCTTGACGCCATGAAAGGTCCTTACGTCCTCAAAGCCGACGGCTTAGCAGCAGGTAAAGGCGTTTTGATCATCTCCGACCTACAAGAAGCCAAAAAAGAACTCGAAGAAATGCTGATAGGCGCCAAATTTGGACAGGCAAGCGCCAAAGTCGTCATTGAACAATTCCTAGACGGCATTGAATTATCTGTTTTTGCCATTACGGACGGAGAATCGTTTAAATTACTCCCAGAAGCAAAAGACTACAAGCGCATTGGTGAAGGTGATACCGGCCTCAACACCGGCGGGATGGGCGCTATCTCACCTGTTCCTTTTGCCGACGCCGCATTCATGGACAAAGTACTCAATCGTGTCGTGATCCCAACCATTAAAGGCCTCAAGGCTGAAAACATTACTTACAATGGCTTTGTCTTCTTTGGACTGATCAACGTCAAAGGTGATCCGTACGTCATCGAATACAACTGCCGTATGGGAGATCCAGAAACCGAAGTCGTGATGCCACGCATCAAAAGTGACATCCTCGATTTATTTGAAGGAGTAGCCACACACACCCTTTCAGAAAGAGACATACAATTCCACGATAAAAGCGCGGCAACCGTCATGATGGTTGCTGGTGGCTATCCAGGTGACTACAACAAAGGAGAAACCATTTACGGACTCAATAGAATCACCGATAGCATGGTGTTTCATGCCGGAACACTTTCCGACGGCCCATCGGTGGTATCCAACGGCGGCAGGGTCTTGGCAGTTACCTCCTATGGTAAAAACCTCGAAAGCGCCTTGGAACGCAGTTATGAGTCCATTTCACAAATTAGCTTTCAAGACGCTTACTACCGCAGAGATATCGGTAAAGATGTCCTAGATCAATAAGCCAATGAACCTACAAATCATCCTCATAATTGGTGCGCTGATTTGCTCTGCTTTTTTTTCTGCAATGGAGTTAGCTTATATTTCCGCTAACCGTTTGCGAATAGAAGTACTAAAAAAAAACAATACTTTTCAAGCGAGTATACTCGCCCTCTTTTACCGCAAAGAGAGCAATATGATTGCCCTACTATTACTTGGCAATAATGTGGCCCTGGTTGTTTATGGTATGGCAGCAGCTCAAGTGCTCGATCCTTGGCTAGTAGACATTGGAATCCAGGATCAAGGCGTAATTCTGATCTTGCAAACTATTTTCTCAACACTACTTGTACTTATCACTGCAGAGTTTCTTCCTAAAGCGTTGGTTCAACTCAATCCCAACAAAGCACTGGACTACGGTTTATTTCCGCTTTTGATTTTATATGTGCTGCTCTACATTCCTACGCAAGTCATCATGCTGCTAAGCAACGGCTTTTTGAGACTACTGGGCGCAGAGCGCGAACAACAGCGCGTTTTTTCAAAAATAGACTTAGAAAATTATGTTGATGAACTCAGCGCCAACCTTGCCAATGAGGAAGAACTGGTCAACGATATGCTTCTATTGCGTAATGCACTAGATTTCTCAAAGGTCAAGGCCCGAGATTGCATGATCCCAAGGCCAGAAATCATTGCAGTTGACATCCATGACAGTGTCGACGAGGCAAAGGCACTCATGACTGCCAAAGGGCTTTCTAAACTCATCATTTACCGAGACGATATCGACAACATTATAGGCTACATTCACTCCTTTGATTTATTTCAAAAACCGAATTCCATCAAGCAAATTCTGAAACCCATCTCATTTGTACCAACTGTAATGAGCGGCAAAGAACTCTTGGCCAAATTCACCAATCAGGTGGGTAACTTTGCTGTCGTTTCCGATGAATACGGAGGTACAGCCGGTATCATCACCTTAGAAGACGTCATCGAAGAAATATTTGGTGAAATTGAAGATGAACACGACAAAGAAGCGCTCACAGAACTCAACTTAGGCGACAACACCTACTTGTTCTCAGCGCGTATCGATATCGATTACCTCAATGAAAACTATGCCCTAGGTTTGCCTGAATCGGAATCTTATGACACACTCGCCGGACTCATATTGGACAAATTGGAAAGCTTACCCATTGTTGGCGACCAAATCGAAATTAATGGCAATAAGCTGGTAGTAGAAAAAATGAGCCAACGCCGTATCGAAACCATTCGCCTCCATGCCAAACCTTAAAAATATACCACCGATACTCGCGGATTTTGATGCCATTATTTTTGATATGGATGGCGTACTGATTGACTCCGAACCCCTTTGGAAAATTGCCATGGAAAATATCTTTGGATTGTATGGATCTACATTAACTCACCAAGATTTTCAAAAAACGGTTGGTTTGCGCATCGACGAAGTCATTGCTTTTTGGAACAAAGATCAAAATTGGGGGCTTTCTGATCTTCAAATCGTAGAAAAACAAATCATAGATAAACTTATCGAACTCATTATGGAGCGTCCGTTTCCTCTAGCGGGTGTCATTTCAACCTTGACTTTTCTGAAATCCAAAAACAAAAAAATTGGTTTGGCAACCTCTTCATCGAGCCGTCTCATTGAGACTGTATTAAGTGCTTTGCAAATCAGCCACTTTTTTGATTTTGCCTACTCGGCAGAATTTGAAACACACGGCAAACCACATCCGGGTGTTTACCTCAAAGTGGCCCAAACACTCGGCGTAGTGCCTCAAAAATGTTTGGTAATCGAAGACTCATTCAATGGCGTGATTGCAGGCTTAGCAGCCAAAATGAAGGTTTGTTGTATTCCTGAAAAAACGCATTTTCCAAATCCAAGCTTAGCCGTTGCCGACTTTTATTTTGATGACATGAGTCAATTACTGGCATCTTGGCAGTAGGCGCCGACAATTTATTATTTTTGTAAGTAATGGAAGATGCATTCGACTACCGAGAAGAAACCACAGGTCAGCAAGATCAAGAAATCGATAAGGTCCTGCGCCCCAAATCCTTGCAAGATTTTGCAGGACAACCTGCTGTCGTCGAAAACCTAGAAGTTTTTGTGCGCGCTGCCCAATTGCGCAAAGAACCACTTGACCACGTCTTGCTGCATGGCCCTCCGGGGCTCGGTAAAACAACCTTGGCAAACATCATCGCCAATGAACTCGGTGTTGGCTTTAAAATCACCTCCGGGCCCGTGCTCGACAAAGCAGGTGACCTCGCTGGTTTGCTCACCAACTTAAGTGAAGGTGATGTCTTGTTCATAGATGAAATCCACCGACTCAGCCCCGTTATTGAAGAATACTTGTATTCGGCCATGGAAGACTACGTCATTGACATCATGCTCGATTCAGGGGCCAATGCGCGCAGTATCCAAATCAACCTGAACCCTTTTACACTCATCGGCGCCACTACCCGCTCTGGGCTTTTGACCTCTCCGCTGCGCGCCCGTTTTGGCATCAATGCGCGTCTGGAATATTACGATTCAAAAACACTGACCTCCATTGTGGAGCGTTCAGCCTCCTTACTGCACATCGGTATTGAAGAAAGTGCCGCTTTTAAGATTGCCAGCAGGAGCCGAGGAACGCCTCGAATAGCCAACTCGCTCTTGCGCAGGGTTCGCGACTTCGCTCAAATCAAAGGCAGCGGCCACATCGACGACGACATCACCGAAGTTGCACTCAAAGCCTTAAATGTCGATGCCAATGGCCTCGATGAAATGGATTTGCGTATTCTCAAAGTGCTCATTGATAAATTCAACGGAGGTCCTGTTGGATTAAGTACGATTGCCACCGCCATTGGTGAAAACGCAGGAACTTTAGAAGAGGTTTACGAGCCCTTTTTGATACAGGAAGGATTCCTTATGCGTACCCCTCGCGGAAGAAAAGCAACAGAAAAAAGTTACAAACACCTCGGCAAAGACTTGGGCTGGGCGCAAGGTGGTTTGTTCTAAAATGAAACACGACGCACATCGTTCATACATCATCGAAAAAGCCAAAGAATTGGGTTTTTTTCATGTCGGTTTTTCAAAAGCCGAATTCTTAGAAGAAGAGGCACCTCGTCTTGAGCATTGGCTCAAGCAAAATTACCATGGCAAAATGGCTTATATGGCCAAATACTTTGACAAACGCCTCGATCCGCGTCTTTTGGAGCCCGGAACCAAAACCATTATTTCACTACTGCTTAATTACTATCCGGAAAAGCGTCAAGACCCAGATTCGCCTCAAATCGCCAAGTATGCCTACGGCAAAGATTACCATCATGTCATTAAAGAGAAACTTCAACAGCTTTTATTGACCCTTCGGCAAGAAATAGGTGATATTCAAGGAAGGGCTTTCGTAGACTCCGCACCTGTCATGGATAAAGTTTGGGCTCAAAAAGCAGGTCTAGGTTGGATAGGAAAAAGCACGAATCTGATTCAACCTCGAAATGGTAGTTTTTTCTTCATTGCAGAGCTTTTTGTAGACCTTGAAATCAGCCCTGATGGGCATATTAAAGATTATTGTGGGACCTGTACACGCTGCATAGATGCCTGCCCTACCGACGCATTAGCTACACCATATATTATTGATGGTTCCAAATGTATTTCTTATCTCACCATCGAATTAAAGGACGCTGATTTGCCAGCTGCATTCAAAGACAAAATGGAAAACTGGGCTTTCGGCTGCGATATCTGCCAAGATGTTTGCCCTTGGAATCGGTTCTCCAAGGTTCAAAATGAAAAAGCATTTGAACCGCACCCCGAGTTCCTGAACCTTAACACCCAAGACTGGGAAGCGCTCAATGAAGATACCTTTCGCATGTTATTTGGAAAAAGCGCCATAAAAAGAACGAAACTAAGCGGTCTCAAAAGAAATATTCAGTTTTTAAAAAAGGAGGAATAAACGTTTTTTGAAAACCCTTAGTGCTTACCTTTGTTAGCATAGTATTACACCATACTTCGCATTCAACTATGTCAGAAAATAGAGAGGCCATCGTTATTGGCGCAGGTTTAGTCGGGTCGCTTTGGGCGGTCTATTTAGCAAAAGCTGGATATAAAGTCACCATTTTTGAACGCAGGCCAGATATCCGCAAAGCTGAAATCAGTGCCGGTAAATCTATCAATTTAGCCTTATCTGTTCGCGGCTGGACCGCTCTTGATGCCGTAGGTGTTGGCGATGAAATCCGAAAAATAGCTATCCCGATGTATGGCCGCATGATGCACGACTTAAATGGCCAATTGACTTACCAACAATATGGTCAAGATGGCCAAGCCATTTACTCGGTATCGAGGGGGAGTATCAACGCCAAAATGATGGATATCGCAGAAACCTACGGCAATGCCACAATTCACTACCAAACTGAATGCCTTCGTGTAGACCTCGATAACGCTATTGCTTACTTGCGCAATACCCAAACAGGTCAGACTTTTGAGGCGAAAGCCGATGTGATCTTTGCTGCAGATGGCGCCTTTAGTGCGGTGCGCTATAACTCCATGCAAAAACTAAATCGCTTTCAATATAGCCAAAACTATATTGCTGATGGTTACCGGGAAATCTTATTGCCAGCTTTACCTGATGGCAGCTATCCAATGGATAAAAATGCCCTACACATTTGGCCACGCGGACGCTTCATGATGATTGCTTTAGCAAATGAAGATGGTTCATTTACTTGTACGCTCTTCATGCCACATGAAAACCATGAATTCGCCTTTGACAAACTGAATACCAAAGCAGATATCGATCGTTTCTTTCGTACAATTTTCCCTGATTTCCATGACATGATGCCAGATATAGCAGATAAATGGGAAGATCATCCGCTCTCTAATCTAGCCATTATCCGCTGCTATCCTTGGGCCTCCGGAAAGGTTGGCCTTATGGGAGATGCCGCTCATGCCACTGTTCCTTTTTATGGTCAGGGAATGAACGCAGGTTTTGAGGATTGCAGAATGCTCAATGAGCTCATGCTTAAGCACAATCACGACTGGAAAGCTATTTGGGCTGATTATAGCTCAACCCGAAAACCAAATGGCGATGCACTTCAAGATTTATCCTTAGACAACTACATTGAAATGCGTGACCTCGTTGCCGATGCTTCATTTCTTTTGCGCAAAAAAATAGAGGCAAAGTTTAGTAAATTGTATCCAAACAAATGGTTGCCACTTTATAGTCAAGTAACGTTTAGTAATATCCCCTATTCTGTAGCATACGAACAAGGGCAAAAGCAACGTGCCATCATGGACGACATCATGGCCCTTCCAAATATCGAAAACCTATGGGATGCCGACGCCACTATACAAGCCATACTAGATAAATGTTCCGCTTTTAATTTTCAGACATGATCAGATTCATCCTACTTTTACTTATAGCTCCTTTGGCCTATGGCCAAGGCGGTTTCAAAAAATCACAAAAGAAAGGTAACGATTACCTTCAGGTCAAGAATCATGGTTATCAATTTTCACTTGGGCCGACGTATTCATTTGCCAGTAAACCCCTCAGCGGAGACCTCATCATCGATCAAGCTGACCGCGGAAACTATACAATTACCCCTGAATCCAAACTAGGTTTTTATGCCGAATTTGGCTTGGCGCATTTTCCTAAATGGAAAGGAACGCCTATCAAAGCACTCGGCAAGAGCCGCATCATGGACTATTTCGACTGGGGCATAGGTTATCGCCAAATCAATGCCTTAGAATCCACGCTCATCGAAAATCAAAATGCACTCGGCGTGGTCTACAATCCTTTCAGTGGCCAGGGTGAGATGAGAACAGGATATCTCTATGGCAGCATCCGTGCGCATTCCCTGATTTATTTTGGTAAAAAAGTGGTGGTCAAGGTGCGCAAGCATTTTTTAGACCAAAGTTTAGGTCTCAATTATGATTTCCAGATCAAATCAGAGGCACTGGCTTACCAAAATAATTTTACAACTTTTCCGGTGGCTCAAACTTTCCAACCTGACCTTGCAAAAGGAATGCTTCAGTTTAATTATCAGATCGGTATCGGTATTCGCCTAAACAAAGCCTGGATTCTTATCCCTAGCGTTTCATTACCAATTGTTACGATTGCGCCATGGGAAGGCTTCAATGCCAATATACATTGGTTTAGCTCCACCTACTGGCCTGTTCAAGCACAATTTAAAGTCATTAAACTATTTGAAGCTCCCCCAAAATGCGGCGTTTACAGCACACCTGAAGACCGTGAAATGGAAAAGCAGTACCGAATGGAAAATTAGTACTAACCTACTAAACCCGGTAGTATTTTTTTGTTGAAACGCTTGCGCAAACGCTTTAAGACGGAATCCCGATCTGAGACATTTCCACAACGCAAAACCTGGCGGTCAATTAATTTACCTCCTCGATAAACCGAGAATTCAAACGATACAGAAGTTGCTTCGTCGCGGTAAATGTGATAAATACTGGTTGTCTCCAATAACTCAGCTAAGGTTTGGACATCCGTACTTGGTTTGAAAGTGCGGTCATAGCCACGAACATTCACCACAACATAAGTATCAAATCCTTTTTGCACCAGAACTTGTTGCACAGAGTCTAGCAATAAATGCTGCATATCTTCACCTTGTTTGAGGATATTCATAATGGGAAGCGTTTTGATTTGGTGTTGTTGCAGCATATCGGTCATGAGCGCTTGCATTGCGTAACGATCTTCCTCTTTTTCAAATTGTGCAATAACCACGGCATTCGTTAGTTTGATGCCTTGACCAAAGACCTGCAATACTGAAAGTAGAAATAACGATAAGATGAAAGACTTCATGAGGAAAAGTTAAAATACTTCTTTGGCTATTTGACGAACAGAAGTAGAATTAGACATGGTGTAATAATGAATACATGGAACGCCTGCAGCCTTAAGTTTTTTGGATTGAGCTATGCCCCACTCAATTCCGAGTGCTTCTACCGCAGCGTTATCTTTGCATTTGAGTAGTTCGGTAGATAAGTCGGTAGGGTAATCGATGTGGAAGAATTTTGGCAAAAAGCTAATATGTGCTATTGACTTTATTGGCTTTAGGCCAGGAATAATTGGCACATGGATATCTGCCGCTCTACAGGCCGCAACAAAATCAAAATATTTTTGATTGTCAAAAAACATTTGTGTGACCAAATATGTAGCCCCGGCATCTACCTTGGCCTTAAGGTATTGGAGGTCCGTATCGAGGTTCATAGCCTCAAAGTGTTTTTCTGGGTAAGCCGCGGCACCGATACAAAAGCCAGTAGGATCTTGACCTTGTCCTTCGGTGAAGTAGCTGCCTTTATTCATGAGGTCAACTTGCTTGATGAGCTCAACAGCATAGGCATGTCCTTCTGGATGAGGCCTGAAATTAGCTTCTGATTTAACGGCATCGCCGCGCAAAGCCAAAACGTTGTCGATGCCTAAAAAGTGAAGATCGATCAGGGCATTTTCGGTTTCCTCTTTGCTGAAACCACCACAAATCAAGTGAGGAATGGCATCAACATCGTATTTGTGCATGATGGCCGCACAAATACCAACAGTTCCAGGACGTTTGCGCACTGCCTTTTTTTCTAATAAGCCGTGTTCGCGTTCGATGTAAACATATTCTTCTCGGTGATAAGTTACATTAATGAACTTAGGCTTGAATTCCATCAATGGATCAATACCGGCATAAATGGATGAAATACTCTTGCCTTTTAATGGAGGCAAAATTTCAAAAGAAAAAAGCGTGTCTTTGGCCTGAGCAAGATGGTCTGTAACCTTCATAATTTCAATTAGCGTACAAAGATAAGTGATTGCGAAAGAATTCTTGTTCTAAAGACGATCCAAAGCCGAAATAATAACATTCGCTGCTAAATCCCACTCTTCTTGTGCCAAATTCAGAGGCGGTGAAAGTCTAAAGCTATATGGATGAGATAAAAACCAAAATGTAATAACGCCGTTTTCCAAACAATAATGAACTAATTTTTCAACGGATTCTGCGTCTTTCAAATCAAAAGCAAACATAGCACCCACTCTGCGGTGCGCTACTACAGCCGGATGCGCTTCAATTTGCTTGGCAAAAGCAGCCGCTTTGGTCTCTAATTCTTCCAAATTGATTTCGGTGCGCAAAACCGCTATGGTAGCTGCAGCAGCGGCACACACCATTGGGTGCCCCCCAAAGGTGGTGATGTGCCCGAGCATTGGGGCATGCGTAAAAAGGCTTAAAAGCTGCTGTGCAGCCACAAGTGCACCAATTGGCATGCCGCCACCGAGCGCTTTGCCGAGTGTTAAAATATCGGGAACAACAGCGAACTGTTCGAAGGCAAATATACTGCCGGTGCGGCCCATGCCGCATTGGATTTCATCAAAAATAAGCAAAGCGCCAACCTCGGTGCAACGCGCTCTTAGCGCTTGCATAAAAGCGGCCGAAGGCCGCCGAACCCCTGCATCGCCTTGAATGGTCTCTAAGAGTACGCCTGCTGTTCGTTCGGTGATTTGAGCCAAAGCCTCGATTTCATTGTGTGGTAAAATGCGAACATCGGGTAGCAGTGGCCGAAAAGCAATTTTTTTTACCTCATTTGCTGAAACGCTCATTGAACCGTGGGTGCTGCCGTGATAACTTCCTTTGAAAGAAACGAGTTCTGTGCGACCAGTAGCTCTTTTTGCCAACTTAAGTGCTGCCTCAATGGCTTCTGTCCCTGAATTAACTACATAAATACCATTGAGCGTATCTGGTAGGACCTCAAGTAGCTGCCGAACCAATTCTTGTTGCGCATCCTGAATAAACTCACCGTAAACCATTACATGTAAATGCTTATCAAGTTGGGCCTTTAATGCAGCCACTACTTTTGGATGTCTATGTCCAATGTTGTTTACTGCAACACCCGCAATCATGTCTAAGTAGGCCTTTCCATTTTTGTCGTAAATGAACGAGCCCTCGGCGCGATCAACCTCAATTAAGAAAGGAAAAGGGCTAGTTTGACCTAAATGCGCACGAAAGAAGTCACTGGCTTCACTCATTTTTTAATTGGTAATAAGGGTAAAATAGGATTGCCGGTCATTGAACCCGGACGCTGTAAGTTGAGTAAATGCACAAGTGTTGCAGAGATGTCTATAATTTGGATAGGTTCATAGAGGTCGAGCCCTTGCGGGATTCCTTTGCCGTACCACAATAAAGGCACGTGTGTATCGTAATTAAAAGCCGAGCCGTGTGAGGTGCCTTGGTGTGCTATGGGTTCATCTAAATCCTTTGCCAAATAACCGGGCTGCAATAAAAAGATGACCTCTCCACTGCGGCTTTCATCATAGCCATTGCGTAAGAGTTCACCCCAATAATCGGTTTGGGCCGCACCAGAACGAAGTTGTTCGCGCGTGAGTACCGTTTTTATTTCTGGCCATTTGCGCAATTCATTGGCTGCAAAAGCCGCAACCTCATCGATATCGAGCTTGAGTGAATCGATTTTCGCTAAATTCAAGTAAATATTTTGATTGATTTCGTATTCGAGCAGATCGGCATTGTACTTCATAATAAAATCGTCTCGAAGCACCTGCAGTCGGTCATTTAAAAAGAAATAGCCACCCGGAAGTTTCATTTTGACGAGCATTTCCGGAACAGGCACCACCGCATGATCAGCAGTTAAAAATAAAACAAAACCGTCTTTTCCATAGCGGGACTCTAAACTGGCAAAAAGTCGTTGTAGATCGCGGTCGAGTCTGGCATACATATCTTCAAGCTCTCTTGAATAAGGGCCGAATGCATGTCCGGCAATATCAGGAGTAGAATAAGACAAACAAAGAAAATCAGTGAATTGATCTTGGCCTAGATTTTCATTTTCAAGTGCTTGAATGGCAAAATCGGTGAGTATTTCATTGGCTTGTGGCGATATCGTGAACAAGGTATTGGCGGTGGCTCCTGCAGCTATCATGGCTGGAAAATCATATGGAAAAGTGGCGCTAGACTTTCCTGTAAGTACCACCTCATAGGGGCTTGCATCGGCCATTAAATAGGTAGACTCAGGCAAGAGCAAACGCCAAGTTCGTAAGTCTTTTGCGGGGTCAAATTTAGTATTGAAACGACTTACCCAGCTTGGCAATGCGTCTGCGTAAAATGTACTTGTGACGAAGTCGCCACTAGTGTAGTCATACCAATAAGTTCCATCTGAAAGATGACCTCCGGGTAGTATGGCACCTCGGTCCTTAATGGAAATTGAGATCACCTTTGACTGTGGTGACGCCATTTTGAGTTGATCAGTAATGGTATAGGTCAGTAAATTCATCGGTGCGGCTTGCCCACCAGTCGCACTTCCAACCGTGCTGAATCTGGTATCTGAAACACTCGTAACCGATTTTTTGAGGTCCCTGACATACCAATCATTACCAACAATTCCATGATTGGATGGTGTAGTACCTGTGTAAATTGATGCGTGGCCAGGTGCAGTGTAGGTTGGAACGTAGTTGTACTGGGCGTTGCGACAGTTGGTCCCTTTTGTCATTAGGCGATTGAAACCACCGGAGGTGTAGAGGTGCTCAAAGCGATAGAGGTAGTCATAACACATTTGATCCACGACAATACCAACCACAATTTTTGGCGCTTTAGTTGTTTGGGCTTGAATCCCAAATACACAAGCAAAAAGAATTACAACAAGAGCAATATTTTTCATGGTTCAAAATTACGCAATCCTTTCGGGCTAGACCAAGCAACTTTTTAACGAAATTTAAGTCTTGAACAAAATTAAACGCAAAATGAAGCAATTACTACCCATCCTTTTATTCGTTATTAGCCTGACTACCCTCAACAATGCTAATGCGCAATTTGTTGTCAATGTAAATGTTATAAATTGCAGCGGTCCAGCCATCTGTGACGGCTCTGCCTCCATTGACTCTACTAATAACTTACAATTTACGGCCTTAGCTTGGTACATGAACGGAACGCTCATTCAAAATGGCGGCACTTCCATTTTTAATCTTTGTACAGGAAACTAGAAACGCTCTCTAAAGAAAAGGGCCCGTAAAGCGGGCCCTTTTTGTTTTTGGTATTGTCAAAGTATTAACCCTTACCAGATTTAATTGCCGGGGCCGCAGGCTTTGGGGCCGCAGGCTTTGGGGCCGCAGGCTTTGGTGCAACTGGGGTAGTTGGTTTAGGTGTGACGGGCGAAGAAGGTCTCGGACTAACAGGAACCGATGGTTTTGGCGTAGTAAAAGTACTTGGTTTGTCAACACTTTGGGTGTTTGGCTTGGTGAGGTTATCTTCTTTACTAGACACTTGTGGTTTTTCTGTATTGCCCTCTGGCTTGGCACCAATTGTTTGTGGACGATCTGTTGGGTGCTTGCCTTCCGAAAAGGTATGTGCGTTGTTGTTGAGCGCAGGCCTTTCGACTTTGTTCAGAACCGTTGTAGTAGGGTTTGGCACATTTGGAGTAGGTGGAACATTCGGCGCAATATTTAGATAGCCCTGATCAAAAATACAGCCACCCATTTCATCCGCAGGTACACCCATTTGTAAACAGCGTTGACGCGCTTGTTCTCTACTTTGAGAATTCATCTGGGAAAGATTCATGTAGACTCTTGGAAAACTGCGGTCTGTATAATTGGCGGTTGTGGCTCCGGGGCGGTAATCAAAAAGGGTATTTTGGTCATTAACGCGCCAATCTTCGGCAAAGTTCTTTGCCATGTAAGCTTGGTATTCTTGTTCGGCAAATTGATTGAGTTGACTGGCATCTCTGGAATCGAATGCATATGCCGAAGCAATTGAAATGGCTGCTATATTATTTGGACGCGGCATATTACTTCTGCTATTGAAGTCATCTTCGGCAAAGCTGTTATTGTTCCCTAGAAGACCTTCAAACTGATTGCGATCGCAATCAAAAATGCCCACCGTTACATTTACAAAACCGCGCGAACCACTAGAACGAACGTCAACAACTGTTGTTTCTCCTGTTGGCCAAGCAATGGTGTAATTGCGACCGTCTAAACGGATCACGCCACCATGCGGCAAATAATAACTTCGGCCTTGTAACTGAATCGGCATGCCATTTAGGCGCAAAGGGGTTTGCTGGATGTCGTCTGGTTTGTCGGCGGCATAAAAACAGAGACGGTCTCCGGCGACATTCATTGCTACAGCGGCATTGAGTGAAAAGTTATCGCCCTGAGCACGTTGTCTGGTTTGGACCTCAAAAAGTCCGTCGCTTTTTTTTGATAAAATGAATTCACCAACGGTTTGAAATGAATAGGTGGCTCTGTCGTAAGATCTCAAGTGTGGATCTCCATATGAACGGCCAAAATTGCGGCTACAAAAGGTATGTTCGAGCATAGCGTTGAACAGGCCGATATCGGTAGTTTGATTGTTGGTTGCAGCTACGCGTTGATTCTCGAGTACCATTTGGCGCAAGTCTTGGCGCTCTTTGACAGGAAGCATGCTCAGTAGTTCGTATGGTGTGAAATCTTCAGGAAAAGTGCGGTCCGGGACTTGTTTGTTTGCCGCAATTGCTTGTATGGCGGCCGCTAACCAGGCGCCACGAATGTCGTCCCAGCGCTCAAGGTGCTCCTGAATAGGAGCAAAAGCAGCACTTGCGTTTTGTCCAAACGCAAAGGATGTACTCATGGACAAAACCAATAGGTAAAGTATGTTTTTTTTCATAGTTGCTGATTTATGCGCTGACTTTAACAAGTTTCGGGCCAAAATCAGTCGTTGAATTTGTAACCGATGCCTTTAATAGTAGATATGTACTGGTCGCCGATTTTTTCACGAATTTTGCGGATATGTACATCGATGGTGCGGTCGCCAACGATGATATCTGTGCCCCACACTTTCTCGAGGATTTGTTCGCGTTTAAAAACAAAATTTGGTCTGGATACCAATAAAGCTAATAACTCGAATTCTTTGCGTGGTAAATGCAACTCCACGCCGTCTTTTTCGAGCAAATACTTTTCTCTATTGATGTGAAAGCCCGGTTTTTTTTCTTCTTGAGGCTTTTGTTGCTTACTTCGCCGGAGCATGGCATTAATGCGAGAGAGCAAAACCTTTGTTTTGATTGGTTTGGCAATGTAGTCGTCGGCGCCAGCGTCTAGACCAGCAATTTGGCTGTAGTCTTCATTACGGGCCGTTAAGAAACAAATTAAAATGTCATTGTTGATGGCGTCTGCTTTAATGCGTTCACATACCTCAATGCCATCTAGTTGCGGCATCATGACATCAAGTAAGATAAGTTGTGGTTTTTCTTTTTGAATGAAATCAAGGCAAGCTTGCCCATTGTCAGCAACATCTACTTTAAAACCTTCTTTTTGAAGGTTGTACTGCAAGAGTACGCGAATATCTTCTTCGTCATCAACTACAAGAATATGGGTCTGATTCATAAAGTAAAGTTAGGGATTCTAAATTTGGGAGTTGAAGGGCTCAAAAAAAAATTTATGAAAAATTTAACAAGTCTTTGTAACCATCAAATAAAATTCCGCTTAACTTTGCAAGACTAGTAGTAGGTTTAGGTTAATAGTCAGGAGCTTTGGTTTACCAAGGCTCTTGGCTTTTAGATACACTCATGAAAATCAAAATCCTCATGGTAGAAGACGATATCAGTCTTGGTATCGTTGTTTCAGATCAGCTTAGAGCCGACGGCTATGCGGTTACATTGTGCGAAAACGGTGCAGAGGCACTGCGTCGTTTCCAAGAGGATGCTTATCATCTTTGTATTTTCGACGTCATGCTACCTGTCAAAGACGGTTTTACTTTGGCCAGAGACATTCGAAAACAAAATTCCGAAATTCCTATTTTATTTTTATCCGCTCGAAGTCAGACTGCTGATAAAATAGAAGGGTTTAATGCTGGCGCCGACGACTACCTCACAAAACCTTTTAGTGCAGAAGAATTGCAATTAAGGGTCAAGGCTTTACTCAAACGTGTCAAACTGCAAACAAATATCCCCGAAGACAAAGTTGTTCGAATTGGACTTTACACCTTTGATACCGAGAATTTCACTTTGCAATCGCCTACACAACTCCTGACGCTCACTAAAAAAGAAGCCATGATTTTGCGAACCCTTTATAAATTCAAAAACCAGCTCATTCCAAGAGATGTCATTTTGAATTCAGTTTGGGGTCAAGACGACTACTTCGTTGGCAGAAGCCTTGATGTTTTCATCACCAAATTACGCAAATACCTTAAAGAGGATCCGCACATCCAAATCAATAATGTACACGGAGTTGGATTTAAATTCGAGTGTCAAGAATGAGTACAATTCTTCTTCACCTCGAGACCAGCACAAAAGTTTGTAGCGTTGCGCTATCCAAGGATGGAGCGCTACTCGCATATCTCGATCAAGCATCCAATACTTTTGTTCATGGGGAAGCCCTTACGCAAATGATTCAAGATCTTGTTCGTCAACAAGGAATTCAGCTTCAAGATTTATCGGCCATTAGTTACAGCTCAGGGCCCGGATCCTATACAGGACTGCGCATTGGGCTCTCCACAGCTAAAGGACTTTGTTTTGCCCTGTCTATCCCACTCATCGCTTTGCCTACAAATCAAATTCTTTGTCAGATCGCAAAAGAAAATGGATTTGAATCATCCCTAAACACCATCACTATTCTCGACGCGCGCCGTAATGAAGCATACATGGAAGTATTTGATAAGCAGGGTAAAAGCATACAAAATTTGCATTGTGCGCTTCTCGATCAAACCGACATTTCAGATTTATTACCATCGGTTGTAATAGGTGACGCCAATCAAAAGGCAAAACTGATTTGGACGAGCGATAAACTTCAATGGATAGACGCTCCTCTTTCAGCCAAATACCAAGTACCAATTGCTTTGATTTCTTTTAAAAATACGCAATTTGAAGATTTAGCCTATTGCAGCCCGATTTACCTCAAAGGCGCCAACGGGGTACTTCTTTGAATCACACGCTCGTTTCCAGCTGCATCTTTGACGCGCAATTCAATGTGCGTGCCTGCAGCAAATGGTATTCGCATTTGCGCTGAAATAAGACCATTTTTAGCATCGTAATAAGCAGGTACCCACTCTGCATTTTGCCAACAGGAATAACTTGCAATCCCGGAAAAGTCGTCTTTTACGAGCCAAGACCAAGCACCATTATTTAAACTATCTAATTTATTGTTTGTTTTTTCGGTAATGGTTGGTGCTAGCATATCTTTTCTAAGTCCGAAGGTTCCGAGCGTTTTTGAACTTGCTGACAAAACACCATCTTTAAAAGCAGTGGGCAAATACTTGTTATTCATCGTCAAACAAAATTGCTTTGCCCCAGCGGTATCTTTGAGTAGGTAAGAGATTTGAATTGGTTTGGACAATTGAATCGATGCTGACCCTACCCGTTTGGTGCTCCAGTCTAAGCTTTTTAAGGTTGGTTCAAAAAAACTCAATGAATCAATTAAAATTTGCCATTGCCCATTTTTGTATGCATAGGATTGATTTGGAAGCCAATGCGTTTGGGCGTTGTATTTAATTGACGCCTCTGGACCAAGCGGACCAGGATGATGCACCCAAATCGTATGCAAACTTTCGTTGCCATTTACATCGCGCAGCATCAACGAAAATGCCAAGCTATCTTTGCCTCGCAATTCAAAAGAACCGCAGCCTTCGTATGGATAAATAGTCAAGGGATTGCTCTTAGACCTAAATATTTTTTGATACTTTTTTTTGCTTTGCTGCGCATATGCAAAATCATGATGTGCATTGATATAGCGACCATCTTCAAAATCAAGTTCGTCAAGTTCAAAAGCAAAATGAGGAGCACTTGGCGTCCAGATTTCTGCACTAAATAAACCAAGGCTTCTGCCGCCTGGTGTAAATTGATCGGTGACGTTTATGGCCATTGCAATGCGCTGTCCTGTACTCAAAAATCCTGGAGCTAAATCAACTCGATGTACATTTTGGCCCATGACAACATTAACGCTTTTACCTTGAATTTCATACCCGTTCGTATCGACAGCGTAAATGCGCACCCCACTCAAGATTGGCTGACCATTGTCACTGGTATGGAAGCCATGCAAAAAGGGATTAAGCGCATGCTCTGTTTTTGTGTCGCGGAGTTCAAAATGCAAATGCGGTCCACTTGAGCCACCCGTGTTTCCTGAAAGCGCAACTAATTCTCCTTTTTTTACCGCAATTAGATTTTTTGGAAGCATGAGGTCTAATTCGTTTTGCTGCAATGCTTTAGAAGTATCTAAATAAAATTGTTGAATGTTAGGAGCAAATTGATTGCAGTGCGCATATACTGAAGTGTAACCGTTCGGATGATCTATATACAAGACCCAACCGTAACCTACAGATGAGACCCTCATTCGGGAAACAAAGCCATCTTGGATAGCATAAATTGGTAAATTCTCTTTTCCAAAGGTCCGTAAATCAATGCCCATATGGAAATGATTGGGCCGAAGATCACCAAATCCCGCGCTGAGCTCTACTGGGGAGGCCATAGGTAAACTCCAAAGCGAATCAGAAGTTAGCATTTGTGCACGACAAAAAACGGTTGCTACGAACGCCACAAGCAAGATAGAATAACGCATGGTCAAAACTACATAAGAAAAAATAGAAAATCCTTGCTCTTTTTTGCAGAATGTAAACGAATGCTTGTTAACTTTGTACAAAGTCACCGCTTAACATGACTGAGAACCTCAATACGCTCATAGCCGATATCCGCAACCGCAGTTTACAACTCGCAACTGACTTGAATGACGAACGCGCAATGCACCAGTCGTTACAAGCAGAATTACAGCAAGTGCAAGCGCAGTACCAAGCAGAACAGGCTCAGGTTGCCGAGCTAAAAGCACATATTGAAGCACTCAATTTATCATTGGCAGAGGCTCAAAACAAAGTCGTAGAGGTTCCTGTTGCCACCTTAGGTCGCAACACCGAGGACATCGACGCACTTGTGAAAGAAATTGAATTCTGTATAGAACAGCTCAAGCAAGCTTAAATGAGTAAAATAGCGCTTAAAATCAATATCGCTGGTCGGACTTACCCCCTCAATGTACCAGAAGCCGAAGTAGAAGCAGTTCACAATGCTGCTGCCGAGGTCAATAAAGCCATTGACTTGCTACGCAAAAACTATTCAGTAAACGATACCCAAGACTTATTGGCGATGTCGGCACTCCAATTGCTTACCAAAGCAAAAGCCGAAGCCAAACCTGTTGAAAAAGCGCCAGACTACTCCGATATCGAAGCAGCATTAGAAGCGCTCAGACAAGACTTGAGTAACGTCCAATAACCTTCACAATTTGCGCAACCTCTCCTGACTACAAATCGCAGTAGAATGGACATATTATGGTTATTAATCGGATCACTTGGCGGCGGTGTCGCAGGAGTGATCATCCAAAAAAATCTCCTCAAAAAGGACGCCGAGCGCATCATTAAAGAAGCTGAAACAAAAGCCGAAACCATCCAAAAAGAACGCGCTTTACAAGCCAAAGAACGCTTCCTCAAACAAAAAGAAGAGCACGAAGAAGCCATCAAAGAAAGAGAGCGTCGCATGCAATCCAATGAGGATCGCTTCCGTACAAAAGAAAAAACGCTCAATCAAAAACTAGAGGAAATCGGCCGCAAAGAAAAAGAACTCGAAAAAACGCAAGCCGATTATCAAACCAAAGCTAGCCACTTAGATGTTCGGACACAAGAGCTAGACAAAATACATCAGAAGCAAATTGCAGAGCTTTCCAAGATTGCACAACTTGCTCCTGAAGATGCCAAGCAGAACCTTATGCAGGCCCTTACTGACGAAGCACGAACTGCTGCCATGGCTACGATCAAAGAAATCACCGAAGAAGCAAAACTCAATGCCAATAAAGAGGCACGCAAAATTGTCATTCAAAGTATTCAACGCGTTGCTACTGAGCAAGCCATTGAAAATGCAGTTTCGGTATTCAATATCGAATCTGACGAAGTCAAAGGACGCATCATTGGCCGCGAAGGCCGCAATATTCGCGCACTAGAGGCCGCTACAGGTGTTGAAATCATAGTCGATGACACCCCTGAGGCCATCATTCTTTCTTGCTTCGATCCTGTTCGCCGCGAAATCGCGCGTTTGAGTCTACACCAATTGGTCTCTGACGGTCGTATTCACCCAGCTCGAATTGAAGAAGTGGTTGCCAAAACCCGCAAACAACTCGACGAAGAAATCGCCGAAACCGGTCGTAGAACCTGTATTGACCTAGGTATTCACGGCTTACACCCTGAGCTCATGCGCATGGTCGGACGCATGAAATTCCGTTCGTCCTATGGTCAAAACCTCTTACAACACTCCCGCGAAGTTGCCAACCTTTGTGCTATCATGGCTGCTGAACTTGGCTTGAATGTGAAACTAGCCAAGCGCGCAGGTCTCTTGCACGATATCGGCAAAGTTCCGGATGAAGAACCAGAATTGCCACACGCCATTTTAGGTATGAAAATTGCCGAAAAATTTGGTGAAAAAGGCGATGTCCTGAACGCCATTGGAGCTCACCACGACGAAATCGAAATGACTACGCTCATCTCACCAATCGTTCAAGTTTGTGATGCCATTTCGGGCGCTCGCCCAGGCGCTCGCCGCGAAATCGTCGAAGCTTATATCAAACGTATCAAAGAACTCGAAAACCTAGCCTTATCATACGACGGCGTGGGCAGCGCTTACGCCATTCAAGCCGGCCGTGAGCTGCGTGTACTCGTCGAAGCCGAGAAAGTCTCTGACCAACGCGCAGAAGAACTTTCTTTCACGATTTCACAGCGCATACAAACCGAAATGACCTATCCAGGCCAAGTCAAAGTAACTGTCATTCGCGAAAAGCGAGCAGTGAATTACGCTAAATAAAACCATGATGCGTACGGATCTCTTCGACAGCCTCATCGCAGGACCTTGTTCGGCCGAAACGCATGCCCAAGTTATTCAAACAGCTGAAGGCCTCAAAGACCTTCCGCTTTCTTATTTTAGAGCCGGGATTTGGAAACCACGAACCCAACCTGGTGCTTTTGAAGGTATTGGTGATATCGGTCTGGAATGGCTCGTCGATGTTCGCCAACAATACGGGTTCAAGATTTGTACTGAAGTGGCAACTGCAGAGCATGTCAGAGCTGCTGCTAAGCAACGCTTGGATATGCTCTGGATTGGCGCCCGATCGACAGTCAATCCATTTACTGTTCAGGAACTAGCAGAAGCACTTCAGGGTACAGGCATTCCTGTGATGGTTAAAAACCCAGTAAATCCCGACCTCAAACTTTGGTTGGGTGCAATAGAAAGACTTGAACGCCATAATATAACGGTTATTGGAGCTATTCACCGCGGTTTTTCAGTTTACCAAAAAACCAAATACCGCAATAATCCGCATTGGCAAATTGCTATTGACCTCAAACAAGTACGCCCAGACCTACAGTTACTCATGGATCCATCGCACATTGGTGGACGCTCGGCGCTCATTGCGCCACTTGCCCAACAAGCGCTCGATTTGCACTACAATGGGCTTATGATCGAAACACACTACGACCCCACCGTTGCACTTACCGATGCCAAACAGCAGCTGACGCCCGCCTCATTGACACAATTACTACAAAATTTAAAATCACGCTCTCAAAACGAGCGCGTCCAGAACGATTTGGCAGAATTGAGAAATAAACTGAGTTTGATTGATGAAAGCTTATTGGATCTTTTGCAAGAGCGGATGGAACTTTCTAGTCAAATAGGAACTTTAAAACGTAAAAACAACAGCCCAATTCTACAAGTACAACGTTGGGAAGAAACACTAAAATCCACAATTGAAAAAGCACTCAGTGCAGGGCTCTCACCAGAATTTGCCGAACACTTTATCAAAATGCTCCACGAAGAATCGTTGCGTATTCAATTGGAAATCAGCAAAGCTAACGATGCACATTAATATCAAAGCGCTCAACGGAAAGTTACTTGCTCCTCCATCAAAGAGTCATGGCCAGCGTCTTTTATTACTGAGTAGCCTGACCAAAACACCTATTGCAATTCATAACCTTGGCCTGGACCAAGACACATGCGCCATGAAAGCAGCCATTGAGCAAATAAAAAATAATCCAACCATAAAGCATGGTGTGCTACACGCTGGCGAAAGTGGTTTTGCTCTGCGGAGTTTGGCTTTTGTGGGACATCATTTTTACGACCAATACACCTTAAACGGTTGTAGCACCTTAAAACTTCGCGAACACCTTAGTACCATACAACTGCTCGAGCAACTAGGTTTAAAGGTCAAACATTCAAACGGTATATTGCCAATAGAAATAAGTGGCCAAATCGAACAAAAGAGCTTAGTTGTTGACGGTA
>Ga0194119_10000336_pt1 | contig 92182 bp, 78 predicted proteins | sample TA2MahC100mmetaG_FD_148620 | JGI IMG/M metagenome (GOLD analysis project Ga0194119, IMG submission 148620) | Freshwater microbial communities from Lake Tanganyika, Tanzania - TA2015018 Mahale Deep Cast 100m | ecosystem: Environmental > Aquatic > Freshwater > Lake | place: Tanzania: Lake... | reverse complement strand
GTTGCAATGGATCAGCGCTACATTGAAAGAACGCACACAACCTGGGACACAAAAGCATTGCGCTGTTTGGGCAGCTACGACACCGAGGCTTACAACATCACCGAAGTCATGCCTTCAGCCGTCGGAACTCAACGCCTTTTCTACCTCAACGCTTTTGGCGACCTCCCGGCCGTGTGGTCTGCCGCCTCACCCATCAACTTCATCAAGGACTATGGCATGGCCATTCAACTCGCCAAAAGAGGAGATGCTAGCCGGCATGCGCAACTCGAAAACTTCAAAAGAGCTCTCGAAGAGAAAAAGCACAGTGTCTCGGTGATCGACGCTCAGAGCCTCCGCCACGAGGAAGTGAATCGGCTTATCGGCTCTGCGGGCGACCAAATCATGACCCCTTTTGTGAGCAAGTTTCTCTCAGAAACCTGCTTCCCGAAATAAGCATTAAAGTTTGCAGGTTCCGGAGAGCTGCGTCTGATTCCCGACGTATGCGCCCGAAGGCAATTTGTGCGCAAGCTTGGCGGCAACAACCTTTCCATTGCTCTCCTGAGAAAGCCAGATTGCAATCGAACCGCGTTCGTTGTCGGAAATATATTTTCTTCCCGCACCTGTATCCGATTTAAGCTGCAGCTTAAGTTCTTCGTCGGCGAGCAGCTGTGCACCGAGAGCTGCGTTCAGCTTGAAGGTTTGCAGACGCACGGTGCTGGCATCGGAAGCCGACGGAGTCGCCTGATAAACGAGCTTGTCTTCACCCAAGTCGGCTAAAAAATGACAGCCATCGGTATTCTTCAACTGCGCAAGTGCATCGCTCTTGGTTTTGCTGAGGTCAGAATCCGAAAGCGACCTGTAGTCGTTCATCACGGTTTGGAAAAAAGGCTGAACAGCTTCAGCCGTCAGATTTGCAGGACAGGCCTGATTCGACGCCGCGGGCAAAGACTTCGCAACATTCTGAAAGGCGATGGTCACACCCAGATTGGAACGCGATGGTGCAGCAGATGAATTGACAGTGGCATCACTCAAACGCAGTCCATAATTCTTGGGATTGAGATCTCGCGTTGCCTGATTCAATAAACCAAAACCACCGAGCATACCAAAAAGAAAAGGGTATGCCAGAGGGTTTGAGAAAACCGCCCCGAGGCCGAACTCGGAGGCGCTGAAAGCCAGTGGCACAAAGCCAAGATAGGCAGTGACGATTCCCGTTGGAATTAACAGAAGTCCACGTAATCCGCGCACGACATCTTTCTGCGCCAATCCCCGATCCAGGTCCGCAATCGAAACCGGATAGAGAGTGAGCGGACGCGCATCACGCTCTGCCTTCAGCAGAAAATCGCGCTGATCTTTCGAAAGAGCCGACTCGCCCGAGAACAGAGGAGCCTTGGATTTATCGAATTCAGAAACGTAAACACAGGCTGTGCCGTTGGCGAGATTTGGCAGAGCGTTGATGACCTGAACGCGTCTGTCGAAGAACGCGCCACCACGGCCGACAATTGTATTGAGTTCAGCATCGGTACTCGACTTCGAACCACAGGATGCAAGGAATAATGAGAGGAGGGAAAACGAAAGAGCAGCCGGATTGCGCGCAAAACCAGACATGTGTAAACCTCCAGGATATTAGCTTTTGACCTATCAAAAACTGATGGGCTTGTAGGTAGGAGTACTGAGACCTGCAACCACTTTCTTTCAGAAGCCTAAAAACACACGGTAAAAACATCCCAGAGCGGCAAGTGAAATATCGAACCACTCTTTAAAAAAGAAGTTTGTCGCGTTCAAAGTTGCAATGGATCAGCGCTACATTGAAAGAACGCACACAACCTGGGACACAAAAGCATTGCGCTGTTTGGGCAGCTACGACACCGAGGCTTACAACATCACCGAAGTCATGCCTTCAGCCGTCGGAACTCAACGCCTTTTCTACCTCAACGCTTTTGGCGACCTCCCGGCCGTGTGGTCTGCCGCCTCACCCATCAACTTCATCAAGGACTATGGCATGGCCATTCAACTCGCCAAAAGAGGAGATGCTAGCCGGCATGCGCAACTCGAAAACTTCAAAAGAGCTCTCGAAGAGAAAAAGCACAGTGTCTCGGTGATCGACGCTCAGAGCCTCCGCCACGAGGAAGTGAATCGGCTTATCGGCTCTGCGGGCGACCAAATCATGACCCCTTTTGTGAGCAAGTTTCTCTCAGAAACCTGCTTCCCGAAATAAGCATTAAAGTTTGCAGGTTCCGGAGAGCTGCGTCTGATTCCCGACGTATGCGCCCGAAGGCAATTTGTGCGCAAGCTTGGCGGCAACAACCTTTCCATTGCTCTCCTGAGAAAGCCAGATTGCAATCGAACCGCGTTCGTTGTCGGAAATATATTTTCTTCCCGCACCTGTATCCGATTTAAGCTGCAGCTTAAGTTCTTCGTCGGCGAGCAGCTGTGCACCGAGAGCTGCGTTCAGCTTGAAGGTTTGCAGACGCACGGTGCTGGCATCGGAAGCCGACGGAGTCGCCTGATAAACGAGCTTGTCTTCACCCAAGTCGGCTAAAAAATGACAGCCATCGGTATTCTTCAACTGCGCAAGTGCATCGCTCTTGGTTTTGCTGAGGTCAGAATCCGAAAGCGACCTGTAGTCGTTCATCACGGTTTGGAAAAAAGGCTGAACAGCTTCAGCCGTCAGATTTGCAGGACAGGCCTGATTCGACGCCGCGGGCAAAGACTTCGCAACATTCTGAAAGGCGATGGTCACACCCAGATTGGAACGCGATGGTGCAGCAGATGAATTGACAGTGGCATCACTCAAACGCAGTCCATAATTCTTGGGATTGAGATCTCGCGTTGCCTGATTCAATAAACCAAAACCACCGAGCATACCAAAAAGAAAAGGGTATGCCAGAGGGTTTGAGAAAACCGCCCCGAGGCCGAACTCGGAGGCGCTGAAAGCCAGTGGCACAAAGCCAAGATAGGCAGTGACGATTCCCGTTGGAATTAACAGAAGTCCACGTAATCCGCGCACGACATCTTTCTGCGCCAATCCCCGATCCAGGTCCGCAATCGAAACCGGATAGAGAGTGAGCGGACGCGCATCACGCTCTGCCTTCAGCAGAAAATCGCGCTGATCTTTCGAAAGAGCCGACTCGCCCGAGAACAGAGGAGCCTTGGATTTATCGAATTCAGAAACGTAAACACAGGCTGTGCCGTTGGCGAGATTTGGCAGAGCGTTGATGACCTGAACGCGTCTGTCGAAGAACGCGCCACCACGGCCGACAATTGTATTGAGTTCAGCATCGGTACTCGACTTCGAACCACAGGATGCAAGGAATAATGAGAGGAGGGAAAACGAAAGAGCAGCCGGATTGCGCGCAAAACCAGACATGTGTAAACCTCCAGGATGTTCATTTTAACCCACGCGATACCGATTGAGCGGAAGCAAGTAGAATGCCACAGCTAGACGTCTAATGTTCTGATGTATTCCGAAAATGACACTGTCTAAGAATTCGACAGTGTTGAATTGGGTTTTGTTATGGAGGACTGACGTTGACGTCTGTCACTGCGGTTTCGACGGCTGACCCAACAAGACCTGGAAGAGCGGCAAGTGAAATATCGAACCACTCTTTAAAAAGGAAGTTTGTCGCGTTCAAAGCCAGAAAGGTAGGATGAAGCAAAATAATTTTTCTGAGCAAGGTCAATTTTGTAGGGAAAATTACTTTCCTCGACCAGCTCTCTGAGTGAGCTCAGTGTTCCACTCACAACTTCCTCGGACTCCACCATCAGGTCTAAATCTGAAAACTTTTGATAATCGCCCCGGGCGCGTGATCAAAAGCACCACAAAATTCGAAGCGTTGTATGGAACATCGCGCACAACATCATCTTCCGGAAGTATGAGAACACTTTCGAGCGCTTGAACTGCTTTCTCGAACTCAGCCAAAGAAATCCCCAGATCCCCTCAACTCCGCTCATAAAAGAATCTGCTTATGCCCATGGTCACTGCTGATAGTCTTTGGAACAAATTCTCATTGACCAATTGGCCAACTTAAGATAACCCCAAACAAACTCCACCTTTTTGGAGCGCCGACATGGAACGATCATTCACCTCAAAGCTTCTCCGATGTGCCGCCGGATTCGCACTGTGTGCAGGTCTTCAGGCTCAAACCGCAACAGCGAACGATGTTGTGTGACGTCCAGATCTCATCCAATCACAAGGGGTAGGCTGCCGTTTTGGTCACTCTTCGGATCCCAACCAGAATGCTCATGTCATTGCCAATGGCGATTCGGTTTCATTTATTTTTACGCGGCTGGGTGAAGAGTTCCGCACCGGTCGCACACCCAATATCAACCTCAGCCCATGCCGCATTATCCTTCCGCTTGAGGTGAATGCTGGCTTTTATATTGAGGAGATTGCGCAGACTCTCACCTACGGAATCGTCAAAGCCCAGGGTGTACAGGCTCAGCTCGATTTCATCAGCAACTTTGCACGTCGATTACCCAACGGCCGCAGCAACCCAAACGATCTCAGCCAGAACATGGCCAATGCAAAGGCCTTCTTTCCTGCGCCGCAGATCATCAACGAACCAATGGCTATCTTGCCGCAGCCGCTCGCTTTGGTCGGGACTGCTTTCAAGTCCTGCAAAGATGTATGCGCTTCTCTTCGGAATTCTGATCTGTGGTGCAGGCTACCTGTTGCCGTATCTCGCAGACAGCGAACGCTGGCTTGGAACCTATATGTTCCGAGAGCAGATAGACCGCCCTCGCTATGCTGATTCTGCTATGGGTTTCCTGCTGAATAGTTTCTTTTTGCATGTCTTCCCCTGGAGCTTTCTTTTTGTCGCTGCTGTTGGTTTTGCCTGGAAGCAAATGCGCAAAAAAGCATTTGAATTCGATGAGCTCACACGCCTGGGCCTGGCTTTTCTTTTGCCCACTTTTCTTTTCTTTTTTGGGTTGAGCTACAGAGCTCCTTGGTATGGCTTACCTCTTGCTCCTGCGTTGGCAATTTTGCTCGTGGGTCAGCTCAAACATCGACCTGATCCGTTCAGAGATCTTGCCAATGCGGTGTTGCCCTGGGCTGCTGTCATGATGGCTGTGATCTTGATCTGTCATGCGTTCTTTTTTGAAGGAACGGGATGGTGGAGTTGGTCAACAAGTTTGATTCTGAGTGCTGTATTTCTTCTGGCTTTTCTTTTGCTCGAGACAGTGGTCAGTGGAAGGAAAATTTCAAGTCGAGTTTTTACCTTTGCTGGTATAGCGCTGTTCTGGTGCGGAACGCTCGGTTTTTCGGGCGTCATCGGAGGTGCAGAACTTTCTGATGTTAAAATCCTACTCAGCAAGAACACTGCACCGCTCAATTACAGCAATATTCGGAAAGAAAATTACAGTGAGTGGGGTTACATGGCCTACATGACAGGCCAACCCTCTTACTTTTCTAACACCTTTGAGGAACTTTTTGCGGCAGGAAGAAGCGGCCAATGGCTGGTTTTCACAAAGCAGGAAGAGCTCAATGAGTTTTGGGCGTGGACGAAATCGACCGGGCGGCAATCGGAGCTTGTTCAAAAGCCCGAGGTTCATTTGTGGCGTCGTTGGCCGCGGAACATGGGTCAACTTAAGCAGCTTTGGGAAGAGCGGCAGAGCACAGAGAATCTCTGGGACAAAAGTGCGCGACACTTTTTTGTTCTTCGCTTTCCTAGAGAAACAGGAACTGTTTTGGCTGGGCCGTGAATTTTTTCTGGCTGCAGAGTGAGCACCCGATATTCAGAGATCAGCAGCTCATTCAACGCGCTCTGCTGTAATAGTTTTTAAAGCGCTCGAGTGCATTCACGAACGTCGCTGAGGGCTGCTCAGAAAACACAGGCGTGTGAACGAATCGTTCGCCTACGGGAGGCCAGGTGCCACCCCAGCTTGCACATCCGAGGTATTCGCCGCTGTCGCGGCATACGGCGCAGGCTTCGAGGGAAATGGATGAGATGACCTCCCAGCCGAACGGATAATCTACAAGCACTGCAGCGTGCGAGCGACCATCGAGTATCGATCCGTCTTGCGAGCCATCTTCAGAGTTTGGCCAAGAGTCGCGGAAAAACGGCGAGCAGCCCTGATGGCCTTCTTTGCACAAGACTGCATCGTGGTCGATGAAGTAACCAGGAAGAATCTTTTGCCCCCGCGTAGTTGTGCGCATGGCATTCCGAGCGTGTTGCCCCTGCGGCCATTCGAAGTCTTGGCCTCGATTGTTGAGCACGCGGGCTGTCTGAATAAAGGAAATCGCACCGCATTTTTCTTTAGATGAGCGCTGCTTTGGCAGAAAACTCACTCTTCCTGCGAGCACATCGATTTCATCTGCGGTTTGCTGAACGGTTGTCCAGCGTGAATCCAATGAAAATCTTCCTTTGGGCAAATCGAAATTCGTTTTGATTGCTACAGCGGGTGCTTCCGTGTCGAATGCCAGATCAGCATTGGCATTTAAGTTTAAAAAAAACAATAGGCTCAAAAGCACCGGCGCCACGACGTATGTGTTCAGATTCAGCATAAAGAAAGCCTCAGCCTCGGGTGTCTTTGATTTGCGTCTTTATATAGCATGAATATTTATTTGCGGCAATCGATTCACCTCACTCTCGCGACTTTGAAGCAGTGCAGATGAAAACTCACAAATTCATCACAAAACGAGGTTCACTTTTGAGTGTGCGAACCTCAAATCATTTTTGAGCTTTGAATAGTTTTGGAGATCAGAAAAATGAGCATCGATAGACGAGAATTTCTGGCATCAGGCCTGTTTGCAACATTGGCCTCGGCACTGGGTTCATCGGAAGCGCTTGCGCGCACAGCGACCAAAGATAAGTCGGAATCTCCCGCTATGCTCTCTAAAAAACCAGTCTCCAAGTCGGCGACCATGGGTGGTGGAGACCCCTTTCGAAAGGGCGCATTTCAACCACTTCCTTACACCGCAAAAGATGAGCTTTCCGTTGCAGAGGGATTCACCTGGTATTCAATCCTACGGGCTGGTGATGTTATCAATGCGAAGGGAGAGCGTGCGGGTGACTGCTGCGACTATCTCCATTTCGTACCTGGAGCATCGGTGAATCAGGGATTTCTGTGGGTGAATCACGAGTATCTTCTTGACAATGTGATTTACGGAAAATCCCTGAAGCCAGGAGACAAGACCAAGGAACAAGTCGATGCAGAAATGAAGCTCGTTGGCGGAAGTTATGTTGAGCTGGAGCGCCGCAAGCACACGAGTGGCCAGTGGAGATGGCAAGTTAAAGCGGATTCACGGCTTGCCTTTCGCTTGGATGCCAACACGCCCATTCCGGTGGTCGGTGCCGCCGGCGGACGCACGGCCTTGGGGACTCTTGCAAACTGCTCGGGCGGGTATACTCCCTGGGGAACAATTCTGACAGCTGAAGAAAATTATGACGTTTACTTTGCCCAGCACGAAGGAACCTTTCGCGGCCACTATGGCTGGGGCAAATACTATCCTCGTTCTGAGGAAGACTACGGATGGGTCGTAGAGGTGAACCCACTCACGCAGTCGGCACGCAAACTCACCGCACTCGGCCGCTTTGCTCACGAGGGTGCAACAGTCACACGCTCCAAGGATAATCGTGTGGTGGTCTACTTGGGCGATGATGCCAAAGGGCAATGTATTTACAAGTTTGTTTCAAGCCGAAAAATTACGGGGCAAGCCGACAAAGATGCCGATCTGTTGGTGGATGGAAATTTGTACGTAGCGAATTTGAGCAAAGGTGAATGGGTTCTTTTGAGCCCCGAGAATCCTATTCTGGCCAAAGACGAGCGCTTCAAGACATTGGCAAATATCCTCACACACACGCGCGAAGCTGCGAAGCTCGCGGGCGGAACCCGTTTGAATCGCCCGGAAGACATCAAGGTCGACCCTCTGAACGGGGATGTCTATTTTGCTCTCACGAACAACGCTGATGTGGGTGATGTTTATGGAGCTGTAAACTTAATCCGCGAGAAGGAAAGCGACGCAGGCGCTCTGCAGTTTGCCTTTGAAACTTTCCTGGCGGGTGGGCCGCGCAATGGTATGTCGTGCCCGGACAATCTGACCTTTGGACCTGGAAATACGCTGTGGGTCTGCACCGACATGAGCGCGAGTGCCATGGGGAAGGGTGCACTGAGCGAATTTTCCAGAAACTCCATGTTCAGACTTGAAGTTGATGCGTCGCACAGTGTCTTTGCACGTCACTTTATGCAGTCACCCCGCGATGCAGAGCTTACAGGACCGACCTTCTTGCCAGATCAATCGGGTCTGCTTGTCAGCGTGCAGCATCCGGGTGAGGGTTCATTTTCTAAAGAGGGTGTTGGGCTGACAAGTCACTGGCCTGATGGTGGTGAGAGCAAGCCTATCAGCACAGTTGTGTGTGTTGTTCCGACAGAAGGAAAAAAAGAGAGATTCTCAGTTTGAGAATCTCTCTTTTTTTTGAACTCCGGCTGCGGGATGTAAAGGTAAATTAGCGAAGTTTTTTGAGTATTTCTTGCGAAATTCCGATGAAAAGTTTGTCGTTGGCAAGAACCAAACTTGTGGCCCCAGAATCACCCTCATCGAAATAAACACAGACGCGCGCAAAATGCAGAAAATCTGGATGCAAATTCTTTTTTTCAACCCTCAGTGTCTGAGTTGCATTGGTTGAATATTTCGGGCAATGAGCGCTGGATTCCGCCGATTCTGAGATTACGATCTTATAGAGTGCAAGACGATCGAATGGAATCACCTCGAGGCTGTAAGATGCCGAATCATTCGGTGTGAGTATAATTTGTCCGTACTCGTTGTTAGACCCACGGTGTGGAATATTTCTTTCCGAAGATATTTTGGCGCTTTCTGATGCCGTTCCGCAAGCTGTGAGTACGGGAAAGAGAGTCATTGCTTGTTTCAGAGTGATCATGGTGTCTCCTTCTTTTTTGGTCGAATGACTTGCAAATGAATATTGTTCCAATCTGTCGGCACGTCAGGATACAGTTCAATGAGCTGCTCGATGAGCGATTCAACCGTGGTCACTTCGGGGCGCATTTTCTCAACCGGTCGTTCGTGTGAACCATCACCCCAAATCGGGCGTGGGCTAAAGCTCACAATAAGTTGTTCGCCAACAGCATTGGTTTTGCCCAGAAGCTGAACAACGTGGCTTGTTTCATCCATAAAGACGATGTCGCCCGCTTCGAGCTCTTTTGGCCAGGTGAGTTTTACATTGGCCCCGCGAACCTTGTAGCGAACTATGCCTACAGGTGTGCCGATGAACTCAGAGAGCTCTGCGCCTTCGCTTCTCTTCGCATAGAGCTCTTTCACGACATCGAGTGTCAGATGTTCGAGCCGCAGTGCGGTGTACAGAACATACTCCCAGCAGTTCAGGCTCAAAGTGTTATTGAGTGGTGGCAGTGTGCGTATGCTTTTTGATTTCTTAATCCACGCAGCAAAAGGCTGGGCTCCCGCGTGCTTTGTACCGAAGGGTGCCCACACGGCCTGCGCCTTAGGCTCGCTTGTGAACCAAAGCAGCGGGTGAACGCTCTGTTGCTCGCATCTTTCATCTTCGCAGTGTTGAGCGGCATCCCGTATTGGGTGCAGAGCTTCTGCTAATGAGCTCTGCGAAAACAATGAGGTGAGGAGCGCTGAGAGGAGGGCAATAATCATCAGTTTCACACTCACCTCTTCGGGCGGAAGGTCAACTCATTTCCCTAGAAGAATCAAATACGCTTCAATGGCTCAAGCATGTTTTTGTCTTCACACTTCTTTTTGAGCTTGTTGAATTTCTTCTGGGCATCCCCGTAGGCCTCTTCTGCTTTCTTCTTCTCGCCATCGTCTTCGAGGTGGCGACCCGTGATGATCAGATCTTCAATCTCACCAAGGTCAACAACCAAAGCATCAATATCCTTCATAGCGGCGCTGTTGCAGCTCTCTGCGGTCAGAGCGTTGGCAATATTGCACACCTTAGAAATGGTGCGCAGACGCTTGCGGTGGTCGTGAAAGAGAAGTTCGTTTTTGTGCGTTGTGGGATCTTTGATGTCGAGAACGCTCGGGTGTTCTCGAGTTGCTAAGGCAGCCTGCGCGTCAATCAGTCTGCGGGCATTCTCAGCCGGTTTTGCTGTTGCAATGGGCTGCACGCTCACGCCGCCCCAGAAAAAGCTCGAGTACTTTTTGGGATTGATCACATTGGAAGCATCGAGTTCACGGATATCGGTGAAGAGAAGCAAGACCTGATCGCTCACTCCACCCTCAGTGAAATATTCCGACTTCCACTTGAGGACTTTTGTTCTGCGCTCGTTGAGTTTTTTCTTGTCTTTGTATTCTGGCTGGGCTCCTGCCTCGAGCTCACGCACTGCTTTGGGATTGGTGTCGAACAGGTCTTTGTAGTCACCCACCACGGTGTAGCCATCATCTAGGCCATCACGTACGTCGTCCCAGAGTTTGAGCTCGTGGGCAAAGTTGTGGGGGAAAACATCGAGGAGATCGCGCAGGCGAACAATCTGCTTGCGGAGTTCTTTGGCTTCGTGGGGGAGAGTGTCCTCGTTGAATTCCATCATCCCTGCGTCGACAATAGATTTTGCTTTGTACGCAAGTTCCGTAATGCTGCCGGTGTAAGATGTATTCGCCGTGAATTCATTGGATTGTTGTAGGCGGCTTTCGAGTGGCGCTGTAGAGCAGCCCTGTGCAAGAAAAATGGCGCTCAGAGCGATGAACGAGCCAAAACGATATGGTGCGACCTTGTTGTTCTTCACAGAACAAACCCTCCTGAGGGAGCGCTGTAGGGGGCTTTTTGGCGGGCTTCAAGCTAAAAGTTGTGACAAATAAGTCTGTTGTCTTGGTTGTCCGACCAACTCACAATAGGGTAGGCCCTTCTGTATGATTATTGACCTTCTTAAAAAATCCGACTGGGCCTTTCTCCTGGACTTCGTTTCACCTGCATTTTTCAAGGTGATTCCGCCACTTCAGCTCATCAATAACGCCACCGCCATGGCCAAGCGCACCCAAGATAAAGCCCTGTATCAGGCCACTTTTGTTGTCATTTCGCTGACCATCGCATCATCCTTTATAAATCAATTGCCGGAGCAGCTGCCGATTCATTTCAACACAAACGGACGAGCCGACGGCTATGGAACAAAATTTTTCGCGCTGCTTTTCCTTCCCAGTATTTCCGTTCTGACCGTCCTTTTTACCTCCACTCTTCTGCGAGTCGCACCAGAAGGATACAAATCAGAACACAGTGCGAAAACAGTGGCGAAGCTCAATTTCGGCATCACACTTTTCATGATGATGATTTACCTCGCCTCATTGCGCGAAGCGCTTGAGCCCGGAGCGTGGATTTCAAGTGCCGTTCCTGTGGGGTTGAGCCTTCTGACCATCTTTCTGGGAAACTACTTCGGTAAGATCGAAAGGAACTTTGTTGTCGGCTTCAGACTTCCGTGGACACTGACTTCTGATGACAACTGGAAACAAACTCACCGTTTTGCTGCGCGGCCATTTGCGGCCAATGGCGGAGAGAAATCGTCCTTTCGAGGGATTCTTCCGTTTCTACGTGGCCGCAAATGGCCGCAAATGGCCGCAAGTTGACCCAAGGTACAAAAAAACCCGCGTTGGGCGCGGGTTTCTCGTATGACTGGCGGAGAGAGAGGGATTCGAACCCTCGTATGGTTTTACCCATAACACGATTTCCAATCGTGCTCCTTCAGCCACTCGGACACCTCTCCGCACGATTGCGAGTGTCCTAGTCCAGCCCCGCTGGAATATCAAGGCGGAGCCTGTAAGATACCCCGGCTCAGGAGGCCAGCAGCGGAGGATTGAGAAAAATGCTCAAGGTTTACACCTATGAAAAGTGTTCTACTTGCAAAAAGGCGCTGAGTTGGCTCACGGCTCGGGGCATGCCATTCGAGGTTCTGCCGATTGTGGAGAGGCCTCCAAGCATCGCTGAGCTACGCACCATGCTCACCCACGTGGGCGATCTCAAAAAGCTCTTCAACACGAGTGGTGAGCTGTACCGCGAGATGAAAATGAGTGAACGCCTACCGGAGTTGAAAGAGGAGGAAGCACTGGAGCTTCTTTCAAAGCACGGGAAGCTGGTCAAGCGTCCTTTTGTATTGAGCAACAACTCAGGCTGTGTGGGTTTTAAAGAAGACGAGTGGGCGAGCAAGCTCTGATGCACTTGTTCCCCCGGCAAATTAGCCTTTTGGTGTGGTCTTAAATCCAGTCGACGACCAGCCCTGGCTCCACTTCATTGAGCAGGTTGGCTGCCGTTGCTCGACGCAAGAATTCTTCAAATCCACGTTGATCTTTTTCAAGAATGGAGACCGTGGTTTCGTTTGCGTAGAGATCAAGATAATGCCGCAGTTGATCGCTTGAGAGCGCAGTAAAATAACTATGACCTGGAATCTTTGCGAGCTTTACGTATTCATCGCGGTGTGCCACGGCATAACGACAACTCTCAACAAACAATTGAGAAATATCTCGACGAATTTGTTCGGGAAGCGCTCGGCTGATTACGTTCAGGCCGAGTGGCAATGACGCTTGTATTTGGCGTGTCCAAGTCTCTCCCAAATCCATGAGTTTAATGCAGTTGTGCTGTGGGTAGGTCAGGCGCCCCTCATGAATCAGGAGGGCGATTGTTGGTTTGCCCTGCTCTTCGCACTTCTGGAGATGCTCGAACACGCGCGTCAGTGGAACGATAGGCACAGCCTCGCAGGTCGCAAAAGGTAAGCCCAAAATCTTTGCTACGGAGTGAGCGGTTGTTGTGTCGCCCGGTGTGAGGAGGTGGAGGCTCTGTCGGCTCTCGTTCGGCGATGAGTGGTACAGCGCCTCCCCTCGTCCGCCGTTCAGAGCAACGACCACCGGGCCGTAGGCATCACCTACCGAGGCTCCCATTTTGAGGGGCTGGTAGCTTTTTAAAATTCTAAGGGCGTGAATGGCCGATACCGCACAGACGTCGGCGCGGCGCTCACTCGCAATCTTATTGAGGGCTTGGGTGTCGGCTTCCTCAAAGCTAAAGAGGTAATGGCGGCTGCCAATGCGGCTCGGTACCAGGCCGGCGCACAGGGGCCAGAACATCATACGGTCGTCCGGATCGGGACTATGTGCCACGTGAATATGCAATTCCTGACTCACCACATCCTCTTTCTTATGTGTTTGAGGTTATTACCATTCGTCCCAATCAACCCAGGAGTCAAGCAGTCTCGGGTGCTTGTTCCAAAGGAGCGAGCGTCTAATTGTCCATGTTTTTTGAGATAAATTAATCTGACGAAAGTATCTTGACCGATTCCCATGATTGCACTAAGTCGGACAACTCAATGCATCGGGACACCCCGCAGCTGCGGGAGAAACCTTGAGGCTGTCTGCATTTGCTCTGCAAAGGAATACGCCTGTGAGTACCAAGTACGCTATCGTCAATGTTTTCGGTCGTCAGTTCAAAGTCAAAGAAGGCGACAAAATTCAAGCCAACTATTTTGCAAGTGATGTCGGCGCAAAGGTTTCTTTCTCTGACGTCTACATGCTGAACAACGGTGGAAGCTTCAAAGTAGGCGCTCCAACTGTTGCTGGCGCAAAAGTGACCGCCACTGTTGCTGCCCACACCCGCGCCGACAAGGTGTTGGTGTTCAAGTATCTGAACAAGAACCATCTCAAGAAGACCCAAGGTCATCGCCAGCCATACACAGTCCTGACAATCGACAAGATTGAAGGCTAATCCGGCGCGTTTGATGATCGCTTAACACAGACGAGGAATTTGCAATGGCAACCAAAAAAGCCGGTGGTAGTACCAAAAACGGTCGTGACAGCAACCCCAAGTATCGTGGTGTGAAAACTTTCGGTGGTGAATCTGTTCGCGCGGGCAACATCATCATCCGTCAGGTCGGCACAAAGATTCACCCTGGCCAGAATGTGGGCATGGGTCGTGACTTCACACTGTTCAGCAAAATCGACGGCGTTGTGAAGTTCGAGTTCGTGACTCGTACACGTCAACGTGTAAGCGTCTATCCTGCGGGCGCAGAAGCGTAATAAGTTTGCTTCATGAATGAAGACCAGGCATCGCTTGTATGCCTGGTCTTATTTTTTTGCCTGTGATTTTTCTTGTTTCGCAGGCCATTTCCTTTTGCTAGCGTTCCCACCGCGACCACCTTTTGTGGTCAGGAGAAGACTCCGGATGAAATTTATTGATACCGCGGAAATTCAAGTAAAAGCCGGCGACGGTGGAGCCGGCATGTCGCACTTCAGGCGTGAGGCGAATGTTGCATTTGGCGGGCCTGACGGCGGCAATGGCGGTCGTGGTGGAAACATTATTTTTAAGGGCGACGAAGGCCTTCATACTCTGCTCGATTTTCGATTCAATCGAATTCATGAGGCGAAAAATGGTGGCAAGGGCGGCACGAACAATCGACAAGGTGGTGTTGGTGAAGACCTTGTTTTGAGAGTTCCCTGTGGCACCGTTGTGTACGATGTCGATAGCGGCGAACCTATCGGAGAAGTTGTTCGACACGAGCAAGAATTGGTGGTTGCCAAGGGTGGTAAAGGTGGCGTGGGCAACCACGTTTTCGTGAGCTCAAGCAATCAGGCACCAACCAAAACCATTCCGCCCGAAATGGGTGAACGCCGACACATTCGACTCGAACTTAAAATGATTGCTGATGTGGGCATCATTGGTGCTCCTAATGCAGGTAAAAGCACGCTCATTACAGTGATCTCTGCAGCAAGGCCGAAAGTTGCCGATTATCCCTTCACTACTCTTGTTCCTAATCTTGGTGTCGTGAGTCACAAAGATGCCGACCCCTTCGTGGTTGCCGATGTGCCAGGGCTCATTCCGGGAGCAAGTGAGGGTAAAGGGCTTGGACACGATTTTTTGCGCCACATCGAAAGAACACGCATTTTGATTCATTTGGTTGATGCCAGCCAGGAGTCCGCTGAGGCCATGATCCAAGACTACGAAGGTATTCTTGCTGAGCTTGCGCTCTACGATCAGGAACTCATTCAGCGACCGCGTCTGACCGTTTTGTCAAAATTGGATCTCGTGGTTCCTGAATCAGAAGAAGAATATGTGAATGAAGAGGCTCTGACGGAGTTCCGCAAATATCTGCGTGCGAAGAAAGTGGAGTTCATGGAAGTGAGTTCCGCACGGCGGATGGGTGTCAGTCAGATGCTAGATCATGTGGTTGAGCTGCTGCAAAAATTGAACGAGGGAGAATAATCATGTCGAAACAAAAATCAGACAGCCATTTGATTAAGGCTGGTGAAAGAATTCTGGAGCGCGAGGAGCTGGTGAAGCTCGCTATGGCAATTGGACTTGAAAAGAAAGCCATGCGTCCGATGGCCATTGACCTTCGTAGCCAAGGCGCATTCACTGAGTATTTCGTGATTCTCAGTGCAACGAACGCGCGCCAGGTTGCTGCAGTGGCTGAGGAAATTCGCTTGTTCTTCCGCGATAACCTGAGCTTGCAACCTGTGTCGATTGACGGGCGCGAGGCACGCACCTGGATTCTGCTCGACTATGGTTTTCTGTTCGTGCACGTCTTTCAAGAGCCAACACGTGAGCTCTACGCTCTCGAGCAACTGTGGGGCAAAGGCCGGTACATCACTCCCACCGAGCAGGAACTTTCTGCTTTGTTGACTGAAGTGAAAGCAGCACTGCCCAAGGATATCTCAAGCGAATCACTCGAAGCTGCTCTGCTCTGAGTTAGTCGCCATGCAGTTTGTTTTTGTCACTCCATGGAAGTTGTCCTCAGGCTCTGCAAAGAGTTGGGTTGAGGAGCTGCTGTCGCGGATTGAAAGAACGACACCAGTCACACTGGTTGCACCGCACAAAGCGCTGGATTCAGAGAAGGCGATTGAACAGTTTTTGGTCAGAGAATGTGAGAAGATCGCGCACGAGCGCGGTCTTCTTTATTTTTTGGATGAGCGAGGAAATAACCCGTCGAGTGATAGGTTCGCTGGTGAGCTCGTCGCTTTGCGCGATCGTGGATTGCGGCAGGTGGGTTTTGTCATGGGTGGTGCCTATGGGTTGCCTTCAGCCCTCGCCCCTCTGCTTGCGGGTGGAAAATTACTTTCGCTTTCGCAGGCAACCTTCGCGCATGAGTTGTCTTTAGTTGTACTGCTCGAACAGGTCTATCGTGCTGAAACTATCCGCGCCAAACATCCCTATCATCATGGCGGAGCGTCACCGCTTGTGGCAGCTCTTCATGGGCGCCATGCACCAGGACGTCCGCTGTAGCAGCTGCTCTGCGCAGCTTCCCCGCGCGGCTGATTTGTTTTGTTTCTCGTGTCTTCAAAAATATGCCTCACCACGTTGGACTGCCTGCTGTCGCTGCGGCGACACACGCTGCTTTGCGACGTGTGGTGAGCTGGACTGGCTCGCGAGTGTTGATTCGCTTTTCCCCTACGTCGGCAGGCACAGGGGACTCCTGCTTGCAGCGAAAGACTTGCAGGACTCCGTCTCCATCGCTCTTTTCAATGCTGCATATGTTCATGTTGCCGTGCAACGGCTCGTCGAGATGCTCACCGCGAAAAGCTATTGGTTTATTCTCTTGGCGCGGATGCGTGTGCCACGGCTCGCCTCACAGCAGTGGCACCCCAATGATTTCTGGCTCCACTGTCTTCGTCTCGCTCAGCAGCACATGCGGCAGCTTTACCCCATGGACGCACCCGTTCCAGTGCTGATGCGTCCATCGTTGACCTTTCAAAAACGAGCAAAAATAAGTTCCAAGGCTCGGCGAGAGCGGCTCTCATCAAGTCGTGCCGATTTCCACTCTGATCCGCCTGAGGATTATTTGGAGCGCCCTGTAAGGAATGTTCTCGTTCTCGATGATGTGCTCACGAGTGGTGGTTCTCTCTGGAAAGAGTGGACAGACCTACAGGAGACAGGGCAAGCTGATGAGCATGTGCTTCTGCACGCTCTGACTCTCTTTCGCACCCCCAGTGCTACAAAAAATCATCCAAAGGACGTGTCGTGAGTCTCGACTGGTTCAATCTGTTTCAAACAGCAATGGCAAGGCGGATTGCCAATGAGCCGCGACTGAACGATCCGTTGCAGGTGGGACGTTTTTTTGCGGGAACACCCGATGGCATCGATGGTGTTATTGTTGATGGTTTTGGGCCGCTGGTCGTTTTGACTGTCTACAATCCAAACCATGTTGTGCACGCGTCGCAAATGCTGACATCACTTGCGCAAGTTGTGGGTCACAATCGTTTTGTGCTGGGCAAAGTACGTCGACCTGAGGGAGGGTTTTCATATGAAGATCCCTCCAGGATTCTCGGAAAAAGTTGGACGGCTTGGGAAGACGATTGCTGTTTTGAGGTACGGGCGGACGACAAAAATGATTTTGGTCTTTTTCCAGATGCGCGCCCAGCACGATTGGCTTTGCGCTCTCTCATCAAGCCGAAATCTCAAGTCCTAAATTTGTTCGCCTACACCTGTGGGTTTGGTATTGTTGCGCGCCGGGCAGGTGCACAGTCGGTTATCAACGTTGATGCCAGCAGTGAAATGCTGACCTGGGGCAAGCGCAACGCTGCTCTGAATAACGTAGATTTTGCAGTTGTTCCGGAAATGGCGCAAAAGTACCTGCAGCGTCTCGAACGGCGCGTGAGGGAAGGTAAAACCGCCTGTCCCGACGTTTGGGTGTGTGACCCTCCCGCATTTGGTGTTGGACGCGGAGCGCAACGCGTTCTCAAGAATTTCTGGAATGAGTTTTGGGGCAGTGTCGAGCGTATGGCGCCGCGCACCGTATTGATGTTGCGCAATGACCGAACCGGCTTTCGCCAGGGAGACACCTTGGGAGTTGAGCTCAAGAAACGTCTGGCGGGTCGATACCAAATGAGCCCAGTGGCTTTTGATCTCTGCCCGTCGCTCTGTTATGACAGATCTGATGCTTTTTATAAGCTCAATGAATCATTGATACTTTTCCGGGATTAGAGGAAAGCGGTGAACACGCCGATGCTGCCCTAGGTGCTGATCGGACAATCGCGCTCTCGCTCGGCTGGAAAGATGACCTGGAGATGTGCTGATGCTGTCCGGAGGAATCACGATGTCGCGCGAAACCGGCATTCCAACTGGAAGACTCTCGACCGAGGTCGAATTTAAGGCTCGGCCGTCGGAGCCTATTCGCAAAAGTCCATCTCCGGAAGGCACAATTGGCTCGGCTATCCGCCCCCCGCACTATGCGGAAGAGCAGCACGGCACTTGGCGCGAACTTTACAGGCGGCAATGTGAAATTCTTGAGGGGCGAGTTTGTAATGAATATTTGAGCGGTCGTGAGCTGCTGCAATACCCCTCCGATAAGGTACCTGATTTGGCGTATTTGAGTGAAGGTCTGCGCCGCTCTACGGGCTGGCAGATTATTCGTGTTGAAGGGTATGTTCCGGAGCATATTTTTTTCCGACTTTTGGCCAACAAATGTTTTCCCTGCACCGACTTCATCCGCCACCCAACTGAGCTTGAGTACACGCCAGCGCCCGACATGTTCCACGACTTGATGGGGCATTTGCCTCTCATCACCAACCCTCGATTTGCGTCTTTCTTTCACGCTTATGGACTCGCGGGATTGCAGGTTCGGAATGACGAGGAAATCGCATGGCTGGGGCGAATCTATTGGTTCACCGTAGAATTTGGTCTGATGAACAAAAACGCTCACAAGCCTGCACAGCGGACGCCTAAAGAGACTGTGATTTACGGTGCGGGTATTGTTTCGTCGGTGGGTGAGATTCTTCACAGTTTGTCGGATGTCGTCAAAAAAGAACCCTTCAATGTCGATGCTATCTCGCAAAGACCCTTTGATATTCACCACATGCAGGATACTCTGTTTGAGATCGCGTCGTTTGACGAGTTGGAGTCAGAGTTTCGCAGATGGGCTTCAGAAAAAGCACTTCTTGTTTGAAGAATTCTTTGCCCAGGTTTTCCATGAGTTGGGAGCTGAGCCGGCGCACGTTATTTCGCTCTGCAGTTGTGCTGGCTTGCACGCACTTCTTTGTTAACCCCGGTTTGATTTTTGCGCAGAGTGCTCCTGCCACAGCACCGGCTGCCCCTGCAGCAACGTCTCCTGCGGCTCCACCTGCAGCAACGTCTCCTGCGGCTCCACCTGCAGCTGCATCCTCAGTGACTGGCGCTGCACCTGTTGGTGGCGGCACTGCCTGTCCAGCGCCTACTCCAGCTGATGAAGACCCAGCAAAGCTGAGAGTTGTGAATGTTGCGCCCGAGGTGAAGAAATACAAAATCAGGGTCGACAAAAGCGGTCAGAATGTCGGTTTACCCGCACCGAAGAGCGAGACTCCGCCGGCTCAGGGAGAATGCTTTTTTGTTCTTGGTGCGGATCAGAAAGCCGTTGTTGCTGAAATCATTTTTCAGCGTGTCACAAAGAATGCCAAAGGCGTTTCTATTTGGGTTTTTAGCCCAGCACGCCGCTCAGCTGCAGGGAAAATTCTTGTCAATTTTTCTGCAATTAAAGCAGCTTCGTTGAAGACCGAGACTGCAGCCGCTGTGAGCACAGAGTTGCTGCCAGGCGAGAATCCTTTGGTGCTTCCGGCGTTTGTCTTGATACAAAATGCACAGCACCAAGCAGCCAATGTGCGCACCGGTCTCGCTCTCAATGTTCCTGTCTCGGGGTTTGGGGTGGTTGTTGAAAGCTACGTGCCACGCCTGGCTATGGGTGTTTGGACCAACATGATTGGCTTGCGTGTGAATTATGCGAGTTGGTCGGCAGAGAAAATTGTTTTCAGAAAACCGAGTGCGAATGACAATCAAGAAGCCACAGCCACGGGCAACAGCCTTCAGCTCGACCTTATGTTTCGCTATCCGCTGAGCAACAAGTGGTTACCGCGATTGGGTGTGTTTGTGTCCCCGCTCGCAAACCAAACCGAAATCCTAAAAGCCGAGGCAAGCGCTACGAGCCCACAGAATACTCAGACGTTGACGCGCAGCGGATTGGCTGTGGGCGCGGAGGCGGAGCTACAGCCCTCGAGTAATTTTTTTCTCCAAGGTCGTTTGACGATGTCCTTCAAAGAGTCTGTGACGGTGAAAGATGAAACGTCTGGCGGCGATAATTTGTCGGGCTCGGGGTCGGCATCGCGTATGCACTTGACCGGTATCGCAGGAGTGCGCCTCCCGCTCACAAGTTCTCGCCGCTTTGTATTCGAAGGGTTGGTTGGCAACACGTTCCGAACAGATAAATATTCAGAAGAAATTGCCAACATCGGTCAGGAGCAGCAGAAGGATATAGTTACGTTCTTTCAGGCAGGATTCGGCTACATCCTATAGCCGTTCAAAACGCACAAGCTCTTAGAACCCGGGCGGAACAATCAAGCTGTTGAGTCCTGTTGTGAAACCGTCAAAGGCCTCGGTTTCCTCATTGTACTGCGGGATAAAGGCGAACAGATAATCCGCTTGGAGCTTGTGATAGCCCTTCTCGCCATCGCGGAAATAGCTTGAGCGATCGAGTCTCTCTGAACCGCCCCAAGAATTCTTCGTGATGAAAGACGTCAGCGTGCCGTAAGATACCGCCGCGGTCTTGAGATGATCACTCACTTCTCCCTCTGGTGTTTCGAAATAGGATTGGGTCACCGGATCTAAGCCCTTGGCGAGGTAATCTTCGAGAACCGTGGAGTGATAACCTTGTTTGCCCACTCCAACTTCCTGAAGCTGCTTCAGGTCGAATACACCTTCGGGTGTCACGGCGTTGAAGTCGACAAACCAATTGAGCACCACAGGATATCCAGCGTTCATTGCACGCATCGCACGGCGCATCGCGCGTACCTGCATGTCAGTGAGTTTTCCATTCCATTCTGCCTTGGCCTTCGTGCCTGGCAGCGGATCTGCCGGATATTCGTTGTAGCTGATAGGCCATTGAATTTCGCGCCAGGCAGGCATCAGCTCGGAGAGGGGTGCTTTCGCGCCGCGTCCCGCCGACAGGGTGATGGCGCTCGGATCGATAATCTTGCTCTCGAGAGCTTTCATGTTCACGCCGAAGGCTCGGTCGAGCTCAGCGCGGATAATTTCCCTTGTGCGGGCTTTTGAGAGTGCGCCGCTTTTGAGGCTCTCATTCAGAACAGCGGTAGCTTTCTTCTGGCGCTCGCTGCGGGTCGCCTGAGCTTCCTCTGGAGCGAAGTCGGATTCCTTCATCAAGCCATAGCGCAGGATAATTTGTGTGGCCTCGTAGAACGAACCACCGGTTTGCAACTCGCCGCCATCGATGTAAGCGAGCTGGCGCTCATAGTGGCGATATGTAATGTAGGTTTCGGAGAAGTTCGGCAGGGGCTCAGCCTCGCCGCGCAGCAGCATCGACTCAATCCATCCTACGGCAGCGTAAGCCCAGCAATTCCCAATGCTTTGCCATTTTACGGGTGTATGTGGGATATTTACAGTCTGGGTCGAAGATTGTGCCAGTGGTGTGACTGTTTGCTGCTCAGGGCTGGTGAGAGGCCGGTTCTGCGAGCAACCTGTGTTCGCAGTTGTGAGACATGAGGCAAGCGCTAGTGCGCCAAGCTGTTGGAATGAACGAACCATGGTGTTGTTCTCCTCGGTCTGTGACACGTGTGCGAGTCAACAGAGCGGCGGTTAGCGGTAGTGGAGTTCCGATGGGTTGTAAAGCGAAAAAAAAGGGCTCAACGTTCCGGTTAGGGCTGGTTCTTTTCTTTTGTCTAAATATTTTACAATTTGGTACAGGTTGCGCGACTTTGGAGCCTTTCGGGAAGACGCTCACCCAGGGGGAGATTCCGGCCGAATGGCTATCCGCTGAAAGAGGGTGGGCTTCCTTCTATCACCCCTCCCTTGCCGGCCGGAAAACCGCCAATGGGGAGGTCTACAAGGATGAGCTCTACACGGCTGCTCATCCGACTTTGCCCTTTGGCACACTTGTGCTCGTGCGCCGTGTCGCAACCGGCAGGTATACCATTGTGCGCATCAACGACCGCGGCCCGTTCGTTAAGGGACGAGTGATTGATTTGTCCCGCACTGCTGCTGCCAGACTGGGGTTGATTGCTGCAGGGGTGGGTAAGGTTGAAGTATTTGTGATTCCGCCTGAGCATCCATTGCTTGCACACCTTTGATCACGGTACCTTTGCCTCCTTCCTCGTGAGGTGCATTTCAAATGTCAGGCGAACGGCGACCCGCAGGCTCTGATGGGCAATCTGACTTCGACAACGATCTGATGACGCTTCCCGATCAGAAGCTTGCTAGACCTCCGTTGTACAAAGTCATTCTCAATAATGATGACTACACACCAATGGAGTTCGTGATTCATGTGCTCCAGAAATTCTTCCGGAAAAATGAGTCTGAGGCCGTGCAGGTCATGCTGCTGGTGCATAAAACAGGGAAGGGTGTGGCCGGTGTTTTTCCATTTTCCATTGCTGAGACCAAGGTCAAGCAGGTGAATGACTTCTCCAAGCAGCACGGGTTTCCGCTGCTGACGACTTTGGAACAGGAGTAAAGTGTGCTGAGCCCACAACTGGAAAAATGTATACGCGCAGCCTTTCAATTCGCCACAAAGCATCGGCATGAATATCTGACCATTGAGCATCTTTTATTAACGTTATTGGATGATCCTTCTGTTCGTGAGATTCTTGAAAATTGTGGCGGTAAAATCGAGCCCCTGCGCACAGAACTTACGAAATTTTTGAATGAGCATTCACCTGTTGTTGAGGCAGACGAGAGTGATGACGAAGGTGAAAAAAGCTTCACGCCGACCATGACACTCGCCCTTGAAAGGCTCATTCACCGAACTATTGTTCGTGTCCGCAGTGCCGGTCGCGAGGTTGTTGATACTGGGAAAATCCTTCTGGAGATCTTCAACGATCCCGATTGCCATGCTGCATGGTTTCTTGAAGAACAAGGGCTGAATCGCCTGGAATTGATCCAATATTATTCTCATGCGCTCACAGGTGTCCAGCGTGGTGGAACCGACTCATCGTCGCGTGAGGATCAAACCAGCAACGGCGCTGCGGCTGGCAAAAAAGACGACATGCTTGAGAAGTTCTGCATCCTGATCAATCGCAGGGTGTCAGACGGAAAAGTCGATCCTATTGTTGGACGTGAAGATCTCATTGAACGCATGATTGAAATTCTCTGTCGTAAAACTAAAAACAATCCGATTCTCGTGGGTGACCCGGGCGTCGGAAAGACTGCGGTCGTCGATGGTCTGGCAGAGCGTATTGTCAATAAAAGAGTACCAAAGCGACTACTCGATGCTGAGGTCTACTCGTTAGATATGGGCGCATTGCTTGCCGGAACCCGATACCGAGGTGATTTTGAGGAACGTCTCAAAGGAGTCGTTAAAGCCATCGAAGCTCGTCCGCGTGGAATTCTCTTTATCGATGAGATTCACACGGTGGTGGGGGCAGGTGCTACGAGCGGAGGTGCCATGGACGCCTCGAATCTGCTTAAGCCGAGCCTTGCTGACGGCAGGCTCAGTTGCATCGGTTCAACCACCTTCAAAGAATTTCGAGCGCACATTGAAAAAGATCGCGCCTTGAGTCGTCGCTTCCAAAAGGTCGAGGTACGCGAGCCAACGGAAGACGAGACGATTTCCATTCTTGAAGGGGTGAAGGGTCGTTACGAAGAGCATCATGGCATTGTCTATTCCAAGAATGCTATTCGTGCGGCAGTGGAGCTGAGTGTGAAACACATTCATGGCCGCTTCCTACCCGACAAGGCACTCGATGTTATTGATGAGGCGGGCGCAAAAGTTTCCCTGCGTAGTGAGGCTTCCTCGGCGCGCTCAGTACCCGTTGTGCAGTTGCGTGACATTGAAAAAGTCGTTGCTGCAATGGCTCAAATTCCAGAGCGTTCGGTCAGTGCTGACCAAAAGATGCAGCTTCAAAATCTCGAGAGCGATTTGAAGAAGGCCATTTACGGTCAAGACAAGGCGATTGAGACGATTGTTTCAGCCATTCACTTGTCGCGCTCTGGCCTGGCCAATCCTTTGCGTCCAATAGGTTGCTATCTGTTTGCAGGACCTACGGGAGTCGGTAAAACAGAACTCACCAAGCAACTTGCAAAAAGCCTTGGCGTGTCTCTGCATCGCTTCGATATGAGCGAGTACATGGAACGTCATACAGTTTCGCGTCTTGTTGGAGCCCCTCCTGGGTATGTGGGGTACGATGAGGGTGGCTTGTTGACTGAAGCTGTGACCAAAACCCCATATTGTGTTGTTCTTCTCGATGAAATCGAAAAGGCTCACCCCGAAGTTCACAACATACTTCTGCAGGTCATGGACAGCGGACGACTCACCGATGCGAGTGGGCGCACGGCTGACTTCCGAAATTGTATCGTTATTCTGACCTCAAATGCAGGAGCGCGTGAGCTCAGTGGTCAGGGTCTAGGCTTCGTTCCTGAAAGCACTGAGAACCGCGCGATGGATGCCGTTAAGAAGCATTTCTCGCCTGAATTTTTCAACCGTCTTGATGCCGTGGTTAGCTTTCACCGCTTGAGCGAAGAAGTGATGCTGCAGATTGTTGAAAAATCGATTTCGGCGCTGCGCGCGGGGCTAAATTCAAAGAAGGTTGTCCTCGAGGTCACAGACGCCGCAAAGCAGTGGCTTATCAAAAAAGGGTTCGACCCCGCCTATGGTGCGCGACCGCTTGAGCGTGTTGTTGATCGTGAGGTCAAGCAGCGTCTGGTTAAAGAACTGCTGTTTGGACCGCTCGTCAAAGGGGGTGGTTGTGTGGTCGATGTGGAAGGCGATCAGCTGACACTCACTGGGAAAATTTCAGATGTAAAAACGAGGTCTGGACGCGATGATCGCAAGGGCACCAAGAAGAGCACTGAAGGTTGATGGCCAAGTTCCGACAACGCTCGAACGCAACAACCTGATTACCCCTGAAGGCTATCAAAAGCTCAAGAGCGAGCGCGATGAACTCGTCAAGAAAGAACGCCCGCGCATTGTCGAGGAGGTCAGGCAGGCTGTTCTGCAGGGCGATCGCTCCGAGAACGCTGAGTATCTCTATGGCAAGAAAAGGCTGCGCGAGATCGACCGGCGTGTGCGTTTTCTCAATCGGCGTCTCGACATGGCAAGGGTCATTGATCCGAGAGAGCAGAATCCAGATTGCGTTCGTTTCGGTGCTACTGTGATTGTGGAAGATGAAAAAGGCACGCAGCGTACCTACATCATTGTTGGTGAAGATGAAATCGATTTAGCTGCGCGCAAAATTAGCTGGAAATCGCCGATGGGGTCCGGGCTTTTAAAGGCTCATCGGGGTGATGAGATAGAAATTGAGACACCCCGCGGCGCTATTCTTTTGATAGTTGTGGACTATCACTATGGTGAATTTGTGGCTGGCTAGACTTGCTGCGTGCTCCTGCACGCAGGTTCAGCATTTCAACTACCACACTGAAGGCCATGGCAAAGTAGAGGTACCCCTTTGGAAATTCGTAGCTGAAACCCTCGGCAACAAGCAGCAATCCAATCATTAAAAGAAAACTCAAAGCAAGCATCTTTATGGATGGATGCTTTTCGACAAAGTCACCAATCGATTTACCAAAAATCATCATGAGTCCGAGAGCAACGACGTTGGCCACAATCATGATAAGCGTATTTTGTGTCATGCCAATTGCTGTGATGATGGAGTCAATCGAGAAGACGAGATCAATGAGAATAATTTGCACGAGCACAGCTGCAAGAGTCATCTGTATTTTTGCAGATGAACCAATATCAGACGCAGCTTCGATTTTATGGTGAATTTCTTTGGTCGACTTGTAGAGTAGGAATAACCCTCCAGTCAGCAAAATGAGGCTTTTGACCGATACGTCTTTGTCCATGAATCGGAACAAAGGCTGAGTCAGTGAGGCGAGCCAGGTGATTCCAAACAATAAACCAATGCGCATGACAGCAGCCAGACCAAGTCCCCAGACACGTGCTTTGTCACGCTGTTCCTTGGGAAGGCGCCCAGCAAGCAGACTGATGAAAATAACATTGTCTATGCCAAGCACAATTTCCATCACGGTGAGCGTGAGCAGGCTCATCAGGATTTCAGTCGAGAGCAACGCTTCCATTCAATAATCCTTTATTCAAAGCTAAAAATGCAATCTCTCTTGCGGATCTTCAAAAGACCCGCTCCGGAATGGGAACATTCTCGAGGATCGCGTCGATGGATGTCATGACCTCTGCGGTTAATTTGACACTCAAGGCCTCTGCTTTGAGTGTTTCAGTCAGTTGCTCGGGGCGACTTGCGCCGAGGATGACAGTGCTGACATTTTTATTTTTCAAGCACCAGGCCACACTAAGTTGGGGAAGAGTCATTCCAAGCTCGTGGCAGAGGCTCTGTAGCTTCTTGAGCTTCGTATTGAGCGAATCGACGTTCTGTCCCAGATAAATATCTTTCAGCCATTCGAGCCCAGGTTTTGAAAGTCGGCTCCCCTCGGGAATTCCGTTGAGGTATTTGCCTGTCAGGATACCCGAAGCCAGGGGCGACCAGATGGTTGTGCCCATGCCGAAGTCGCGAAAGAGGCGGAGATATTCTTTCTCGATCTTTTCGCGGTTGAGCATGTTGTACTGAGGCTGTTCCATGGTTGGACCGATGAGACGATTTTCACGCGCAACGATGTGTGCCTGGGTAATAAGATCGGCAGGCCATTCGCTCGTTCCCCAGTAGAGGATTTTTCCCTGGGTGATGAGATCGTTCATTGTGCGCACTGTTTCTTCAACCGGGGTCAGAGGGTCGGGACGATGACAGAAGTAAAGATCGAGGTACTCGACCTGGAGCCGTTTGAGTGCTCCATGGCAGGTCTCAACAACATGCTTGCGCGAGAGACCACGCTGCGTTGGCTTGCTCCCCCCCCAAAACACCTTGCTTGAAACGATATAAGAATCGCGTGACCAGTTTGCCTCTTTGAGGATGCGACCCATGAAGATTTCGGACTCACCGTTGGCATAGACCTCGGCGTTGTCGAAGAAGTTGATGCCCGCATCGTAGGCTGTATGCATGCAGCGCTTTTGAGCTTCTGCTGAGTTCGAGTCGAGAGTAATCCAGGATCCGTATGAAAGTGAGCTGACGGTTAGCCCGGAGCGCCCGAGTTGTCTGTATTCCATGAATGGATTCCTCCAATGATTTAAGCCCGCAGAGCTTGAATCATTTTTGTCATCTCCTCAACAGTCAGCGACTTTAAAGATTCGGGGGATTGCCCACGTGTGGGGATGGGCTGTGAGAACATATAGCGCAGTCGAGCAAGGTTCAGAAAAATCGCGTTTTTTTCCATCACCATATCGGTGCGGTGGAGCGCCAGAGCAACAATGGGAACTCCGGTTTCTGAAGCTAAATTAAAAGCTCCATCTCTAAATGTACCTAGGTCGACCTGAGGCTCGGTCTGACGCGTTCCTTCCGGGAAGATGAGCAGGGAGTCGCCCTTGTGCAGCCTTGCCTTCATTGCTTCGAGGCTCTGTCCTCGGCTGGTTTTGTCGCTGCGTTCGACAGCAACATCCCCACACAGGCGCATCCACCAGCCGATGACCGGTGTGTTCAGAACTGACTTCTTTGAAAGAAAAAACAACGGACGCCCAATGACAAACACAAACAGCGGATCGAGATTGCAGCGATGATTACAGATAAGAATAAACTGCTCGGGAAGATCTGCTGAGCCTGCCTTGAGCTTCTCAAGGTGGGGCGCACCAAAAAACATACCGAGATTGAGTGCCGACCACTTCAGACGGAAACGTTGCGCAATTCTTCGACGAACATCGGGATTCCGGACGGGGATGAGCCTGAGGAGCAGAAGACCCTGCATGAGCACTCCGCTACCCATGAACACAAGCCAGAAATACAGTGTGAGTAAAGCTTTCAACATCGAAACCCTCTTTTTGGCAACATGCCCAGCAGCAGTGTAGCGGCCGTGAAAAAAATCGAAAGGTCTGCCTTCCTGATTGCCTTGTAAAGTTGAGTTCTTGAGTTCACCACCCGGCACTCTATTCTGGCGCCTGTTGTTCTCTAGACACAATCCGGGGAGGCCTGTGATGAGAAGGAGATTTAAAGGAAACCTGTGTTCATCAGTCGCATCGCTTGTGCTTGGCTCGGGTTTGGTCTTGCCAGCAGCTGCAGAGGTCTTTCAATGCGACCACCGCACCTCAGCTCCTGTTCCTGCTCTTGTTTGTACAGATCGTCAGACCACAAGCACAAACCAGGCGGCGTGGGTCTCTTTGCGCAAGATGACCGCATGGGGCAGTCACGCAGGACTCACAGTTATTGACCTTTGCTTGAAGCCTGAGGGCACGGGAAAGGGCGACGGGGCATCGTTGACTGTCTTTAGTGATGTCTCTCAGGGCGCAAAATTATTGCCCTCGGGTGCATGCAAAAGGCGGTACTGCACGGACAAAAAACGAGCGTTTGCATTTTTGTTGAATGGTCTGCCCTTTCCGGTGGGCTGGAGCACGATCAGTTTCAAGCTTGGCATCCAGACACAATCATTTTCAATTTCATGCGATGAACTCAGTGAGTCGGTCGATTGGAATGCAGCGGGAGGTCAATAATGAAAAGGCTTTTTGCATCGGCAATGGTATTGGCATTCCCAATGCAGGCTCTCGCAGCGGAGCAATGCAACGATCTTCTTATCCATTTTGTGGATGAGTCAGATGTTGGAAAAAGCATGACCAAAGCCTTTCAAAACCGAAAATTGAGTGCACTTATTCCCTGTGGCTCCGCTGGCTTGGGGAATCTTGGTGCACAGCTGACTCTCATGCACTTCATGGAGCATGACGGCACTCGCTTGTGTGTAACTGAGCGTAGTTGCGGAAATGTTGAGTCCTGGTACGGCTATTTTGGACTCGCCGTGGGATGGAGTGATCTGACTCTGTTCAGGGATTTCTGGGTCTTTGCAAAAAGTGCGCGAGTCAATTCGGATTGGAATGGATATCAGTTGGTTGCAATGTTTGCGCTAGCACAAGGACAAATTGAACGGGATTGTTCAACGTTGCGGCCTCCCAGCTGTGTCGAAATTCCTGATGTGTCGAAAAATGACGACTTGTCATGGAAATAACACGTCAAAAAAACCGTCAGGTGTCGGAAAAACTGAGAGTGTCGAAAAATTGCCTGCGAGAATGATTGAGGAAAAAAAAGCGGCAGTTTTGTTTGTGTCAAAAGGCTTATCAGGTCAAAAACCAGACAGAACTTAATTTTTTCGGCTGCGCTAATCTCGGAATTGTGAGGACGTCGCTGCGTATTGCAGCGTGTTTTCTACCGGAGGTTTGTGTGGCGTTTTACTCCAGAAAGTCCTGCCAAGTTTTGCTGCTCGGCGCCCTTGTGCCAGCGGCAATTGCTTTTGGCGCAGGAAATCCGGACGGAAAATCGCGCACTGCTGAACAGTTTGTACCGGGCAAAGACAGCTACCGGGCATCGTTTGAGCTGTCGGTCCCTCGTCGTTTTGCCACCCGTTACCTGAAGGACACACGCTCTCTGGAAATCAGAGTGTCGCCGGCGAAAGCGGATGAATTCGACGTCACACGCTACTACGACACGCGCTACATTCACCGCGTACTGGTTGAAGTGAAGAACAATGATGTTGTTCTTTCTCTGCAGCTCAAGAATGCACCAGTATCCTGGTACGTCACTCATCAGGATAGCCCGTGGAGAATTGTTGTCGACATCTGGAAAACCGAGCCGACCGCACCCCGCAATGTTGAGCAAGAGTGGGCTTGGCAGGATGATGCCAGCGGTAAAACGCGTGAGCCGGCTCAGGTCACTGTGAGCCCCGTCAAGTCGCCACAGCCGTCGACTGTACGTCCTGTGGAAATCGATTTGCCGGACGACGCGATTCCAACTGCGCTGCCCAAGAACAAGGCCAGTCAGGGCGAGTCAGCTGCTGTAAAGAACAATGCCTCTGCAGGAGGAGTCTTGCCAACGCGACATGCGCGGCTTGAGGCACTTTCGCCGACGACGGCGGATGCACTTGCTGGTCTCGAGCGTCGCGCAGGACTTGACATGGGTGCGGTTTCTGAATTCGACTCACTTGAGAAGCTTGCTACTGCTCTTTACCGGTCAGGTGCAACGCAACAGGCAATTCCGATGCTCAGACGTCTTGCGACACTGAACGCTCGGAGATTCCAAGACAGCCCACGCCTGCTTTGGATGGCGGGCGAGTCGGCCTACCTTGCAGACAAGGCTGATCTTGCAAATGACTATCTTCAAACGCTCCGTTCACGTCACCCAGGTCAGGAACATGCTGCTCTCGCAGAGTTCCGTTTGGTTGATTTGCAGTCTGCAAAGCAGGGCGACGCGGTATCAGCAGATGCGCGCGACAAATATTCTGAGCTCTCTTTGAACGACAAGGCTCCCTGGGCCGCCAGGATTGGAGCGGCTGTGCGTTTGCTTGAACCTGTCGTCGCAGCTCGGCCTGAGGCGGCGCGGGCACATCAGGCAGCGCTTCAAAGTTGCTTGAACGGCAATTACGTTTCAGAGCAGTTCCGCCAAACATGCGCCTACATTCAAACCAAGTTTGCCGTGAGTCAGTCCGATGCGGTCAGTGCTGATGCTGCATTGCAACGCTTCAAAACACGTTACGCAGCAGACCCGCGCACTGCAGTGCTGGAGTCGGAACTCTCCAATCGTGTTCGGTTCGTGATCGAAGAGTATTCCAAGAAGAAGGAATATACGGCCTTAGCAGAATTCGAGCGCAGCGCTCGGCCAGGCATGTTGGAGTTCACCCTACGCGAGCCTGAGCTTCTCATGGCACGGGTCGAGGGTTGGCTCGCAGCCGGTGAGACCAAAAAGGCACTCGCGCTTCTTCAGGTGTTTGCAAGCGCGACCACAGACGAGACTAAGCGGAATGAAGCCTTTGCATTAATGGCTCAGCTGAATCTGAAGCTCAAGCAGAACGAGCGTGCCGAGGCAGCGTTGAAGAAGCTTTTCAATAGCGATGTGCGTAAAAACAACGGGCTGACCGACAGAGCAACATCAGCTCTGCGCGAGGCAGCACGTACTCCCTATGCGTCGAAGACGGCTCAACTGATTCTCATCGATGAACTGAAGTTTGGTCGATACGTGGAGCGAGATGTGGGAGTGCTTGCAGAGCTTTCCGTTGCCGCACGCGGGCGAGAAGATGCAGACAAACTGTTTGACACACTGATGACAACTGCTCCTCGCAACGACGATGAAGCGCGGCAAATCGAAACAACACTAATGCAATACGCAGATGATTTGCGTGGCAATGGCAGACTCGCCAAAGCCGGCGATGTCTATCTTGCTGTTTCAAACATGGGACAAACTTCAAAGAAAGCAGAGGCAGCCTACAAGGCTGGACTCATGTATGCGCGGGCTGGAATGGTCGAAAAGGCCAAGACTGCCTGGCAGCTCTCTGCAGCCGACGTTACCGACAAGAAATTCTCGTCTCTTGCGAGCGAGAGACTGGAACGGATTCGCTAATGCCAACAAATTTGGAGGGGGAGATCACATGAGCGAAGCTAGGCCACTGGGGTTATTTGACCTAGAGAATCCGAATTTCAACGGTGCAAACGTTCTCGAGAACGGTCGCAGCGTTGGTTTGAACAATCCGGCTTTTGCCAACGTCGAGGGGCGCATCACTGAGGAGGAAATGCTGCGTCATTTCCCAACCCGTGATGAGAAGATGTACAAGATCCTCGAAGTGGCGCGCACGGTTGCCCCAACTAAGGTTCCTGTGCTCATTACCGGTGAAACAGGCACAGGCAAGGAGACTCTCGCCAAAGCCATTCATATTGCTGGCGGTCGTGACCGCGGTCGTTTTGTCGTGGCAAGCTGCTCGAACATCCCTCAGAATTTCTTTGAGATGGAAATCTTCGCAGGCAATCGTGGTGGCAATGAATACGGCATGCCGCGTACTCCTGAAACAGGAACACTGATGCTCGATGAAATTACCGAGCTCGACCCGCAGCTCCAGTTGAAGCTGCTCCGCATTCTCAAGGAGCAAGACTTGAACAAGGGTGCTGTTCGTCGTGGAACTGCCGCGGATGCACGCGTTATTGCCTGCACACACAAGAATATCAACGACGAAGTCAACGCTCAGCGCTTCCGCAATGACCTGTACTTCAAGCTGCACGTCATTCAGCTCGATATCGAGCCGCTGCGCACCCGTACTGTCGACGTGGATTTCTACTCTGAAATCTTCCTGAGAGAGTACAACGTGCAGTTCTCCAAGAACGTGCAGCTGTCACCAACAGCCAAGCAGGCTCTGAGAACCTATACCTGGCCAGGCAACGTGCGCGAGCTGCGCAACGTTATCCAGCGCTCGGTTCTGCTGGCGACCCGTGACTACATCAGCGTGGAAGAGCTCCACTTGATGAAAGCCAACAGCCGTACCGAAGTGGCAATGAGCGACGCCCTGCCACAAATCACGCTGCGGGAGCTCGAGCAACGCCTTATCCTGCAAACTTTGCGCCGTATGAACGGAAACCGGACACACACGGCAAAAGCGTTGGGCATCTCGTTGCGTGCATTGCGCTACAAGCTCAACGAACTCGTCGAGTGCGGATACGAGGTTGAAGGTAAAAACGCATGAAAATTACCAGTAACCAGGTCTTCGCAAAAGCTGACAATGTGCTTGAGGAGAGCTTGAACCAGCGCCTCATCAAGCAAAACGTCATCACGAGCAATATCTCGAATGCGCAGACACCTGGTTACCGGGCTCTTGGTTACGAATTCGAAGAGCAACTGCGCGCGGCTGTCGGAAATGACGGAGGTATGGCCATCCAGGCCACGGACGAGCGTCATTTCAAACACCAAGGTTTGACCGGCAACGGTGATCTGCGCGGTGATCTGCATGTGAAACCAACCGAAAGTATCGGTAACGACGGCAACACCGTCGACCTGGATTCTGAAATGGCCGACTTGGCTTGGAACCAAACGTTATACAGGGCGACGGTTGAGCTTCTCAACCGTCGTCTTGGTATGATGCGCTATGGAATCAACGGTGGGAGGTAATAATCCATGAGCTTTCTTGATGGTCTGAAGATCAGCTCTTCTGCGTTGGCGGCTGAACGTGTCCGGATGAACGTCATCTCCTCCAACCTTGCAAACGCGAACACAACCCGGACCGAAGAAGGTGGTCCGTACAAAAGAAAAGACGTGGTCTTCACCGCTCGTGATACGGGTGTGACCTTCGACAACCTGATGCGCCAAGCATTCGATCCAAACCTGAAAGAAGTGAAGGTTGATGGCATCGTTGAAGACCAAAAAGCTCCAAAGATGGTCTACAACCCTGGACATCCTGATGCCGACAAGGAAACCGGAATGGTGGCTATGCCCAACATTTCAGTGATGGAAGAGATGGTCAATATGATCACCTCTAACCGCGCCTTTGAGGCGAATACAACAGCACTCAATGCAACCAAACAAATGGCCAGCACCGCAATCAATATTGGTCGCGGATAAAAGAGGTAATTGACGATGATTCGCAGTGCCACTTCAAAGCCAATGGATTTGGGCTCTCTTGATTCCGATATGCGGTCGCTTGGTGGCCTTGGTGCGCCCAAGAGCAGCACAGGTAATGCAATTGGTGACGATGGAAAGGCTCAGTTTCTCGACCTCCTTAAAGAGGGTATTGCCGACGTGAACAAGGGCATGCGTGAGAGCGACAAAGCAAGCATGGATCTGGCAACTGGAAAGTCGAGCAACATTCACCAAACGATGCTTGCAGTAACCAAGGCCGAGCTTGGATTCAACATGATGGTGCAATTACGCAACAAGGCGATTGAGGCCTATCAGGATGTGATGCGCATGCAGGTCTGAAATTGCTTCGTTTTTTGAGCTGAATGAGTGGCAATGTTCTCATTGAGAGAGTGATTGAAGATGTTTGAAAGAGTGAAAACATTTTTCGACCAGTTCCGCTCGCAGTCGGCAGTCTTTTACAAAGGACTAACGCCGGGTCGGAAAATTGCTTTGGGTGTGACCATTGCATCGGTCTTGGCGGTTATCCTTGCCCTCAGCTTTTACAGACCCACGTCCACATATGATGTTGCCTTTACAAATCTTTCGCACGAAGACCGTACCTCGATCCTTGCACTTTTCAGAAAACAAAACGTAGTAGACTTCAAGATTGAAGGCGAGACGATTCTCTTTCCTGAAGCGAAGATGAACGAGTATCGCATGATACTTGCGCAGGAAGGACTTCCCAACAACGGAGTCTCTGTTGGATGGGAAAAGTTTGATGAACGTTCATTCGGTATGACCGACTTCGATCAGCGGGTCAGCAAACTGCGCGCGATTCAGGGTGAGCTTTCACGCAGTATCAACAAGCTTGAACCTGTTGAGTCTAGTCGCGTGCATATTGTTATCCCTGATCCTGCAATCTTTCAGCAGGATAAAAAGCCAACCACCGCAAGTATCATGTTACGCATGAAGGTCGGAAAACAACTCACTCAAAAACAAGTTCAAGGTATTCTTCATCTCGCTGCGCGTGCGGTTGAGGGTCTCGAGCCTGGCAACATTGCAATTGTCGATGAGCTCGGCAATATGCTCACTAAGCCTGATGAAGACGATGGTGGGCTTGACCGCGTGACAAGTGCGCAGCGCGAATATCAAAAGCGCGTTGAACGTGAACTTGAGACCAGCATCCGTGAAATCCTTGGTCGTGTTGTTGGACACAACAAGGTTGTGGCGAAGGTTCAAGCTGAAGTCGATTTCAAGAAAATAGAAACAACCGTTCAGGACGTCGATCCCGAGCGTACCGTGGTTCTTGGTTCGCAAAAGAACGAGCAGTCCTCGCAGGGTCAAGGACTGAATCCAACGGGTGTTCCAGGCGCAAAAAGTAATCTTCCGGGCGAGCGTGAAGACGCGGCTGCGGGCGGAAGCTCAAATAGCAACAAACAAACCATGGAGACATTGAACTTCGATGTGAAGCGCACCGTGAGTCGGATTGTTGAGCCGGTTGGAACGCTGAAGAAGATTTCAACGGCCGTTCTCGTTGATGGCAAGATGGTGGACGGAAAATACGTTCCACGGACTGCCGAAGAGATAGCCATGATCACCAAGCTCGTTAAGAATGCCATCGGCTTTCAAGAAAGCCGCGATACTATTACGGTCGAGAATGCTCCATTCGAATTGGATGAGATGGCCGTGGCTGAGCAGGCATCACTGACAGCGCGTAAAACCAGTTTGATACAAACCGGTATTATTGCTACGGTTGCGATTCTCGCTATGATTTTCCTCTACTTTGCACTCTTGCGTCCGTACTTCCGTTGGTTGACCTTCGACCCAGACAAGCGCTCCGACGAACAGTTGGCTGTGGCCGACTATGAACTCGAGCGGTCGGGCTCTGCAGCCAAGCGCGTTCAGGTGCAGGAAGAGGTTCCGTTCGAGAAGCTTTCGCACAAAGAGCAGATTATGTACCTTGCCAAACATGATCCCAAGAAAACTACGGAAGCACTGCGCCAATTGCTTTCTCCTCAGCATCAATGATTTATCTTGACGGCTCCGGTTTCCAGCAATAGCCCCCAAGCACCATCAATGGGTTTGGGGGGCTTATGCGCGTTAGAGCGGGCATGCGGAGTTCGTTGTTGATTTTATTGGCAATTTCTCTTGACGGATGTAGCGCGAAGCCAAGCATCACGCGCGACAAGGTTCAGGAAGCCTGGGACGACTACAACAACCCTGCGTTGTTGGATTCTGGCTCAGTGGTTGTGTTTTCTGATTTGCCAGCGGCCGCGGTGACCACCAAGATTCCATGGTCTGATATCTATTGGCCGAGTTATTTAGGCGGAATTGCACTGCGCTGGATGAATGGAATCGAGCCTGCATTCCCTTTGCAACGTCCAACCGAAGAGCAAGTTCGGTCGATGTCGCAAGAGCAACTCGCACTGCTTTCCCCAGCCGAAAAATATGACATATTCATGGGCCGATACGACTTCCCTACAGTTCAGACGGAACTCTTGCGCAATCATTCGTCGATGCCAACCTGGTATGGGCTTTGTCACGGATGGTCTTCAGCGACTTTAAATTATGAAGAGCCCGGCACCGTGACACTCCGTGGTGCCTCCGGAGTTGATGTGCCCTTCTCGAGTGGTGATGTGAAAGCACTCTTGGCATATGCTCAGGGCGTTGTGTTTTCTCCAATGGCTCGCGTTTTGGGGCAGCGTTGTGAAGCTGACCTCAACACTCAGCCTCACATGCGCAATACCGCAGCGTGCCGCGACACAAATGCAGGATCATTCCATTTGGTTCTTGCAAACTACGTTGGGCGTGCAGGCCAAAGTGTTATTGCCGATTTTACTCGCGGTGCGGAAGTCTGGAATTTTCCAATTTATGGATTTTCGACACGAGAGTTGGTTCGACGAGCTCCGAGTCTTGGTGCGGCACCTCAAACAGTGGTTGAGGTGGTTGTAGAAACCACTGTCGACTTCATCGTTGAAGTTGAAACTCCCAATGTACTTCCGATAGGTGACAGTCGCTCTATTGCAGCTGAGAAGATCGCATTTCAGTACGCGCTTGAACTGGATTCTCTCGGACGCATTGTTGGGGGAAGCTGGATTACTGAGGAGCGTCCGGATTTTCTTTGGATTCAGGAGCGGGCTGATTTTCGCGGTTATTATGGCAGCATTGAAGGTATTTATGAGAACTCTTTGCGAGGAGTGGTGAGCGATCCTCTTCCTGTGGCCACGCCTAGTCCGGTCGCAGCACCTGCACCTGTGAGCACACCCTTGCCATCGACCTCTCAGCCGATTGGACCCGTTCTGACTCAGCCCATTCCTGTGCCAAGCGCACCGCCTGTTCCCACGCCTGCTCCGGTTCCGACGCTCCCACCGGTTCCAGGCGACACACCCATTCCACCAGTCGGCGTTCCTGTCCCTCAGCCGGATTTGCCGCTCTTCTCCGCTCTGAGCTGTCCTGCGGGCACCTCAATTGTGGATCGGGGTTTTCTGTTTTGCAGCGATGGCAGTAAGGCATTTGCTCCTGTTACAGCGGCCATGTTGAACGACTGCATGATGAGCGGAGCTATCGGCTGTCAGGAACCTTTATGGAGCAATGACCTTTACAGCGCGCTGCGTGGTACGGGCGTGTGCCCCGTTGGTTCGAACTGGAGCTCAGAGGTCGCCGGTTGTGTTGAGAACAATTTGGTGTTGGGACCATTCGCCCCGCAGTTTATGAATGAGTGCCTCAACAAGGGTTTTGGCAACACATGTCTCGCCATGAAAATTGATCTTGTTTATTTCAATTTGGTGATGTTACGTCGCTGAAACTGTGAACTCTCTTGTAAGGTAACAAGCGGCATCTTGGCGGCTTGTTACCTTTTTGTTGCTCGTCAACTTGAGCATTGCTTTCTGTGCACATAAGCTCGACCTGTGGACCTGAACTGGAAGTCAACTCAAAAGTGAGGTTGGGCCATGGGAATTCGAACAGAAGTTGTCTCTTCACGTGGAATCGTGACCAGTGAGCAGAGGCTTTCCGGCGTTCCAGGACTTGTCATTACGACAGTTGTGTTCACGTTCGATGGTTCGAAGTTGCGGATGCTGTGCGTGCGTGACAACGATGAAGTCGAGCAGTTTCATCTCCCTAGTTTGCCTTACAGCCCGGAAGATGAGCTCAAGTCGCTGGCGAGGCAGGTGATCCGTTCACGCTTGCCGCTTGAACTCAATCAGTTGTTCCAGGTGGGCGCCTTCGAGAAAAATGAAAGCCGATTGTGTGAAACCCAGAAGCAAGTTGAGATTTGCTTTTTTACAGCGGCGTCGCCAAATGATCTTGAGTTCGTTGCCACGAGTGGTCTCCACCAATACCGGTTCCTCGAATTTCATGACCAGATGAGCCTTCTCGATGAGCATTCTCGTGCTCTCGCGGATGCAGCGCTTGCTGAATTAAGACGTAAAGCACGCTTTGATACCGTTGCATTCGACTTTCTTGCACATGAATTTTCTCTGAGTGAGCTGCAACGCGTGTTTGAGGCGATACTCAATCGCCCCTTGGACGTTCGGAATTTCCGCAAGAAGTTTGAGGCACTCGATATCCTTGTTGAGTCGCCACACCGTCCGCGTGGCATGGCTTATCGGCCACCTCGGATGTATTCGTTCGACGCGGGTCGGTTTAGTCACAAGCAGTCCCTTGAGGGGGAAGTGTGGTTCTTTTGATCGCGATCCAGAGCCACTCTGTTGTTTGATGCAGCCATAGTCATTTGGACGGGATACGTTTAAGCTCATCCCCGAAAGGGGAGAGTTATGGCTGCTGTCTCTCGTGAGCGCTCTTTGGCTGTTGCTGAAAATGTAACTCGTCGCTTTGATTCATTTAAAAGCAAATTCTCGCGCCTGGACTTCGAAGCGGCGAGTCAGCACCAGTTCGATCCTTCCGACCCTATCGCCCAAATTGCGGCACCCGTTTTGGACTCCGGCAAGCTGCGCGAGAGTGAATTGAAGCTGCTCACATTTGTGCGCGATCTCAACCGTGAAATGTTCAAATCCATCGATCCGGAAGGTGAATGGAGCATCAAGTCCTGGAGTAAGCCGCTGGAGAGTGGGCAACCTCAGGGCGGCGGCGTGATGAGCGTTGTGCGCGGACCCGTGCTCGAGAAATCGGCCGTAAACATGAGCGTGGTTTGGGGACCATCGTATCCATCCATCGAACGAGAATACTCCGGAAAGCCCTATTTGGCTGCAGGTGTGTCCTTGATTTCGCACACCTATAACCCGGAAGCTCCAATTGCACACATGAATGTCCGTCTTCTCAAGGTCGGCGAAGGCGAGGGAAGCTTGTTTTGGATGGGGGGCGGTGGAGACCTAACCCCAATGCAGCGTTACGAGGAAGACACGAGTTCTTTTCATCAAGCGTTCAAAGCGGCATGCGAAACCCATCGGCTGGGCGACTATCCGCGTTTTAAGGCCTGGTGTGACGAGTACTTCTTTATTCCCCACCGCGGTGAGACGCGTGGTGTAGGGGGTGTCTTTTTCGACTACCTCAATGTTGAACGTGCTGATGACCTCGGTTTGCTTCTCAATGTGGGGCAAGCTTTTGCGCACTCATACGGTGAGATTCTGAAGCGCCGGGTGGGGATGGCATTTTCTGATGAATTGAAGGACAAGCAATTGCATTGGCGCGGTCGTTATGCAGAATTTAATTTGGTGCATGACAGAGGAACGCGCTTTGGTTTGATGTCCGGTGGCAACATCGAGGCTATCTTTGCGTCTCTGCCTCCAGTCGTAAAGTGGTGAGGACTTTCCAAGCATGGTTGAATTCGGGTTTTATGCTCTCGTTTTGTCTCTGTGCCTGTCCCTGTATGCGACGGTCATGGGTGGTTTGTCTTTTTACAGGCCGCACAGGGGAATCATTTACAGCAGCCGCAATGCCCTTATCGCAGTGAATTTGTGTGTCACGATTGCATCTGCAATTCTTTGGATTGCTTTGCTGACAAACGATTTTTCGGTGAGTTATGTGTTCCGCAATTCAGCGAGCGATATGCCTCCTTTGTATCTCCTCACGTCGTTCTGGAGCTCGTTGGAAGGAAGTCATCTCCTCTGGACACTCATCATGTCCATTGTGGTGACACTCTCGCTTCTCACGGTGCGTGAAAAAAATGAGTCGCTGCTTCCGGGGCTGTTGGTCTGTTATGGGTTTAGTCTTAGTTTCATGACTTTGCTTCTTGTGTGGGCTTCGGCTCCGCTGACGCGCATGTTCCCTTTGCAGGATATTGGCCAGGGGATGAACGCGTTGTTGCAAAATCCCTACATGGCAGCGCATCCGCCGAGCTTGTTTGCTGGCTATTGTTCTCTGATTGTCCCCTTTGGATATTCCGTTGCGGCGCTTATGCGTGGCTCATTCACCTCAGACTGGCTTGTTTCGGTTCGCCGCTGGACTCTTGCAGGTTGGGCGATTCTTTCGGTGGGAATCTTCTTGGGCGGCAAATGGGCTTATGTAGAGTTGGGTTGGGCAGGCTATTGGGCCTGGGATCCAGTTGAGAACAGCTCTTTCATGCCCTGGTTGGCAGCTACATCTCTTTTGCACACGCTCCTTATTCTCGATAAAACCAACCGTCTGCCCCGGCTTGCTTGTGTTCTTGCTGGTCTGGGATTCATTCTCACGTTCCTCGGAACCTTCATCACGCGTTCGGGCGTGATCAGCAGTGTTCACTCATTTGCGGAAAGCAATATTGGTCCTGCGTATCTGATTTATATCGTTATTTGGATGACCCTATTGCTGCTGTTGGTTGGATTGCGCGGACATCTTCTCCAAGGCGCGGCGCAGGCGCAGACCTGGGTTGTCTCGAAGGAGAGCGCACTTCTTTTCACGAATTTCTTTTTGCTTTTCCTACTCGCACTCGTGTGTATCGGTACGCTTTTGCCTCTTATTGTCGAGGCCGTGCGTGGCGTTAAAATCTCCATTCAACAGCCCTTCTTCAATGCCTTTGCACCCTGGATTGGGGTTGGCCTGGTGGCACTTTTGGGTGTCGGAAATCTGATGCGCTGGCGCAACGGTAAAATCGAAGATCCAGTTGCCGGTCTGTTGTTTCCGGCAGTTTGGGCTTCCGTTCTTGCAGCTGTCTTGGCGTGGCACAAACAGCTCGATGTGCGTTCGGCTATTGGCTTTTGGCTGGTTCTCTGGACTGCATTGGTCATGGTCATGGATCTCGTCTTCAAGCTGCGTGCGCTGCGTTGGAATGGGCAATTGCTTTGGAAATTCAACCGCCCCTATTTGGGTTCTTGGATTGCTCACCTCGGATTCCTCATCGCAATTGCTGGTTTCTTGGGAGGGTACCGCGGCATTCATGCAGAGGCGGTCATTAACCACAACGAGTCTGCGCAGTTCTACGGCTACACACTCACCAACCGCGGAATGCGTGAAGAGGCGGCATACAATTATCGATACGTCTCTGCAGTGATCGAAGCCAAGAACGAAAAGGGCGAGGTTGTCGAAATCCTTCCGCGCCGCAGCAAGTACACAAACAAAGAGGAGTGGCTCAACGAAATCGGTATCCACTCAACCTTCTGGCACGATGTCTATCTTGTGCTTGCCAATTTCGACATGAACACCAAGCAGGTTTCACTCAAAATGCACATCAACCCAACCGTGAAGTTCGTTTGGACGAGTTTGGTTATCATGGTTCTTGGAGCCATGGTCGGATTAAGCCATCGCATCAAAAGGCGAAGTCTCGACGTCTCGCCCAACGGTTTGGTGCTTGAGTCTGCCACAGATGACTCGGATCTTTTGGCCGAATCTCTTGCGCCCGTGAGACTGTCTCAGAAGGTTCAATCGGCGATGATCGTGACGGGTGCCTTGGTACTTCTGGCTTTTGGTTTTTCAGGGACTGCATGGGCGAATGAAGATGCGAACAAAGCGCGCATGCAGTACTCTCAAGAACTGCTCGATATTGGGAACGAGCTGCGTTGTCCGACCTGCCAAGGTGTCAGCATCCTTGAAAGCGATACTCCGCAGAGTGTTGCCATGCGCAAGGAAGTCGAGCGCCAAGTTGCCGAGGGAAAAAATAAGGATGAAATCATCCGTTTCTTTCGCGATCGCTACGGGGAGTGGATTCTACGCCAGCCGGATACAAGTCAGTCGTTTGGTCTAATGATTTGGGTGGTTCCAAGCGTTGGGCTTATCGTTGGACCTGCGTGGTTGATTTATGCACTGCGTTCATCGCGTCGGCGGGAAGAGGAAGAGCGTCTGGCGATCGAAAAGGAATTGCGCAACTATATTGAGCAGGCACGACGTATTGGGGTGCAAGCATGACTCTCATACTTGCTGCGGCCATTTTGTTTTCTGTGTTCGTTGTCTGGATGGTCACTACGCCGCTTTTCTCCGCCGAAAACATGGAGTCTTTCTCTGCGAGCTATAAAGGCTTTGCTGATGAGGCTGAGTTGCGACAAGCGCTTCAGTTGCGCGATAAACTTTTGGGTCGGCTTGCGCACGGCAAGCTTGAGGATGAAAGGGTTACAGCATTGAGCGAAGCCGAATGTTTTCAGGCGCTGGTCTCTGTGAGCTTGCGCCTGCAGCGTGCCGACCTACCTTTTCTTCCTGAACAATCGGCAAGCAGTGGGTCAAATCCACAATCCGGTCGAGTGTCGTTGCAGGTTCTTGTTGCACTGGCTGCTGCGGCTTTGGTTTGTGCGGGAGGCATTAAAGCGAGAACCGCTTTTGCCCAGATGATGAGTCATCCATCAACAACTGCATCGGCGCCTGCGAGCGCACCTGCATCGTTGCACCAGATCGAATCGTCAGTTTATGCACCGCAATCCAGCCGCTACATGATTTCGCCTGCTCAAGGGCATTTGGTGGGTTTGCACTTGACCTCATTTTCCGTGCCGGTTTCAGCGACTGATGGTGTAACGGTTGTTCTTCCTCTTCCAAAAGGAATCTATGACTGGCAATTAACTGCAATGCGTCCTGAGGCACTCGCAAATCAAGTGACCGCAATGAGTTGGAAGGGTACTCCGGCTTTGCAATTGCCCTCTGGAACACAGGGTTTGGCCGTTGAGCTCAACAGCGAATTCAAGCTTAAGGCGTTCACTGGGAATGCCGTGTGGAGAAACACTGAGTTGCCACCTCTGCCCGGCGAGCAGGTCGCTGTTCTGTTTCTGGCTCCAAACCCGCTCGGTCAAATGCTCGGCAAGCTCGCTGAAGGTTGGAACGTTTGGCCACCTCGTATTCTGAGCGTGGGCGAGGGAATGAGCCTGCAGAGTCGCGAAGTGGCCATGAATCCTGCTGCTCCGCCACGCAAGGTGCAGATAGTTTCCAGGGCGGCCGACCAAACACAGACTTTTCTCAATTTCGAGGTTGTCGGCTTGGCTCCCGATAGGCTTCCCCTGATTGTCTTGGGAACTTTGATTGCTGCAATTCTCTTTGGTGTCGGTGCGTTTGTGCTATTCCGCAGCGCTCGTTGGAGAATTGACAGGTCTGGAGCCTTGCCCGGTTGAATTGTTGAGCCCTACACTCTCCAAACGGCCAGTGTCCGCCGGTGAATTTTTTTGTGGGGGCCCCTCATGATTCTCAACAGTTCCACAGTTCAGCTCATCAGAACAAACGCTGCACGTTTGGCTAATGCAATCCGCAGCAAGGAAGACCTCAACGACCTCGCAACTGCTGGCAACTTCGAGCAGGTTTTTGCGGCTATCGAGGCGCTCCTGACTCACACAGATATGTACTTTGATGATGAGCTTCTTATGTGTCTCGACGATTCTAACTGGCGTAACTTCAAAGCGACGTTGTTGGTTTATACCCTCAACATCGTGAACCGTTACGTAGCAACTGCACGCGATGGTTCAGGTATGGCTCGCGACCAACACGATTACATGCCTGCAGCAGCGCACATGTAATTAGGCTCGAATAAAAAGCCGCAACTCCAATTGGGGTTGCGGCTTTTTTTTTGTCCATTTTCTCGCACGTGCAAGGCGGAATCATTCACTTTGGTGGTTTGATTTCTCCGTTGAATAGCTTCTGGACGGCCTGGTGGAATTGACTCACAGTAATGGCCTCTCGAAACAAAATGGCTGGTTTTCCATTGAAGTCGGAGCCCGCCGGATAGATGCCTACGGCCGGAAGTCCGGCGAGATCCCAGCGCTGTGTGAGTTCTTCAGAGGCTGGGTTTGACTCTGTGAAATCGATTTTTAAGGCAATGAAGTGTTGGTTGAGGAGCGCCTCGACTCCAGACTCACTCCAAACCTCAGCATCCATTTTCAAACATGCCACACACCATTGTGCCCATGCATCGACAAGCAGTCCCTTCCTCTCAAGCTTTGCTGCTTGCACGGCTTTGTTCCAGTCTTTGTACCATTGCGCACTGTCATTTTGCATTGAACCCGCCGGCGGCACCTCGACCGGATCACCAATGCGATCGATTGATGGCCAGCTGGGTAAAGACATGGGTACGAATCCTTTGACCAGCGACAGGGTCATCCACAATGCGAGGATGGTGAGTCCAATCTGAGTGCCCAAGAGCTTGAGGGGATGCTGAATCGAGCGGTTCTGCCAGACAAGAAAGATGATGGTCAGCACTGAAATTGTGACAACTCCAGTGAGGTTCGGCTGTGCATAAAGGATTGAAAAGAGTGGAATGGTGCCAAGGAAGATCTTCAAGTAATAGAGCGACAGTGAAAACATCAGGGCAGCAAATACGTTTTTGACGAGGTCAATGAGCTTACCTGCGCGAGGCAGTTTTTTGAAATGCTGTGAAAGCATTCCAAGCACAAGATAAGGTGCCCCAAAACCAGCAGCGAAAACGCTCATAAGAGTGAAACCGTAAACGGGATCTTTGGTTTGCCCGACAAGCACAAGCAGCAAGCTCAGCACAGGACCTGTGCAGGGCGCAGCAACGAGACCTGAGACAGCACCCATGGTCAGCAGAGCCAAAGTCGGTGAGCGCCGTGACAATGGAATTTTGTTGCCCAGACTCTGCAGCCGCGAAAGATCGATTGATCCGAGCATCGACAGGCCGAGCAAGAACATCAAGACCGCGAGTCCAAAATTGAAACTTCGACTCTGCAGGATTCCGCCAAACAGAGAGCCTGTCATGCCAGCAATAACACCCATACTCGCATAAGCGAGTATGACACCCAGGACATAGACGAGAGCTGGAACAAACGACTGCACAGGGGTGGAGTCGTCATCGCTCCTTTTGGTTTGTGAAAGCACGTTGAGCGTGATGGGAATCATTGGATAGACACAAGGTGTGAGGTTCATCAGCAAGCCTGCGAGGAAAAGCGCAGGAAAAAGAAACCAACTTCTTTGTCCGAGTGTGCGCTGAACCTGAGCGGTGATGCTGTCGGTGAGTGACACTTCCACTGCAGGTGCAGGTGGAATTGCGGGCGTTGGTGTGGGTGTAGCTGTGAGAGTAGGCGCTGCCGTTGGTGTGGGTGTAGCTGTGAGAGTAGGCGCTGCCGTTGGTGTGGGTGCCAGAGAGCTTGCGGACGATGAGCCAACCAGACCCGGAAGTGTGCCTTTTGGTTCTGGACGTGACACCTCTCCTTTTCTTGCATTCACAAGAAAATATGTGGGCAAAAGACAAGTATTGACCGAGCAGGCCTCAAATCGAATGCGTAGCACCCCAGTTTCATCCATGGGTAGGTCAGACGTCGCAATAAACCGTGTTCCCTTGTCGAAGATTGCACGCGGTTCATTGTAAAAAGGATCTTGTACGACCTTCGCTTGGGGATCGGCACTGGTTTGCAGAGCTATGGGAGCATTCAGTGTTGCGGTGCTCTTGTATTCGAACCGCAGACCCTTTTCGTAGATTTTGAAGCCGCCTCGGGTGTCGAGCTCGAGCACAGCGCTTGTTCCTGTGCCCTGATTTGACAGACCAACAAGTCTGAATTGAACCACATTCGCAGGGTCAATTTTGTTCAGCTCCTTGAGTGGTGCGCTGAAAGGGTCGTCGAGAGCCACGGCACTTTGGTGCGGAAAGCACAACGAGGCGATGCAGACAACCACACCTACAGCGAGTAGGCTTCGGCGCAAAAGACGGGTTGGCAATTTCAGCAATGCCAGAGTATCACCATTGTTGAGCATTTGAGTCCCGAATTAAGAGAGAAGAAATTATGGCTGTTGATACACCATCTGCCCTGTCGAAATCTATCATGAACACCCGCGTCGATCACAAAGTCCTGGTCGTCGTTCTCGACGGTGTGGGTTGGAAAGACACTCAGGATCACGTGACCCTGCAGCTGGCACATCAGGCTGGTTTGCTTCCTTCGGCAGCATTTGTTGGGGGCAATGCCGTTGCTGCTGCTTACACGCCCCATCTTTCGAGTCTGATGCAGAGATCCCTGAGCCGCACACTTCTTGCCCACGGTCCGAGCGTGGGTTTGCCCTCGGAAGATGACATGGGGAACAGCGAGGTCGGACACAACGCACTCGGTGCTGGCCGAGTTTTCGCGCAAGGTGCAAAACTTGTGGGCGAAGCGATTGCAAGCGGTCGTCTTTTTGAAGGCGAGGGCTGGAAAAAGGTCGCACACCGCTCTGAGCTGCACTCGGGAAAAAACTCACTACACCTGTGCGGACTCTTTTCCGATGGCAATGTTCACAGTCATATCGATCATCTGTTCGCGCTTCTGACTGCCGCTAAAAAAGAAGGTGTGCGCAAAGTGCGTTTGCATCTTCTGCTTGACGGACGTGATGTTGGTCCCGACACGGCAGAGCTCTACGCTCAAAAGCTCAGCGCTTTCCTTCGAACCGTGGTGGATAAAGATTTCGACTGCTGTGTTGCGAGTGGCGGTGGGCGCATGTTTGTGACCATGGATCGCTACGAGAGTGACTGGTCAATTGTCGAGCGCGGATACAACGCTCACGTCTTGGGAGAGGGACGTGCTTTCAAGTCACTCGAGGAGGCTTTGCAAACCTTCCGTTCAGAGGGTCTGAAGACCGACCAGAATTTGCCTCCGTTTGTTGTTGCGAAAGATGGTCAACCGGTTGGAACTGTGGGCGACGGCGATAGTTTCGTGTTTTTCAATTTCCGGGGTGACCGTGCCATTCAGATCTCTCGCGCACTCACCGAACAAAACTTTAAGCCATTTGTGCGCAAGAGGTTTCCGCAGGTGGTTTATGCCGGAATGATGCAATACGACGGCGATTTGAAACTACCAGAAATTTATCTTGTTGAGCCGCCACTCATCGACAGAACCATGGGTGAGTTGTTGAGTGTAACGGGTGTCAAGCAATTTGCGTGCAGCGAGACTCAAAAATACGGGCATGTGACCTATTTCTGGAATGGCAATCGCAGTGGGAAGTTCAATGAGAGTCTTGAGAATTACGTTGAGATTCCATCTGATCTGCAGCCCTTTGCTGAGCGTCCTTGGATGAAATCTGCAGAAATCGCCGATCGAACCATTCTTGAAATGCAAAAAAGTAGCTTCAGGGTTGGGCGTATAAATTTTGCGAATGGCGATATGGTTGGGCACACAGGAGATTTTGCAGCCACACTTGTCTCGGTGGCCGCAGTTGATTTGGCGTTGGGTCGAATTCTTCAGTGCGCGATTGAAACCAACACGGTTGTAATTGTCACGGCAGACCACGGCAACGCCGACGAAATGTTTGAGCTCGACAAGAAGTCAGGAAAAATACAATACGATACACGCGGTGTACCTCGCGCAAAAACGAGTCATACACTCTCTCCTGTACCGTTCTGTATTTTCAATGCTGAAGTTCTTCAGCGCGAAATTCACTTACGCAATGATCTTCCAAAGGCTGGCTTGGCCAACGTGGCCGCAACAGTGCTTGAGCTTGCCGGATTCCAGCCACCTTCAGCGTATGAACCGAGCTTGATTGTTCTCGGGCAGGAGAAAGGTTCGGGCGATTCCAAGTCCAGATTGACAGACACTGCTGCTGTAACCATGTCTCTTCATTCTGGCTATCATCCGAAGCTTGTTAAGAGGGCAGAGCTCGCATCGCACCGGGAGTTTTTTAGTCTTGGCTTGAAGTCGGTGATGTTTGCAAAGACCGTAGCTGCTTTGCGCGCGCAAGACGGTTGCCCATGGGACAAAGAGCAAAACATCGAATCCCTGCGACCCTACCTCGTGGAAGAGGCTTATGAAGCGATTGAGGCTGCTGCACAATACGCAAAGGCAGGCGATTTGGAGACTGCGAAAGCTTATTGCGGTGAGCTGGGAGATGTTCTCTTGCAGGTTTTCCTCAACGCACAGATTGCCTCTGAGCAAAAGCATTTTACTGTGGCCTCAGTTTTTGATGACATCTGTGAAAAGATGATTCGCCGTCATCCGCACGTTTTCGCAACATCGGAAAATGTAAAAACCTCTGCCGATGTGATGCGGCAATGGGATGCGATCAAGGCGCAAGAGAGCAACGCACAAGCGCTGAATCAGCCTAAATCCCTGTTGCATAAGACCCGCAAGAAGTCGGCGCAACCGACATTGGCTTGGACATCGGCCGTTTCAAAGGCCTCGTGGAAACTTGGATTCGCATGGAAGACTCTCGAGCAAACGTTCGCAGATCTCTCTTCAGAAATTGAAGAGCTAAGGCGCGAGGTTTTTGTCGATGCACCCGAGCGCAGTCGGGTTGCCGATGAAGTCGGAGATGTTGTTCTTGCGTTGGCAAATGTTGTTGTCTTTCTCAATGAGATGAAATTTTCTGGCGCTGAACCTTCGCTGGACTTGGATCTGTCGGCCCGCGCGAGCGTGGAGAAATTTCTTTCGCGATTTGAAGGAATGGAAAACATCCTGCGTGAACGTGGAGTCGATGTGACAGAAGACTATGCCAAAGGTCTCTCACTTGAGGTTTGGGATGAGTTGTGGCGGGAAGCCAAGCGAAGAAAATACAGTTGAGAGGTTCAAAGAACAGCTTGCAAGAGGGGCTGCTTCGGGGCATCCTATTTCGATGCCGTAGGCACATTTTGTTCAAGCTCTGCACACTCAAGAGGCATATATGGTTTTGAAGAAGCTCTTTGGCAAACGTGACGCAGAAACAGCCCCAGGCGCTGTTCCGGCGGTCGAAAAAAATACACCCAAGGCGGGAGCCACAGCAGCACCCGAAGTTTCTCCCGAAGAGAGTGCCACAGGCGACGCGTCGGAGCCCAAAGCTGCTCTTTTTCTCGAGCAGGCTATGGTTGAGAACGCCCGTCAGGATACTCAAGACAGCCGTCGGAAGGTCTATCAGGAGCTTCTGTTCTCTGAACTTCTGCTTGCCTTGTCTGAACCCGAGGCTGGCGCAGCAGCAGAGCAGTCTGCTGAAAATGGTCAGAATATGAGCGTCGCAATTCTCCAGAATTCTGCGGGCACACCCTTTGCAGCTGCGTTCACAAGCGGTGCTGCCGCGCGTCGCTGGCGCCCCGACGGTGGACAGTACGTGTCCGTGCGTGGCCAAGACATTTTCAAACTTCTCGAACCCAGCCCGGCTGAAGTCATTGTGGTGAACCCGGGCAGTGCGCCGTTTATTTTGCTCTCCAAAGTGGAGTATCGCCAATTGGCCATGGGTATTGTGCCGCAAACTCAGCAAAGTCCGGTTCAGGTTGCGAGCGGTGCCGGTGAGGCGCAGGGCGCGGGCGACGGTCAGATGCAAGTGGCCTTCCCGCCAGACGTGTTCAACGATGAGCAAAAGGCTCGCGCGAAGAGTATGCTTAGTTCTAATGCAAAAGTTGAGGCTGCGGTGCTCGGAGCCATTCTTCCACCCAATGCGGGCGAGTCCGGCTGGATCCGAACCATCTTCCTCCGCGTTTCTGGCCTCGAAGAGAGCCCAGAAGCCATGCAGTCCTTTTGTGGTGCTGTAAAAGATAGCATTGTGGCGGGTCAGGATGAGCTTTTTGGTGCCGTTCCGTTCGAAGTGGGCGTTATGCCTGACCCCAATTTCTGGCAGGCAATGCATCAAAACGGAATCATTCTCTTTGACAAGAATCCCCCTCCTATGTCACAGCCTGAAGCGAAAGAGGGCGTTGTGGACGCCCATCTTGAGGCGTGACCTCCGGCTGAAATCGCTTTGTGATATAGCTGGCTCTCTTTGCGCCCCTCTTCGTTTGGAGTCCTTCTGATGGCAGATGTTCGTAAAGGAAAAGCTAGTCCGGTTCAGAAGCCACGTGCGCGTGTTGCTGCTGCCGTCGCTAAGCCTGTTTCCTCAATTGCCGAACTCAAACGCCTGCTTGTCGAAACCCAAGACCAGCTGAGTCTGATTCATGGAGTTCTCGAGGAATTGTGCGAGCGCCAGGAAGCTCTCTCTGCCTGGCAGATGGAATTTTCCAAGCGCCTTGTTACCCTCCAGGAAGCGCAGTGGCGCTCTCTCGAAGATCTTGCTGGAGTCGACATGGGGAATCCCGTCGAGAAGGCCTTCGGAGTTCAGTTCGAAAACTCCGATCCAGCGCAGCTCGAAGATCAACTCGATGATGCTCAGAAGCTCATGGAGCAGGTTAATTCAGATGCCATGTCGAAGCGGGCTGTGCGTTTGCGTAAACGTAAAGGCGCATCGCGTATGGAATCTGTCTCGGAAGACGACATTCTTTCGGGTCAATCGGCTGTCGAATCTCTACGCGAGGACACCTCTCCTGAGAGTGTTTTCGTTATTCCTGAAAAGGTCGATGTGCACTGAGTCTGAAATGCAACTTTCGTTTCCCACCTTAAAATTAACACCAAGGGAGGAATGTGATGGAGCGTGATATTCTCTCCAGCGCCTCCGAACGCGCGCTGCATATGAGCCGCGCAATAGAACAGCTGCACTCTCAGCTACAAACGTCCCCCAAATTTCAAGAGGCTTTTGTCCACGTTCTCGAACTCCTCTGTCGGTGCCGCATACCTGAGACGGGTGCGCCGCGTATCGACTCCTTTGCACCGCATAAAACTCTGCACTTTGTGGCGGTTGGCAAGTCGGGTGGGGTGGCTCAGGTTCTTGTTTCGATGTTGGCGAGCGTGGGAATCAACGCGCGCTTTCTGCACCCGACAGAAGCTCTGCATGGAGATTTGGGTTCAGTTGTTGGTGGCGACCCGGTGTTGCTTGTGTCCAACAACGGTCGCAGCGCTGAGTTGCTCGCCGTATTACCTCTCCTACGCGAGCGCGGATGTGATTTGGTGGCGGTCACGAGCCGTCCCGACTCCCCGTTGGCACAAGGCTGCAGCACTACACTCCAGTTGCCTGTCCAGAGCGAAGCTTGCCCTTTAAATCAGGCTCCTCTGACAAGCACTGTGACCACGCTTGCACTGGGTCAGTTGCTGGTTGCTGCATCCATGGAGCGGCGTCTTTTTGATTTGGCTTCGTACGCTCGCAATCACCCCGGCGGAGCAATAGGCAAACGAATTTTTGTTCGGGTCGAAGACCTTATGGTTTGTGGTCAGTTTCTTCCGCGCGTGCGTGTAGATGCTACTTTCAAAGACGTTATCTCGCGCATGACCGAATGCGCGATGGGTGCACTGCTGGTGGTCGATGATGCCGACTCCATGCATGGCTTCGTTGCGGAACGAGACCTGCGTGCTGCAATGGAATTGCATGGGCCAAAGGTTTTTGAGTGCACCGTCCATGATTTTATGAATCCCAACCCAATCACACTTGCTCCAGGGACGCTTGCGGTTGAGGCTCTCCAGCTGATGGAAAATCGCCCACGTCCTTTGAACGCAGTTCCGATTGTTGATGCAAGTGGGAAGGCCGTGGGTCTGCTGCGACTCCACGACCTCGTTTCTGCAGGAATCACTGCATCGAGTTGAGTTACATCAACTCATCTCCGTTCTCTCGGAGTTTGCTGCGGATCCAGTCTTTGTAATGGCGTGCATCGGTGTATGAATTGTCGAGACCGATGCAGGTCTGGAAAATCTCAATTCCTGCAGAAGTGACTCCCACCACAACCCATTTGCCTTCGGCGGTGCGGGTGTACATTGGGCCTCCCGAATCTCCGGCGCAGGCTCCTTTCATCCAGCCACCGACGTTGAGAGTTTTCGCCTTGGTGTCGATATCTTGCAGTGGCACGCTCACTTCTCTCAATAGGCCGGTATTGTTATTGCGGCGGCTCAGGGTCACGCCATAGCCAACAAGTGTGACTTGTTGCTTTTCAGTCAGTTCGAAGTCTTCTGAGGCCACTTCCACCGGCGAGTACGGCTCTGGAATTTCTTCATCGAGTAGAACAATACCAATATCGTTCGGAGCCGCGGCCGGATTGCCACTGAGTGTCAGCTCAGGGTTCCAATCGGGATGAGGAATGACTTTTTTGGCGCGGATCCAGTTGTTGCTTTTGGCAGCTTTGAGTCCGAACGATGCGATGAAATCCTGCACCCGTGGAAACACCAATGTATCGCCTTTGAGTTGCGTCTGAGGATCAAAATCCTGCAGGCAGTGCGCTGCTGTCATGAGTGCTTTGCGTGAAATAACGGTCGCAGTGCAGAAGGATTTGCCCAAATCAAGAAGGCTCGAGGCTCTTGAACGGAGGTTGCCGAGGTGATCGGAAGTCAGAGCAACTGTCGAGTATCGACGTGCATCATCGACATCGCTTTGCACAGCGCGACCACCCACAATGTTGAGCCTCGAGTCACGGTGCTCATGTCTTTTCTCTTCGCCACATCCAACACCAATTGAGGAGATCAGGACTGCCAGAGCGGGAAGAATCACATTCGAATTGTGGCTGTGCCGCATTTTCTGTCCTCCTGTTAGGGGTCCAATTGCATTTCAAAGCGACTCGTAGAATTTGTTCAGAGACTCTCCATTGAGAACGCGGACGTGAATCAGTGAGTCCAGTTGAAGTGATTTTTCGAGATAAACAGAGGATTGAAAGGCTCTCTTGCGTTGCGAGTTTGGAGAGCATTGTTCCGGAGGAAGAAGTTCGGCAATCGGTTGCACCACCAGCGTGTTGTCGGCTCCAAGATGTGTCCGCAGCTGTTTCATCACAAAACATCCGCGCGCAGGAATGACAGGCCAGTTACCGCTCAAAACCAGTTTTTGTCGGATTCCCAAGGTTCCTGGAAGAAGCACAACTTCCTCCACAGGGGCATAGAGGAATTCATCAGGTGCTGCACTCACCGCCCGTTTGACCACCAAGGGGAGAGGAGCCAGTGACGGCATCCCTTCAACTTCAATTTTCCAAGTCCCTTCGCGCAGTGTTCCAAAGGTGACGCGCTGAATAAAGGGCACAATGACCTGTGCGCAGGGTTCACCCTTGTAAACGTAGGATAACGGTCTCAAGCGAATAAGCCTTTTTTCCGCATCAATACTCTTTTCGACCATGCCAGTCTTCATGCAGGCATTTGAAAAGCGCCCTTGGATAATGACCTCTGCATTGTCATTGTCGTCGAAGCCTTGCGGAACAAAAACATGTTCCACAGGAGCAGGCTCGAGTGTAACGGTTGGTGCCATGTGAGCCTCGGTTTGAGCAAATGCAGGAATGAAGAAAACGAGCATTGCAGAGTATGCGGCATCCACAAGAATCCTTGAGATGCAGCTTCGCTTGATGTTGTCTGACATGTCATACCTCTCGACGGGTGTTGTGGCTTGGGCGTGAAAGTTAAAATCAGGAAAATTTGAATTTTCAGCAGAACATTCAGGCAGCTTTGCGTGGTATGCGGATCGACAATATGCCTTCTGCGAGGGTTGTTGATTTCTCAGTGACGAGAGCATCATCTGCAAGGCGAATATCGCGTTCGTAGGTTTCAGCTTTATGCTCACAGATAGACATTTTCAGATCTGTGGTTTCCTCACATTTGCGTTTCGCTCTCAGGTGAAGAATCTTTCCATCCATCAGAAGCTCAATTGTGTTGGCATCCACTCCAGGCAAATCAACGCGAATGTCATAAATATTTGAGTTTTCTAAAACATCAATGCGCGGGTGAACATGCTTTGGGGCAGTGCGACGCAGCAGCGAGCGTGCATCATTGTAGAGGTGATTCCAGAGAACTCTGGCCTGATCCATAAATTGCTCAGTGCGAGGACTCGAGAAAATAATCCGACCAAGCGCAGTTTTCTCTCCAGTCTCACGGTTTAAGTTAAACACGTGATTCATGATGATTCCTCCTGTGGCGGCTTGAGGACATAAATCATGGGAAATTTAGCCGCACGGGAGCAAGTGATCGCTCTTTTAATCTTATGAGTTCCACAGTTTTATCGGAATTCTTTCTTTGGTTGCGAGCGTTTGCAAAGACTCACGCATATTCCCCTTGCAGAAATTTCTTTCGCAGACGGTCAAGGTGGCACCAGGTGTATTGGGCTGGAAGAGGAGCTCGGCTGAGTTGCTCTTTTTGGTAAGTTCAACTTTGCCATTGCGCACCATGAAATCCAGTTTAAAGTCTGGAAATAGTTTCCACATGGATGTTTCAATAATGAGCTTTTCTCCAAATGAGCTTGGCCGTAGGCCAATCCAGCCTTCCAAGATCATGTGAACGAATGCGGCTTCGCTCCACGCCTGGTGCGGTGCTCCTTTGGGCCAGCTCCAATGTGAGTGACTCGACAGACCATCGAGGAGTTCCGGCAATGCACCGCCCTGTGAACCTTGAGTGGCATGATGGATGAGAGTTTCATAAAGTTTTTCTGCCGGTGCACTGTGCCCTGTGAGTAAAAGAATTTCTGTTGCAGCACCGCTGAGCCACGGCCAGATTGTGCCGTTGTGGTATGCCCAGTCAGGGTGCTCGAGCCGGGTACGGGTGCCGAATTCGTGGTACGGGTGGAAGTGGATTTTGCTTTCATGGATGTAGGGACTTTCGTCCTGAAAAAGATCATTGATAGGCATGGGGTGTTGAACAGAGGTTTCTGGGCTGAGTGTGCGCACACCATAGGGAACAATCAGGTCTGATTCCAAGACCGAGTCAACACACTTTTTTAATTCTTCTGCAGTCAGCAGTTCGGATAAGCATCCAGCGCGGTGCAACGCAGAGAATCCCAATATGATATTGGGGCGTATGGAAAAGTCAGCGCTGCCGTCTGGGCGTAGTGTGTCGGCCCAACGTCTGCCATCGTGGTTGAGATAATGCTGACGTATGGTTTTGAGCCCAAGTTGTGAGGCTTGCAAAAGGGTCTGTGCATTTTGTTGGTGGTTGAGTTTTTCAAGCACCAGGCTCCAGCGCCGTAGTGCCGCCATCCAGAAGGCTTGTATTTCAAAGGCACGGTTCGCCCTTGGGCTGCAGGGGATGTTCTCACCCTCGGGGCTTTTCTTCTGAGCATCCATCCATGTGTCGGCAGGATTATGTTGAATCAGCTCACCCTTTAAGAAGAGTTCCGAGGCTGCGAGTAATTTGTCGATGATCTGCGGTTGAACTTTTTCGAGTTGACTCGTCCAGCCGCAGTGGTCGATGAGGTCAGCAGTGGAAAGTAGCAACAGTGGAAGTGCATCGACACTGTTGTTGGTTGTTGCCTGTGCTGTGGTGTAGTTGGGTATGACCCCGGCACGGCTGGAGAGCCAAAGATCCGTGACAAGATGCGCCCCTGCTTCTGTGCGCGCTGACCAAAGGAATGCCGCGCGAAAGCTGTGACACATGTCACGGGTCCAAAATTGTGTGAACCAAGGTAGACCTGCTTGAAGTCCAGTTGTTCCGTCGTTACGCGTCTGAATAAGCTGATTGAGACTTTCAGTGGAGTTGCTGAAAGCATGTGCGAGAGATTCATTTGTGCTGGTCAGGGAGATTGAGGGCGAGATTCGATTTTGAATTGCGGGCAGGGTTTTGCTCTCGTCTGTGCTTCTGCCCCGAGAGAAGAGCAAGCGTGCTGCAGAGGTTCCACGTGTTTCGAGTTCGAAGACGTGTGTGGTGACCACCTCACGTGCCGATTGTTCGCCACGTTGCGCATCTTTAGGGGTGGGCAACCATTCGCGTGATGCAGTCGGCAAAGGTTGCCACTCACCCTGTTCAAGCAATTGCCCCAGGTACACTTGAGCTGAGCAGGAGACCTCAATCCGAGCCGAGCAGTCTTGGGTGCTCACATGGAGTGTTTGTGGCTGGCGCGGATTGTGAGTCAAACGCGCATCATACGATCCACAGGTGGCGTCGCCGGCATGAGCCAACGTCCAGAGCGGCACAGCTCTGAAGCAATATTCGCGGTGATGACAGGAACGCTGCTCTTCGCTGTTTATGCTGAGGGAGACCCGCAGCCCTTCCTTGGGCATGCTCCAGTCCCACCGTTCCTGCAGCTCACAGCCACAATCGGCTCTCCACTGGCGGGTGATAGAAACGGCGTCGCGGCATGTTGCTTTCCAGTGGCGGCGAGAGAGAGTTTGAGTTTGTCCGTTGTGCCCAAACTCCCAGCGTACCCCTGCGCAGATGGAGGTCTCACCAAGCGTCAGCCCCTGCCATTTCCGTAACATTTCGCCGTCGGCCGAGAGCATCAGAAATCCGACGCCTTCAGCAGCAAGAAAGAGCTCGCATTCGTGTTCGTTTGTTTCAAAGTGCATCTGGTTCAAGGTTGATTCACTCCCCGTGTGCAGGCTCACTGCCCGCCGCACAAACGGAGTGCCGCTGGGCAAAGTGAAGGTGTTTTTGGCGGTCGCCAAAACAGCCATCTTTGGAACTCAAGTCTACGTTGTTACATTTAGAATGTCAGAATATCGGGTTCTTGTCTGTTTTGCCCTTTGAGGTGGGATGATGAAATTGACGTTTCGAACCAAGGTTTTGGGTGTCGTCTTGGCATCGTGCGTTGTGTGTACTTTGTCTGCAATTTTTGTGGCTCGATACCTGGTGCATGAAAATGCCGAGCGTGCGTTGCTAGACAGGTCAAGTGCGATTCTCAATCGAATCGAAGAAGCCAAAGCCTACGTCGGTGATCTTGGAATTCTGGGGCAGATGTTTGAGGAGACGCGTCTCAAGTACCCCGATGGCAATGTTCCCAAAGAGCATAAAGAGCGCCTGCTGAAGGCAGTTCCTATCATCGTTCTGTTTTCGATGGGGTATTCGGGCGAGAAGACCGATGGCTATAAATTCAGGATTTTTGCTGACCAGCCTCGGCGTGAGGAGCACCGTGCCACTGCTGAAGAGATGGAAACGTTGCGCACTTTTGAACAGGATCCTTCCCTCAAAGAAATTATCAGCAGGTCAGACGACGGAAAGTTTTACACAGTGACCCGCCCCGTTCGTCTGGATGAGCGTCAGGGCTGCATGGCTTGCCATGGAAGTCCTTCCACCAGCCCTTGGAAAAATGGCAAAGATATTCTGGGATACCAGATGGAAGATATGAAGAATGGCGCACTGCGCGGTGCATACACAGTCATGTTGAGCATGAAGCCTGTTGAGGAGATCACCGCACGAACAACCCGGCAAATCGCAATGGGTGGAGCATTTTTTACGTCGATCGCACTGCTTGTGAGTTTGCTTTTAATCCGTGCCCCCATGAACAAACTGGCGAGCGTCTCCAAGTCATTAGGCTCCTCGGGCGAGGAGATTGCGGGTGCGAGTTCTCAGGTGAATGAAGTGAGTTCAAATGTGGCCTCAGCTGCCAACGAGGCAGCTGCATCGCTTGAAGAAACGGTTGCTGCAATTGAAGCACTCTCGCGCATTGTGACTCAGAACTCAGAGAGTGCACGCGAGGGCGCAGATGTTGCACAAGCGGCTGAATCGACCGCACGCCAAGGCCAAAAAGAGATGCGCGAGCTCATCACATCCATGGGTGAGATTCACAAGGGGTCAAAGAAGGTTGCTGAGATCACTGGTCTCATCAATGACATCGCGTTCCAAACCAACCTGCTCGCTCTGAATGCTGCAGTGGAAGCTGCAAGAGCCGGAGAGCAGGGCAAAGGATTTGCGGTTGTGGCTGAGGCTGTTCGAACCCTTGCGCAGCGCTCTTCAGCTGCAGCAACCGATATCTCTAAGCTGATTTCTGAAAGCACAGAGAGTGCCGAACAAGGCGCACGACTTGCCGACAGTGCAGGGCGCGTCTTCGATCAGATCATTGATTCCATCAGCAAGGTTAACCAAGTGACGAGCTCGATCTCGGCAGCCAGTGAGGAGCAGGTTCAGGGTATTTCTGAAATTAGCAGTGCTCTCAATCAGCTCGATCAAACCACTCAGAACAACGCCATGTCTGCTGATTCCTCTGCTCAGGCCTCCGAGCGCTTGCAGATGCAGGCTCAGCAGCTCAAAGAGCTTGTGACAGAACTTGTGCAAGTGATTCAGGGTGGCTCAGGCGGCAAGGGTCAGGCCTGAGTCCGCGGCTCAGTCCATCCTTCGCAGAGATGTGCTGTCATCGTGTGTGTCTGCGCGGGAGGAGGTCTCGCTCCCTTCGATAGTCGCTCCGCTGGACAGCGGAGAGCCCAGGTCAAGACCGAGTGCATCGCGGCTGCCGGGAGCTCCAGGTTCGGTTCCTGCCACAGCAGGCATCGCGATTCCTCCGGTTCCGATCACTCTTTCGCCACCTGCTCCGACGCGCACGGTCACGATCTTCTCGGGGACAACCCACTCATTTGAGGGATACAGTTTCACTGCACCCTCCATCACGAGCTTCCACAGTGGCGCTGCCATTTTGCCGCCCGTTCCCTCAGTGCCCAAACTTTTGCGTGCATCGTCGAAGCCCACCCAAACTGCACCGACCAGTCGAGGGGTGACTCCAATAAACCATGCATCGGTATAACCGTTAGTGGTGCCTGTTTTGCCTGCAGCAAAAGGAATACCCTGCGCGCGTGTGCCCGTGCCGAAGCGGAGCACATCCTGCATGACGCGCGTGGCCACGTATGCTGCTGCGGGTGAGAGAACCTGGCGTGGGTCATCAGCAGTGTTTGTGGTGTCTGTTTCGGAGGTGTTTTTGTCCCCGTTCAAACCAGGCAAGGGTGCTGCCTTCAGACGCGGATCTGTTGCAGAGACCAATAGCTCACCATCGCGCTTGTGAATCGCCTTGATGTAGTGTGCCTCGGAAATACGCCCGGCATTCGCGAATGGCGAATAGGATTGAGCCATCTGAAGCAGTGTTGCGGAGCCAGCACCGAGCGAGTGCGCCAGATTCACTTCGTTCCAAGGCAGACCCAGGCGCTTGAAATGTTGCGTCAACAGCGGCGTTCCTAAGGCCTTGAAGAGCTGGATGCTGCTGATGTTGTAAGAATGCACGAGGGACGTGCGCAGGTTGGTGCGTCCGGTGAATTCCTTGTCGTAGTTTTCAGGTTTCCAGTCGCCCATAACAATGGGAGGGCTATCAATGCGTGATGCAGGAGAAAAACCATTGTCCATCGCCAGGCTGTAATAGAGTGGTTTGACACTGCTGCCAACCTGCCGCAGGGCTTGCGTTGCCCGATTGAATTGACTGGCCTGAAAACTGCTTCCCCCAACCATCGTCACAATCTCACCCGATTGCGCATCCATGACGATTGCAGCGGCCTCAATGCCCTCGGTGTCGGTCAGTTGATAGAAGTTCAGGTTCACCTCCTCTGGCTTAAGGCCATAGAGTTTAAGAACCTCAACGTGCTCTTGAAAAATACGCGGAGCCTTAGCGATGCGCTTTGGAGGACGAGTGTCGACCCGTTTGACGTGAACTTCATCGCCAATGGCAAGAATATCGGCGAAGTCTTGGATGGAGCTTGCCTTCTTTGTTGCTGCGGCACGCAGTGCCCAACGGTGATCTTCCGCCAGAAGAATCCCTGGGCCAGTTTGGGTTGCAATCAGAGCAATGTCGTAGGCGGGGTTGAGATCGATAACAATACCGCGAATATCTTCATCTTCATCGTTGCTCCAGCCACTGCGAGCAAGTCTTTCTAGCGCTGTACTGTAGTTGCTACCGTGCCGCGTAATTGGTTTGTGGAAAGCTTTTTTTGATTCGAATTGCTCAAGGAATGTCGAGAGTACTTTTTGAGCGTGCTTCTGAAGCGTGAGATTCAGAGAGGTCTGAACTTTGTAGCCTGAGGTAAGAAGATTTCCGAGCTGTAGCGCATTCTCTAATTGCTTCTTTACTTCCATGAGAAAGTAAGGAGCCGAGCGCGTGTTTGGTGTTTCAGCGAGATGCACCGTGAGTGTCTCAGAGAAGGCGGTATCGGCTTCCTCGCGCGTCGCCCACCCGTTTTGCACCATCCGATCCAGAACAAACTTCTGTCGTGCTTTGGCTTTTTCAAAGTTGTCGGTTGGGGCGTAGGCCGATGGGGCAGGAGCCAAACCTGCAATCATAGCGGCTTCGGAGAGGCGGAGTTTTTTTGCGGATTTACGGAAGTAGTTTCGCGCTGCGGCTTCTACTCCATAGGAATTGTTTCCCAGGAAAATTGTGTTGAGATACATTTCGAGAATTTCATCTTTGCTGAAAGACTTCTCGATTTTGAGAGCCAATAGGATGTCTTTGACCTTCCGTTCAACGGTTCTTTCCCGCGTCAGGAGAACGTTTTTCACAAGCTGCTGTGTGATGGTACTGCCGCCCTGCTTAGTGCCTTGCTTCAAGAAATGAGACAGCGCAGCGCGAGCGAGGCCTTGTGGGTCGATTCCGGAGTGTGAGTAAAAACGCGCATCTTCCGAGGCGAGAAAGCTCTTCACGAGAATTGGAGAGACGTTCGCAAGCTCAACGGGATAGCGCTTTTCTTCAAATAGCTCCCCGATCTTTGTGCCTTCGTTACTGTAGATAATAGTGGGCAGAGCAGGTTCATAGTTTTTCAATTTTTCGACAGGAGGAAGTGTCTTTTCAATTTTCTTGACGTAATTCCAGGCTAGGAATCCACCGATGCTTGTGGCGGCGAAAGTCACAAACCCGCCTCCAAGAATAAGTATCAGCAGCATTTTCTTGAGCATTGACTCAATCTCCGGTGCTTTTCACATGCAAAACACGTCAGTTTTTGTTCTCTGTTTCCGCGAGGAGCTTCTTGTACTTCTCGAAGGAAAATGGTTTGCCTTCGGAGGTGGCCGCCAACTTTAAAACCTCCTTCAAACTCTGCTGAGCCTTTTCATAGCCCGGCGAGAGTGAAAGGGAGGTCGCAAAGGAGTCTGCGGCCTCGAGCAATGCTCCCCGTTTCTTCTGTGCCAAGCCTATATTGTAGTGAATGAAGTGGTGTTTGTCGCGCGACGGCAAAACTTTCAGTGCATTTTGGTAAATAAACAAGGCATCGTTGAAGCGGCGCTGATTAACCAGCGCGATGGCCATCTGATTGAAATACGAAGCCAGCTCATCACAATGCCCGGCACGTACAAAATGCTCTGAAGCTTTTTCCAGCTCACCGCGTGCGAACGCAATTTTTCCAAGGCCAAGCTCAGCCTGTGGATTGCGGTCGTCACGCTGCTGACAGGCGCTAAAATAGGATTCTGCCCGGACATGGTCGGAGTGCTCGAGTGCGAGTCGAGCCAACCCTAAAAGACTGATTGTTTCAAGAAACGGAAAATGGGTGTGCTGCTCGAGGAACCTCTGTGCGTCGGGATATTTCCCCTGGCGCGCCAGCACACGGGACAAGAGATATCGCATCGGCAGCAATTCTGGCTGCTCCGACACCCCCCGTCGAAGCAGCTGTTCTGCCCTAGCGGTGTTGTCTTCTTGAAGCCAGAGGAGAGCCTCAAATGCACGCGCGTGAGCACTGCCACGTTGGTTGTCTCCAATTTTTTGCGTGAGTTTCATGAGGGTAGGGAAATCACGTGTGTCGAAGAGACGTTGCAGTGTCAGCGGATGAGGTGAGAGGTCGCTCGAAGAGTCATGTTTAGTGTCCTGCAAAGTGCGGATGCTTTCGGTGAGAGCGGTCCAGTCTGAGAATGTTTCGAGCCCGAGTGCTTTAGCTCTGTGAGCATGCTCGGTAAACTTCTGAGATTTACACATCAAGAACAAGGGGCGCAAAGCATGCTGTGGGAGGCTTCTGAGGTATGACGCCATGCTGAAGGCGCGTTCAGAGAAATCAATTTGAGCCAAGAACAGCACGTCACATTTAAGGCCGGAGTCAAGCGATTCATCGTAGGCAACTGTGAGGTTCAGCCGCCTGAAAAGGCCTGAGCTTTCTAGGTTTGCGAGAGGGCGAGAGAACTCCTCTGCGTCCAGCGATGAGTCCGGGCTGATGCAGCCAATGTTCATCGGCGGAGCTGAATTCAAGTTCTTCCTCGCAGCGGCAAAGTCAGAGTGAGGAGGATATTCCAAGAGAGAAACCTGAGTCGTTCTCGCGCCAGAGCGATGCAGCCTGGAATGAAACGAATCGTCCGCTCAACCCAACACCAAATCCGCCCTGCCATTGATTTTGCTCCTTCTGGCTCGCGATGTGATTGAGTCGAACATGGGTGTAGGTGGACACATGACCCAATGTTCCCCGCAACCACAGACTTTCGAGACCAGCACTTAAGGACATGCTGGGGTCAATGGTATCGAAACGAAACTCTGCAGTCTGCGAGCCGTTGTCGGTCAGGCTCCAGCCATCTTTGCTCACGGATGAGGAAGCGAGAGCAGAGTAGGCAACAGGCTTGCCAGCTTCCCAAGTGACAACCGACAAGGCACCGTGAAAAACATTTTCAAACGGTCCGAAAGTGACGCCTGGAGGAGGCGAAAAGGCAGCGAGCCGCGCAAGCGAGAGCGTAAATTCTTGCGGATCTGTCCAGCTCGGATCGGGAGCCATGAAGGCGCTCTGTGAACGATTTGACTTGGAGGAATTCATGGCGACTTGTGTTGGCGCAAGATAGGAAAGTCCGATGCCAGTGGCTTCGTCCTTTTGCCATACGGCATCAACGCCCCAGCGGTTGGGCTGAGCATTCATTGTGCCGGGGCGGGTGCTGGGGTTGTTAAAGTTTTCCTGGCTCAACTCGACCGATCGGAAAACATAGCGCACACCGAGCGCAAATGGTTCAGCGGGTCGAGCTGAGAGAGCGACCGGAATTTCGGTGAGTTCCGCGGAAATACGGCGAACCGTTTTGTTGGTTGCAGTTCTCTCGGTGGTTCGGCTTGAGAAACGATATCCGGCAGCGGCTGCAAAGTCGTAAAAGGGGTGCCAGCTGATATCGTAGGTGTTGATGCGCGTTGGACTTAATTTCAGACCTTCGGAACTGCTGCTTTTCTGTTGCGGGATAAGCGCCATCGAGGCGTGGGCGCTGGCTTTTACGTCGTGGTGCGCATTGGAAGAATTTAGGCAAAACGTACCGCACGCACCTTCCGTCTGAACGAGCTGCTCGTTGCCCAGCCCGAGAGCTGTGGGCGAGGCTTCGTGGGTCAGTGGGGTCAACGCAAGCAACAAAGCGGTGGCACTGGCCATGTCTGCTACCTCTTGAGGGGAACTGGTCCTGACAGTTTGGTTGCAGCAACCGGGCCAGTTGGTTTTTTAGCCAGGTCGAGCAATTTAAGCACACTTGATTTGAGACTCTCGAGCTCAATCGAGATGAGAGTTTTCGGGCTGAATTTGTATTTCGAGAAAGCCAATTCTTCTTCGATTTGTGTCAATGGAATTTTCTTCAAGACTTTGTGGAATTGAAGATCCTTCATGTGCTCCTGACCCAAAAACAGAGCACCTGCCCCTTCCTCGAAGCGATGCTGAAGGCTGATGATGTTGTAGTAGTTTCTATCTATTCTGCACTTTTGACAGAACTTCCAGTCGCGGCTGTTAAGGTTCTCAGTGCGGTTTTTTTCTGAACAGGTGGGGCAGTATTCAATAACTTTAAAACGCTTGCTCACACCCAGACGCAGGTTCACCATGCGCCGCAGAGCGGGATCGTTGGCAATACAAAGAAAGAGCTGATTTTTGAGGTCAAAAATCTTCTTTCGGTCGGAGCCATCCTGCGTGCGACGCGCATGAGCAGTCAGGCTCAAGCCACAGAAAATCTTGTAGATCAGAAGACGTTCGTCTTTTGGTTTTTGAGCCAAAAACAGAGCGAGCTGATCGAATTTCCGAAAAGAGAGGGTTTGCTGCGACTTCTTCGTGAATTTGAGCAGGTCTCCAAAAAGGTCGATGCGGATGCTGGCGGGCATCGGCTTCAGTGTTCCGCCTCTCTTTTTTTTCACATTCTGGGCTGTGGATGCCGGTTGCGGTTTGGCTTTGGGCTCACTCTGGGTCATTGCGAAACCTTCTTTCCAAGTTGGATAAGATCCATAATGGCTCGCTCGAAAGCTTCCCTGTTATTGTTCAAAAAAGCAGACGCCATTCTGACCATGATCCTAGTGAGCTTCACCCGTGCTGCAAAGCCTCGGGATGCGATCTGTTTGACGTTGTCTTCAAGATTTCTGAGAGCCGCGTGGGTTGGACCCAAAAGATGCGAATCCACGACCCGCTTTTGCAGTTCATAGGCCAAGGACTCACCAATGAGGCTCTTCCACTCATGAAAGGCAAGCCTAGCCTCTGAGCGCAGCGTCGAAATGTTCAAAATTGACCTGGACACTCGTCAACCGTGCTTTTCTTTAAAGGTGCGCATAAACTGAGCAAAGTAGCCTGCGGATTCCAGGCTGATGCCATTGTACATCGAGGCGCGGACGCCACCGAGTGTGCGGTAGCCTTTGATTTCATGAATACCTGCCTTTGCGGCCTCCGAAATGAACAGGGCGTCGAGCTCAGGTGTCTTGAGCTTGAAGACGAAATTGTGCCGAGAGCGGTGTTCTGGAAGCGCGTGTCCTTGGTAGAACTCGCCATCGACTTCACCGTAAACCAGGCGCGCTCGTTCCTGCGCCCAACGCTCCATGGTTTCAATTCCGCCTGCTGATTTCATCCAATGCAAATAGCGATTCATCACGAAGATGGGGAAAACCGGCGGAGTGTTCAGGACACTCTTGGCATCATAAATAGAGCAATAGTTCAGAGCATTGCCAAGGATGTTGCGCTTGGCAGTTTCGCGCGCCTGCTCAAAGATGTCCTTGTGGATGACGACAACCGAGCAGCCCGCAATACCAAAGTTCTTCTGGGCACTCGCATAGATGAGATGTGTGCGATCCCATGGAATATCGCGGCGAGATGCGAGTGCACTCGTCATGTCCAGCACGAGAGGAACTTTGCCTGCGAAATTAAGGGTCGGGTACTCCGTTCCCTCAACCGTATTGTTCACGGTCAAATGAAGATATTTGGCGTTTTCTGGAATCTGCCAGGTCTCGGGTTGACCCAATGAGTTGAGCGTCGGGTTGCCATCGTAGACAACTGCAACTTTGCGCTCAGACGCACGTGCATCGACTGTGGCTAGGTGAGCCCACACTCCTGTTTCTGTGTAGGCCACGGTATCCCCTGGTCGGGATAAATGATTGAGCAGCAGAGAAAAGTGTTGCTGTGCGCCGAACGGAGTTATGAGCAACTTGTGCGAGTCAGGCACCTCGAACACATCGTGCGCCAAACGTAGGGTTTCCTCATTGAGGCCTTCGTATTGCTTCGAGCGGTGCGATATTTCCATCACACTCACACTGATTCCAAACGTATCGAGTAATTCAATCTTGATGAGATCGCGCACGGCCGTCGGCAGAGATGCTGGTCCTGGGCTGTAATAATGAGTGGTCATGGCTTTGTTCCCCAAGAGTTCTGGCTCTTTGGGTTGTATCAGAGCTGAGTGTGGAATCAAAGACGTTCAGAAACGTGAGTCCATGCGCACAAAGACGTCTTTTCCGCTCGATGTTCCAAGGTCCCAGCGCCAATCGGTTCCATCACCGGCGGCAGCATCGGTGTCCTGGTAATACGGCATGCCGAAAGCCTGTTGGTGCTGTTGCTGCCGCAGCCCGTAGAGAGACATCACGCTCCCCAGAACAAAGCCCAGTGATGCACCACCGGCAACAATGCGCAGGCTGGAGACCGAATTGTCTGGCACGAAAGGCAGAACTGCAGTTCCCAGAGCCGCCCCGAACAGGGCGCTGTAGCCGGCACTCGTGAAAAGCTCCTGAAATTGCTGACTTCCTACAAGGCTTTGAGCTTGTGCTGGGTTGGGCTGTGCGAATACCGCCACGGATGAAGTCAAAGCGAAAGTCCTGGCAAGCGACAAAATGCTTCTCATTATTGCATCCTCCTCGAACCCCTACGCCCAGAATGATTTCTTTTTGAGCGTAGCATCCTCCGTCGAGGGCTGGATGTTGAAGACTTGACAAGCCCTGCAGCACTGAACTATCTGCGCCCATGGGTCGCTGCGTTAGCTCAATTGGTAGAGCAGTTGATTTGTAATCAACCGGTTGGGGGTTCAATTCCCTTACGCAGCTCCACCCCTCTTCAGTTACATTCTCCCCCTTCGCATGATTCACGCACCTGCATTTCGCGCATTGCTTCGCGCAGAGCCTCTGTCAGCTTGTTTGGGTCTTTTACGTTGTGAAAGCCTAACTCCACCGGCGGATTGGTTGTCCGTGGGCCGGGAATTATGCTGCCAAAGCGAATCTTTTGTGTCGGAATACCGGCTGACACAAGCGCGTCGCGGATAGCCCGACCGTGTTGCTTCGAAATCGTATCAATCTTCAGAAGCCCCCAGTCCATGTCGTCCGCCGTCAGAGTCTGAACAAGGTCAATCATGAAACTCTGAGTTTCAGTTGTGAGAAGAGGCGTGCCCGGATCGTCATAGAAGAGGATCAGGTTGTCCATAAGAATCTTTACTAAGTCGCGTGTGACTTTGATTTTAAACTCGCGCTTGCGATACTCAACAATGCGCTTTTCTTTTGTTTGAGTCGTTGTTTCTTTAATGGTGAGAATCTCTGGTTGCGTGAAGGGCAGGCCAACCTGAACACCCACCATTGTATAAAGGCCGAACCAGTTTTTGTCGTTCAAAGTGAACATCATGCGCCCCACGAAACGCGTGTTCAAATCCTGATCAAAAAGCTGATAACCGCCCTGTGCACCCATCACGATACCAAGTTTACTTTGAGTCACTTTGCTGTCGTAGCCGAGGTCAGAGGGATAACGAAACTGGAACACGGGTCCTGCAAAGATGTCGTTTCGGATGCGGTAGCCGGGAGCAACTTCAAAAAGTGAGCCAGAAAGTTTGATGGTGTGCTTTTCAACGAAGATAAGATCTTTTCCATCCTCGTTGGTGAGAATGTTGCCGTCACCATCGCGCAAGGGTTCACCGGGCTCATCGCCCGTAATACTGAAAAATCCCCAACCTAAACCAGCATCGAGAATGAGCTTGTTGAGCAACACGCTGCCCATGGCTTTGCCTTCGACTGCCAAGCCATATTTTGAACTGTAGTCGGTCAGCTTTGATGATGGAAAAACCGAGAGGATGCCGAGGTCTGCGGAGAATATAAGACTTGTTCCGTATTCCTCTATTTTGGATTTCGGACGTTCGACAATCACCTTACGAGTCGTCTTCGATTCTGTCTTCTCGGCAGGAGCTGGCGGTGGATTTGTTTCTACTGATGCCGGATTTGCTCGCGTTGTGTCAGCATCCGATGCTGATGGCGTTGACGATGAATTGGGTGGGTCCTCTGATTTTTTCGTTGAACCACCAGGCGTACCCTCGGGTGATGGTGCTGAGATAGGCTCAGCGCTGCTTGAGGTGGGCGTAGATGCCTCCGGAGCGTTCTTTTCAGACTCACTGCTACTCGTTGCCTCGGGCACTGGAAGGGGTTCCTGTGCGAGTGCGCTCGATGCTGAGCTGAGAAGGGCTGCCGCGCAGAGCTTCACGAATTGTATTTTGATTTTGAGAGTCATTTTGCGAGGCCTCATCTCTGTGTGTTTGCTGTCAGTTCAGTTCTGGTGGAACAATTCCCGGATCAAAAACCGGTTCTGGCTCTGGTGTTGGTTCGGGAGCTGGTGTGGGTTCCAAACTGGGCTCTGGAGCAGGAGCTTTCGGTGCAGCACCGCCACCAAAGAATTTCTTCTGTACTTCATCGATTGTCTTTTTCAGCTTACGCGCATCCCTGAGTCCGCTGACTTTGATCTCCACACGTCGATTTCGCTCGTGCTCAGATTCTGACTTTGCATTCTTTAAAACCAATTTCTGGGCACCTAATCCCAAAGTCGTGAGCTTCTCAGCGGGTACGCCAGCCTTTTGCAATTCTGCTGCAACGGCCTTGGCACGCAACAGCGACAGCCTTTGGTTGTATGCTACCGAACCGCGTGAGTCTGTGTGACCCTCGATCACGAGTTTGTCCCAGATTTCCTTCTCAGCCATAAAGGCCTGACCAAGCTCTGCGAGGAACTCGGTCGATTTCGGGCTAAGTTCTGCGCTGTTGAGTTTGAAGTTCACCATTTGAGAGTTGAAGACAAAACTGACGTTGTTGCTGAATTCCGTGACTTCATCTTTGAGCGAGATAACTTCTTTTACAGTTTTTGTTTTTATCCATGTTTCTCTCTTAGTCGTTATGATTCTTGAGGTGTTGTTGAGGTGCGAGCCGAGCGCAGCGTGCACAGTGCCCAGGAAAGTTGTGCGGTTTGTCCCTGTGAGTGAAATGGAGAAGCTCGCCCCCAAGCGTGACATGTGGCTTCTGAATGGAGTTTCATAAATAAATTGAAGCCCAAGGAAGACCAGATAGGGCTCGAGAGCAGGATCGTCCTCAAGGCGCAACGAAGTGAAGCCTGCAGACTTGGTGTTGTAGAGCGCGGCACCCAGAATTCCGACCTGAAATTTTTGTTTGATTTTCAGACGTGCAGCAGCATCAATGAGCATGGTTAACTGGGTGCTGGAATATTTCTCTTTGATTGGAATGGGAACGAGGTCTTCGCCAACAATCCCAATTTGCTCTCCTGAGTACAAGGCGTATTGCATGCCTAATCCTAAATCCAGAGCAATGCGGCGCGTGAAAACTGTACCCATGATCTTTGCCGTCGGTGCTGCTCCGATCTGAGAGGCTTCCAGAGCTTCGTAAAGTGGATTCGAGGGAGCTGTAAAAAGGAGCGCTAAATCTGCCCCCCCGTATACACCGTAGCCTGTTCCGGATTGTTGGCTGCGGTCGATTTCCTTTTTCTCAGTGCGCTTTGTTTTGACCTTGGTTTCGACGGTCGTTTCCTGAACGGCATCATCTTCAGCAGCGGGACCGTTTTTGCGCGGACGTGGCGTCTCACCAAAACCTGAGTCCACCTCAGCAGCTGGCTTTTCAGCAGAGTCTGATTGGTCTTGTTGAGCATGGGCAATCGGCAGAATGAGCGCGCCAATGGGCACAGCAACGCAAAGAAGGATACGCCGGAATCTGTACACCATGATACCCCCTCGAAAAGACGGTGTAGGGGGATTATAGCAATGTCTTTGGATGTTTGAGGGTCAGAACGATGGCGGTCCCGCCATGAATCGAACATGGGCTTCAAGCTTCGGAGGCTTGCGTGATATCCACTTCACCACGGGACCAGCGCGGGTGGGAATAGCATCAGTCGTTCCCATGGGCAAGGACGCCTCGCGCGCTACATCAAGTCGCCGTAGTACACGAGCCAGAGTAATGAGCCGAAAGCCCTGGGCGAGAGTTTCCTACCGTTTTCGCAGGCATCAAACAGAAGTTTTCTTTGGTCAGATGTTGCGAGAGAGAGGTCGATACCCAGCTCCTCACCCAGAAAATTCCAAAGCTGAAACATCTCGGTTTCCGAGAGGCAAAGTTCCTCAGTTTGGTTTTCCGTTGATCTTGGAAAACTCGACTCGAGGATTTTCGCAAGTTCTTCCTGCAGTGTCTCTGGTCGCATGAACACTCCAAGAAAGCTGCGGCCAACAGGACTCACCCTTGAGTCGAGGACCACGCCTCACATGATTTCACAAAGCGTCCCAAATCCATTCCTCGGCTGCCCTTCACCAGAATCACCGAGCCGCGCAAACTGGCCGACAAATCATCTATAAAAGTGGCGGGATTTGTTTCAGCTCCCACGTGCTTCAGATGGATGTTTGCTGCAAGCATTGCAGCAGAATGTTTTGTTTTGATTTCGTTATAGACATCATACATGGCGCTTCCAAAAAGGCACAAGTGTGAGTTTTCAAATTTCAGAAGTTTTTCGACCAATTTAAGATGCCAACTCTTTGACTCCTCACCGAGGTCTAGCATGTCACCAAGCACGAGAATTTTGTTTTGGTTTCTCCACTCCGGAGAAAGCAGCGCATCGAATGCTGCATTCATGCTCGCTGGACTTGCATTGTAGCAATCGTCATAGAGGGTCACGCCCCCATTGAGTTTAACGATGCGTGAACGCATCTCTGGGGGAACAAAATTACGCCACGCGTTTTTCAGCGTATTCACCTCAGGGCAAAGCAATGCGCTCGTGGCAAGTGCGAGAGTAAAGTTCTGCGCATTGTGAATGCCCGGCAGGGAGACTTCAAACTCGGCCTTCCATTCAGTGTGTTTCTGCAAATTGCTGCAGGGAATCCATTGTGTGCGCAGGCTGCTTGCTGTCGCACCTTGCCGCACGACAGAATAACTGAGGAGTGAAATCTTCTTGCTGGGCAAAAGATTTGTAACGCTAGATGGGAGAACTTTTAGCGCCGATTCCTCGCAGACGAGCGTATCGTTTTCTCGGATTTCAGCGATGACCTCAAGCAGCCTTGGTTCTGCAGCTTGCCAGACACGTTGGCATTCAGGTGCGGCGTTGCGGAAGAGCACCAGCTCTTCCCTCACGGCAGTGTCCCAGGAGCCGAGGCCAGCCAAATGCTCAGGTCCCAAGGCAGTCAGCAAAGCAATATCTGGTGTGGCAATTGCAACGTGTTCCTTCATGGCTCCGACATCATCGATCCCAATTTCCGCAACCAAGGCTGCCGTGCCGTTGCTTCTTGAGTGCGCCTTTTGAGTCAGAGTGATTGCGAGTCCAAGGAAACCATTCTCACTTTTGTGGGTTCGTGTGATGGGTGCATTGAGAGCCTCGAGGAGGCAGGCCAGCATTTCTTTGGTTGTTGTTTTGCCGTTGCTCCCACCGACAGCGATGACCGGAAAATCGAAACCCGTGCGAAAGGACTTTGCGAGTGTTCGCATGGCCTGTGTTGTGTCTGCGACGGCGAGGCACCGATCAGATAACTGAGGTCTGGCTTCGAGCCAGCTGATTTCCACAAGTGCTGCGACCGCACCAGATTTGAGGGCAGTCTCTACAAAGTTATGGCCGTCGTGGGTCTCGCCGCGGATGGCGACAAACAGCTGCCCGGCTCCGACCTTGCGGCTGTCGGTGCTCAGCGATTCAACCATGCTTTCGGGGCTGGCAAGCCGCTCCCGGGGCGCCGAGAGGCATTGAGCCAGGTCAGTCAGAGATTTTGGCCACATGTCGTTCCTCCATGGATGACAAAGAATACAGCGTGTTAGCTCTTTAGGCGACAGGGCAACGTCAGAGAGGCCACGCTGTTGAGTGTCGGGGGCTTTGCAGGCTATGACTGGCGCCAAGACAGACTTTTGGTCCGGAGAACACCATGGACAGCACAATCCCATACACCCCGAAGAATAAAATCCGCTTCGTAACGGCAACCGCACTTTTTGATGGTCACGATGCGAGCATCAACATTATGCGTCGGCTGTTGCAACAAGGTGGTGCGGAGGTCATTCACCTCGGCCACAATCGGAGTGTTCAGGACATCGTGAATGCGGTGATTCAAGAGGACGCCCAAGCTGTGGCTGTGAGCAGCTATCAAGGTGGCCACGTCGAGTTTTTTAAATATATGCGCCAATGCCTGGATGCGGCAGGGCGCACGGATGTGAAGATTTTTGGGGGCGGCGGAGGAGTGATCATCCCCTCGGAAATCGATGATCTGCACAAATCTGGCGTTACCCGCGTTTACTCACCCGATGATGGCCGAAAGCTTGGTCTCATGGGCATGATTGCCGATATGCTCGAACGCTCTGATTATGCGTTGGCAACTTGGCCTCAGGAGCTCACCGATGCACCGCTCGCTGCTGCGCAGACACTACGTCTTGCTCGCGCCCTGACTCTCCTCGAGAATCAGGCGAACGCTTTGCCGACAAAAATTAAAACTCAAGTTGATACTTTCCGATTGACGTCGTCGCTCGAAAAAGATGGGGCACAGCACAAAGGCACGCATCCATTGGTGCTCGGTGTCACGGGAACGGGTGGTGCGGGCAAAAGCAGTCTGACCGACGAAATCATTCGGCGCTTCACGCTCGAGTTTCCCGAGCGTAAAATCTGTATTTTCAGCGTCGACCCCTCCAAGAAAAAGACGGGTGGTGCACTGCTTGGCGACCGTATTCGTATGAACGCAATTAGTCATCCAAGCGTTTTCATGCGCAGCTTTGCAACCCGTGGGAGCAAGAGTGAGCTGGCGCACGTCATGCAAGACGCCATTGCGCTCGCTCGTGGCGCTGGCTTTGATTTGGTGATTGTCGAAACAAGCGGAATTGGACAGGGCGACACTGGAATTCTTGGGGTCAGTGACCTCGCGATGTATGTGATGACCAGTGAATATGGTGCTGCCACCCAGCTCGAGAAAATCGACATGCTGGACTTTGCCGACCTTATTGCCATCAACAAGTTCGACCGACGAGGCTCGGAAGACGCTTATCGTGATGTGAAGGCTCAATTGCGCCGCTCGCGTTTTTCGAGTCAACACGTCGAAGAAAATCGCTATCCGCTCTTCGGAACGATTGCCTCAAAGTTCAATGACGATGGAGTCAATGCGCTCTACCGCGCTCTTTTGAAAGTTTTGAATCAGCGTTGCGGTGCGGAGGTGTGGACTGAAAATCTGCCGTTGCAGGTGGCTGCAAAGAGCTCACAAGTCGCGCCGATTATTCCTCAGAACAGAACCAACTATTTGAGTGAGATTGCCACTACAGTCCGCTCGTACCACAAAGAGACGCACTCACTTGCCGATCAGGCGCGTGATGTTCAGGCTCTTGAGCGTGCAGAAAGACTTCTTGAACTTACACCAGAGCAAAAGAAAAGTTTTGATGCACGGCGGAAAGCTCTCAGCGAGGAAACCCGCGCAACGCTCAGTCAGTGGGATGCCCTCTGTGCAAATTACCGTGGCGACAAGTATAAGTACGAAGTCCGCGGCCGTACGCTTGAAGTGCCGACTCATATCGTCAGCCTCTCGGGTTCGAAAATCCCTCGTGTCGCTTTGCCGGGCACGCAGGACTGGGGTGAGATCGTCCACTTCACTCGCTCTGAGAACGTGCCTGGTTCATTTCCTTTTACTGCGGGTGTGTTCCCCTTCAAGCGCGCCGATGAAGATCCCAAGCGTCAATTTGCCGGAGAAGGTGGTCCTGAGCGCACGAACAGACGTTTCCATTACTTGACTCAAAATGATCCGGCGAAGCGCCTTTCCACAGCCTTCGACAGCGTGACGCTTTATGGAGATGATCCTGCTCAGCGTCCGGACATTTACGGCAAAGTCGGCGAAAGTGGTGTGAGCATCGCAACACTCGCTGACATGAAACAGCTTTATGCGGGCTTTGACCTTTGCGACCCCAATACGAGCGTGAGCATGACCATCAACGGTCCGGCTCCCATTCTGTTGGCATTCTTCTTAAATGCTGCAATTGACCATCAGGTTCAGGCTGCAGAGAAGAGCAAAGGACGTATACTGAATCCGGATGAATTCTTGGCCGTGCGAGGCGACACTCTCAAACGTGTGCGTGGAACGGTTCAGGCTGATATTTTAAAGGAAGATCAGGCACAGAATACCTGTATTTTCTCGACTGACTTTGCACTCAAAATGATGGGTGACATTCAGGAGTTTTTCATCCGTAATGATGTGCGTAATTATTACTCAGTGAGCATCTCCGGGTACCATATCGCAGAAGCAGGTGCGAACCCAATCACGCAGTTGGCCTTCACACTGGCCAATGGCTTCACCTATGTTGAGTATTACTTGAGTCGCGGCATGAAGGTTGACGACTTTGCGCCGAATCTGTCGTTCTTCTTCAGTAACGGTATGGATCCCGAGTACTCGGTGATTGGGCGTGTGGCACGTCGAATTTGGGCGATTGCCATCCGTGAAAAATATAAAGGCAACGACCGTTCACAGAAACTCAAGTACCATATTCAAACCAGCGGTCGTTCACTTCATGCGCAAGAAATCGATTTCAACGATATCCGCACAACACTCCAGGCGCTTTTGGCCATCAACGATAACTGCAACTCGCTGCACACAAACGCGTACGATGAAGCGATTACCACCCCGACGGAAGAGAGTGTGCGCCGCAGCATGGCCATTCAAATGATTATCAATCGCGAGTTTGGTATGGCCAAGAACGAGAATCCCAATCAGGGCTCATATTTCTTGGCGCAGCTGACCGACCTGGTTGAAGATGCTGTTCTCTCGGAATTTGACCGTATCTCGTCGCGTGGTGGCGTGTTAGGTGCGATGGAAACGCAATATCAACGTGGAAAAATTCAGGAGGAGAGTCTTTATTATGAGACTCTCAAGCATTCGGGCGAGCTGCCCATTATTGGTGTAAATACTTATCTGAATCCGCGTCAGGATGAGATTTCTGGAAATCTGAACATTGAGCTGGCGCGTGCGTCCTATGAGGAAAAAGACGCACGACTTTCGGCAATCACAGCATGGAAAGAGACCCATGCGCAGGACACCCACAAAGCTCTTGAGCGTTTGAAGCATGTGGCTTTGGTGAACGGTAATGTGTTTGAAGAATTACTCAATACTGCGCGTTTGGCGACACTGGGGCAAATGACTCAGGCGCTCTACGCCGTCGGCGGACAATATCGGCGCGCATTGTAACGCGCATGGAAAAGGACCGATGACTCAAAAGCGATCTCGCAGAACCACACAAAGTAAACGTTGGTTGGCACGACTTCAAAAGGTCGAGTCTCCTGATGTGACCTATGTGTCGGACACATTCCCGATAGTCATGAAAAAAGCACGTGGGATGAAAATCACCGATGTCGATGGCAATGCCTATCTCGACTTCACCGCATGCTTTGGCGTCATGGCTCTTGGCCATGGGCATCCACTGCTGATGCGCGCAATGCGTGCGCAGGCTGCGAAGTTGGTGCATGGCATGGGTGATGTGCATCCGTCGGCCTCAAAGGTTCTTTTGTTGGAGTGGCTTGCACGCGTCACACCCTTTGATGAAGCCAAGTCGGTATTGAGTTTGTCGGGTGGCGAAGCAATGGAGTCGGCTCTGAAAACTGCGATGATCGTGACCGGTCGTCATGAGTTTGTAAGTTTTTCCGGCGGCTATCATGGTTTGCATTTTGGACCACTGGCACTGACCGACAGATCAACCTTCACGCGTGGCTTCGAGCCGTGGCTGAAAGGGAAGACTCATGTTGTCCCTTTTCCGCTTGCACAGTCTGTTAGGAGTGTGGGCTGCGAGGCGCTCGATGAAGCCTTCTATCGTGACACGCATGCGCTGGTGCACTGGGATACGTCGCTCGAGAAACTAGAAGATGCGTTGCGGACTAGAAAAATTGCGGCCGTTGTTATGGAGCCTCTGCAAGGGCGTGGGGGTGAGCGCACTTGGCCCGCGGGGTTTCTCGGTCAGGTTCAGAAACTTGCGCATCAATTCGGTGCGCTCCTGATTTTTGATGAAATTTATACTGGTCTTGGGCGCACGGGATCGTTGTTTGCGCACGATCATGAAGGAGTTGTTCCCGACCTTTTGGTTCTGGGGAAGGCCTTGGGTGGCGGTTTACCGCTGAGTGCATGCGTTGGTGATTGCATGGATGCCTGGGGGCGTTCGACGGGCGAAGCCCGGCACACGAGTACCTTTCTCGGTCATCCCTTGGCCTGCGGCGTTGGTCTCGCTGCGGTTCAGGAGATTGTCCGGAGACTTCCGGAGTTTCAGCGCGAACTTTCAAGGGTTGACCAAAGTTTCAGTGCATTTCTTGACGAGTACTGTGCGCGCGGCCTGCATACAAAGATCCCGTTCCAGTTGCGCGGCCGTGGCTTCATGCGGGGGCTGTGGTTCCCTGCAGCGGAGCCAGGCTTCGCTGCGAAAATATCCGAGGAACTTCTTGCGCTTGGGTTCATCACTCTGCCCTCGGGAGCCCGGGGTGATGTGCTCTCTTTCACCCCACCCTTGATCGCGCGCGCCATACAGTTTGATCTAGTTCTGAAGGCAGTTCTTCAAGTTTTGGCAAAATGATTGCCGACATGTTGCATAGGGGATCTACCCCATTCTAAGGTGACAACAGTGTCTCCTCGCGTTCGTCGAGACACTCAGGAAGAAGGACGTCCCCATGAACACAACGCATTCAAAACCACTGCCGCTGACCACTTTGTCCGAAGACGAGCGGATGTTTTTCCAGTCGGCGCAGGATTTCGCTAAAAAAGAAATCGCTCCGCACGTCATGAAAATGGACGAAAGTGAGACCATGGATCCTGGAATCATTCGCAAGATGCATGAGCTTGGCTTCATGGGCGTGGAAGTTCCCGAGAAGTACGGTGGCGCTGGCAGTACGTTTTTCAATGCAATTTTGATTATTGAGGCGCTCGCTCAGGTCGACCCAAGCGTGAGTGTGCTCATGGATGTGCAGAACACCCTTGTCGAAAATGCATTCTTGAAATGGGGAACCGAACACCTGCGCAGCAAGTATCTGCCGCTCCTAACAGGCTCGAAGGTCGGCTCCTACTGCCTCACCGAGCCGAACAGCGGCTCCGATGCATTTGCTCTGCGCACTCGTGCTTGGGATGAAGGCAGTCACTACCGCCTGACCGGCAAGAAAGTATTTATCACGAACGCAAAGGAAGCGGACATTTTCATTGTGTTTGCCAACCTCAACCCCGATGCAGGCTACAAAGGCATAACGGCTTTTATTGTTGAGAAATCCATGCCTGGGTTTGGTCTTGGCAAGAAAGAAGTCAAGCTTGGCATTCGTGCGAGCAGTACATGTGAAGTCATTCTGGAAGACTGCAAAGTACCCAAGGAAAACGTGCTTGGCGAAATTGGCAAGGGTTACAAGATTGCCATTGAAACTCTAAACGAAGGACGCATTGGGATTGCTGCGCAGATGCTTGGATTGGCAGAGGGTGCATATGCTGCTGCTATGAACTACGTGAAGCAACGCGAGCAATTTGGAAAGCCCTTGAGTGAGTTCCAGGGTGTTCAATTCCAAATCGCACAGATGGCAACAGACATCGAAGCTGCCAAGTTGATGGTTTATAATGCGGCTCGACTCAAAGATGCTAACATGGACTTTGTCCGTGAAGCGGCTATGGCCAAGCATTTTGCAAGCGATGTTGCCGAGAAGGTTGCGAGCTTGGCTCTCGAGCTGTTCGGTGGCTATGGATTCATCAAAGAATTCCCGGCCGAAAAATTCTATCGTGACGCGAAAATTGGCAAAATCTACGAGGGGACGACCAACATGCAGCTTCAGACAATTGCAAAGATGTGTCTGAGCAGCTAAAAGCCCTTTGAATCAGCGTCCAAGATCCAACGGAGCGTTGTATCCAATGCTCCGTTGTTTTTTTGGTCTTGTGTTCTTTCAAACACGTCACTGGAGTTTCTTCATGTCGAATACGTTTTCCCTTTTCTCCGAGCGCAGCAAGCTCGCAGCGTTCTCAGTTCTTGCGAATGTTTCTCTGGCAACTGTTGCTCTCGCACAGGGTGCGCCTGCGGGTGACGGTCCTGTGGCTGTTCCCGGAAATGCCTCGGCAGGTGCGGCTGCGGGTGCAGCGCCAGGAGCTGCAGCGGGCTGGATGAACCTGGTCATCTTTGGCGGTATGATTTTGTTCATGTGGTTCTTCGTGATCCGCCCGCAACAAAAACGCCAGAAAGAGCACCGCAACTTCGTTGAGAGCCTAAAGACGGGCATGGAAGTTGTCACGGCGAGCGGACTCATTGGCCGAATCACCTCCATTACGGACACCATCGTGACTCTCGATTTGGGCAACACATCTGTGCGCGTGCTCAAGCACACTATTTCCGGAGAGCTGGGCAAACCGAGCCTTGCACCTGCTCAATAAAAAAGCATTCATTCGCTTGTTTTTGCCGAACATCATCCCCTCTGTCGTCACCGTTGCTGTGGCTGGCTGGAGGGGATTTTCTTTGGCAAAAGATCGCGCTCTTGGTGGCCAACAGGGTATCTCGTTTGATACTGTGTCGTGGCACTGAATATGAACGTCTGCAGTTTCTGAGGAAAAACGGGCTATGGATAAAGGCCAGGGATTGTTTGGCGGCTTGCCGCTGTTGTGGTGGGTTAAGTTCTTTTTAACCATGTGTGCATTGATCTTTTCAATTGCATTCACAGTACCAACTTTTTTGGGTGACCCTGCCGAATGGAAGCGGGAGGCTCCCGTTGGTGAGGAAACCCTCGGTAAGCCTGTTGCTTGGTATCATAAGGTTGCTGAAACCGTGCTGCCTTCCTCGCGCATCTCTCTGGGTCTTGACCTGAAAGGTGGCCTGCACCTGGTCCTTGAAGTCGATGTTGAGAAATCCATCCGCGACGGCATTCAGCGCGCTATGAACCGCACCCGCGATCTCACTGAGCGCGATGGCATCAAAATTCAGTCGGTCGCTGTGAGCGACGATTACAAAACGGTTCTTGAGCTTGCCGATGCTGCAAAAGCCGAAGCGGTGAAAAAGACGGTCTCCGAGCAAACATCTCTCATCCAATTCGACAAAGTTGATGGTAATAAGGTTCTTTTTGTTTCAAACCCTGCCGAGGTTGACCGTTACGGGAGTGAGCTGCTCCAGCAGGCTATCAACACCATCCGCAATCGTATCGACCAATTCGGTGTTGCAGAGCCCAATATCTTCCGCCAGGGCGATCGTCGTGTCGTCATCCAGATGCCTGGCCTTCAAGATCCCGCGCGCGCCAAGCAGTTGATTGGTAACACTGCTCAGCTGGATTTTCGACTTGTGTCCAATGAGCTGCGACTCGATCAAATCGAAAAGGTTGTTGAAGAGGGGCGGGCTGCGTTGAGCTTGCCAAAAGAAGACACCAAGCCCGAGACCATCCAAAAAATCTCCCAATGGGCTCGAGATAACGGAAAAATCAGCAAGAATGTAACTGTCATCTTAAAGCGTGATGTCGGATCCGAGGCAGGTGGTGCGAATGTGGGAACTCCGATTCCCTACCTTGTTGAGGCTTCAGCCAAGTTGACCGGCGACATGATCGATACGGCGTTCGAGACCGTCGATCAAAGCGGTCCTGTACCTCAATATGCCGTGTCGTTGAATTTCAACCCACAGGGGAGTAAGGTTTTCGGCGACCTCACCAAACAAGCTATTGAACCACAAAATGCTCCACACCAAATCGCTATTATCCTAGATGAAAACATCACCAGTGCGCCTGAAGTGAAAGGCGCAATTCTCGGTGGTCGCGCACAAATCACCATGGGCCGGTCTCAGAATATCGATCAACAAAGAAAAGACGCTCAAGACCTTGCACTCGTTCTGCGCGCGGGTGCTTTGCCAGCAAGCGTTAAGATTGTTGAAGAGCGTCAGGTGGGTCCGAGCGAGGGTGAAGAGAATATTAAGGCTGGGGTCGTGAGTTCAACATTTGCAGGAGTTCTGGTTGTTGTCTTCATGATCTACTTCTACGGAGTTTCAGGTCTAGTTGCTAACATTGCGATGCTGCTGAATGCTGTTTTGATTCTCGCATTCCTCGCTGCATTTGGTGCGACGCTCACACTTCCTGGTATTGCCGGAATCGTGCTGACCATGGCCGTGGCCGTGGATGGTAACGTGATTATCAACGAGCGCATTCGCGAGGAAATGCGCAATGGTCTGACAGTCAAGCAGGCCTTCTATAGAGGCTACAACCAAAGCTTTGAAACGCTCGTGGATGCACACGTGACATCTGCCGTCGCGGGAATCGTGCTTTTGATTTACGGAAACCCTGCGGTGAAGGGCTTTGCCATAACTTTGTTGGCCGGAATCATCTCGACACTCTTTTCGTCCTACTACGTGACCGAAGTGCTTGGTCAGTGGCTCATCGAAAAGACCCGCGTCCGTCGTTTCAGCTGATGATGCCAGAGTGAGGATTTAGAAATGAGATTGAAATTCGGCAACGTCGAAATTTTTCCACCAAATTATACCTTCGACTTTATGAGATGGCGTGGTGCGACCATCGGTATTTCATTGGTCATGGTTGTTGCAGCTTTGCTGGTCATCGCCATCAAGGGAGTCAACTACAGCATCGACTTTTTGGGTGGTGCAGAAATCCATGTGTCGATTTCAGACACCTCTTTTACGCGCGAAAAAGTCCTCGCTATCGCAGAGCAAGCGAATGCAGGAAAGCTTGAGGTGACCACGATCGGCGACGTTGCTAAAGATGGCGCAGCTTCGTTTGTGCTGCGTATTCAGCGTGAACGTGGGCAAGATGAGATAGAAATCAGCGGCAAGGCTGATGAGCTCTACAAAAAGCTCGAGGCATCTGTTGGTGCCGACAAAATCAAGCTTGATTCCAAAACCAATATCTCCGGAAAAATTGGTAAAGAAGAAGAGCGCAAAGGCTACTTTGCGTTGCTTCTTTCGTTCCTGGGGATTTTGGCCTACATCGCCCTGCGCTTCGATGCGCGCTTCTCTCCCGGAGCAGTTCTGTGCCTGGTGCATGACGTGATCATTGCGCTTGGTTTCATGACTCTCCTTGATCGCCCCTTCTCGACCTCATCAATCGCTGCGTTCCTTACAATTGTTGGTTATTCCATCAACGATACCGTGATTGTTTATGACCGCATCCGTGAAACACAGGAGACCTCACCCAAAATGGGGCTCGTGGATATCATCAACCGCAGTATCAGCCAGACCATGAACCGTACGGTGCTCACCTCAGCCACAGGTTTGGGTGCGCTTCTTATTTTGACCTTCTTGGGTGGTGGAGCCATCGAGGACTTCGCGCTGACCATGTTCATCGGAATTCTGGTTGGTACCTATTCGTCGATTTATGTGGCTGCGCCGCTCACCATTTGGATGGACGAGCAACTCAAGCGGTGGGGTTGGCGTCCTGCCGAAACGGCACAAAAGGCCAAACAGAAGAAAGACCCCAACGAAATTCCACCGGTCATTGTTCGTCGTCGTCCATCCTGATTGCTCTTGAGAGGAAGGTATTGCGGTGGCCACCCACTCCGATCGCGCTGAAACCTTAGAGATTGGTGGCTCAGAGCGCTATCGTTGGCGTTTGTCTGCGCGCTCTCTCAGTGATTCCAGTTTCCACGAGAATTTTATTTCTGAGAGGCTCTCGGCATTGCGTGGTATCGCTGCCGAGGGAGCTCTTGCTGACAAAGAGTTGCTTGCACATCTTCCTCCCTGGCAAACGTTCAAAGATATGCAAAAGGCCATGGCTCGGGTCATTTCGGCTATGGAGTCTGGTGAGCGTATCGTTATTTTCGGCGATTATGATGTTGATGGCACAACCTCCTGTGCGCTTTTGAAATTGGCTTTTGCAGACCTGGGCGCTGAAGTTGAAGTGTATATTCCTGATCGCCTGACCGAAGGCTATGGCCTTAATTCAATCGGCCTTGAAAAAATCGCTGCCGCAGGCCGTGCTCTTGTGATCACGGTCGACAATGGTATTTCGGCGGTTGACGCCTGTGTCCGTGCCAAAGAGCTCGGACTCGATGTCATTGTGACCGACCATCATGAGCCGCCCGAGGTTCTTCCGGTGGCCTTTGCTCTTCTCAATCCAAAGCAGCCTGGTTGCGATTATCCTTTCAAAATGCTCGCAGGCGTAGGCGTTGCTTTTTATTTGCTTATAGCCTTGCGAGCAACGCTGCGCACTCGCGGACACGCTCGTGCCGACAAACTGAACCTGCGCAAGTATCTCGACCTTGTTGCCATCGGAACCATTGCCGACGTTGCCCCACTCAACGGAGTGAATCACATTTTGTGCCGCGTCGGTCTTGGCGTGCTGCTCGAGCACGTCATTAATGGACAAAGAGTTGGCCTGGCCGCGCTGCTGCGTTTGGCGGGTTGGAAACTTGAAAATGGCGTCGTGGATGCCACAGATGTTGGTTTCAAAATTGGGCCACGTTTGAATGCGGCTGGCCGCCTCGGTTCGGCCATGGCTTCGGCTGAACTGATGATGACTTCTGATCACGCCCGCGCGTTGGAATTGGCAGAATTCTTGCACGGTGAAAATGCCGCGCGACAGGAGCTTGAGAAGAAGGCTGTGGATCAGGCTCTCAAGAGAACGGTTGCGGAATTCGAGAAGTCTGCGTCCGTTGTACTCTACGATGACTCTTGGCATGCAGGGGTGGTTGGACTCGTGGCATCGCGGGTGGCCGAGAAGCTCCACAAACCAACGCTTATCCTCACCAAAGTCGACGACAAAATAAAAGGCAGTGGGCGCAGCATTCCCGGTTTCGACCTGTATGCCACGCTCAACCAAATGCGCGATCGCTTCCTTTCTTTCGGTGGGCATGGTTATGCCGTGGGAATGTCGCTTAAGCCTGAAGATCTTCCCTGGCTCAGAGATTCTTTTGAAAAGCATGTGCGCGAAGCCTTGGGCAATCGTCGGCTGGCGCCAACTCTGGAGATTGATGGCGTGGTGTCGGTCGATTTGCTCGAGGAGCGACTGTGCGCGATGCTTGATTCACTCGAGCCTTTTGGTGCTGAAAATCCTCGGCCAAAATGGTTGATTCGACAGGTCAAATTGGGGCATAGTAAGAGAATTGGTCAGGCAGCTGATTCCAAACATGCTCGAGTATGGCTTTCATCACAAGATTCTGGTCCTCTGACCGCATTCGGTCTTGCCCCCGAGATTGAAGCTTTTGTTTCCTCTCGGAAGCCCGTGGATCTGGTTGTTGAAGGGCGTCTGTCACGGTGGGGTGGACGTCTCCGCTCTGAGTTGCGCATCTTGGATATTGCTGCGACGCATCAGCTTGAGCATTGAGAGCAACCGATGAGCCAGACGAGCGATCAAGAACCCTGGTACGCGCCTGCCGGCAAGAAAAAGCCGGGCGCGACACACCCCCTTGCGCCCAAGGGTGCAGAAGAGAAGTCATCGTTCTTCTCGACTTTGGCTGCATTGGTTATGCGCCTTTTCAAGTTGCGGCAGTTGATTTTTGTTTTAATTTCCCTTTTAGGTGCAGCCTACCTGGCTCTGCGTCTCACCATTGGGGGCAATACATCTACAAGCATCATCGCGTTCGTAATCATCTTTGTTGCAGCATTGTTCGCATTGCTTCTGATGCTGCGTTTTCTCGGCGCTGAGCTCACAAAAGTTTTGCCGCTTCACAAGAACGACAGCGCTCTCACAGTTGCTTTTTACTGGCTCCGCAACTCACTCAAGGTTGAAGAGGCACGCCGTGGCCCACCTGCTCCCGAGCTTGCACTCTCTCAATTCGTTAGCCAGGTTCGCTCATATGCAAGTGAGAAATCATTTCAGAACGTACGCCCGAGTCCGGAGCGAGTTGTCGAGCCGGGAAGTTATCATTCCGAGTCGGCCAATCTGTTGAAGCGGCGCTGGAACGAGGTTGTCGACAGCCTCGATGAATTTGAAATTTATTTGGCCAATGACCCCCAAGGCATGATCATCAAGCTTGTCAGTAAAAATCCACCTAAGCTCATCGATGCTGCAGTTGTCTTCCGTGAGGTTGCCGATTCCTTCGACACCACATGGCGCCGTAAGGGAATCAATATTGAGTCTGCAATCGTCACACCACTGAAGGCCACGGCGCATGAGGGGCTTTTGCGGCGGCTGTTGGTTGGTCCGTGGAGAGCTTCTGCCTATTTTGCTCGCCGTGGTGCAAGCGTGGTTTTCTCGGCCAAGAGCACCAACGGTCGTGTTACGGCGCGCTGGGAAGTCGATGGTTTGTCTATTCCGGATGATTACCTGAAAGTGGCGACCGACTCCGCTTTGCCGGTGAATGACCGTATTGAGAAAGGTTTGGTGGCTTTGGCGCCCGACCCTGCGAATAGTCCAAACACGCTGTATGCTCTTATAAGCTTTGTGACCTGGATTGACTTGGCACACGCCTGCGAAATGGAGTTTGAATTCAAGAACACAAACAATGGATTTGTGATTGAATTGCGTCTGAAATAACAGGGAGGTTATTCATGCAGAAGCACTATTTTCATCTTGGCTTGCTTGGACTCGTTGGAGTCTCTGCTGGTTTGACACTCAACTCAGCCCAGGCAGACATTCGTGTTTATGCCGGAGTCGGACTCGGTGAGCTTTCTAAGAAAGACGATACCGACAAAAAGAAACCTTCAGGACTCGATGCTAAGCTTGCGGCAAATGTGGATGTCCTCTCACCTGTTCCTGGCCTTTCCATCTACGCAGGTCCTGAATTTCTGACGGGAACCTATACGCGCGACACAACAATTTTGAACAGCGTTGCGAAGGAAACGATCAATAAATCTGCACTTGGTCTAAATGCTGGTGTGCATTTTGGCATGGTTCCGCTGGTTACATTCCAGGGTGAGCTCAATTACGCCACAGCAATGGGTGGTGAGGTAAAAGTTGAAGCGCTCGGTAAAACATCAACCCTCAAAACCAAGTCAGGTTCTGATTTGGGTGGAACGTTGAGAGCTCTTATCACTCCCTTTCCACTCCTGCGTGCAGGCGTTGAGTACAACTTGGGCAGCGGCAATTCCAAGTACGAAGGCAATGATGAAGAGGTCAAGTACGATTACTCGGCGATCCGCGCGGTCATTGGAATTTCGCTTTAAGGCGATTGCAAACATTTGAACGATGAAATCTGAAACCGCGCTGGGGAGATGCTCCACCAGCGCGGTTTTTTATTGCTAAGAATGTTCGATCTGCCTTCAAAATTTCATTCGCTGTTCACGCGACTTCTGAAATCTCAATTCTGCGCACTACGGTCACTTTGATTTGTCCAGGGAATTGCACATCGCTCTCGAGCTTGCGACAGATGTTCTGCGCAAGTGGGTCAATGTCCTTTTCCTTGATGCGGCGATTATCTACAAACACGTGAACTTCGCGCCCAGCATGCATGATGGCTGAGCCAGTGACACCCTGACCCTGGAAGCTGTTGATGACTTCAGCAATTCCTTCAATGCGTTTTTGGAATCCTTCTTCCATGTCAACACGAGCTCCAGGACGAGCGCCCGACATGGCATCGGCAGCTTTAAGAATATAGGCGTGAGGGGTTTCCACGACTTTGTCGTCGTGATGCGAAAGCACAGTATCGACGACAATCTCTGCTTCACCGAATCGGGTTGCGTAGTCGCCACTGATAACTGCGTGACTGCCTTCGATCTTGTAATCGAGCACCTTGCCAATATCGTGCAAAATGCCCGAGCGCTTGGCGAGTTTGGCGTCCACACCCACCTCGTCGGCGAGCATTCCTGCGAGTCGCGCCACCTCAAGAGAGTGGAAGTATTGATTCTGGCGGTGGCTGGTGCGGTAATTGAGTGAGCCAATCAGCTTGAGAATTTCAGGATGCATCGGGTCGAGCCCAAGAATTTTGACTGCATCCTGACCCATGCGGAGAACCTGTTGATCGAGCGCCTGACGATGTTTTTGAAGAATCTGTCGAACTCGGTCAGGATTAAATTGGTTGCGTCCGAAAATCTCTTCAAGGGTGAGGCGAATGACTTCTTTGTCGACGCCAGCTCCGCCCGATATTTTCAGCGTGGGAGCTTCGCTTGATTGCGGATCAAGCCCAACATCCAAAGCCGTATCCGTGCCATCGAGAAGCAACTTCACAATCGGCGACTCTTCGCCAAAGTGTCTCACGACAAGATCTTTTGATGGTGCTTCGACGCTAAAACTCGTTTTCGGCCAAACAAAACGTGGGTTGTAACGGTTATAGATGTTTTGGAGAACATCACGCGCGCCACGTTGGGCTTCAGCCTTAAGGCGTTCCTGATTGTCGAGCATCCATTTTGAGATCCCGAGCTTCTCAGCATTCAAAACCTCTTCACGAATTCCAGACTCGATCTCATCTCGCTGCGCTGAAGTCTTCACGACCAAGCTTTCGAGCAGCGACTTTTCAACTCCGGTCTTTTGCTCGGCCAGGTTTAAAAGCTCCGGTGGTAGTTCATGGCTTTTGTGCAGACGATCTTGAAGTTGAATCTCAGTGTTCTGCAGTTCATTCCATTTTTTGTCGATTTTACTCTGGCGCTGATTGAGTTCCCGTTCAAAATCTTCGTTTAGACTTTTGACCAATGAACGCTCTTCCTCGAGGCGTTGTGCATCAGCTTCGAGCTCCTCGCGAGCGGCCTTGAGTGCTTCGTCGAGAATAGCGTCGCGTCTCTGCTTGGCATTGCGGATGACCTGATCAGCCGACTCGCCAAGCCCTTGAACGACGTCTTGATTCCTCAACACCATGCGGCGTGCCAGGAGCGTGCCGAGGCCGGCGCTGATGAGCACCACAAGGGAGCTTATGATGAAGGTGGTGGAATCCATGGTTGACCTTTCCTCAGGGTATAGACCTGACCTCTGTTCCGACCCTATCATGGATGGGTCGATAAACTGAAGGTTTTGCAGCAATTCGAAGGGGAGACGAGAAATGACACAGACCCAGAACAATGCCCATCGGCAGTTGCCCACCACCGAATTTGTCGGGCAACTTGCTAGAACTGCAGGAGAGCTGACTTTGCGCTTCTTCCGAAGCCAGCAGCTGCGCGTTGATGAAAAATCAGGCGATCTGGGGTTGGTCACTGAAGCAGACTTAGCCTCCGAGACACTTCTCAAGAATGAAATTGCTCAGCATTTTCCGGGTCACGTGTTTCTTGGTGAGGAGACGGGCTGGAGCGAGGCTGTTGCCGACGGTCAGGTGGTTTGGATTATCGACCCTATCGATGGCACGACCAATTTCTCAAAGGGCAACATCTATTACTGCATTTCGGTGGCCTGTGGAGTTGTTGAATCCGGGCGCTTCCGTCCCGAGCGGGTGGCGATCTTCCATCCAGGAACAGGCGATCTTTATTCGGCTGGGCGAGGCCAAGGCGCAACCGTCAACGGTGTTCCCATGAAAGTCGCTGCTGGCACAGATCCACGGCGCTGGAGTTTGGCGACTGGATTCAGCTCCAGCAAGGGCGAGGCACTGCGGGGCGTGATTGAATGTATTGAAAGAATGCAAAATCGTATTTTGGGAATGCGAATCAATGGTGCTGCTGCATTGGATTTGTCGCTGACCGCACGTGGAGTGTTCAACGGTTTCTTTGAGTCCAGGCTGTCTCCTTGGGATATGGCGGCAGGGGCTCTGCTCGTCGAGGAGGCTGGTGGTCTTGTCGTGAATTACGAAGGCCAGCCGTTCGATATTTTGCGTGACGCAAACATTGTGGCTGGCCCGGCGCATGTCGTACGTGACATGCTCGACATGATTTCAGGTGTGCGCGAGTATCTCAGAAGTACCGCTTGGCCATGACTTCGAGGCTCAAAGGCTTGAGCTTGCTGGCTTGGCCTGCTTGTCCGAATTGAACCATGCGCTCGGCTACAATCTTTTGCATCGCAGCACGGGCCGGTGCCATGTATTTGCGGACATCGAATTCGCCAGGATTTTCCTTGAAGATTTTGCGAATAGCTACCGTCATAGCAAGGCGGTTGTCGGTGTCGACGTTGATTTTACGCACGCCGTTGCGGATTCCTTCCTGGATTTCGGACACAGGAACGCCCCAGGTGGTTTTCATTTCGCCACCATACTTGCGGAACTCTTCTTGGAGATCCTGAGGCACAGAGCTCGAGCCATGCATAACGAGGTGCGTGTTTGGGCATTTTTTGTGGATCGCTTTAATGCGTTCGATGTTCAAGATGTTGCCATCAGGTTTGCGCGTAAACTTGTAGGCGCCGTGGCTCGTGCCAATCGCAATGGCCAGCGCATCGACCTTGGTCTCTTCCACGAAGCGGGCAGCTTCATCGGGGTCGGTGAGCAGCTGATCGTGTGAAAGTTTTCCTTCAAATCCATGGCCGTCTTCTTTTTCACCTTCGCCAGTTTCGAGCGATCCAAGGCAGCCAAGTTCGCCCTCAACACTCACACCCATAGCGTGTGCGCATTTGACCACGTCGCGGGTGATTCTCGCATTGTATTCGTATGACGCAGGTGTCTTTCCATCTTCCATAAGCGAGCCATCCATCATCACGCTTGTGAAACCATTGCGGACTGCGGAGAGACAAGTGGACATGGAATTGCCGTGATCTTGGTGTACGCAGATTGGAATTTCAGGGTAAAGCTCAACGGCAGCAAACATCAGGTGACGCAAAAAGACGTCGTTGGTGTACGAGCGTGCTCCGCGGCTAGCCTGGATAATCACCGGGCTATTGGTTTCCTTGGCCGCTTCCATGATGGCCTGAATTTGTTCGAGGTTATTCACATTGAAGGCTGCAACGCCGTAGGTGTTCTCAGCAGCGTGATCGAGGAGTTGGCGAAGAGAGATTAGAGCCATGAAGGCCTCCATTAAGGGGATTGCCAAAATCAACGCCCCTTACATAGCATTCTCAAACCCGAGCTGGCAAAAGAGTGGGGGTGTGATGCCGAGGGAGAATGGCCATGACAAGTCCGAAACAGAGCGAGCTACGCAAATTTGAGCTGGGCGAACCGCAGGAAACTTACCGTTGTCCAATCTTCAAAGTCGAGGCTCGTGAGGCGCGTAGCCTGGATGGGCAGCACAAACAGCCAATGTACACAATACAGTGCGCCCAGTGGGTCAACGTTGTGCCGGTCACAGCGGACGGTCATGTGGTGCTCATTGAACAGCACCGGATTGGCACCAACACAATCACTCTCGAAACCCCCGGAGGAGCGGTTGATCCGGGTGAAAAAGACCTCACTCTCGCAGCGTTGCGCGAATTGGAGGAGGAGACTGGATTGACCTCTCAGCGGGTACTTTCTCTGCCAGGCTTTGCGCCAAATCCCGCCATTCAGGGCAACCGCATCACTTATTTTATTGCATTCGACTGCCAACCGCTGGCCAAACCACGCAATCACGTGGATCCGTTCGAGCAAATCCAAGTGCGGATGGTGCCTATTGAAGAAGCACTGATGATGGCGCGCTCGGGACAAATTCAGCATGCGCTGGCTGCCCTCGCTTTGCTTGTGGCCGAGCCCTATCTGAATGCGCGCACGCGTGATCGCGGCTGAGCCGAATTTGGTGGAGCAAATGTTTTAGAGACGCTCAGAGGCTGGGAGGGTCGCTTCGAGAGAGTCGGCAATATCGCCAACCGAGAGTCGCGCTCCAACCAGAAGGGTGTCGATGCCGAGTTGGTGCGCGGGTAAGTCATAAAACGGATCGTTGCCAATCATGACTGTTGATTCGGGCGCACCGCCTATTTTGCGGAGCGTTTCCTCGAAGAAGGCAGTGTGTGGTTTGGTTGACTTCATAACATCCCATGAAGTTACGAGATCAAAGTCGTGCAGATAAAGATCTGAAGCTTTCAGTCGCAGTTCAATTTCGCGCCGCCCGAAAATTGCGTTGGTTGCCAAAGTGACATGCCGTCCTGTGGCGTGCAGCAGATCGAGTAGTCTGCGAGCGTGGGGCTCGGAGTGCAGAAAAAGACAGATGAACGGGTAGTCGGAGTCGAAGAAACGCCCCGCAAATCTTTCGAGTCTATGCCGGGTCACGTTCAATTCGCGCGCCATAGTTTCAAAAAAAGCATCTTCATTGTTGGCGTACTGATGGTTCGAAAGCACAATCTGCAGGGTTTTATTCACGGCTTTGTAGAGGTCTTTGTAGGACGCGAGCGCGCTCAGCCTGAGAAAAGCAAAGACTGCAAAAAGATTATGAAATGCGGCTCCGGGCTGGCCAATAAGTGTTCCATCCATGTCGATGAGAATGTGCGTTTTACCCGTCCACCACTCAGGTGCAAGACTCACCCGGCTTCTAATATTCTTCAGCTGGGCGATGCTCTGCTTGTTGTTGTTGTTGCGTCCTGAGTTACGTCTGCGCAAGGCCATGGGGCTCTCCTCGAGAGCCCTCATGATTGCACAGAAGCAACAACTTCACCACACCTCGGGTTTGAGTTAGCAGGCAAGATTGACAGGTGTACCGACGCGGTATGCTCCCACGGTGCAGTAGATTTCCTCAATCAATTTTTGTTCGAGCATGTTCGTCGGAGCCAGATTGTAGAGCCTGAGGATATTTTCCCCTTCGCTCCCTGAAAGCCGCCCTGCACGCTCAAGCCCTTTGATGAGGAAATAGAGACTCTGAATTGAGCTACCTTCTGCAATACAGGTCTGCATCTTTTCTATTCCGGCCTTGATATTTCCCTGGGCAAGAATCAGGTATCCGTGCAGAACTCCAGTGTCTGAAGGTACTTTTTGCGAACCGTCGTAAATATCCAGAGCTGCCTCAAGAAGACTCTGTGCTTTGCGGAAATTGGTTCCATTCAGTGCCAGCTTCAGAGCCTCGAGTTCAAAAAGCTTGGAACGCACAAGCCGATCTTCCACACCAGCCTTGACAGCAATGTCGAGCCATTCATCCACAAGCGGCCACTCCATCGCCTGGCTGTACATACGGGCAATGCACATCGCCAAATGCGAGAAAGTCCACTTTTTATCTGCTGTTTGCAGCAGCAGCAGTGTCTGTTGTGCCGCAAGACGAGGCTGGTAGCTGGCTCCAACTTTACTGAAGTATTCGATGATACTCTCGTTTTTCTCCTGATGCATGAACAAAATCTTACCTAAGATGAACGCATACTCAGATAGTCCTGCCTGGAGTGCCCTGCGGCCATGTTCGAGGATTTGATTGAGAACATCTTCGGAGAACGAGGGTTGCGCCGCAGAAAGTTGTTCGTCCAAAACCGCCGCAGTCCAGTCACCGTAGTTGGGTTCGTTGGTCTTAATAGCGCTTGGTATGGACAACTTCAGAGCCACAATCAGATACTGGCTGTTCCATGGGTTAGCCTTCAGCGCGCGATCAATTTCCTGCTTTGCTTCGTCGGTTTCACCTACGGCAAGTAAAGCACTCGCGCGCACCCAGTGTAGCTCACTCCGCTGCTGTGGAGTGAGGTTGGGTATTTCATTGGTTTTGCGCGCAATCTCTTGGGCAGAAAAATATTCTTTGGTTTTGATCAGGAAATTAAGGTAACGCAGCACCGATTCAACGTTAAGTGAGTCGAGCTCATACATCATCGAGAAGTGATGCTTCGCGCGTTCTATCACACCCAAACGAGAGAGCATCTCACTCATATAGAAGTGGACCTCTGCGTCGTCATTTGTTTCCTGCAGAGCCTCTTGCATCAGCTGCAACGCAACTGCTGCTTGATTTCGGCTCAGTGCATCTCTGATTTTATTCTTTCTTTCCATATAGGGGCGGATGGCTACAGAAGAAAGGGTAAGTTCACACAGCAGTTGGCAGAAACGGATTTCGGCGTTGCCGGAGTGGTTTAAATACGTGGTTTTCAGGCACTCTTTGAGTGAAAGTGATGCGTAGTGAGCCACACAATGTGCTGCTGTTTTGCTTGCTAAATCAAGCGGTGTGTCTTTGGCAATCAGCACTGAGTAGAAGCAGAGCCGGGCGAGATTGGGAAGACCATACTCTTCTGCAATCTGGCCTATGAATGCGATTTGCGCAGAGCTCTTCGGTGCTTTTTTACATGCAATGGCAATATTCTCTGCTTCGCGACGACAAGCCTCGGCTGCGGATGAATTTGCATCTTGTTTGTATGCATTCATTGCGCCTAAGAGGCAGAGAATTTCGATCTCGGGTGGAACCTCTCCGCGTTGGCGCTGCATCCAATCGGCCAGAGTTCTGAGCGCGGCAATGGCATGCGCTGTTTCCCGCTTCTCCAGAAAATGGCGGTAGAGCTGAATGTGTGTTTCGTAGGTTCCATGCACTAGAAATTTGTCGAGCTGTTCGAATTTTTCTGCATAATCAGTGGTATTATCCGGCAGGGCACCAATCTGCTGCAGCTCGGCCATTGTTGCCAGCACTGCAAGAGAATTCGGGTTTAATTGCCAGGCGTGGGTCCAGGCATCGACAGCCTCTTGGAGATGGCCTGTAAATTCCAATGCACAACCCAGAACGAACCATGCAGCCGAGCTGTTGGGCTGTTTGTCTCTGAGTTTGAGCGCATCTGTGAGGAGTGGATGCTGTGTCTTTACTGCCTGTGAAATTTTGATGCTTTGCGATTCCTCTTGCTCATCTGTCAGCGGAAGTTCTTCGACGTCGGCTGATGCATCTGGCAAAGTTGGAACGGCCGAAGGGAAAAGATCATCGGGGAAAGAGGGCGATCGTTCAACCCTCCATCCGCGTGAAGACGGAATCGCTGGCAAGTTTCTGTTTGATTCCCAGCGTGAAAGCAGTTGTCGCGTTGCTTCATCGCGGTTGACACCGCGCCGCTCAGCGAACGCCTCGGCATCGCCGTCGAGCGCAACCACATCTTTTATGCGAGCACGTGCACTTTCCAGCGATAAATCGCGAACGTCCTTTGCAGACGAACTTTCGTCGGTCATCAGCTCCTCATGGCGGATCTGTGCCAAGAGCCAAGCACCCTCGATCGTGAAGTGATCTGGATTAAGAGCCCGGAGGCGCCTGTATTCCTCTATAATTTCCGAAAGAATTTCAGTGCGGCAGGCAACCTCGATTCGTCTGAAGTGAATTTCAGGATCATTCCAAAACAGGCTTGCAAGTTGAGCAAGCTGACGGCTGGCAGCCTCAAAGTCCTGAACGAAGATCAGTTTGTTGACCTCCGAGAACAGGGTTGCTTTGTAGCCCATTTTAGCAATGTAGCGTCGGTACAACGCAAGCCGTTTCAGTCGGTTTTGTGCACCGCTGAGAGCCACATTGTTCCGGTTGCTGTGTTGTCCAGACATCGTCCGTGAGCGTCTTGACACCATGTGAGATCTCCAAATGAGAGAACATCATCCGTCTCTTTTCTTCGGAGTCTCGGGTGGGAACTGAAGGCAAAATATTCTCAGTTTTATTGTAAAATATGAAATACTCGGATTAAATCTTCGCGATATTAGCTTAGTGCGGCTTAGTATGTGGTTTTGCTGCCGACAAAAAAGTACCCAGCCACAAAGGCGAAGATGATAAATAAAAACAGAAAAAAGAATTCGCGCTTTACACCAAAAATATAATTTTGCTCGTCTTTTCCGTGCAAAAGCTGTTCAAGCTCCTTCGGTGCCGCCGAGGCAGGCGGAGCTTCGAAGTGGTGCGTGCTGACGAGCTGTGACTTGTCCGCGGCATTCGCCTTTGCTGGGGCTGCGATTGCCGATGCTGGGGCTGCAACTGGACTGGCATCAGCTGCAATACGGCTTGCTGGTGGCTCTGCCATTGCAGATTTCGGGGCAGATTCGCTGATGGCAGATTTTGCTTCCGGCTCAGCGAGTGCAGTTTTGGGTGCTTGTTCGGCCTGGGGCTTTGCGGGCGGAGGTGGCGTGCCAGGTGGCTGAGCTGGCGGTCTCGGTGTCGCAGCAGGTGGCGTGGCTGGTGCTGCAGGCGGAGCGGGTGGTGCTGCAGGCGGAGCGGGTGGTGCTGCAGGCGGAGCGGGTGGTGCTGCAGGCGGAGCGGGTGGTGCTGCAGGCGGAGCAGGAGGCT